>Ga0136617_10003042_pt1 | contig 14947 bp, 14 predicted proteins | sample AntDrymUQ3222106_2_FD_129672 | JGI IMG/M metagenome (GOLD analysis project Ga0136617, IMG submission 129672) | Polar desert sand microbial communities from Dry Valleys, Antarctica - metaG UQ322 (21.06) | ecosystem: Environmental > Terrestrial > Soil > Desert | place: Antarctica: Dry Valley... | reverse complement strand
CTCACGATCCCCACAACTCCAGGGTCATCCCGCTGTCGCTCGACACTTCACGTCTCTCGATTTGCAGGCTGTTTGTCATAACGCACGTTATCGGGCGTTCGATCGCTGACGGGCAGAGAAGATTGCTGAACGAATCCCAGTTGACCGCAGAAACGAACGGACGTGATTCTGGGTCCGAACGGATTTGACCCTGACGCCGAACATTCGTGACCCTGGGAGCCCCTGCTCGACAAGAGCAGATGCGCGCGGCTGCGAGTAGCGATCAAGGTCCGCGCGCTTGACCGCCAACACCGCCAGCGAGCGTCCGGACAGCCACCGCAGGAAGACCGCAAGGTCGGTGCGGTAACTGCTGCGCGTGCGCGGATCGGCCTGATGACCCCGGCTGACGTCCACCACGGGCGCGCCGAGGCCGTCCACGCCGACCGCGTCCGCGTGCTCGATGGCGCCTACGCCGCGACCCCGGAGCGCTTCGTGCGCCACCCGCCGCGACCACCCGCGCTCCCGACCGCCGCATGGATCAACAAGCCCACCGACGAACGGGCCGCTGCTCACTAGTTTCTCGACGACACCGTCTCATCCGGCTTGACAGGCTCCGGGGACGCCGACAAGGACGGGGTCGCGAGCGTCATGTCGGAAACGATCACCGTCGCGTGAAGGGAGCCGAACGACGGCCCTTGCTCCTGCAGATCAATGCCGCATAGGGTCAGTCCCTATGCCACACGAGAGCAAGCCCGACGGACGGATTCTCAAGCACTTCAACCCGCTGCTCGAGCGCGCGCAACGGATGCTCGACGACTCCCCGGCACTGGAGCGGCTGAGCGAGGCGGTGAAGAAGCGAACGGCCCGGAACGCTGACCTACACAAGACCGTGGACCCGATGCGGCGGCTGATCGTCTCCCACGCCCGGGGCTCCTATCGAGCCGCCGACCGTCGTGAGCTCGCCCTCGCGCTCGCCTGCCTCCTCTACGTCCAATCACCGGTCGACGCCATCCCCGACTGGCTCCCCGGTGGGTTCCGTGACGACGAGCGGATCGCCTCCTGGGTTGCCGCGAGGATCAGCGGCGCGCTCTCGGATTATCAACGCTGGGAGGACACGCTCGGGCAGGTGCCGGCCGTCAAGCCGGCGACGGGCGACGAGCCCGCAACCGGGACTCAGGATCTGACGTCGCTGTCGGTGGAGGTCATCGACCCGGTCGACTCGATGCTGCTCACGCGCGTGGACCTTCCGGCCCCTCACCACGCGCCGCCGATCGCGCTCAACGGGGCCGCGATGGTCGCCGCCGGCTTCGACTCGGCCATCAGAGCCGGACAGATGATGCGCGTCATCGGCCCGGAGTCGCTCCTCGCCGGGCTCAACTCTGGCTCGCTCGAGTTGGTCCACTCCGCCGCAGGTAACTTGGGGACGGTGAGAAACGTGACAGACAAGCGTTTCGCCGGACCACTCCGGTTCGGAGATAAGGGTGAATCGGCCCCGGCAACTCAGGCGCTCGGCGCCTTCCAGCTGGCCAGCGCGGTCACGCTCCAGTACTACCTCGCCCGTATCGATCGCCAGCTCGGCGAGATCGTGGCCGCCGTCTCGGCGCTGAAGCAGATCGAGAACGACAACCGGTACGGCACGATCGAGGCCGCACATTTCCGATGCCAGACGGTCGAGAAGGTCCTCGCCAAGACTGGTGCCGTCGGCCATCACGACCGCTCGGCGCTTCGACAGGCCCACCAGGATCTCGAGCAGGTGCACAGCACGCTCATGAGATCGGTCGCCGCGCGCTGCACCGACGTGGAAGCCGCCGATCTCAAGACCATCGGGAAGCGTGACTTCGGAAAGATGCTCGACACCGCTTCGTCGTCGTTCCTGGCCGACGTCGAGCTACTGTTGTTCGCTTCAGTCGTGCGACATCGCATCCACGGGGTACAGACGCACCTCTTCGCCGAGGAGGGACCGGCTCGGGTGGAGATCGCGATCGCCGAGCAGCGGGACTCCGAGGAGTCGGCCATCGCTGCCCTCATTCGCTGCCGCGAGGCGTTGGCGAAGCTCAACGTGTCCAAGCGATCACTCGACGCCCGGTGGGGCGCCGTCGGCGGCCCCGAGCAAGCGTTGAGCACTTACTCCGCGATGGCGACCCCAACGCTCTCGCGGCTCGCTCAGCCGCGTGCCGTCCTGCCGCGTTTCACCCCTGAGGAACCGTTCCTCCTGGAGATGAGGGCCGACGAGAACGGCGAAGTTGTCATGCAGTGGGCCACACTCCGCGACCCTGCGAAACCGGCGCCCTCGGTGGCGTCTTCACCCCTCTGACTCCGACCACACGGACAGGTCCATCGCCAGTCCGGCCGCCGCGGCCTCCGGGAACGGCACCCGTGCCGCGAGCCCTCCCCATCTCCAGTGGTTGAGCCTCAGTCCCGCGTCTGCAGGGAGTTCGTGCGGAAACCGTCGTAGCGATGTCGACGAGTGCGCGTGCGCACTGCTCGCGGGGCGTTAGCCGTTTGCGGACGGCGTGCGGCGCGTAGCGCGGACGATGAGATAGGCCTGTTGGGCCACGTCCCAGGTGATCCAGTCAACGGCTCGTTCGATCATCTCCGCACCGGTGCGCGCGAGGCCGGCGTCATCTTCGTACCTTCCGACGGACGGGTCGCGAATCCAGGAAAGAATGGTGTCGTCAGGCGGTATCAGGTCACGTTGGATCGCGTCGACGAGCTGCTGTTCGTCGGTGTCGTCGTGGGACTCCAGGACGCGTTCGAGTGCCAGCTGGATCGCTTTGCGGGCGATGGGCGTGAGGATGGTCGTGTCGTCGGGCCATCCGCAGATGCGCACGATGCTGTCGGCGATCAGCGTGGTGTCGCCGTGCTCTTTGAGTCGAGCGGCGCGGGCGGATGCGAGGAACGGGTCGGCGATGTCGCAGTCGTCGGGTACGTGATCGACGGGGTGTCCCTGGCGCGCGAGTTCGTCTCCGACCGCGGGCTTCCATTCGCCGTCGAGCTGCGGGGCGGTCCATGACGTCCACGCGTCGGGCGGTCCGGGTGCGGGAGCCGGCGGCGTTGCCGGTGGGGGCTGGTCTACGACGATCCAGATCTGCACGCACGCCGAGATGAGGGGCCCTAGCAGGACGTCTTCTGCGAAGGACAGCAGTGAGCAGCTGCCCTCGTCGGGCATCTCGAGGTCACGCAGTTGCGGCCAGTGGTCGGCGAGGACCGCCAGCAGGTCGGTGGGTGTGAGCGCGAGCTCGGCGATGATGACGTCGCGCACAGCCTTCATCGAGTCGTAGGTGGGAAAGCCGATCGTGCGATCGAACTCGCATTCCTGTTGGGAGGCGAGGATCGCGGCGCACCGTCGCGTCAGCGCCGGTGCGTCGGGCGGCCAATCGACCGCCGGCCAGTATCCCGACCAGATGCGCACCAGCAGCGGGTGGACGTCTTCGTCGCTGAGCAGCGCATCGTGCGCGGCGCGTAAGATCGCGCGTTGCAGCGCGAAGTACTCCGAATCGTCGCCGAGGCGGTCAAACAGCTCGAGCGGCACGCCCGCCTCCTTGACGCGTGCCGCCCACGCGGGATCCTGCGGCGCCTCAGGTCTCATTGCCCGCTCACCGCCCTGTCCGCGGTTGCTAATGGCAGCACTCGTAGACCAGCCACCGTCCGTTCTCTTTCGTGAACGGCGTCCTCGAAGTGGCGGTCGCGCGAGCGCTCTCGTCGCGCCACGTGACGATCGCGCCGGGTGGGCTTGGCAGCGCGGCCATGACCTGCTCTGAGAAATCGATCCGCGCGACGCCCTGCGCCCCTTCGTACAGGGGAAGGGTGCGGTCGGCTTGGCTGTTGCGAGCGATCTTCGCGCAGGAGCGTCCCGCGGGTGCCAGGCCCGATCGTGCCTGACTCTCGCCGAACGACGTGACGTCCTTCTGGAGCTTCGCGGTCATGTACTGGCACGGGTTGTCGTTGCTGCCGGGCGCGAGCGCCTTCTGAAACGCGATGGCGGCCTGTTTGATCGCCGGTCTTGCGGCACGCTCCCCGCGCGCCTTGGCGGCCTGCGCGCCGTCCTTGCGTTGCTGCTCGTGGTCCCGGATGTCCCGGACGGCGTTCGTGTAGTCGGCTTGGCTTGCGGGTGTGAGCCGGCGACGCTGGACGCCGCTGTCCTGCGGCATCGTGAGCTCGAGCGTGTCGCCGTCCAGGCGGCCGTTGACGCGGTTCATGCCCGTCCTCGAGCCGATGAGCAGCCGGACGCTGCCGTCGCGGACCGTGCCGGTGAACGATGCTGTCTGCGGCACGACCTGACCGGGCGTGACGGTCGGAAACAGGCCCGGCTCCGGCTGAGCGACCTCGGCGGCTGAGAGTGACCCGGAGACGTCGTCGCCGACGCGTGTCCATGACACGAAGACTGCCGAGTCGGCGTCCTTCGACAGGAAGGCCGCGGGGCCGTCGGAGCTGCCGCCGCCGATCGCTACGACGAGCAGCACGATCACAACAGCGGCTGCGGCGGCGATGGCGATGGCGAGCGCGGTCACGCGGGTGCGGGTCATCACGGTGTCCTCGGCGGAGCCGTTGCCGGGCGGGCGTGCTCATCAGCGTTCTTCGTCCACAAGTTCCGCACAGGACATATATAGCCTGTACGCGGAGTTCTTGCATCGTCAGGTTGGTCGTGTGGCCCACCCAACGTCCGCCGAGCACGCGCGACTGGGCAGCGCGCTACGCGCAATCCGCAACGAGGCGAACCGGACGATCGACTACATCGCGGGCGAGGCGGGCCTGGACCCGCGGTACCTCGCCGGCGTCGAACGAGGCGAGATCAACATCGCCCTCACGAACCTGCTCAAGACTACGTCCGCCCTGGGGACGACCCTGCACGCCGTCGCACAGCGCGCGGAACTGTGAGCGCCCAGCATCGCGATACGCCGATCCGGCCCAGCGAAGTCGCTCGCAGGCTGTTGGAAGCGGCGAACCACGCTCCAGCCGCGGACGCCGCCTTGCTGCTCCCCGATCCGGTCGCTCAGTTTCTGAGGTTGTACGCCAATCGCCCCGCGACCCAGCGAACCTACGCCCGAATCCTCGCTCATTGGATTTGTTGGCTCAAGGAGGCCGGCAGCGATTATCTCGACGCGACGACTGAGATGGTCGAGGAGTTCAGCCGTCGGCCGACGCCGGCCGGGAGCATGCGGGCGCCGAACACAGCGGCGCTTGAGATGGCCTGCCTCACGGGCTTCTACCGCGATGCCGCAGGCGCCGGGTACATCGCCATAAACCCCGCAGATGGCGCTACGCGACCCAAGCCGCCGCCCGCCCCGAAATCAGAGTGGGACATCGAGACCGCCCGACAACTGCTCCGAACAGCACGCCGCACCGGCGATCGCGAGGAGCTCTTCGTACTGCTTTTTCTCGGAATGGGTCTGCACGCATCCGAAGCCATAGGCATCGACATCGAACATCTCGGGCAGACTCGAGACGCTCCCGTGCTGCGCATCAACGCAGACCACCCCACAAAGAGCGCCACCGTGCGGTTGCACCCCGTGGTGCTCGACGCCGCTCGCCGCGTCGCCGACGGTCGCGAAGCGGGGCCGCTATTCATCACGTCAAGCGGTGCTCGCAGCACCCGCTATCTCCCACTCCCCCTCATCAAGCGCGTAGGTGCCCGGGTGGGCCTCGACGATCTCACCGCCCGTGATCTGCGCGGCGGTTTCGTCGCGCTTGCTGTGCGAGTCGGCGCGTCAACGCACGAGGCACGACGCGCTGCTCGCTACGTTGAATCGAGCCCGTACCGCCGATATGACCGTGTGCCCGACCACCTCGATCGCGACCCCAGCCTGCGACTGATCGACGCCTTGTTGGCCGAATAGGCGAACTACAACTAGTAGCTACTTCCCGCGGAAAAGTCGCCGGTCCTGATTGGCTTGCCAGCGGCCGGACCTGTCCGCTGCGATCGTCAGAATCAGCCTGCATATGGGCATGTTTCTGGCGAGGGGCGTGGACAATGTTGCGGATGGTGGCCGCGCAGGTGGAGACGTTGTAAGACGAGGCGCTGCCGATCGAGGTGCGCGAGCCGCCCGCAGATCTCGCGACGGCTGGACGTCTTGTTGTCAGATCCGATCCTGATGGCGCCGTTCGCAGCGCATTGGCAACGCGAAGCACTGCTGTCGGGCGCCTCGGCCGCCGAGCACGGCCGGCCGACGATCGCGATCGAGACCTACGTGCGGCTGATGGTCCTCAAGGCGCGATACGGCTGGGGTTACCGGACGCTGGTCGCGGAGGTCTCAGACTCGATTCACTTGCGGCGCTTCTGCCGGATCGCGCTGAGCGAACTCGTGCCCGACGAGTCGACGGTCCGCAAGCCCACCAAGCGATTGGGCGAGCAGACGGTCAACGAGATCATCCGGACGTTGATCGAGCCGGCGGTCCGCGAGAAGCGCTTCAGGGTGAGCGCGGTCCGGAGCGACTCAGCGGTGATGGAGGCCGACATCAAGTGTCCGACCGACGCCGGGCTGGCGGCACAGGGCGTCGGTCGCTCGCGCGGAAGGGCGCAAGCTCGCCAAGGCGATCGGCCAAGGCGGGTGTCGGCGTGCGTGATCGCGGCATGTCGATGGGCCGCCGGTTGCGCACGATCCGTCGGCGCTCCGGCGAGGCGAAGGCCGAGGTGCTCAACCTGACCGGCCAGACCGGCGAGCTGCTGACACGCTCAGTTGGGGAAGCGCGGCGACTCGCGGCGACCGCCAGGCGCAAGGCGCGCGGGCGCGGCGCCCAGGCGAAGCTTCGCGCGACCGCCAAGCGCGACGAGCTCGCCGATCGTTGCGAGAAGGTCGCCGAGCAGATCGTCAAGCGTGTTCGCGGCGAGAAGATCACCGACCGCCTCATCTCGCTCTCCGACCCGGATGCCCGGCCGATCCGCAAGGGCAAGCTCGGCAAGCCCACCGAGGTCGGGTACGTCGCGCAGATCGCGGAGGTCACGCCGAACACCAAACGCGGTGCGCGCGGCCTGATCCTCCCAGCCGCCTCGTGCCCGGCAACCCGGGCGAGAACACGCTGCTGCCACAGACCGTCACCGAGCTGCAATCGCTCTGCGTGTCACCCAAGGAGATCGCACTGGACGGTGGCTTCAACGTCGGGCCCACGACAAACGCGCTCGAGGACCTTGCGCCCGAACGCGTCTTCATCAGTGGGTGCCAGCAGCCCGGCTCCAGACGCACCCAACGACGTTGCAGCGCTCCCGCACCGGTGCCGAAGGCCGCATCAGCCACCTCAAGCGCGGCTACGGCCTGCGCCGCAGCCGGCTAAAGGGCGATGAGGGCCAGAAGACCTGGACCGAATGGGCGATCCTGACCACCTACAACCTCGACACCGTGACCATCCGAACGGCCTGAAAGACTCCCCGACGCTCCCGCCAGAGCAAGCCAGAAGCACCGCGACGGCCGCGCCACCAACGCGGCCGTCGCGCTTTCCCCGCTCAACCTTTATCGCGGGAAGCAGCTAACGGCGGCGCCGAAGCCTCAAAGATGGCGACTCCACGCGACGTGCGTGAACGCTGGCCACCCTCGCAACTGCTTGGCGGCAGTGTCCCATTCTCCTGTTCTGCGTGCTCGTCGAACCCATTTCACGACAGTGAGCCACGATCCCGCGCCGACTTCTGGAGGCAGCGCTGATATTGCGATGTCGAACTTCAGCACGAACAGAGCCCCATGAAGCCGACACCGGTCGCGCTCGCGTTCGCGTTCCGCGTAGAGTGTCGACCGGGCACCTTCCCTGAGCGGCCACAGGTTACTTGGGGGCCGGCAGTCATCAACCGCGCGCCAGAACTCAGCGTCGGTCCAGCCCCTGTGCTCGGCGAGACGGCGTCCAAGCATGCTCCAGATGGGGAAACGTCGATGATCCGTGAGGGCCGGCTGAGCCTCCACGCTGAGCGTCTCAAACGGGTCGGCCAAGGCGTATCCGGTCAAGTCCGGGTGGATCGCCAGCGCCTCACGTCTCTGCGCGCGGGTGATCGCCTTTCGGCTGACGTACGTGCCTGACTTGAGAAAGCGGTAGTACGAACGCGCTACCCCGAGGCGGGTCTGTACATATCCCAGCGTCTCGCCGTTGCGCAGCAGGTCGTGCGCCCAGGCGACCAAGTCGTCTACATCGTGCCGGTCGCGAGGGATGGCGGTTTCCTCACGCCAGCGCAGTAACGCTACGAGCGCTCCTTGATAGACCGTGGCGCTGGCCGGAGATTGGTTCGACAGAAAAATCCGCACAGTCTCACTATCTGCCGTCATAGGTTTGGCTAGAGCATCTCCGATCGGGAGTGGATCCTGCCGCGCAGGATGCGGTCGAAGGCTGTCGAGCAGCCATTCCCTTGGCCAAGCACCGCGCCGCGCCAACGAAAACATCTCGTCCGTGTAGCCCACCTCATAGCCGTGTTTGCGCAACGCATGGTCCAAGCCGAACAGTCGCAGTGCAGTCCCTCGATCGCCGCGGGGACGATGAAAAACCGTCGCAGCAGCCGCAACGAACGCGACCTCGCGTGCCGAGCACGGACTGTCAAGCACTCGGCCGGCTTGATGGCCGACGGCGCCGATGCGCTCCACAGAGGCCGGCCGCAACCGAGTTATCTCGGGCTCGGCACGGTCGGCCAATCCGCGTGCGGTACGTCGCAGTTCGTCGACGCTGCCGACGGCTCCGAGACGTTCCCCGGCGCGGTCCAGCGTCGCGACGATTCTGGTGTCGCCCCGATCGGGGAGCGCCGCGAGATCACGAAGCGCGCCTTCGGCGACGCAGTCTGCATCCAAGAAGACGACGACCGGTACCCGCCACGCTCGCAGCGGGAGCATGTGCCTGCCCGCGTGCTTGAGGTCGACCGCCATCGTCGAGGGCACCCCAAGTTCCTGGTAGATGCCTGCTAGAAGGTCGGCACACCCCGACGCCGGCATCGGGTCGATCACCAACGGTTGTCCGAGCATCGGGTCAGATCGCCGCAGCAGCCGTCGCTCGCCCTCGCCTATCCCCCAGCCGTCGATATATTCGATCACGCTCTCGGGGCTCCGTCCCAAAACAGGTGCTTGGCTCTGCTGGCGACTTGGGTGTTGCTCAGGGAACGGTCCCCATCGAGTTCGTCGTCGAAGTCGATAACGAACTGCGCGCATAAGGTGAACTTCGCGATGGCCCGCCAGCTGCCGTGCAGGACATCGTCGTGGAGCCGCTTCGCGACCGCGCGCGGCACTCCCTCGTACAACGGGTGGTAATCCGTCAGCTTCTCGACGAACTGCTCGAAGGTCATCTTCTTGAACTCGACGCCCGGGAGAAGCCGGTCGGCGAGTCGCTTGTCCTCTTCCATGCGCCTTTTCGAGCCGGCATCGCCGATGTAGATGACTGACAAGCGCGAGCCGGGGACATCCTGCAGCTTGCGTATCGCTGTGAGGCGGTCAATCTTGATGCTTTCGACCTCGTCTACGACGAGGATGACGTCGTGCTGCCGTACGGCTCGTTGAAGCTCAGCTTCGATCTTGGCGGCGGTGCCGATTCCGGGGCGTCCGAGGATCGCTTGGTGCAGGGTGTCCATGTTCTCTCGGAGATGTGGCGAGCCGGAGAACGTGACTTCGGCAAACGGCTTCTTCAGCTTGACGCTGAGCACGTAGCGCACGGCGGTGGTCTTGCCAAGGCCCGCATCGCCGAAGATCAACGCCGCCTGATGCGAGGCGGTCACAAGGCGGATCAGCCGCTCCACCGCCAGCAGCTTCTTCGTCACGATGAACGATGCGGCGGGCATCACGCCGTAGTGCGTGGGGGGCGGTCCGAAGCGCAGGTCGATGTCCGGACGCGACATCAATCATCCCCTTCGTCGTCGCCCCATGGATCGGCGTCCGTATCCATGGCTGCTGCGCTTCCCGCGCCGTCCCAGAACAGGCGCGTGGCCATATCGACGCACGTGGGATTGCTCAGCGATGCGTCGTCTAGTTCTGGGGACTCGCCGATGGCGAACTGGGCACAGACGGTGAACTTGGCGATCGCCCGCCAGGAACCGTCAAAGACGTCGTTGTTGAGTTGGCGCCAGCGTCTTGCGCGGCAGGTCCGCGTACAGCGGGTGGTAACGCGGTAGGTGCGTCGCGATCGCGTCGAAGCTGATGGCGTCGAACCTCAACCCGGTCAGCAGGCGGTCGTCTAGGCGCAGGTCCGCGCGCAACTGCGCGTCGGCGTTGCTATCGCCAATGTAGATGACGGCGAGCCGGGCACCGGGGACATCTTGAAGTTTGCGCAAGGTGGTGAGGCGTTTGATGTCGATGCTCTCGACCTCGTCGACCACGAGCACGACGTCGCGGTCGCACACGGCGCGCCGCAGAGCGGCCTCAATCGTTGCGGCGGTCCCTTCACCGGGGCGCCCAAGGATCGCGCGGTGCAAGGTGTCGACGTTCTCGCGACGGTTCGGCGAGTCCGAGAAGGTCACCTCGGCGAACGGGATCTCCAGGATGACGCGCAGGACGTAGCGCACCGCCGTCGTCTTTCCGAGGCCGGCGTCACCGAAGATCAGGCCGGCTTGCTTCGTGGCGATGACAAGCCTGATGAGACGCGCGACCGCCTTGAGCTTCGCCGTTTCGACGAACGAGGCGCCGTCGAGCATCCCGTAGTGCGTGGGTGCGGGTCCGAACTTAAGGTCGGGGTCTTGGCGCACCCTCACGCATCCTCTACGTCGTCGCCGAACGGGTCCGATCGTCGTGTTGCAACCGCCGCGCCGGCGGCGTCGGGTTGGTGTGCAGCGCGACGCTCGTCGGCCCACTCTTCCTCGCGGCTGGCGGCTGCATCGAGGATGGCTTTGCGCTTGATCCGCGAGGAGTTGCGCGTGAAGAGGATCGGCTCGCGGTCTTCGTCGGTGAAATCACGAATGTTCTTGGCGGTGCACAGGTACTTTCGTGCCCACCAGACCTCGACTTCGCTGTCATCCATGTCGTGGTAGCGCACCTCCACGTTGCGGCCCACCCGGCCGCGCAGCTTGTGGTGGGTGAACGTTTCGCGTTCGAGCGTTGCGCCGTGTGTTTCGACGGGGACGAGCGCGCGGCGCAGGAAACGCGAGCGGAGTTCACGGGCGACGGGGTTGATCTCGCCGGGGAGTTGCTCATACGCCTCGGCTTTGCTGATCGAACGATCGTCGCGAAACGGCAACTGATTGAACTCGATCGCGGCCGCGACGAGCTCAGCTTTGAGATCGGCGAGCCAGACGACGCGGTTGGGCGCGTCGACGAGCTGGTTGCCGGCGAGGTCGACGTAGGTGCCGTCCTGTAATGGGCGGGCCAGGAGCTTGCGCAGCGAGCCGACCGTCGACTCGGATGGGCCATTCTGCCACGGCGAGTACGGCGCAGTCGTCTCGGTGACGACCCGTATCAGCGGGTCAGCGAGCGCATGTTGGAAGGTCGCGCCGTTGAAGTACGTGGCGTTGTCGTGGAACAGCACCAACGGGCGGCCTCGGACGGAGCCGAGCAGCGGCCACGGACGCATTGCGTCCCCGATGGCGTGCAGTGCGTCGGCGCCATCGAGCTTGACGACGGTACCGTCGGGTCGCAGTTCCTCGCGGACGGCTGTGATGGCCGCAATCTCGCCGCTGGCGCCGTCGACGACCACGAAGGCCCACGCGTTGCGTACACCGCGGCCGTTGGCCGTGTACAACAGCCGGCGACAGTAGAAGGCGTCCATGAACCACGCTTGGTTGCGGTGCGTGAGCTTCCGTAGCAGCACGAGATCGTGCTGCCGTGCCCTGGCCTCGCCGTGACGTAGCGACACGGCCTCTGCCAACGGCAACGCCTTAACCAGCTTTTGCAGCGTCCGTTCGCTTGGGAGCAGGCCTGGCCAGTCGCTCTTGTCCAGGTCGCGAAAGGTCTTGGCGACGTTGCCTTTGCGCATCGCGATCTGGATGCAGAGCTCTGATGTCAGCCCGGCAGCCTTGCTGAGCTGCTCCGGGTCCCGGCGGATCCAACGGCGCAGCGTGGATGCCGAGACTCCCGCGCGGCAGGCAGCTGCGCCGATCTCGCGGTTCGGGATCGCATCCCCGGCGTCGCGGCGGGCGCGCAGGAGCGCGATCACGAGATCCCGCTCGTCCGGCGCGTAGGGTTCCATCGCGTCGGCCGGGATGCTCTTGCGTGCACTTCCGTTGCTCACGACCCGGCGCGTGGTTGAGGCGTTGCGGGTCCGCGACGAAGTCTTGGTTGCGGCGTCGATACGGGGATGCCCGCGCCTGGAACGGCCGGCACGATCTCCTGTTTGGGCGGCGCCGGCGTCAGGCTGATGAGCCGCACGCCCGTGAACGCGGCACCGAACGCGGCAGCGTGAACGTCGGCGACTCGGCGCGCTTCGCGCCGGGACGCAGTCCCCAGGGGCCCGCTGATGATGTGGTCCGCGCGAATCTCGCCCGCTCGCGTCCACAGGAGGTCCACGGCTGCGCTGGTGGCTTGGAGATCGGTCGCGCGAAGCGTCCAGTTCGGTCGGGGATCAAACCGTCGCGACCAGATCAGTAGCCGGGCGATGCCGCGTTGGCTGAGCATCAAGCGATGCGTCGTAGCCAGCCCACCAGGCATGACGGCCTCCATCGCCTCCGCCGCGGCCGTCGCCGTGCAGGCGTGCCGGTCGGCTTCGACGATGAGCCTGAGCGCTTGATGCACGAGGGTCGAAGCCAGCCTGGGCGACCAGACCGCGACGAGTGCCGGGGCCGGAGACCGCGTCGAAGCCCAGCCTGGCTGCGAAGTCATCGCATCTCGTCCGGATGGGCGTGGACGCGGGCGGCGCTGGTGCCCACGGCTTCTCGCGGGGTCGTATCCTTCGGCGCCGCCGCGGCGTCAGCTGGGCACGTGGCGGATGCGTCGTAGGAAGGGTCCGCGGTGCGACGGCCAGGTATCACCGCGAAGGAAGTAGTTGGCAAGTGTTTGAACATGCCTCTTCACGATATGCACGGATCGTCGGCCACGTCAAGCGACGGCCGGCGCCGCCGGCTTTGACGATCGCGGAGCATCGCCACCTGCGGCGGTGCGCAGGGCGAACGGGCGACTAGGCGGCTGCGCGAACGCGACGACGGGAGCCCCGCCGGGCGGGCGGGGGCATTGCGTCGGTGCGCCGCAGGCCGTCGAGATCGGCGCGGCAGGCGTTGAGCGCGGCGATGGCGCCCTCGAATCCGCCGGGTCCTTCTGGATCGAAAAACCGCTGCGCTTGCCATAACTGCCACTCAGCGAACGAGTCCGGCTCGACGCCGTCGAACGCACGGCAAAGCGACCGGATGACCTCGGGGGTCGGCGAGCAGCTACCGGACTCGAGCATCGACAGATAGCTGTATGACAAGGGGCGATCGCCCGGCGCCGCATTTTCGCGTACACGAGCCGAGAGCGCGCGGAATGTCAAATTCGCGGCGCGGCGAAGCTGCGCGAGGCGCTCGCAGAACGGTGCTGCGGTCGCCTCATCGATGGGGGTACCCATGCCCGCATCATACTACGACCTCGAGGTCGTAGGTTTTGCCTGGAAAACCCACGAATCGACTCCCTCCACGCGCTCGTCCGGGTAGGATCAGATGGTGCCCCATCCAGGATCTGGCCGGAACCGCGCGGTGCAGCAGACGTGGTACGACCTGCTCTACGAACCGTCCGTGCGTACGGTCCTTGAGCGCACGGCCGAGGCGCCTCGCACGCAGAAGTGGCTGCTGACGAACTTCCACGAGAAGTCACGAAGCAGCGTCAGTCAGCGGATCAAGTCGCTGGCATTGCTCGGCGCACTCGAGGGAAGCGCCGAGTGCGGTTATCGGCTCACCGTCGGTGAACTCCTGGACATCGGCAAGCTCGTCAGGGACAGCCCGCTCGGGAACGAGTTGTGGGCATTGCTGAAGAAGCCCGTCGGCCGCGCGGTCCTCGCGGCGCTCCTCCATGGTGATCGCGCGCGTACGAGCCTGATTGGCACCGTGGGCGAACAAACCCTCGTCGATCGAGAACTGCGGGTGCTCGCAGCCGGCGGCGCCGTCCGGAAAGCCGAGATAGGTCGGGAGCTCGTCTACGACCTGATCGAGCCGGCGCGATACGCGCAAATTCTTGGAGGCGTTGAGATCATCATCGCGCTGCTCGCCAACAACCTCGCTGCGAGCGGCGGTGAAGCCGCGCGCCGCATCGCCTATCCAGCCGCGCCGCTGGACGACTACGAGCCGCGCGCGCTCCGTGCGATGGACCCGCCTGACACGGTCTCTCGGTTCCTCGTCGATGACGAGCGGTCGTTGACGACCAACCAGCGCGCCGCCGCGCGCATGTGGCGTGATCTGTCCAGACCGGGGCTTCTAGACCCAACCCAGGCCGCGAGGTTCAAGCGCAGCCTGACGCTTCTCCCCTGCGTCCCATTCCCGCGGGCCGACTCCGCGCCGTTCGGTGTCGCATACTTCGATGTCCCGCACGTCGCCGAGGCGATCGTGAGCGACCTCCGGCGGTTCGATCAGCAGGAAGGCCTGATCAACGCCATGAGGACGATGGCGGAAAGGGACGCCGGCACGACGAGCTACCCGTACTCCATGAGCCAGCTGCGCGGGCGCGCGAGGATTGCGCTGCTGTCGAGCGGGGACCCGTGGCAACCCCACGATCTCACGCCCCCACGCATTCTGTGGTCCGACGAGGCGAAAGGACCGCATCCGGACCTTTTCGCCGCGACGTTTGACGCGACCGTAACGAGCTCTTGCTGTTCACGTACTGGCGCGGCCGGTTCAGCGTGGCTGAGCAGTGGGCAGATCAGCCTCTCGGCCTTTTGGGCTGGATCGAACGTACCATCGCGTTCCAGCTTGCGCTCAAACTCGTGGAGTGCGTCTTCCAGTACGAGCACGAAGTCGCGATGCGCCGGCCGTCGCCGGATCTGCTGCAGCTAACCCCCGATGCGCTGTACGCGTTCACGGGGTGTCGTGACCGTCGGCGGGATTCCTTTGTGTGCGCGTGTCCCCGGCTGGGGGAGGGCGCGGGCGCGGGGCGCGGTCAGGGGTCGTGGGCGGTGGCGGCCAGCAGCG
>Ga0136617_10003041_pt1 | contig 14949 bp, 10 predicted proteins | sample AntDrymUQ3222106_2_FD_129672 | JGI IMG/M metagenome (GOLD analysis project Ga0136617, IMG submission 129672) | Polar desert sand microbial communities from Dry Valleys, Antarctica - metaG UQ322 (21.06) | ecosystem: Environmental > Terrestrial > Soil > Desert | place: Antarctica: Dry Valley... | reverse complement strand
CTTCTTCGCTGCCATGCGTCCTGTTCCTCTCCGTCGAGTCGTCCGGATGCACTCGCCGACACCGCCAGGCGTGGGTGTGCGCGGGTCCTGGTACCCCGCGGGAGCCGTTGCACCCGGGAGGCCTGCGGCGCGCACTCGGGTGGTTGGGGAATGCCGATCTGAGGTCAGGACCGTGGCGTCGCCCCAGGCTGGCCGGGAGCCAACCCGGGTACGGCTGGCCAGGTGATCGCCCCGAGCTCGCGCGACACCGCCCGAGCGGCTGCCCTCAGCGCGTCGAGGGTGGACGGCGCGACCGGCCACTCCGACGCCGGCACGACCACCGCGATCGCACCGACCACCTCGCCGCTGCTCTCGAAGATCGGCGCGGCGGCGCTGCACTCCCCCAGCACCGCCTCCTCGACCTCGGTAGCGAGCGCGCTGCGCTGCGCCTCGCGCAGGCGCCGCCGGAAGGCGCGACGGTCGGTCACGGTCTCGCCGGTCATGGCGAACAGCGCGTCAGGCCGGGCCAGCAGCGCATCGGCGGCGGCCCGGTCGTAGGCCAGGATCGCCTTGCCGAGCGCGCTCACGTGGGCTGGGATCACGATGCCGACCTCCGGCATCTGTCGGGTGCCGTCCGGCCGTGGCTCGTGGTGGATGATCACCACATCGCCCAGCGACAGGACGCCGGCCCGTACGGCCAGACCGGTGCGCTGCGCGAGATCTTCTGACCAGGCGAGGGCACGGGCCCGGAGCTCGAGCGTCTCGAGGAACACGTTGCCGAGGCGGAGCACGGTCGGGCCGAGCCGGTAGCGACCGGCGGCCGCCTCCTGGCCCACCATCCCGTGCACCGCAAGCGTCTTGAGGATCCCGTGAACGGTCGAGGGCGGCAGCGCGAGCTGGGACGCGATCTCGCTGAGGGTCATGCGACGGGCACCCTGGAGCAGGTTGAGGATGCGGATCGCACGGTCGATCGACTGAATCATGCGTGGCTCACGTGCATCGCCCGACTCCGTCCCGCTCGTCCGGCCGTGATCCCCCGCTAGCGGTGCAGAGACCGGCGGCGATCAGTGCTCCGGGCCGCCGGGAACCCCTTGTGCGCGTCCCGGCCACGGCGTAATCTCCCGGCTACATTCGACATTATCGAATGTCCTTCAGCACCTCCAGAGCCCCGCCCAGCCAGGAGCAGCCGTGAAGAAGTTGATCAACGACCCCGCTGACGTCGTCGCCGAGGCACTGCGCGGCATCGAGGCCGCGCACCCGGAGCTTCGGGTGGACCACGAGCAGAAACTGATCATCCGCGGTGACGCACCGGTCCAGGGCAAGGTCGGGATCATCTCCGGTGGTGGATCCGGCCACGAGCCGCTCCACGGCGGCTTCGTCGGGCGCGGCATGCTCGACGCCGCCTGCGCCGGCGAGGTGTTCACGTCTCCCGTACCGGACCAGATGCTCGCGGCGACCCGTGCCGTCGACGGCGGCGCCGGCGTGCTCCACGTCGTGAAGAACTACACCGGCGACGTCATGAACTTCGAGATGGCGGCCGAGCTGGCCGCCGCCGAGACCGGCACCGAGGTCGTCGCCGTCGTGACCGACGACGACGTCGCGGTGCAGGACAGCCTGTACACCGCCGGTCGCCGTGGCGTCGGCGTCACCGTGCTGCTCGAGAAGATCGCCGGCGCTGCAGCCGAGGAGGGCCGCCCGCTCGCCGACGTCGCCGGGATCGCGCGGACCGTGAACGAGCGCGGGCGCAGCATGGGCATGGCGCTCACGTCATGCACCGTCCCGTCGGCCGGTACGCCGACGTTCGACCTGCCCGAGAACGAGATGGAGATCGGGATCGGCATCCACGGCGAGCCGGGCCGCCGCCGCGTACCCGTCGCACCAGCCCGCGAGGTCGCGGCGATGCTGGTCGAGCCGGTGCTCGCCGACTTCGACTTCACCGGGTCCGGTGGCGTCCTCGCGTTCGTGAACGGGATGGGCGGGACGCCCCAGATCGAGCTGTACGTGATGTTCAACGAGATCAACCTGCTGCTGGCGAAGGCCGGAGTCACGGTGGCCCGGTCGCTCGTCGGTTCGTACATCACGAGCCTCGAGATGGCCGGGTGCTCGCTCACGCTGCTCGCGCTCGACGACGAGCTGCTGCGGCTGTGGGACGCACCGGTGAGCACCCCGGGCCTGCGATGGGGCGTCTGAAGTGGCGGCAGACCTCGACACCGTCGCGCTCTCGACGTGGTTGCGTGAGTTCGCCGGCGCGGTGAAGGCCGAGAAGCAGCACCTGACCCAGCTGGACTCAGCGATCGGGGATGCCGACCACGGCACGAACGTCGACCGCGGGATGACGGCGGTCCTGGCCGCACTCGACGAGGCCGCGCCCAGCAGCGTCGGCGAGATGTTCAAGCTGGTCGGGATGACCCTGGTCAGCAAGATCGGCGGGGCCAGCGGGCCGCTCCTCGGCACGTTCTTCCTGCGGTTCGGTGCGACCGCGGGCGACGAGCAGTCGATCGACGCCGCCAGATTCGCCGCTGCATTCCGGGCGGGGCTCGACGGGGTGGTCGCGCGCGGCAAGGCGGTCGCCGGCGACAAGACGATGTTCGACGCGCTCGCACCAGCTGCCGACGCGCTGGACGCGGCGCTCGCCCGAGGTGACGATCTTGGCTCGGCGCTCAGCGAGGCGGCGGCGGCCGCCACCGCGGGCCGCGACGCCACCACGCCGATGCTGGCCCGCAAGGGTCGGGCCAGCTATCTCGGCGACCGCAGCATCGGCCACCAGGACCCTGGTGCGACATCGTCGGCGCTGCTGGTCGGCGCCGCGGCCCGCGCGCTCGGCTGAGCGCACCCCCGACGCCGGTGGCCCTGGTCGGGATCGTCGTGGTCTCGCACAGCCGCGCCCTGGCCGCGGCGGCAGTCGCGCTCGCCGGCGAGATGCTGCACGGACAGCCCATCCGCATTGCCGTCGCGGCCGGCCTCGACGATGGCTCGCTCGGCACGGACGCGGTGGCGATCGGGGCCGCGATCACGTCGGTCGACGGCCAGGCCGGGGTGCTGGTGCTCATGGACCTCGGCAGCGCCGTGCTGTCGGCCGAGCTGGCGCTCGAGCTGATCGATCCCGAGGTCGCGGATCGTGTGCTGCTGTGTCCGGCACCACTCGTCGAGGGGCTGGTCGTCGCGGCCGTCGCCGCCGGCGGCGGCGCCTCCCGCGCCGAGGTCGCGACGGAGGCGATCGACGCCCTCGCCGGCAAGCGCGCCCAGCTCGCCGCCGTTTCACCCACGCCGGCCCGCGCCACGCCGCACGAGCGTGGCGAAGGCACCGGGTGGGATGACGGCGAAGGCCGGCGCGATGGCGCGTCGCAGGCAGCACCGGTCGGGTCCGGCGCCGGGGCGGCCGAACCCGTGACCGGCGTCTTCGTCGTCACCAACGAGCACGGGCTGCACGCCCGCCCGGCGGCCCGACTGGTGCAGGCGATCCGTGGTGTCGAGGCGGTCGTCCACCTGCGGAATCTCACCCGTGACCAGCCGCCGGTGCCGGCGGCAAGTCTCAGCCGGGTGGCAACCCTCGGCGCGTTGCACGGACACCGGGTCGAGGTCAGCGCGACGGGCCGGGCGGCCCGGGCCGCCGTGGAGATCGTGGTCGAGCTGGCCAGCCGTGCGTTCGACGAGGCGCCGTCCGGATCGCCGCGTCCCGATGCTGCCGCGGCTGGGCGCGCGCCCGCGCAGGGGGTCGACGGCCGTACGGCTCTGGCGGCCTCGCCCGGCATCGCGATCGGACCGGCCCGGCTCGTGCGCGCGGCCGAACTGGTGGTCCCCGACCGTCCCGGTGCGGACGCCACGACCGAGCGCCGGCACCTCGCCGGCGCGGTGGCGCAGGTCCGGGCGGCGATCCAGGCCGACCGTGACCGGACTGCGCAACAGGTGTCCGGAGAGGATGCCGCGATCTTCGACGCGCACCTGCTCCTCCTGGACGATCCCGAGCTGCTCGACCAGGCGCTGCGCGCGATCGACAACGGGTCCTCGGCGGCCGCGGCGTATGCCGGAGCGGCCGAGCCGGCCGAAGCTGCGCTGGCCGCGCTCGATGATCCGTACCAACGGGCGCGCGCAGCGGATGTCCGGGCCGTCGCCGACCAGGTCCTGCGCCATCTGCTGGGCGCCGGCGAGGCGGTGCTGCCTCGCGATGGCGTGCTGGTGGCAGCTGACCTCACACCGGCCCAGGCGTCGGCACTGGACCCGGCAGCCCTCGACGGCATCGTGCTGGCCGGTGCGAGCCCGACCTCGCACAGCGCGATCCTGGCCCGGTCCCGCGGGATCCCGGCGGTCGTCGGCGCCGGTCGCGCCGTGCTCGACGTCGTCGACGGCACGACCGTCGCCTTCGACGGCTCGACCGGCGAGCTCCATCTCGACCCACCGGCCGACGTCCGCGAACGACTCGCCGCGCAACGCCAGGAGGAGCGCGCCGCGTACGGGCGGGCGCTCGCCCTGGCGAGCGAACCGGCCAACACCCGGGACGGGGTGCATGTGCTGGTCGGGGTCAACGGCGCGACTCCAGGCGAGATCGCCGCCGGGGTGGCCAACGGCGCGGACGTGGTCGGCCTGATCCGTACCGAGTTCGTGTTCCTCGACCGCGACCGTGCACCGGACGTGGACGAGCAGGTGACCGCCTACCGTGACCTGGTCGAGGCGGCGAGCGGCGCGCGGATCACGCTGCGAACGCTCGACGTCGGCGGCGACAAGCCGCTGCCCTACCTGCCGCAGCCCGCAGAGGCGAACCCGTTCCTGGGGATGCGCGGGCTTCGACTCGCGCTGGCCCACCCACAGCTCCTGCGTGACCAGCTCATCGCCATCGTGACGGTGGCGCACGAAAGCCCGGTGAGCGTGATGTTCCCCATGGTGAGCACGCTCGACGAGCTCGTCCGAGCCCGCGCCGTGCTCGACGAGGCAGTGGCCGCAGTCGGCAGCCGCTCGCCGGCGGGACTGCAGATCGGTGTGATGGTCGAGGTGCCTGCGCTCGCGCTCAAGGCGCGGACGGTGGCGCCGTACGTCGACTTCTTCAGCATCGGGACGAACGACCTGACGCAGTACACGCTGGCCGCGGAACGCGGGAACGAGTCGGTCGCGGCGCTCGCGGACGCGCTCGACCCGGGCGTGCTCCGCCTGGTCCGGCTGGTCTGCCGGGCAGCCGGTGACCAGAAGCTCGTCGCAGTCTGCGGCGAGCTCGCCGCTGACCCCGTCGCGACACCGCTCCTGGTCGGCCTCGGGGTCCGCGAGCTCAGCGTCTCGCCGCCGGACGTCCCCCTGACCAAGGTGGCGGTGCGCGCCATGAGCAACCGACTCGTCCAGACGGTGGTGCGGGCCGCCATCGACGCCGAGAGCGCTGCGGCCGTACGCCACCTCGTCGAGTCGTCCTAGGCACCTGAGTGACCGGGCGCGCGCTGGGCTACAGCGAGACGAGCGGGTTGCGGTCGTACGGGTCCGGCCACCGGATCGTGTCGGTGTCGCTGTCACCGGGCGAGCGCTCCCGATGCTTGCGCCAGAGCGCGCTCAGCACCTCGTTGGCGGCGTGGTAGTCGCCAAGGCCCGACGAGAGGGACAGCGTCCCGACCGCCACGATGATCTGGTTGCGCACCTTCGGGTCCTTGGCCTTGGCGCGCCCGTCGGCGATCCCTGTCCTGAACGCCTCCTCGTGCTCCTCGGCGGAGTACGTGATACCCGGCTCGAACGTCGGGATGTGGTCCGGCTCGTCGAGCGACTCCCACATCAGTCCGTAGACAAACCCCTGCTTGACCGACCCTCTCCGCTCTGACTTGAACGCGTCGATCACCTCGTACACGACTGTGATGATCATGGCGACGTGGCCGATCGGCGCGATCACCCTGGCTGCCACTTCGCCGGCCTTCACCAGCACCGCCGTCTTGCTGGCATGAGGGGCCAGGTGCTCGACGATCTTGGTGAGCGACTCCGTCACCTCGGTGACCGACCCCAGCGCATGGGTGGCTTCCAGCGCGTGCTTCATCACCTCGTCGATCTTGGCGACGGTGGCCGCGTCCAGGTCCGGTACCTCGGCTGGTGACGTCGAGGTCGTGCCGTCAACAGGCGGCTCGGCGGTCAGCACGCCCCACTGGATCTGTTGGGCGACCTCAGGAGTCATGGCCTTGAGCGCCTCGGCGCTGAGCCCGCTCAGGCGGACCGCACTCGCCGACCTCGACTCGACCTGGACGCCGGCCGGCGCGCCGCCGGTCCACAGGTATGCCTGCGCCTCCTCGACAGTCACCTCGCGGTCGAACGTCACCGCCCACCCACCGGCGGGGTCCTGGTCGACGGACCGCACACCCAGCTGCGCGGTGCTGGTCTCCCCGTCCCAGCTGAAGCGCCCAGGCGCGCCATCCCGGATCTGGTCGCGGATGTCCAGCCAGTAGTCGATCAACGTGGCGTCGGCGGAGTTGCCGGGATCGAGCTTGCCGGCGCCGGGGAAGAAGCGGGCGAACACGTCGTCGACCCAGTCCTCGAGGATCGCGTCGCGGATCCCGAGCCAGAGGGCGATGAACTCACCGTGGTCGGGGTCGCCCGGGTCGAGCCGGGCCGGTGCGTCCGGGTAGGACTCGAAGAAGCGGCGATCGACCTCGGCGTGGAGCTCGTCGCGCGTCGGTAGGGACATCGGAACCTCATCTCGACGGCCCGGGCGGGAATCCGCTCAGGGAGTGGGCGTGGCAGCGTTCTGTGCGCTCGACCGAGCGGAGTCAGGGGATCGTGAGTCGCTGCCCGATCTGGAGCGCTCTGGGGTCGGTGATCTTGTTGTCCTCGGCGATCTCGGGCCATCGATTGGCATCGCCGTAGTACCTCGCCGCGATCTTGGCGAGCGTCTCGCCGGCAGCGACCACATGCACGCGTTCGGCCGGCGGCGCTTCCTCGACCATCCCGAACGGCCAGTCCAGTGACGGGTCGGGGTCCGGGCAGCGCGGGGTCCGGCGGCAGATGAACGCGAGGATGGTGACGTCCGTGGAGACCGGCTCGGGCTCGACCGGTGGCGGCGGGATGCCCACCGGCGGCGTGGACTCCGTGAACACCTGACCCTGCAGCACGGTGCCGATGCCGACGAACGGGGACCGATGGTCACGCACCGCCGGCCCGGACGTTCGGTGGTCCCGCACGACGACACCACCCGGCGCGCGCGAGGCGCTCGTCACGTCGGGGCCGCGGTGGTCGCGGACCACGGCCGCGGTGACCGGGGCCGGCTGCGCTGCGTCGACCGATGACCAGGCGAGCGTCTCGACCGGCAGCCGCACCATGAGCTCGGGCTGGAGCGCCATGAAGTCGCGCAGCAACGAACCACCGAGAACCGAGGGCGGTTGCGCCGTGCGCTTCACCACGATGTTGCGAGCGAACACGAGCGCGCTCACGTACGACGGGCAGCGCCCGACCGGCTGGGCCGCACCGTCGGAAAGCTCGCCACCGCCAGTACCCAGCCGCCAGAACCTCGACGTGAGCATGGCGGGGTTGAACCAGGGACGGACCAGGACGACGGAGCGGTACTCGAACGACAGGCTCTCGATGTCCGAGCCGGCCGATGGCGTGCCGAAGATCGCGGCGAGCTCCGGCGGTGCCTGGGAGACCAGGGGGGCGATCTCGGCACCGGTGAGCGTGAAGGACGGCCAAGCCCCGCCGTCGAACACGTCGGCCGGGGAGAATCCCGTGACCCCGAAGCTGTTGCCGAAACTGTCCGTCGTCAGGTCGAGCACGTCCACCAGGTCGGTCTCCCACTCGGTCCACCGCAGGATCGGGGAGCGGGCCCCCAAGGACATCTGGAAACGCTGCGCCGCCTCGACCTGGACCCGGCAACCTCGGACGGCCCATTCGGCCTCGAGCTGTCTGACCGTGGCGCGCAGCCTGGGCTCCTCGGCTGCCCAGGCGTCCCGGACCGCAGGGTCCTGGGACGACGCAGCCGTCAGCTGCCGGGTCTTGTGGTCCTCCTGCGCCTTGAACCAGGCGTCGCGGCACTGCTTGTATTCCCGCAGCGCGGGTGAGTCCTCCCTCGGTTGACCAGCGGACTCTTGCGGCCCATACAGGTAGGCGAGCGCGGCGTCGTAGCGAGCCTGGTCCGCGGGTGAGATCGTCCCGGCCGCGACCTCGGCCGGCCCGCTCAGGACCGCTTCGCACACGTCCCAGAGCAGCTCGTCGTAGACCACTGGTGCGACGACGCCGGCGGGCATGGTGTTCGTGACGCGAGCGAACTCCGCCATCTTGGCGTAGTGCTGTGCGGTCGTCGCGCCGTCCGCTCCGCCCGCTCCGTCCGTGGCGAACGTCAGCTGGTCTGGGGTGTACGTCAGCGGTGACAGCGCTGGGAAGCTCAGGAACGTGCCAGGCGACTCGAAGACGAGCTTCGCCTTGGTCATCAGAGCGAGCTGGGCAATCGAATCCATCATCGTCTCCTCTGGGTTTGCGTCGCGCCTGCGTAGGTCCTAGATCCACTTGTCGATCGCGGCAAGCGGATCCGGGCACTTCTCGGACATGACGTGGCACTTGTAGCCCACCAGCTGCATGCCTGGGACGTTGAGTTCCTGGTTCTGGAAGCTGTAGCCCCGGCTGTGCTCGGTGCTGCCGCTCGAGTTCGAACGGCTGTAGGTGCCGCCGCCGAAGAACGGACCGATGGTCAGGAAGCCACCGCCGCCCGCGGAGGAGCTCGTGGCCTCCGAGACGAAGTTGCTGAAGCCCTCGCTGTGACCGAGCGACATGCGCAGGTCGCGGATGAAGATCGCGGTGGTCGGGTAGGCGGGCATTTTGCCCTCGGGCGGGGTCCCGCCGTCGCTGATCACCTCGTCCTTGGCCTCCGGGTTGTTCTGGTCGAACCGCCAGGACCTGCTCTGCAGGAACGCCTGCTTGAACCACGGCCGCACGATCGGTACCTGGGCGATCGAGAAGTCCAAGGAGAAGTGGTCGCTATTGAACTTGCCGGTGTACTCGCTCCGGCTGCTGCTGCGCCCGCCGCCGCCGCTTGCCCCGAAGATCCCGAGAAACCCTCCACTGCCCGACGTGTTCCACTTGCGCGTGCTGTGGCTCGACGAGCTGCTGCTGCTGAAGTCTCCGCTGCGGAACGAGAACTCGGTCCAGCCGGTCGACCTGGCAAAGTTCCCCGGGATCAGCGACGTGTAGAAGAAGTCGCTGCCGGAGGCGATGCCGGTGATGCGGGCCTTTTCCAGGTCGTCGCGGTACTCCTGCTTGAGCAGCGACATGTCGCGCTGCATGACCTGGTCGAGGTAGGCCGCGATCTCCTCGTAGTCGTTCTTGTAGCCGGTGGAGACCCAGTCCATCATCGCGGCCTTCACGCGGTTCCGAAGGACGCTGGCGTTGAGTGCCCAGTAGTGGACGTCATGGGGCGTGCTGGCGCTCAAGGCGTTGATGCGCCGGCTGTTGTACTCGAGCGCCGCGCTCTCGAACGCAGCCATCTTCTCGAAGTAGATCTTGGTCAGCGGACTCGGCTCGCTCACCTCGGTCTCGGACCCGTCGATGAGGTTCGTCTTCTTCACCGTGACCGAGAGCAGCGCGCGGAGCTCGGCGATCTTCTTCTTGGTCTCCTCCGGCAGCTCGGTGTCCATCACCTGGCTCATCCGCAACGTGTAGCCGTAGATGTCGGAGAGGCTGCCCTCGTTGTTGAGCACGTTGAGACGGGCGAACTGGTCGTTGCCGGTGCTGGTCACGTCGGGAACGAAGTCGACGAGGCGCGCGAGGTTCTCCGCCTGCTGGTACATCTGGTTCGTGTCGCCGGCGCGCAATGCGTCCAACAGCTCCGGGGTGATCTGGGCCGCAGGAGCCGGTGGTGTCGTCCCGTCTTCCGGCGGCGGAGCTCCGGCGCCGGTCAGCAGGTCGAGCGCCTGCGTCTTGACGACGCCGGTCAAACCCTGCGACAGGAATTCGAAGTCCGACGGCTCGACCGGGATGCCCGGGGTCGCCCAGCTGAAGAAGTTGTCCTCGGACTGCGGGACGGTGTCGTCACCGTTCGTGAGGACGTCGTAGAGCTTGCCCATGATGGAGCTCACGAGCTCGCTCGGCAGGACGTCGGCCATGATCTTGTTCTCCCTTGGGTCGTCGAGACACCACGTACGGACGGACGCACTGGCGGCCGGGAGACAACCGCTGCACGCAAGGAGAGAGACGCCGGGTCCGCCGCTGATACATGTCACGGCGCAGAAACCCGGAACTCAGGCCCACCCGTTGCGTACGCTCCGACGATGCCGAAGACACGCCGGACTGCTGCCGCTGCGCTGGCCGTCTTGATCGGGATGGCGATCTTGATCGCGTCCGCGACGCCCGCGACGGCTATCCATGACGGCACCCACACCACGACCCAGCGACATCCGTGGGTGGTCGCGATCGAGGATCCCGACGGGTTCCAGTTCTGCGGCGGCACTGTGCTGCGTGAGCGGTACGTCCTCACGGCCGCGCATTGCGTGGTGAATCGCTTGTCGGGCAGCCTCCGCGTGGTCGTGGGCCGGACCGACCTTCGTACCGACGACGGTGAGGTCGTCCGGGTCGACGACATCTGGGTGCACCCGAGGTACGAGGCGGTGGCGATGGGTTTCGACCTGGCGCTGCTCACGCTCCGGACGGAGGTCACGACCGGCTCGTTGCGACTGGCGGTGCGGCACGACGGCGTCGATCAGATCGACGACCTGCGTCGGGTCTACGGCTGGGGTCGGACCGAGCACCACCCGACCGGCTCACCCGTGCTGCGTACGACAAGGCTTGCGCTCGCCGAGCTCGGCGACTGCGACCCGTACACGCAACCTGAGGAGTCGCCCCGCAAGCGCATCTGCGCGCTCCCGCCCGCTGACGGTGAGGAGAGCATCTGCCCGGGTGACTCCGGCGGTCCGCTGGTGACGCGGCACCGCCTCATCGGCGTGGTGTCAGACGGCAACAAGTTCTGCGACTCGCAGTTCCCGCTGTCAGTCTTCACCCGTGTCTCGACCGCCACGAAATCCCTCCGCGCCCAGATGAACGCGAGCGAGGCCAACCTCGGTTGACGGCCTCCGGCCGGCGGCGATGCGCTCCAGGGAATCCGCCCGGCCGCGACTCGCCCGGATGTCGAGGTGCAAGCGGTTCTTGATCGTCTTCGGCTCCGCCCACCGGTGGCTGACGACCCGGCGTCGATCATGGAGTCTCGCGGTCAGGCGGGACGCCGCGGCGCGGTGAGGCCGAGCTCGAGGACGCTTGACGTACGGCCGAAGCCGGCTCGCTCGTAGACCGGGTAGGACCGCTCGCTCGGGTGCACGCCGAGGTAGTCGAGGCCACGCTCCCGTGCGGTGGCGATCGCGCCTTCGACGAGGGCAGCGCCGATACCGCGGCCGCGGGAACCCGGGTGGACGTACACGCTCTGGATCATCCCGGCCGTTCGTCGGAACCGCTCCGGACCTGGGACGCGTTCGAGGACGCCCAACCAGGCCATGCCGACCGGCTCGCCCTCGGCCTCGGCCAAAAGGGCCAGATGACTGAAGGCATGTGCCTGCCACCACGCGCCGAACGCCGGCGCGAAGGTGGCGAGATCGCCGGACTCGCCACCCTCGTCGTGGCGCCAGCGGAACCGCAACGTCGCCAGTGCGGTGACATCGGCCGGCGAGTCCGGCGAGGCCAGCCGAACCGATCCGGTCATGAGCCCTTGCGCGGGCACTGGTGCCGTTGCGCGGCGCGTACGCCACGCATCGGCACAACCCGCCACCGAAACGTGGTCATTGGGCCAGGACCTGGTCGCGGGTGGAGCCGAGGACCGTGAGCGGCAGGAGGGTCTTGCCGGTCGGGCCGATCTGGATGTCCACACCGAGCTCGGGGCAGACCCCGCAGTCGAAGCACGGGGTCCACCGGCAGTCCTCGACCTCGGCCGGGCCGTTCGGGTCGATCGCGTCCTGCCAGTCCTGCCAGAGCCAGTCGCGGTCCAGGCCGGCGTCGAGGTGGTCCCACGGCAGCACCTCGGCGTACTCCCGCTCCCGGGTCGTGTACCAGTCAAGATCAACTGGGTGATCGGTCAACGCCTCACCGGTGCAGCGCTCCCACCGGTCGTACGAGAAGTGCTCGCTCCACCCGTCGAACCGTCCGCCGTCGGCCCAGACCGCACGGATCACCGCGCCGACGCGCCGGTCGCCGCGCGACAGGAGGCCCTCGATGATCCCGGGCCGGCCGTCGTGGTAGCGGAAGCCGATCGCCTTGGCGTAGTCGCGGTCGTCGCGCACCTCTGCCCTCAGCTTGGACAGGCGCGCGTCGGTCGTCTCGTGATCAAGCTGGGCGGCCCACTGGAACGGCGTGTGCGGCTTGGGGATGAACCCGCCGATCGACACCGTGCACCGCACGTCGCGGCGTCCGGACACCTCGCGCCCGGTCTTGATCGCCCGTTTCACCATGCCGGCGATCGCCAGGACGTCCTCGTCGGTCTCGGTGGGCAGCCCGCACATGAAGTAGAGCTTCACCTGCCGCCAGCCGTTGCCGTACGCGGTCGCCACGGTCTGGATCAAGTCGTCCTCGGTGACCATCTTGTTGATCACCTTGCGCAGCCGCTCCGAACCGCCCTCCGGTGCGAACGTCAGGCCCGACCGCCGACCGTTGCGGGACAGCTCGTTGGCAAGCGTCACGTTGAACGCGTCGACGCGCGTCGAGGGCAACGAAAGACCGATGTTGCTCCCTTCGTACCGGTCAGCGAGGCCCTTCGCGACGGCACCGATCTCGGAGTGGTCGGCCGAGGACAGCGACAGCAGGCCGACCTCCTCGAAGCCCGTCGCCGCCAGCCCGCTCTCGACCATCTCGCCGATGCCCGTGATCGACCGCTCACGGACGGGTCGGGTGATCATGCCGGCCTGGCAGAACCGGCAGCCGCGCGTGCAGCCGCGGAAGATCTCGACACTCATCCGCTCGTGGACGGTCTCGGCCAGTGGCACCAGCGGATGCTTCGGGTACGGCCACTGGTCGAGATCCATCACGGTGTGCTTGGCCACGCGCCACGGCACACCCGGACGGTTCGGGGCGACCCGACGGATCCGACCGTCGGGCAGGTAGTCGACGTCGTAGAAGCGCGGCACGTAGACCCCGCCCGACGCGGCCAGGCGCATCAGCACCTCGTCACGACCACCCGGCCGGCCCTCGCGCTTCCATTCTCGGACCAGCTCGCTGATCGCGAGCACGACCTCCTCGCCGTCGCCCAGCACCGCAGCGTCGATGAAGTCCGCGATCGGCTCCGGGTTGAACGCGGCGTGGCCGCCGGCGAGCACGATCGGGTGCGACTCGTCGCGGTCGACCGCGTCGATCGGGATACCGGCCAGGTCGAGGCAGGTCAGCAGGTTCGTGTAGCCGAGCTCGGTCGAGAACGAGACGCCGAGCAGGTCGAACGCGCGGACGGGGCGGTGGGAGTCAACCGTGAAGTGAGGCACGGCGTGCTCCCGCATCAGCGCCTCGAGGTCAGGCCACACCGCGTACGCGCGCTCGGCGAGGTACGCAGGCTGCTCGTTGAGCACCTCGTACAGGATCTGCACGCCCTGGTTTGGCAGCCCTACCTCGTACGCGTCGGGGTACATGAGCGCCCAGCGGACCTCGGCTGCGTCCCAGTCCTTGACGGTCGCGTTGAGCTCGCCCCCGACGTACTGGATCGGCTTCTGCACGAGCGACAGCAGCGCCTCCAGCTGCGGGAACACACTGGTCGCGGTGGGCTGGGGCACGCCGTCCTTCCACCGGTTCATGAACGACCTCGCCGGATGCCGGAGCCGTGGGTCATCGGCGGGCAACGGCTTGGCCGAACTGCGCCGACCGGCCGCCGGTACCAGGAGTGGTCCTCGCCGGGGAAGATCTCGAAGCGTGTCCGGTTCATTGACTTGCTCTCTCTCCCACGAGTAGATCGGCACACAAGGGAATCGGGACGGTCAGGCATCGGGGCTTTCCACCCGTCCCGGCACGTCTTGGTGAGAGCTCCCGTGCGTTCGTCCGGAACCCCTCATCCCTGCGCCGAGCGCCCAGCGGATCGCGCCCACCGCCACGACGACCACGAGTACGACTACGACCACCCAGATCACCGGGGAATACCTCATGGCTCGACGGGCTCCTGGATCGCGACGGTGGTTCGCATGATGACGAACTTAACGCCTCCCCTGCATCACCCATCGCGCTCGAGGTGAGCACCGAGTGCAAGGAGCGTCGCCTCGGCGTCCGGCCGGGCGATCAGCTGGATCGAGGCCGGCAGGTGTGAGCCAGGCACCGGTACCGGCAGCGCGACCGCCGGCAGCCCGGCGATGTTGGCCGCGGTGGTCAGGCGCGTCGTGCCGCCCGGGTCCTCGATGAGCGGCGGGAGGAACGTCAACGTCGGCAGCGCGATCGCATCGGCACCGCTCTCGTCCAGCAGGGCGATCACCCGGGTGCGAAAGGCCGCCATGCCGGCCCGGCCGGCCGCCAGCTCGTCGTCGCTGGTCGCGAGCCCGGCCGCGATGTTGTGCCGCACCCGCGCGCTGAGCAGCTCGCTGCGTACGAGCAGGTGTGCGTTCGCCCGGGCGCCCTCGGCCGTGAGGACGACGTCGGCGAGGTCGGTGGCGTCGCCCCACCAGGGTGCTCGTCGCTGGATCACCGGCCAGCCCGCCAGGCCGAGCGCGGCGTCGACCGCCGCGTCCACGCGCGGGTCGACCGCGACCGTCGTCTGCAGCCGGATGATCTTCGGCCGGTCGATGTCGATCGGCTGGTACGACGGGTCGAGCAGGCGCATGCCGACCTGGAGACCGGCCACGTCGCGGGCGAGCGGCCCGACGGTGTCGAGGCTCGGGGAGAGCGGCCACACGCCGTCGAGCGGGATCCGCCCCCAGGTGGTCTTGAGTCCGGCCACGCCGCAGCATGCGGCCGGGATCCGCACCGAGCCACCTGTGTCGGTCCCCAGCGCGACGTCGACCTCGCCGCGCGCAACGACGACCGCGGAACCGCTCGACGACCCGCCGGGGATCCGCCGGGGGTCCAGCGGGTTCAGCGGCGGCG
>Ga0136617_10003040_pt1 | contig 14962 bp, 17 predicted proteins | sample AntDrymUQ3222106_2_FD_129672 | JGI IMG/M metagenome (GOLD analysis project Ga0136617, IMG submission 129672) | Polar desert sand microbial communities from Dry Valleys, Antarctica - metaG UQ322 (21.06) | ecosystem: Environmental > Terrestrial > Soil > Desert | place: Antarctica: Dry Valley... | reverse complement strand
GGGCGAATCTCGGGCAGGAGATCACGCGGGACGCCGAAGAGGCCGAGCAGCTCGTCGTCCCATTCGAGCGTCGCCAGGGAGACGAGGAGCGTCCGGGAGGCGTTCGTCTCGTCGGTCGCGTGGACGCGGCCTGCGGTCAGCCTCCAGACGAGCCAACTGTCGACCGTGCCGAAGGCGAGCGGCTCAGCGTCGTCCACACGCGCGAGCAGCCATTCGAGCTTCGTCGCCGAGAAGTACGGGTCGGCGACGAGGCCGGTCAGCTCGCGGATCCGCTCCGCGGGCAGCTCCCGGCACCGCTCGGCGGTGCGGCGGTCCTGCCAGACGATCGCCGGTCCGACCGGCATGCCGCTCCGTCGCTCCCAGAGCAGGGTCGTCTCGCGCTGGTTCGTGATCCCGATCGCGCTCAGGTCGCGTGGCCGGATCCTCGCTTCTGCGAGCGCCGACTCCGCCGCGGCAACGACGGTTCGCCAGATCTCCTCGGGGTCGTGCTCGACCCAACCGGGCTGCGGGAAGTGTTGCGTCAGCTCGGTGTACCCGCGGCCGCGAACGCTCAGTTGCTCGTCGACGACCAGGCAGGTCGTGCCCGTCGTGCCCTGGTCAATCGCGAGGATCACGCGGCGAGCAACGCTACCCCGGCGACGACGACAGCGGCGCCCGCGAAGCGCCACCACGTCACCTGCTCGCGCAGGACGACCGCGGCGAGACCGGTCGCGACGACGACGCTCGTCTCGCGCACGGCGGCGACCGACGCGGCCGGCGCGAGCTCGAGCGCGGCCAGCACGAGCCCGTAGGCGGCGAAGGCGGTGAGCCCGGCGATGAGAGACCGAGCCCCGAGAGCCCCGCGCAGGACCTGCGGGCCGCGAGCAGCGGCGAGCCCGCCCGCGTACGCGATCCCGGTAATCAGCGTGATCACCTCCAGGTAGGCGAGCGGAGAGGCGTGCTCGATCCCGTGCTTGTCGACCACCGTGTACGAGGCGATGCAGCAGGCGATCAGGATGCCGAATCCGACTCCATGCCCCCGGCGGAGTCCGCGCACGAGCAGGACGCCGAGGCCGACGAGCACGACCCCGAGCACCTGCCCCGGCGAGGTGCCGGCTCCGGTCAGGACGACGGCGCCCGCAAGCACGAGCACCGGCGCCAGGCCTCGAGCGAGCGGGTACACCACCGAGAGCTCCGCGCGGCTGTACGAGGCGGCGAGCAGTGCGAAGTAGGCGACCTCGAGCGTCGCGCTGGCGGCCAGGTACGGCCAGGCAGCCGCGTCGAGATCCCACCACACGACGGCGAGCGGGGCGCACACGATTGCCGACACGGGCAGAGCGACCGCCGCCGTCGCCTCCGGGTCGCGCGCCCCCGCGAGCAGCAGGTTCCACACGGCGTGGAGCACTGCAGCCGCGAGGGCGAGGGCGAGGGCCGACGTCGGCAGGGGCTATGCCTTGAGCGTGGCCCCGAGCACGGGACGGTAGTGCTCGAGCTCCGGCGTCCGAGCGCCTTCGGCCTTGCCGACGTCGTCGTACCGGCGCAGGCGCACCCCGTCCTGCGCGAACGGCGAGGCCTCGAACGCCGCCACCTCGCGCTCGTCGTATTGCCCACCCTGGAGCTCGAGGCTCACGATCGACGCGGGCGAGAGCGCGTCGAGGTACGACGGGTCGACCGAGCACAGGTATCGCTTCGCCGCGACGTGCAAGCGGATCGGCTCGACCAGCCGAACAGCTCGGCGACCCGCGTGACCGTCCCCGGCTCGGTGCCGCAGCCGGTCAGGACGGCAAAGCCGAGCTCGTCGACAGCCGCGAGCCACCGGCGCAGAGCCTCGCCGTCGCCACGCACGTCGTCCCATCGGCCTGTCGGCACGTCGACCCTCGCCTCCCACAGCCGACGGGAAGAAGGCCTCGGCTTGCCGGCGTGTGCGCGCAGCCATGAGGAATCGAACCGGCTCGTATGACCGTCGGTGAACGCGCTCTGGAGGACGCCGTCGCGTGCCTGCGCGGTCGTCACGGCAATGCCGTCCGCGATCGATCGCGTGTCGAGCAGCCGCTGCCCGCTGGGGTGAAGGCACTCGGCGCAGGAGCAGTTGTCGCGAAGCCAGACGGCGTGGTACGTAGCGCGGTGCCCGTCGGGCCACGAGACGCGAATGCGGCTTTCCTCGGAGACGACGTCCATTGATAAGGTCTAGACCATTATGAGGCTCGGTCTCACTCGGGTCAAGCCGGGTCGCGGGCCAGCGCATGCGCAGATCGAGGCGTCGCTCACGTCGGCGATCGGCCGGCTCCCGAGCGGCACGCGCCTGCCCGCCGAGCGCGAGCTCGCCGCTCGCCTCGAGGTGAGCCGGATGACCGTCCGCCACGCGCTCGCCTCCCTCGAGCAGCGCGGTCTCGTCACCCGCCGGGTCGGTCGAGGCGGAGGGACGTTCGTCGCCGAGCCGAAGCTCGAGCTGGCGGGACTGGCCGCGCTCTCCGACCAGCTGCGTCGGCTCGGTCTCGCCGCGGGAGCGCGCGTCCTGTCCGCGCGCGAGCATCCGGCTGGCCCCGAAGTCCTCGGCGGCGGCGCCGCCTACGAGATCGTCCGGGTCCGCCTTGCCGGGGGCGCACCGGTCGCGCTCGAGCGGACGTGGTTTCCCGCCGACGCGTTCCCGGGCCTGCTCGACGAGCCGCTCGAAGGCTCGCTCTACGAGCTGATCCGCCGCCGCTACACGGACGTTCCCGTCCGCGCGGTCGAGCGGCTGGAGCCCACCGTTGCCGGCGCGCGCGAGGCTGCCGCGCTCGAGATCGCGCCGGGCGAGCCGCTGATCGCGGTCGAGCGAATCGCGTACGCCGAGGCCGGGCAGGCGCTCGAGCTGAGCCGCGACCTCTTCCGCGGCGATCGTGTCCGGGTCGTATGGACGACGGAGCTCCGGTGAGCCCGGCGCGTGCGATCGTCTTCGACTTCAACGGGACGCTCTCGGACGACGAGCCGATCCTGTGCGAGATCTACCGCGACCTCTTCGCCGAGCACGGTCGGCCGCTGTCGGCGCAGGAGTACTACGACGAGCTCGCCGGCCTCTCCGATCCGGAGATCGCGATCAGGTGGCTTGGCGCCGATTTCCCGGACGTCGAGGGCGTGATCGGGGAGCGTGTGGCTCGCTACCGCGCTCTCGTCGCCGACGGCTCGAGCATCGGCGAGGGGATCCGTGCGGCGGCTCGGTACGCGGCCGAGCAGGTGCCGGTGCTCGTCGTGTCGGGCGCAGCGCGCGCGGAGATCGAGCCCGTGCTCGCCGCGGCCGGGCTCGCGCCGGTCGTCAGGGCGATCGTCTCGTCGGACGACGTGATCCGCGGCAAGCCCGACCCGGAGGGCTATCTGCGCGCGCTCGAGCTGCTCGACAGCGACCTCCGCGCAGCGGACGTCGTCGTGCTCGAAGACACCGAGGCGGGCGTCGCGGCGGCGAAAGCGGCCGGGATGCGCTGCCTCGCCGTCAAGGGGACGCTCGCGCCCGAGCGGCTCGCGGCGGCCGACGAGCTCGTCGACCGGATCGACGTCGAGTTGATGCGCCGGCTGCTCTTGTGACGCCGCTCGTGATCGCCCACCGCGGTGCCTCCTGGGATTTGCCGGAGAATACGCTGCCCGCCTTCGAGCGGGCAATCGCGGTCGGCGCCGACTTCGTCGAGCTCGACGTGCACGCGGTGGCCGACGGGACGCTCGTCGTCTGCCACGACCCGCCGCGCGGGGGCGAGCACAGCCTTGTGGAAGTGCTCGAGGTGTGCGCGGGTCGGATCGGACTCATGTGCGAGCTGAAGAGCCCGTGGCGCTACCGGCGGCACGACGTCGTCGAACGGGTCGAGCGGCTGCTGCCGGCCGACGCCGTGATCGTCTGCTTCGAGCCACGCGCGCTGCAACAGGTTCGCCGTCTGCGGCGGCTCCAACACGTCGGCTTCGGCGTCTCGATCAGGCGGGCAGCACGCTACGCCTGGGCGGTCGGTTTTCGAGACCGGCGCGTGCGCCCGAGCGGGATCGCGCTCGCGCGCCGCCTGGGTCTCGAGACGACGGTCTATACGGTCAACGACGCCGAGCGGATGCGAGCGCTGGCGGCGCTTGGCGTCACGGGGATCTTCACCGACCGTCCCGATCTGGCTCGCCGGACACTGGATCCTCCGTCAGGCTGAGAAGCCGCGCGCCGGAGGAAGGCACGTGGGCGACGACGCGGCGGCCGACCGGCAGCGAGTCGACGCGTGACGTCGGCACGTCGGCGATCAAGTCGGCACTCGGACCGATCAGCTTCAGTCTCGTGACCGGGCCGAGGAAGGTGTGCGTCAGGACCTCGCCGACGAGGATGTTTTCGCCCTCGGCGCCGTTGGCCGAGACGCTCAGCTCGAGCGACTCGGGGCGGACGAGCACGAGCACGCGCTCTCCCGTCTGCCGCCCGCGTGCCGCGTCGACCGTGAGGCGGACACCGCCGTGATCGATCTCACCGCGGCCGCCGTCGAGCACCGTCGCCTCGAGGCGATTCATCGTCCCGATGAACTCCGCGACGAACGGCGTCGCCGGCGACCCGTAGATCTCGCTCGGCGTGCCGATCTGCTCGATCCGCCCGTGGGAGAGCACCGCGACGCGATCCGAGACGGACAGCGCCTCCTCCTGGTCGTGCGTGACGTAGATCGTCGTGATCCCGAGCCGGCTCTGGATCCGCCGGATCTCCTCCCGCAGCTGCACCCGCACCTTGGCGTCGAGCGCCGACAGGGGCTCGTCCAGCAGAAGCATGCGCGGCTCGATCGCGAGCGCACGTGCGAGCGCGACGCGCTGCTGCATCCCCCCGGAGAGCTGATGCGGGTACCGGGTGGCGGCCTGGCCCAGTCCGACGAGCTCGAGCAGCTCGGCGACTTTCCTCGCGCGCTCCTCCCTGGTGACGCCGCGGACCCGCAGGCCGAACTGGACGTTGCGCTCGGCCGTCATGTTCGGGAACAGGCTGTACGCCTGGAAAACCATCCCCATGTCGCGCCGGTTGGGCGGCACGCGCGTCATGTCCTTGCCGTCGACGACGATCCGGCCGCGATCGGGACGATCGAAGCCGGCGACGAGGCGGAGCGCGGTCGTCTTCCCGCAGCCCGACGGCCCCAGCAGCGAGACGAACTCGCCCCGCTCGAGCGAGAGGCTGATGCCGTCGAGTGCGACGACGTCGCCGAACACCCTGTGCAGGTCCTGCAGCTCGACGTACGCCATCAGCGTGTCCCCGCGATCTGAGCAGTCCGGGCGGTCCTGCCGCGCCCGACGAAGAGCAGGGCGAGCATCGCCGCCCAGGTGATTCCAAAGCTCATCAGCGACACGGCGGCCGCCGGATACGCCTTCGTCTGGTTGATGTACTGGATGTAGACCGGGAAGGTGTCGAAGGCGGCGAGGCTCGCGATCGTGAACTCGCCCATCACGATCGCGAGGGTGAGGAACGAGCCGGCGAGCGCCGCGGCGCGGATGTTCGGCAGGATCACGCGGAACAGCGTCGTCCGCCACGTCGCGCCCAGGCTCTGCGAGGCCTCCGTCAGCGTGTGCACGTCGATCGCTCGAAAGCCTGCGTCGAGCGAGAAGTAGACGTACGGGAACGCGAGAATCACGTACGCGGCGACGAGGAAACCGTACGGCTTCGCGTAGAACCAGTCGGGCGTCGGCCGCAAGACGTCGAGCAGTCCGACGACGAGGACGATCGGCGGCACGACGAAGGGGATGAGCGCGAGGAAGCTGATCACCGGCCGCAGCCGCGGCAGCTTCAGGTGTACCCAGTAGACGGTCGGAACGAGAATCACGAGCGTGAGCGCGATCGTCTCGAGCGAGAGCACGAACGACTGCCGGAGCGCCTTGACGAACTGAGGGTCCTCGAGGATCGTGCCGTAGCTGTCGAGCGTGCAGCACTTGCCGGTCAGCTCGCCCCTGAGGCTGAACAGCAGCGTCGCGATCAGCGGAATCAGGAAGTAGGCGGCGCCGAGGAGGAGCCAGATCGCGGCACTGGGGGCGATGCGTCGTTTCGTACCGGCAGTCATCGAACCCAGCGCGACGAGATTCGCTGCAGAGGAATGTAAATCGCCATCATCAGGGCGAGCACGACGAACATCCCAAGCGCCAGCGCCTCGGCCAGGTGCGGGTTCGAGAGGACGTCGCCGGTGTAGAAGTAACCGATCGTGATCGGGACTAGGCTGATCGAACCGCCGGTCAGTCCGTACGCGGTTGCGTAGGCCGCAAACGAGTTCCCGAACAGCAGGACGACCGCGCCCAGTAGCGACGGCATCAGGATCGGCAGCCCCACGTGCCGCCAGAACTGCATCGGCGTCGCGCCGAGGTTCGCGGCCGCCTCGCGCCACTCGCGCCGCAGGCCGTCGATCGCGGGCGCGATCACGAGGATCATCAGCGGAATCTGGAAGTAGAGGTACACGATCTCGATTCCGGTCTTCGAGAAGAGCGTGAAGCCGTGGTCGTAGGGGTTCAGCCCGAGGTCGAAGAGAAGCTGGGTGACGATGCCGATCGTGCCCAATGTGGCGATGAACGCGAACGCGAGCGGGATGCCCGCGAAGTTCGCCGCGACGCCGGAGAAGGTCGTGAGGACGGTCCGAAGAATCCGCGGTGTGCCGTCGCGGATCGCCGCGTACGCGATCAGGAAGCCGAGCGCGCCGCCGACGAGCGCCGTGACGAAGCTGACCTCGATGCTGTTTTTGAACGCAGAGACGTAGGGCTCGTCGAAGATCCCTCCGATGTTCGCGAATGTGAACCCGCCGCCCGTGTCCCGAAACGCGCCGACGAGCACCTGGCCGGCGGGGAGGAACAGGAAGAGGACGGCGTAGAGGAAGAACGGGAGGACGCCGAGCCAGGCGAGCGGCATACGGACGTCGCGGCCGGTCGAAGCCGGCCGCGACGCCTCTGCGGTTCGTGCCGGGGGCGCCAGCGCCCTACGAGCCGACCTTCGCCGGCCACTCCGCGGCGATCCTCGCCCGCGCAGCGCTGTTCTGGCTCACGCTCGCGAAACGCACGCGCGCGTAGAGCGCCGGAGACGGCAGCGCGTCGAGCAGCGCCTTCGGGATCACCTTTCGGCGCGTCATGTCGGCGAAACGGGCCGGGTGCGAGAAGCCCTTGAGCCAGAGCAGCTGGCCCGCGTCGGAGTAGAGAAACTCCTGCCAGAGCCGGGCTGCCCAGGGGTGCGGCGCGGTCGCATTGATCGATTGGCAGTAGTAGGCCCCGTAGATGCCGAGCGACGGGACCGTGACCGCGATCCGTGCCGCCGGGAACTCCTTCACGTATGCGAGGTTCAGGTAGTCCCAATCGATCACGATCGGCGTCTGGCCGGACGCGATCGTCTGCGGGGTCGCCTGCACCGGGATGTAATTTCCCGCCGCCTTCAGCCGCGCGAAGAAGTCGATCCCCGGCCCGACGTTGCCAAGCGACCCGCCGTTTGCGAGCGCGGCGGAGTAGACGCCGGCGATGGCTGAACCGGACGAGAGCGGGCTGCCGTTCAGCGCGACCTTGTTCTTGTATTCCGGCTTGAGCAGGTCGGCCCACGTCTTGGGCACGTTCGAGACAGCGGCCCGGTTGGTGCCGAACGAGATCACGCCCCAGTAGTCGCCGACCCAGAACCCGCGCCCGTCCTTCATCGAGCGCGGAACGCTGCCGAAGAAGCGGTTGAAGTACTTGGCGTAGAGGCCCTCGTTCGCCCCGATCGCGGCGAACGCCGGGTTGACGTCGAGCACGTCGGGCGCGCGCGAGTCTCCCTTGAGCGAGCGGACGGCCTGGTTCTCCTGCGCCGAGGACCCGTCGGGATTGTCGTTCGTGAGCTTGAGGCCGTACTTCTTCTGGAAGGTCGACATGATCTCGCCGTAGTTCGCCCAGTCGGGCGGCAGCGCGATCGTGTTGATCCTCCCCTCCTTCTTCGCTTCCTTGAGGATCTCGCTGAACTTGCCCTTGCCGCGAAGCGGCGGAGTCTGCATTCCGCGCGAGCGGGCGGCGAGCGCAGCCGCCGGCGACGAGAGGATCGTGAGGCCGACGCCTGCGGCGACGCTCCGTCTGAGCATTGCACCACGGCTAATCCGCTCCTCGGCCACGAGCCGGGCAATGATCTCGTCGGATCGCGACGGCTCGTCCTCCTGGAGCGCGCGCTCGAGGATCTCGTCCAGTTCCCAGTTCCGTGCCATTAGCCCCTCCCGGTCTGAATTGGGCACGAGAGTACGCCCGTCGACGGCCGAATACAAGATGGCGCTGTAGGGTCTTTCGATGGTCGAAGAGGGCCGCGTCGATCCGTTCAGCGAGGCGGGTGAGTGGCTGCGCTGCGCTCTTCACGCGCATTCGACCCGGTCGGACGGCGAGCTCGCTCCCGATGCGCTCGCCGCGCATTACGCGCGCGCGGGCTACGACGTGCTTGCGATCACCGATCACTGGCGCCGCACCGAGGCGGCGGCGGACGGCCTGCTCGTGATCGCGAGCGCCGAGCTGAACTGTGTCCTGCCGGAGGCGCGCGACGGCCATGTGCTCGCCTTTGGCATCGATGCCGAGCCGGCGGAGCTCGGGACTGAGTACGCCGATCTCGCGCGCACGGCCGACTGGGTCGAGGAGCACGGCGGCGTCGCCTATCTCGCCCACCCGTACTGGACCGGCGTGACCCCAGGCGACCTCGACCTGCCGGCGAACGTCCAGGGTATCGAGGTCTACAACGCGGGGTGCGAGCTCGAGATCGGCCGCGGGCTCGCGAGCGTGCACTGGGACGAGGTGCTCGAGGCAAGACAGCGGTGCCTCGCGATCGCCACCGACGACTCGCACCATCCCGGCTTCGACTCCGACCTCGCCTGGGCGTGGGTGCGCGCGGAGGAGCGCACGCGCGAGGCGGTGCTCGAGGCGCTGCGGCGGGGCGCCTTCTACTCGAGCACCGGGCCTGCCGTCCGCGGACTGGACGTGGACCGGCACGCCGTCGAGGTTCGCTCGAGCCCGTGCCGCTCGGTCTTCCTCGTCGGCGGGAAGTCGCAGGGGGCGGCAGCACACGCGGGGCGCCTTCCGTACTGTCACCGCAGCCGCGTCCTCGAGCGCGCCGACGACGGCTCGATCACGCGTGCGCGCCTGGAGATCCCGCTTGAGGCACGCCACTTTCGGATCGAGGTCGTCGACCGCGAGGCGCGGAAGGCGTGGACGAATCCTGTCTGGTTTGACGATTGAACGGCCGCGGTCGATCGCTCGAGCAGCTCGAGCGGCGGGACTTCGACCTGCTCGTGATCGGCGGCGGCATCGTCGGCGCCGGGGTTGCGGCCGCGGCGGCGCACGAAGGGCTCGCCGTCGCACTGGTCGACCGGAGAGACTTCGGCGGCGGCACGTCGAGTGCATCCTCGAAGTTGATTCACGGAGGGCTTCGCTACCTGCGCCTCGGCGACGTCGGGCTCGTTCGCGAGGCGCACGAGGAGCGCCGGGTCCTAATGCGCGTCGTCGCCCCGCACCTCGTCCGCCGGCTGCCCTTCCTCCTGCCCCTGTACCGCGGTGGGCCGTACCGGCCGGCCGTCGTTCAGACGGGCATCGTTCTCTACCAGACGCTCGCTCGCGCGCGCCTGAACGGGCTCGTGGACGTCGCGCGCGCCCGCAGGATGGTTCCCGAGCTTCGCCTCGACGAGCTCCGGAGCTGCGCCCTCTACGCCGACGCCTGGACGCACGACAGCCGCCTGTGCCTCGCGAACGTCCGCGGCGCGTACGAGGCGGGCGCCACCGTCCTCAACTACGCGGAGGTCGTCGCGCTGCGGCGCGAGGCCGGTCAGGTCACCGGGGCAGAGGTGGTCGCCGATGGTGAGACGGTGGCGGTTCGCGCTCGTGCGCTCGTCAACGCTGCCGGCCCGTGGGTCGACCAGGTTCGCCGGCTCGAGGACCCTCGCGCGCGCCGCTCAGTGCGACTGAGTAAGGGAGTTCACGTCCTGCTGGAGCACGAGCGGCCCTGGTCGGCTGCGCTCACGATCGCGCACGACAAGGTTCGCGTCACCTTCGCCGTGCCGTGGGAGGGGATGCTGTTGCTCGGGACGACCGATCGCCTGTACGAGGACGAGCCGGATGGGGCGGTAGTCGACGAGCAGGACGTCCAGCAGGTGCTCGCTGAGGCCTCCCGGGCGGTCGCTCCCGAGGCGCTGCGCCGCGAGCTCGTCCGCTCCACCTTCGCCGGCCTCCGCGTCCTTCCCGCGGGCGACGGGACGACGACGGCTGCACGGCGTGAGACCGTCTTCACGCGCGGGCCGGGCGGGATGCTGAGCGTCTCCGGCGGCAAGCTGACGACGTATCGGCGGATCGCGCTTGCAGCCCTCGCCGAGTTGCGTTCGGAGCTTCGGTTGCACCGGCTCGACCGCCGGCCGTGGCCGCTTCCCGGTGCCGTTGGGCTTGACCGGGTCGCACTTCCGCCGGAGCTGCCGGCACCGGTCCGGTCGCACTTGCTCCATCTCTACGGATCGCTTGCACCCGAGGTGCTCGCTCCTGCCGCGGACGACCCTGCGCTCCTCGAGCCGCTCGCTCCCGGAGGCCTGGACCTCGCTGTGCAGGCGCTTTACGCTGCGACGCACGAGTGGGCGTGTACGCCTGAGGACGTTCTCCGCCGCCGAACGACGCTGGCGTTGCGCGGCCTCGCCGCCCCGGATGTCGAAGCGCGCGTGGTCGAGCTGCTTGCGCCCGCCCAACGGGCGCGAGGCGCGGTTGCGAGTACAGACAAGCCGCGGGCGCGAACGGTCCGCGGCGGCATCGCTGAGAAAGCATCCCCAACCGGCGCGCAGGTGGCGGAGGAGGAATAGCCACACAATCGTGACAGTCCGCACCGTCCCCGTCGGACACGGCCAGGGTCAGACCCTGGACGTGTCCTGAACCGGACCGGCCTCGCGGTCGATCATGCCTCGGTGTGGCCGTGACGCGCGTGCACTACGGCGTGTCCGAGGCCCCGTGCGATCAGCCAGCGATTGAGCGGGAACGCTGCGGCGAACGCGACCGCGAGGGCAAACGCGAGGCTGCCCCAGAAGAGAAGATTCGTAAGTCCCGCCTCCATCGCGCCCGGGACAAGCAGCATGACCGCGTTGTCGACGATCTCCATCACGGCGATTGAGAACGTGTCCGAGGCCAGGGCGAGCGGGATGGCGGCGGCCAGCGCGAGCCCTGAGCGGAGCAGCGGCATCATCGTCAGCGAATAGCCGAAGAAGAACGCAAGGGCGACAGCGAGCGCAATCGTCGGCCAGTCGCCCCACCCGAGCGCCGTGCCGATGACCATCCCAAGAACCTCCCCGATCGCACAGCCGGTGAGGCAGTGCGCCGTTGCGCTGAAGGCGACTCGGTTCAGGCTAGCGTCGGTCACGGCATCTCCTCTCAGTATATACCCCTAGTGGGTATCTAGAACGCGCACACAGCGAAGAACATTCCGTGGACGGCTGCCGCGGTCTGGCGACCGCCGCGAGTCGTAAGAAGCTCAGGCAGAAGGAGTTCTGCGACGTCCGGTGGCCGTCGCTCGGACTGCACGCCGTCTTCTACAACCTGGGCGGACAGGACGCCTGCGACCCCCGCTTCGGACGGTTCTCCAACGCATTGATCACCGGCAAGCGCTGGCGGACGTCAAACGGCCTCCGGATCAGAGATGCGAAGAACGCACTCCTGCAGCGACACCCGCGCGCCAGACCCTCGCCGGCCACACGGGCATGGTGGTGGCTGGTCACCCGGATCTCGCCGTTCGGCGAGAGTGGGCCATACGGCGCACTGAGCGCGAAGCTGAATCGAGGCCGAGTCTCCGCTTTCAGCTTGGTCTACCCGGCCGGCGGAGACTGAAAAGCCGAACGGGCCGCCTCTCGACCAATCAGAGGCGACCCGTTCGATCCCCGCTTCGACGGGAAGGGAGATTCGGACGGCTACGAGCCCGCCCTCACCTACTAAGAGTCACCAACCCCTCTCATTCTTTCGCTCTGTCTGCGAAAAAGTTTCAGCGAGCACGCCGCGCTGCTTCTCGACTTCGGCGATCTGGTGTGTCAACGACAGCTTGGGCGAGGTTGACGGACGGCCAGAACTCGCACATGCTGAGACGAAAGGCCCGTCCGATTGGGCCACGAACAGGGGTCATCTGCGGCATGAGAATCCGGATCAGCAATCCCGCGCTCGTCGGCGACCTGCTCGACTTCCTGTGCGCCTCGAACTGCCTGGTGATGCAGACGAGCAGGAACATGCTCTCGGTTGCGTTCTCGGACCCGCTTCGCTACGACACGGCCCTGCTCGAGCTCGAGATGCATCTCTCGGACTGGCGCGCCAGGAATTCGGACGTGCGCGCGGTCGTAATCGATTAGGCGCCGCTTGCTTAGCAGAGGTCGGGGGCCCGCAGCGCGGGCCCCCTTCAACTTCTTGTCTACAGCACCTGCTCGGCGACCTCCACGCGGAGCAGTGAGCGCACGTGCTCAATCTGGTTGGCGATCGTCGCGACCGAAGAGCCCGCGTAGAGCAGTCCGACCGCAACGTCGTCGAGGGTTGTAATCAGCGAGCCGGAGTCCCCGCCCGCCGACATGTTGGTGAGGATGATCTGGTCGACGAAGCGACCGACGCGACCGCCGCCGTAGCCGACGTCGACCGTCGCGTTGATCGCGGTGATCCGTCCCGTCGTGTAGTTCGTCGTTCGCCCGGTCTTCTGGACGATTGCCCCCACGGCGATGTTCGACTTGCGCCGCCAGCCGCGTACGTAACCCGTCCAGTAGATCTCGCGGTCGAGGTTGTGGAATTCGCCCTGAGCGATCGCTGCGTCGACGAGGTTCCGGTGCAGCGGGCGTGGGGTGGGCGGATCGAGCGTGATCGGGATCCAGCGCGTGAGCGCGGCGATGCGGTCGGCCGGATCTGTACCTCCGTCGAACGGCCCCGGCTGGAGGATCGGATCCCCGACGTTGGCGTTGTTCGTGTTCGCCAGAACGTGGTTGTTCGAGAGGATGTAGAACTGAGGCGGGATGCCCAGCCCGTGTGCGGGCTGGCCGCTGGTCGTGCCACCGGGCAGGACGTCGTAGACACAGGTCGCGATCGTGCCGGCGGTGATCTTCTTATGGCCGACCGAGTAGCCTCCTTCGGCTGGTCGAATTCTCTTTGCGAGCAGCTGGGCGTCGGCGAGGGCGGCGTACTGCTCCTCCTCGCGCGTCATGCCACCGTTGCCCTCGACCGTCGAGCCTGTCTCGCGGGTGCGCCATGCCGTCGGCGGCGGGCGAAACTGCTCGGCGATCGGAAAGCCGATCTCGAGCACGTCGGTCTTGACAGTCCCGAGCTTCGACGGGACGAGATCATCCTTGCTCAAGTCCTCCTTCTCGACCTTGTTGCTCACGAGCACGAGCACGGCCGGCTCGCCCGTCGGCTCGCCGTCTCGCCATTTCACGCCGGAGGCAACTCCGACGACGTTCGCCCGCGGCTCCTCGGCGTTCAGGAGCTCCGCGATCGCTCGTGTCTGGACGGTGTCCATCCTCGCAGCCTCAACCGGCGTCAACTCCATCTTCTGCTCGGGACTGGCCATCAACTCTTCTCCTCCATGGTTTCAGCCTGAATGACCCCGATCTCCTCGACGTCGACCTCGTAGCCCTCGAGCGAGGGGGGCAAGCGCTCGGCGGACGTGAGCATCGATTCGGGCACCTTCTCTGTGACGAACACCTTGATCACCGGCTTGCCGTCGCGTTCGCCGATTCCCACGGCGGTGACGTTCGGAAGCGACAGGAGTCCGTCCTCGTGCCGGTCCTTTGCTTCCGCGATCGAGTTCACGGCCATAGAGCTCCTTTCATTGGTCTTCGGTTGCGATGATCTTCGAGTCGGCTCGACCGGTCGCTTCCGACGGAGCGTGGGCAGAGCCCACGCTCCTGAGTGAAGGCGTCGCAAGCGACGCCTCATGCGGACGATTCAGGAGCGACGACATTCCGACAGGGTTCGTGGCAGGGCTGCTCGCGGCCGCTGAGAGCAGCGCACCAGCTTTCGTCCAGAAACCACACAGCGCCGCAGCAACGATCTCGACCTCCCGAGCGTGCCCAGGACGGCCTCCCTTCGTTGCCTTCGGACGATCCCTAACAGCCGAGGATTGCCGAGTCAAGGCGCGCGGCTGCGAGTGCCTTGCCCTTAGCGTCCGGCGAATGCCTCCTCGAGGCTCGCGTGTGGATCTCGCAGGGCTCCCTCGTCGCTGACTTGCGCTCGCTCGCGGATCAGCTCCTTCAGCCGGTCCTCGGTCTTCTCCTCCTGGCCAGCCAGCACCGCGCCGGCCAGGCGCCCGTCGGCGAGGTAGAAGCCGAGCAGCTTCCCGTCCTCGATCTCGCCTCGGAGCAGCGCCTGCGTCCCGCGCGGCGGGTCGCCGAAGACCTTGAACGTGAAGCCGAACACCTCCGAGAAGAAGGTCGAGACAACGTCGTAGCCGCCCTCACCGCCCGCCAGGAGCTTCCCCACCTCCGTACCCTGGTAGTTCGAGTTCGACCAGTGCTCGATGCGGCGCTGCTTGTCGAAGATCGGGTCGTAGAAGCTGGCGACGTCGCCAGCGGCCCACACGCCGGGCGCGCTCGTCTCGAAGCGCTCGTTCACGACGATGCCGTTGTCGACATCGATTCCGCTGCCGTCGAGGAAATCGACCACCGGCTCGACACCGACACCCACGATGGCGAGATCCGCCTGCAGCGAACGACCCCCAGCGGTCTCGACGGCGTCGAGCCGCGAGTCGCCGCGGAACTCGGCAACCTCGTCCTCGAGCACGAGGGTGACGCCGTTCGAACGGTAGAGCTCCTCGAGAAAGCGGGCGATCTCCGGCGATTGCAGCAGCTCGAACAGCGCCCGTCCGCGGTGAACGAGGGTGACGGCGACATCGAGCGCCCGCAGCGAGGCCGCGACTTCCATGCCTACGAAGCCGGCGCCGATCACGACGGCCGTCCGCGCCTCCGCTCCGCTTCGCCGGATCTCGGTCGAGTCGACGACGGTGCGGAGGGTGAGGACGCCTTCGAGGTCACTGCCCGGCACGTCGAGCCGGCGGGGCCATGCGCCCGTC
>Ga0136617_10003039_pt1 | contig 14962 bp, 10 predicted proteins | sample AntDrymUQ3222106_2_FD_129672 | JGI IMG/M metagenome (GOLD analysis project Ga0136617, IMG submission 129672) | Polar desert sand microbial communities from Dry Valleys, Antarctica - metaG UQ322 (21.06) | ecosystem: Environmental > Terrestrial > Soil > Desert | place: Antarctica: Dry Valley... | reverse complement strand
GATCACCGGGTTGGCCGCGTTGTTGTTCACATCGGCCACCGGCGCGAAGACCTGTTGCACTCCCAGCGCCCGAGCCTCACGCGCCGTGACTTCGCCCTGTCGGCGCGCCAGCTCAGGATTGCCGGTGGCTCCAACCGCCATGTTCCAGGGAAAGTTGACGGTGTCGTCAAAGCGCATGCCTGCCCCTGCCTCGAGATCGGCCGAGATCAAGAGTGGATAACGGGCCAACTGTTGCATGCGATTTACCAGAAATACTGATTCGTAGACAGGTCCACGGAAAAGAATAATGCCGCCGATATGATTCTCTTCTACCTGCCGCTTCAAAACGCGAAATGCCTCGCTATCCTGATTGAGAAACGTAGCATTGATACCAACCGAGATAAGTTGACCGATCTTTTGTTCGAGAGACATGCGCCGCAGCTCTTTGTCCGCCCACTTCAAAGCATCACGCGAAGGCTCGCGGGGGAACGGCTTGACCTTCGCGGCGGAATTCAAGACGTCGATCGCTAGACTGGAGGGTTGCGGGCGGCTGAGCGCTGTGTTCCCGGCCCACCCGGGTCCAACACAAAGCGTGGTGGCGACAACTAAGCAAACAACAGAGTGAATGAATGGACGAAATCGCATCATTTCAAATCTCTTTTCCTCTAACGGGTGTTATTCAACCACGCCGCGGGGCGCAAGTTCATCTTGTCGACTCTTTGGCGCCGACGCGAAAGCGAGGCTTGCCAACCAGGCAACTATGAGAGTAATGCCGCTGCCAATGAGGACATACCATGTCCAGGCGATGCGAGTTGCTAAATAGATGTAGAGCATCGTGGCCATGCTAACAAGCATGCCAATCAAGGCGGGCGACTGGCTGACGCGCCTGAGAAAAACCCCGACCAGAAATACCCCCAGTATGGGACCGTTGATCAGGGAGGCGATGGATAGCGCCAGATCCAACGCTGAGCGGTCCTTGTTTCGCAGCACTAGAGCTACGCCGATCTGTACCATTCCCCACAAAAGCGTGAGCAGGTGTGACACTTTGAGATAGTGCTTATCCGTGCCATGCGGACGCAGCGGCTTGTAAAGATCGTTCATCGCAGTCGCGGCGATCGCATTTAGCGATGAAGACATGGCGGCGGCGAAGATCGCCGCCACTACGAGGCCCGACAGTCCCGGCGGAAGATGCCGTGTGATAAAGTCCGGAAACACGCGGTCGCCCCCGGTGAAAGGAAACGCAGTCGCAGGTGCAGCGGCATATGCGGGATCTGTGAACGGATGATAAAAAGCAAACAGGAGGATTCCTATGAAAAGAAAACCGATGAACTGACCGAGGATGACCGCGCCGCTGGTCAGCAGAGCGGCAGCAGCGCGGTTCGGACGGTCGGTGCATAAGTAGCGCTGTACCAAATATTGATCCGTTCCATGCGTACTCATGGTCAAGAAGCAGCCACCGATCAAGCCGGCCCAGAAAGTGAAGGTTTTGGTAAAGTCGAAGGAGAAATCGAAAAGCGAAAACTTGCCATACTGCGTGGCCGTAGCTATGGCCGTACTCAGTCCGCCATCGATTGAATTAGTCAGGATAACTGCAGCAGCAATGGCGCCAACGATATAAATACCAAGTTGAATCACCTCTACCCAGATCACCGCCTCCATGCCGCCGAAGTAAGTGAAAGTAATCATCGCGACACCAATTAGTACTATTGAGGCAATGATGATCGCTTCAGTATTCGCGGTGGGTTGAAAGGACGTGTAGACCGCGGCGAGTACGATTGCGGTCAACAGCAGTCGAATTCCATCGGCGATATTGCGCATTACCACGAAAAGCGAGGCCGCCAGAACCTTGATCTTCCCTCCGAAGCGGCGATCGAGCAGCTGGTAGACGGTCATCAATTCGCCCCGAAAATACGATGGAATGAAGAGCAGGGCGATTACGATGCGTCCGAGAAGGTAGCCGAAGACGAGCTGCAGAAACTGGAAATTGCCCCCGCGCGCGAAGGCTATTCCGGGAACCGAGATAAACGTAATAGTGGAAGTTTCAGTTGCCACAATCGAGGCGGCGACGGCCCACCAGGGCATCGAGCGATCCCCCAGGAAGTAATCACTTGTCGTCTTCTGCTTGCGCGCAAACCAAGCCCCAAACATGACAATGCCTATCAGGTAGCCAAAGATGATGATGAGATCAATTGCGCGCATTGAAGAAGAAACTGGGTAAAGAGAATAAGGCCCCGTTGCAGTTTGGCATAATAGTTCGGTCACCGAGCGGGAGCGACTTTCGTGAAAGCTCTGCAATCCCCAAGGACGGCTCAAGCCTCGGCATTTTGCAGGTCAGGAAGGCGGACCCTGTCCCCCGCTCTTACGACGAAAAACAAAATCGTTTAGAGTAGAATTCAATACATTCCCAGCCGCAACGAAGCTTCCTGACACGGTAGCCAATGATCGAACCTCAATATCCCAGGGCGTTGCTTAGTGGCTTTCAAAGTTGAGGCGGGACAGGGTCCACCTTCCTAACCTGCGAATTACCCCCGCCCTCTTGGGTTTTCAAAGAGTCACGACGGCTCCTCGGTTCTCTGATTGAAGATCGCGTCGTATTCACGAAAACGGCACAAATATGAAAACCAAAGGTGGGCGTCGATTCTATTTTTATGCCGAACCCTCTATCAACTCGGTCAGCGACCTGATACGCGGGCAAACACTTTCCGGGTGAAGATCTAGCGGGTCGAGCAGAATCCCGCGCATTCCGATCGCCCGCGCCGCCAGTGCGTCGTGCACATACGAATCTCCCACGTAGGCCGCCTCGTGTGCCTCAAGTTCGAGACGCTCCAGCGCAAGCCGGAATATTGCCGCGTCGGGTTTGCGGTGGCCGACGAGATGCGAATCTATGAGCAGGTCAAAACGGCCGGTGATTCCCGACGCCTCGAGGGAGTCAATAAGCCTCCCATCCTCCGTGTTCGAAATGACGGCGAGAAGCAAACCTTGACGCTTCAACTCACCGAGTACGCGCGGCACTTGGGGGTCGATTCCGCACCACAAGTGCCGCTCGAGATGCGCGCCCTCCAGGTGTTCTATTACGCTGTCGCAGGTTACCTTATCCAGGCCGAGTGCGCCGTACATCCTCCGGAACGTCCAATGCGGGCGCTTCATGTCGTCTGCCAGCACGAAGTCTTCGCTTTGCATCTCCATTCCTACTGCTCTCAACATCTCTCCGAAGGCGCGACCCATTTCGCCCGCCTCAAATGCTCGCCCCGACACTTTTTGCGCGGTGTGCGAGAGACGGGGCCAATCGGGATGCACGAGTGTGCCGCCCGCATCGAAGATGCAAGCGCGCGCGCCGTTCAAAGAGGGATGAAGCATTACGGGCAAAATAGAAGTGAACCAGAAGTCAGGAGTCAGGAGTCAGGAGTCAGAATTGCTAAACTGTAGCGACTGGTAGCAGTCTTCGCTGAGCGTCCTTCTTCTGACTCCTGACTTCACTTTGCCAAACCTCAATCAAAATTTCCGACAATCGCGACATCAGCAAAAGCGCTGGGTTGTCGACCGTCCAATTCACATCCTGCATCTCACTGCATGTGACTGCCATCGCGATGCGTCCGCGCGGATGATAGATGATGCCGACGTTGCTGCGCAGAGCATCAAGCGCGCCTGACTTTGTCGCTTTCGGGACGCGCCCGTGTCCGCGCCAAATTCCGTTTGTGCCCTGCTCGCGTTTCATGATTTCGAGCATTTCTTTAGAAGCAGCAGGGCTGACGATCTCCCCACGTTCCAGCTTTTCCATGAGCGTGACCATCTCGCGCGCACTGGTGCGGCCAAGACCGAAGCGTTTGTTCTCTTCCTTGCGGCCGTCCACGCTTTCGCCTCCACCGAACACTCTTCGCATCAAGCGCGTTTCTTTCAGTCCCAGCGACTCCATCCGCGCATTCACTGCGTCCGCCGTCAGCACGTCAATCACCAGATTGGTGGCGGTGTTATCACTCAACACCATCATCAGGGTGACGCCGTCGCGCAAGGTCAGTCGCAGACCGTCAGTAAACTCGGGAAGAATTCCTGCGCCTCCGACTTTCTTCTCTTTCGTCAGCTCCAGTTCATCCGTCCACTTCGCTTTTCCTTCGGCGACGCGGCCGAAAACTTCAACCATGACGGCGAGTTTTATTGTGCTCGCCGTCGGCACCTGGTCGTCGCCGCCGAAGGTGTACACCGCGCCGGTATCAAGGTTTTTTGCGAAGAGACTGACCCTACCCTTAAACTGCGCGATCTCACCGCGCACACGTTTGTCCAGAATTGAGCCTTTATCACGTTGCGCGTAAGCGCTAGATGAGGCAAGAAGTAAAACTATGGCGACACGCTTGAGGACGTTCGGATTCATGTTCTCCCAGGGCTGTACCTCTCATTCGACTTTGCAGTCTTTTTCGTGCGGCACGAAACTCATTACTTGGAAAGTTGGTTGATCGCTTCTGGCACAACCCCCCTCGATTGATCAAGAGCTCTTTTTGCTGCCTCGGCGTTACACCCAGTCTTGGTCATGACCAACGCGATCGGGATGTCTCCACTACCCGCATCTAGCGCTGCAGCAGCGGCGCCTTCATCCAGTTGGGTTTCAGCCATGAGGATGCGCACGGCCCGCGCTCGAAGTTTGGAATTGCGCGCCTGCAAATTGGACATGCGGTTCCCGGACACGTAGCCGAGCTTCACGAACGTGGCGGTTGAAAGCATATTGAGAACCATCTTCTGGGCTGTCCCCGCTTTCAGCCGCGAAGATCCGGTAACAACCTCGGGTCCCACCACGGGCGCAATGCTCACTTCCGCAACCCGGGTGATGGGAGAATCGGGCGCGCAAGTAACCGCAATCGTAAAAGCTCCTAGCGACCGCGCATACGTCACCGCTCCGATCGTATACGGCGTTCGTCCTGAAGCCGCTATTCCCACCAGTACGTCATCTTTCACAAAGCCGCGGGTTTCGAGATCTCGCTGCGCCGCCTGTTCGTCGTCTTCTGACGCTTCAACCGCACGATGGCATGCTTCATATCCACCGGCAATGACGCCCTGAACGAGGTTAGGCGAGACCCCGAACGTGGGCGGGCATTCCGATGCGTCAAGTATTCCCAGGCGTCCCGAAGTTCCGGTCCCGATATAAAAAAGCCGCCCGCCTCCACGCAGTTTATTGACGATCCCGGCAACCGCTTTCTCCACCTGGGGAAGAACATCCGCGACTGCGGTGGCAACCAGCGCGTCTTCATCATTCATCAGGCGGACGATTTCCGCTACTGATAGCGAGCTCAGATTTGAAGTACGGGGGTTCGCCTGTTCGGTAATGGGGAGCGGATCCGGAGTTTCGGATTTCATAGATGGGAGCGCAGGCGGCTGAGTGGAAACTCAGGTTCTAAGCGCCAAGTGCGAGTCACCTTCTAATGGTCAACTAGCCCGCCAAGGCAATGAGATTGGAACGCTCGCGGGCCATTCGCGCCGCCGCCAGGGACGGTGACATGCGCGGCGGGGCGACAAAAGCCAGGGGCGCTGTCTGAAGGATGCGCTCACACATGGGCCCCAGGACCAACTCACCACCCGCCGCGAAAACACCGCCAACATAAGCCACCTGAAAACGCTCCGGCTCGAGCTTCAGATTTCGAACCACGGCCGCAACCGCCAAGCCCAATTCGCTTCCCGCTTCAGCCATAATCTCCCGCGCCACGGGATCCTTAGCCTTGGCAGCTTCAATTACATGTTTGCCAAAACCAGCCAGACGCTCATTGGTCATAGTAGGAGCGTAGATCGCGGTTGAAAGATCTTCGGGAGTTGTCACATGGAAGTAAGCGCAGCCTGCCGCCATCAGAGAAGTTTTTGGACCACGACCATCGGAAGCGTGAGCAATAGCCCGCAAAGCCTGTCGAGCAATCCAGGCACCTCCTCCTTCATCGCCGGCGACGGGACCCCAACCACCGGCGCAATTCCGCTTACCTCGGGCATTGACTCCACAGCAAACAGAGCCAGTCCCGGCAATCACAACGACTCCCGGCTCCCCATCCGTCGCCCCATACAGTGCGATATCCGCATCGCCGACAACTTCCACGTCGCCAATCCCAAGGTTGATGAGCGCTTCACGAACTCGTTCGCGCAACTCGGTGCGGCGAGCTCCTGCCAAACCGATCTGCGCCGCCAGAATATCTTCGCGGCGGACCTGGGCCGCTTCGCAAGCTTTATCCACCGCTTCGCGCACTGCCGCAGCGGATCTGGCGATTCCCACACGCAAAGGATTTGACGGCCCAGACCTGCCTTCGCCCATTATCCGACCGTCGCCATCCACGATAACGGCGTGGGTCTTGCTCCCACCACCGTCGACACCAACCACAGCACTGCGTGATCGCAGCCGCCGGGCCGTCAAGACATCAGTTGATCTGCGCTCAGTGCTAACCATGACATCATCCCGGAGGGATCCAAGTTAATAGCCGTGGGCGAGCGTTGCGCGACGCCCACGGAGTAGGGGAAAGAAAAATCCTGACCCTGAAAGAGGTCACACTTCTTCGGGCTCTGTTTGACCCTTCCAGGGTCGGGAATTTTTTCTCCACTACGCCGTGGGCGTCGCGCAACGCTCGCCCACGGCTATTGACTTTAATCCCTTCGGGATTCGAAAACACATTGAGTTTGACTTCAAGCTCAGAGTGATGACTCACCTACAGAAACTCACAGTTCCTCCAAGTTTAATGGTGGCCACCCACCCGGTCGCTACTGCTCCTCGGTTCTGTAATTGAGTGGCAACGCCTCTATCCTGCAGACTGCATCAGTACCAAGGGACCACCTTTTTGCCCATTCTAGGCAAAGGTAACTTATAATGGAAACTAAAAGATTTTATTATTCCGATAACCGAGCGTGATACTGGAGAAGTCATGGAAATAAGACAACTGAGGGCTTTTGTTGCAATTGCCGAGTCCGGCACGTTTACCGCGGGCGCGCAACGGGTTCACGTGACCCAGGCCGCGATCAGCATGCAGATCAGACAGCTTGAGAATGAGTTGGGCGCTAAATTGTTCGTGCGAGCGCCCCGCCGCGTGATTCTGACGGAGGCCGGCGAGCACTTGATGCACCGCGCTCGACTAATTCTGCGCGAGCACGACGCCGCTCAAGATGAGATTGCCGAGTTGGCCGGAGCCGAACGAGGGCGCCTGAGAATCGGCAGCGCGTCTGCCATGGTCACTACCGAACAGCTGCCCAAAATACTAAGAGAGATGCGAAAGCAACATGCCCTGGCGGAAGTCACAGTGGGTTCGGGTACCAGCGAATCTCTGGTCCAGCAGATCCTTGCGGGTGAAATGGACCTGGCGTTCGTTTCTCTGCCAGTCGAGGCCCGCGGCATACAAACCGAACGATTGAATGAGGATCAACTGGTCGCCATAGCATCGCCCCGCCACCGGCTCGCGAAACAGCGCACCGTGAGCGCCTACACCCTGGCCGGCGAGAAACTAATTCTCGGCGAACGCGGCGGCAACACCCGGAGATTGATCGATCAGTTTTTCGCGCAGGCCGGGGTGACCATAAGCGTGGCGATGGAGTTAAGCCGCCAGGCGGCGATTCGAAGAATGGTTGAGGAAGACATGGGCGTCGGTATCGTTCCCTTCCAATCGGTGCGCGAAGAGGTTGAGAAGGGTCGACTGGTGAGATGGTGGATTGAGGGTGCGCACATCAACTGGGAACTCGGCATCGCCAGACTAAGCGGTGGCTACGAGTCTCCGATCATGCAAAGTTTCATTCGTCTTGCGCGCAAGCATTTCGGCAGTGACGCGGACGAGAAGACCAGCAATAAAGTGAAGCCGACAGGAAAATCGAAGCCGCGAGCCAGAGTTAGGCGCTAGAAAATGCCTCACAGTTCCGTAGGAGCCGAATGTTTAGCTTCGATTTAGACAAAAACTCTGCGGCTCCGTAGGAGCGTAGTGTTCTCGAGGGGGTCGAGCCGATTGGGATCTGGACATTCGGTCCTCCGGAGCCAGGTAATCTAGAGGGAAAACGGAAGGTCTATAAACATTTTGTCCCTCGGGACGTTAGGGCTGACGCAAGAACTTTCCTTCCTGAAAACCTGCGGAACTCGCTATCCGTCGCGAATCTTACTCAACCCCTCAATCAACCGCTCAATATCCTGCTCATTATTGAAGAAATCCGTTGCGACCCTAATACCTTCTGGCTTTTCAGTGACGATTACACTTCGCTCCGCTAATTTAGTAACAACCTGAGCCGGATTTTCGAGTGCGACCAGCGTCTCCGCGGAACGACTATTCTCGTTACCGAGCGGTGATAGAACTCTGAAACCAGCTTCAACTAGACAGTCCGTCAGAATTCGATTCATTGAAAGAGCGCGCTCTTGAATGTTTCTCATCCCTATTCCGGTCATGAAATCAACTGAGGCACCCAAGGCGAAGATGCCGGCAAAATGTGGGCAACCCAACTCAGAGCGCGCGCCCGCATCTCTGCGCAGATTGACTTCAGAATTGCGGTCTCCGTAAGGATCTTCAACGCTAAGCCAACCAATAGCTCGCGGTTTAGTTTCCCCCAACAGCGCACGGCTGATATAGACAAATCCGGACCCGTAGCCGGAGAGCATCCATTTGTGGCCGGTCGCGCAGAGTGCATCAATTTTCATCCGCTTAACATCGATCTCAAACACACCTGCCGACTGACTCGCGTTAACAACGAGGGCGTGATCGCGTTTCTCAAGGCCGAGTTGTGCCAGGTCACTGCGGAAGCCGTTTGAGTACTGAACGTGACTGAGGGAAATGATTCCAGTCTTTGGTGTCATCGCCCGGCGTATATCACTTGGAACCACCTCACCGGCAACATTCTGCACCAGATGCACAGGAGTCTGGCGATGCATCCAGGGGATGGTAGAAACCGGAAACTCAAGGTCGCACGAGATGACCTCTCCCCTCCCCTGCAGGGCATCTACTATTAGATTCATGCCCGAAGAAGTATTCGTCGTTAACCCAATCTCATCCGGGTCGGCGTTGATGAATTGGGCCACACTTCGCCGCACCTCTTCCCTCCATGCCAGCCACGCATTCCAGTGCAAATCACCATCGTCCATCATCTGCTGGTAATACCCTGAACCGGCGTCCATCGCCGAGCGGGACAACGGCCCCGCAGCGGCGGTGTTTAGATAAGCGATCTTGTCGGTCACAGGAAAATTGGAACGGATCGTGCCCCAGTCGATACGAGTTTCTGTCATCGGCATTACGAACTTCTTCCTCATTCTCACCTAAAGAGTACGTGTGAACCCTCGAACATTTACGCTAACGAGAGGAGGTTTACGCAAAGACGCAAAGATGGCAAAGACGCAAAGAAACGCCTTTTGGAACTGGTTCATCGCTACAACGTCTCTCAATATCTTTGCGCCTTTGCCATCTTTGCGTCTTTGCGTGAAACCTCCTTTTGTAGGAGTCGACTTTCGAGTTTCGACAAAGGCTCGCGCTACTTCGGCACCTCAAACCACAGCGTGGCGAGCGGCGGCAACGCTACGGTCGCCGAATATTGCTGGCCATGCAGGGGAATCTCCTCTGCAACCAACGTCTCGACCTCCCTACCTTCGCCACCGTACACTTCGGCGTCGCTATTAATAAGGAGACGATAGTTGCCAACCTTCGGCAGTCCCAGCCGGTGACCGTCGCGAGGTATGGGTGAGAAATTGCAGACGCAGACCAACTCTCTTCCCGTCGCCGGCGATCTGCGTATGAAGGAAACGATGTTCTCGCTCGCGTTGTTGGCATCGATCCACTGGAAACCCGCGGGTTCGGAATCCGCCTCCCAGAGCGAATTCTCCTCCCCGTAAATGCCATTGAGATCGCGAATTAATGTCTGCACGCCTTTATGCAGCGCGTGGTCAAGCAAGTGCCAATCCAAACTCTTCGTCTCGTTCCATTCGCGCCATTGCCCAAACTCGCCGCCCATGAAAAGCAGTTTCTTTCCCGGATGCGCCCACATGTAGCCATACAGTGCGCGCAAGGTGGCAAACTTCTGAGCTTCGTCACCAGGCATTTTGTTTAGTAGCGCCCCCTTCATATGCACTACCTCGTCATGCGAAAAGGGCAGAATGAAGTTCTCGCTCCAGGCATAGATCAAGCCAAACGTGAGCGCGTTGTGGTTTCCTCCGCGAAACAACGGGTCGGTCTGGAAATACTTCAGCGTGTCGTGCATCCAACCCATGTTCCACTTGAGATCGAAACCCAACCCGCCCGCGTAAACCGGGTGACTCACCTGCGGCCAGGCGGTGGACTCTTCCGCAATCATCATCACCCCCGGACATTCTCGATGGATTACTTCATTAAGCTCTTTCAATAGCGACAGTGCCTCCAGGTTTTCGCGCCCGCCAAACTGATTCGGCACCCACTCACCTTCCTTTCGGCTGTAATCGAGATAGAGCATAGAAGCGACGGCATCCACTCGCAGTCCGTCGAGATGGAATTCCTTGACCCAATATAGTGCGTTGGCGATGAGAAAATTACGCACCTCATTGCGACCGTAGTTGAAAATGTAAGTGCCCCAATCCGGATGTTCGCCTTTACGCGGATCTAAATGTTCGTAGAGTGCCGACCCATCGAAGCGGCCGAGGGCATATCCATCTTTCGGAAAGTGCGCGGGTACCCAGTCCATGATCACGCCAATGCCCCGCTGGTGCAGATAGTCAATCAAATAGCGAAGGTCATCCGGGGTTCCATAACGGGCTGATGCGGCGTAGTAACTGCCAACCTGATAACCCCACGAGGGTCCGTAGGGATGTTCTTTTAACGGCAGGAACTCTACGTGAGTAAAACCCAGATCGAGCATGTAATCCGCGAGCACGGAAGCAAGTTCGCGATATTGAAGTGGCCGATCGTCTTCAAGAACTCGACGCCAGGAGCCTAAGTGAACTTCGTAAATTGAAAGTGGTTGACGAAAGTGTTCGCGCTTAGCTCGTTTTTTCAACCATTTCTGATCTCGAAACTTATAAGTTGACTGGTAGACGATTGACGAGGTGTTGGGCGGAACCTCCATCAAGACCGCATATGGATCGGCCTTGAGAAATGGGCGCCATCCGCGCGCCCGAATCTCGTACTTGTACATCGTGCCGGGCTCGAGGTCAGGGATAAACAGCTCCCAAACACCCGATCCACCAAGCATTCGCATCTGGTGTAGCTGCCCACTCCAACCGTTAAAGTTGCCGACGACACTTACGCCGTCGGCATTCGGCGCCCAAACCGCAAACGAAACGCCGCTCACACGGCCAACTTTTCTGACCTGCGCTCCCAGCTTTTCGTAAATTGCTTCGTGCCGGCCCTCAGCAAACAGGTGCAAGTCCAGCTCGCCTAGGGTGGGCGGAAAGGAATAGGGATCGCCGAGAGTAACCACGTGCCCATCTGGCATATGGACTCTGTAACGGTACGAAGGTATCTCGGCAAGGTCACGAAGCAAAATTTCAAAAAGTCCGGCAGCATGCGTCTTCGCCATCGGTTGCGCACGTTTCTTTCTGACGACGACGTCTACTGACTCGGCGTCTGCGCGGAAGGCGCGGATGATCACACCGCCTGCCGAGAGATGTGGTCCCAGGACGCGATGAGGATCGGCATGTTTGAGTGTTACGAGGTGATTGAGTTCGGATGGATCAACCGTTGTCTGGAAAACTGCGGTCGCTTTCGATCCGGTCTCCGTCGGCTCTAGCGGAACGCGCGTGGCGTTCTTTACTCTGCGCTTTACTCCACGCTCTACTCCGCGCTTTACTGCCGGAACTGCGGGCTTCTTACTCATGAGGGTTTAGCTTCACCGTCGCCAACCTGTTGAGCGGAAACTGATGCCGGCTCGGCATATTGACTGTAAACATCAGCGCCAGTTCCCTTGGCTTTGATGTTGCTCCTGGCTCCTGCCAGCATTTCCAGAAACTGCGCCCGCGGAGACGGAAGTCCAAGCTCGCCAAGTAACTCAATCACCCGCGCGGCATATTTCATCACCTGAATCGTTTCGATCCCGGAGATGTCTGAAAAGAACCAGCCGCAACTGGTAAACATGAGTAAAGCGTTTCGCTGCATCTCCAGCAGTGTCAGGGCACGAACCTGGTCATCCGGCGATAGCCAGCGTCCGGCCTGGCGATGGAGAAACTCTTCTCGTGATCGCTGCGGGTCCAGAACGAGCTCTATCGAAGCATTTCGTGCCGCCCAGGTGTCGGAAAACACATCGGACCCAATGGTTTCAAAATGGCCGGCGGCCTTGTCGCCGAGAAAGCTCAACGCTGCCCGCAGCGGTCCACGCCATGCCTGGTTCCAACCCGGTTTTCCCCCAGTGTGGCAACCACAATCTCTGAGCCAACGGCCAACCCCATGGGAGCAACTCCAGGATGTGCCCTCTCCTTCTGGGCCCTCGTTGATCTGCACTTCGAGTTCTGCCGGGTGTTCATCAAGATATTGTCCGTAGTTTGTAATTGAGAACCCCTCGTCGGGAGCTTCGATTTCTAGGGTGTGGGCCAGGCACAGGTCACCAAACTTGAAATGATGTCCGTAGGTTTCGCCGTCAGTGGCAACGTTCACGAGGGTTCCACGCCCTGCGGCCTGCTTGAATATTCCCACCAAAGCTTCGCTGGACGTCAATGCGTTCTCAAAAGCGATTGCGCGCGCTGCTGGTCCATCGTAAAAGAAAACTGCGATTGACCGCCCGGAGCCGTCCTGATGAAGGTAACGATAAGCTTTCGTGGTATCGATGGTTCGGTTTTCTACAGATTCCCATTCGTCGCGACCTGCCGCTCTCCAACGCGCCGCCTGGGCAGGGGCGAGAATAACAAAGCGAAGTTGCTGCTCGATCAGCAGATCGAGGGTGCGTTTGTCCGCTGCCGTTTCCGGCAGCCACAGCGATTCAGGTTCCCGGCCGAAACGATGCCGGAAGTCGGCGACAGCCCAGACAACCTGAGTGAGACGATCTTGAGCGTTCGCGAGCGGTAGAATCGCGTGGCCATATGCCTGAGCGATGGCGTTTCCGTGACCGCCATGAAACTCACGGCTGACGAGGTCGGCTTGGAGAATTCGACAGTAGGTTTGGGGATGATGGCGTTCGAGCCACGAGAGCAATGTCGGGCCAAAGTTGAAACTTATCTTTTCGTAATTGTTTACCGTGCGCTCTACTCTCTCTTGAGCGCCGATGATTTGCGCCTGAGTGTTGGGCGCGTAGCATTCGGCATGAATGCGCTCATTCCAGTCGTGATAGGGAGCGGCGCCAAACTCGCGATCGACATTTCCCGTCCAGGGATTCTCGCGTGGTGGTTGGTAGAAGTGTCCGTGAACTATTAGGGCGGTCATCTAAGCAATTCGTCCTCGTTTGGCGGTTAGCAGAATTAGCCGCGGATTTCGCGGACAAACGCGGGATCTGAAATCGGAAGAATGCAAGATCAACCAAGACCAGTTTCGGAAGCGGTCTCTTTCTCAGATCCGTGTCATCCGCGTAATCCGCGGCTAATTCTTTCCTTGCCCGTTCGCTGCGGGGTTAGCTTCGTTTTCGACCCGCCATGTCCAGACCTACCGCAGCGACGAGAATCGCCCCTTTTATTATGTTCTGCATGTACGGTTCGACGTTTTTAAGTGACATGCCGTTGTCGAGGCTGGCCATGATCAGAGCGCCCAGAATGGCTCCAAACACCGTGCCGCGTCCGCCCATCAGGCTGGTGCCTCCAATCACACAGGCAGCGATCGCATCGAGCTCCAACAGTTGGCCCGCGTCAGGAGACGCACTACCCACGCGCGCCGTATAGATTATTGATGCCACACCAGTGAGCGCACCCATGATGCAAAACACAGCGAGAATGTGTCTGCGTATGTTTATTCCCGAGAGACGGGCCGCGTCAGGGTTACCTCCGATCGCGTAGAGATAGCGTCCGAAGGTCGTATTCTGAGTTAGGAACGCGCCTGCCAGAGCGATGGCCAAAAAGATAATTACCGGGTTTGGTATCCCGGCTGACAGCCCGGGAGCAAGCTCGTAAGCATTCATCATGTAGACAAACCCAATGATCACGGCAATGGGAATCAGAACTCGCAGCCAGGTGGTTCTGCGTGAAGCCGCATCAATTCCATGACTTCGCCGCGCGCGTCTACGCGAAACGTTCATCAGTATTATCGCCGCCACAGCGACGGCGGCAATCACCCAACCTACCACTGGCCCGACATAGCCTTGCCCAATCGCCTTGAAGGATTGGAGCCGCAACGGAATCGTTTCGCCCCGGCTCAGACCCAGGATTACCCCCCGCCACGCCAGCAAACCTCCAAGAGTCACAATGAAAGCTGGAATGTTGACGTATGCGGTCAAGATACCCTGGAAGGAACCAACAGCGACGCCTACGGCAATACCGGCTGCCAGTGATGGCACCAATCCCCATTCAAACCACCCCTGTGCGATGGCCGCAATTCCTCCAGCAAGGCCCACAAGTGAACCCACCGACAGGTCGATCTGCCCGGTGATGATAACCATTAGCATGCCCACTGCCAGCACACCGGTCACTGCTGTTTGCCGCATCAGATTCGAAAAGTTTCGCGGGTCGAGGAAAATCTGGCTGGTGGAATAGTGGAAGTAAACCCAGATGGCAATCAGGGCAAATAGCATCGTGTAAGCACGAAGAACATCGGTGTTAATCTTGAATTTCCCGATTGTCGTTTGCGCCGCGACCTCGGGTTCGGCGGCAGAGACCGCGAAATCAGAGTTAGCTGTAGGACCTTCGCTGATTGGATCGTGCGGTTGGCTCATTGTTCCGTTGCCTTCGCTACATTAGGAGCAATATCTAAATAGATTCCAGTTCCTATTCTGACCAGACTAAAAAGACTAAGAACGATCCACAAAATCACACCAAACGGCACGAAAAGAGGTCTGAGTTCGAGTCCGTTCGGTCGAGTAGACGAGGTGCTCCCCAAACCGTGGCAGGTGATGCCTTGGTCCAGTTGCCGCCTCGTCCCTCACAGAACCGGACAAGTGGCTTTCCCAACATCCGGCTCTTCAACTC
>Ga0136617_10003038_pt1 | contig 14964 bp, 16 predicted proteins | sample AntDrymUQ3222106_2_FD_129672 | JGI IMG/M metagenome (GOLD analysis project Ga0136617, IMG submission 129672) | Polar desert sand microbial communities from Dry Valleys, Antarctica - metaG UQ322 (21.06) | ecosystem: Environmental > Terrestrial > Soil > Desert | place: Antarctica: Dry Valley... | reverse complement strand
CGGGATCCTCGGATGGGGCCCCAGGGGTGTCGTGGTCGCGGCGCCGCAACACCCGCGCGCGCTCCTCCAGCAGTGAGCGGTAGGCGAGCAGGTCGACGTCACCGTCACGGCGCTCGCGTTCCCAGGCCGGCAGCGCCCGGGACACGGCCTCCTGCGCGACCTGCTCGGCCTCGCGCTGCCCGTGGCCGAGGAAGACCAGGGTCCGCACGAGCACGGGCCAGCGCGCGCCCAGCCAGGTGGCGAAGTCACTTCCCCGGCGCATGTCTCCCATTCTCGGGGTCGCGCGCCGACCTGTCAGCCGGGGACGGACCCACGGAAGTGTTCGGCGCGGACGCCCGTACGGATGCGCCACCCGGGGAGGGTGGTCAAGCATGCAGCGACATCGGCCCGTAGACCTGCCGCTCGTGCTCGAAGAGGCTCACCTGGTCGACTCCCTCGTCGGCCAGGTCGGGCCAGACCTCACCGACCCACGACTCGGCGTCGGCCTGGCTGGCGAAGCGCTCCCCTGCGAGCTCTCCGGCGACGTCGACCTCGGCGCCGGACGCGTCCTCGAGGCGCCACCACCAGGGGCGCTCGGCGGGTCCGGGCGAGCGGAACGTCGGCGGCTGGTCGGGCAACATCAGGCCCCCCGGACGCTGGTGTCGACGAACGGCGGCTTGACGAGCCGGAACACCTCGCGGCGGCCGCGGACGTCGACGCCCACCTCCGCGTCGGGGTCGACCGTGGTCGGCACCAGCGCCAGACCGATGCCCGTGCGCAGCGTGGGGCTGAAGGTCCCGGAGGTGATCTCGCACAGGGGGGCGTCGAGCGCGAATGAGACGCTCATGCCGGGCCGGGGGATGCCCCGACCGGTGGCGACCAGGCCGCGCAGCAGCCGCCTCGGGCCCTGCTCCTTCTCGGCCAGCAGCACCTCACGCCCCCAGAACCGCTCCTTCTTCCAGCCGACCGCCCACCCGAGGCGCGCCTGGACGGGCGTGACGTCGAGGGAGAGGTCCTGGCCGTGCAGCGGATAGCCCATCTCGGTGCGCAACGTGTCGCGGGAGCCGAGCCCGCACGGGAGGATGCAGTGGCGCTCCCCCGCCGCCAGCAGCGCGTCCCAGAGCGATCCGGCGGTGTCGGCACGCACGACCAGCTCGTAGCCGCGCTCGCCGGTGTAGCCGGTGCGGCACACGACGACGCCGGCGCCCTCCCAGGCCGCCTCGGTGAACGACATGTAGTCGTGGCCGACCGGCAGCCCCACCTCGGTGAGCACCTCGTCGCAGCGGCGGCCCTGGAGCGCCAGCACGGCGTAGTCGGTGTGGTGGTCGACGACCTGCACGCCCTCGGGCGCAGTGGAGCGCAGCCGCCGTATGACCTCGGCCGCGTTGGCCGCGTTGGGGACCAGCAGGACGTGCTGGTCGTCGTGGTAGTAGGCGATCAGGTCGTCGACGATGCCCCCGGTGGCGTCGTCGCAGCACAGCGTGTATTGCGCCTGACCGGGGGCGATCTTGCCGAGGTCGTTGCTGAGCGTGGAGTTGACGTGGCCGGCGGCGCCGGGCCCGGTGACCATCGCCTTCCCGAGGTGGCTGACGTCGAAGAGGCCGACCGAGGTGCGCACCGCGGTGTGCTCCTTGACCGTCCCCGCGGGGTACTCGACGGGCATCGACCAGCCACCGAAGGCGGCGAGCTTCGCTCCCAACGCGACGTGTCGGTCGTGGAGGGGCGAGACGCGCAGGTCGGCATCGCTCATGGCGCCGAACCTACCGCAGCGCCCGCGCCTGACCTGATGGCTATCCTGCCCCGATGACGACTTACCAGCTGCGCGCGGCCAACCCCGCCAAGACCCGGGCCGACGCCGTCGTCGTCGGCGTCCTCCAGCAGGAGAAGGGAGCCCAGCTCGCTCCCGGCGCCGAGGAGGTCGGCAAGGCGTACGGCCGCAAGCTGCGGCCGCTGCTGGCGTCGCTCGGCGTGACGGGCAAGGCCGGCGAGGTCCACAAGGTCCCGACCGGAGGCGCCCTTTCCTCCCCGCTGCTGGTCCTCGTCGGGCTCGGCCGCGACACCGACCAGGTCGCGGTCCGCCGCGCGGCCGGCTCCGCTGCCCGGGCGGTCACCAATGCCGCCTCGGTGGCCATCGCACTGCCCGCCGACAGTGCCGAGCTGGTCCGGGCCGTGACCGAGGGCTACGCGCTCGGCGGCTACACCTTCACGACGTACAAGCAGGACACCCAGCAGAGCGCCCAGCAGGCAGCGCCGGGCACCGTGACGGTGCTCAGCGCGATCGCCCGCAAGGACGCTGCGGCCGAGGCGTTCGAGCTCGCGCAGGTGCTCGCCGACGCCGTCGCGACGGCACGCGACTGGGTCAACACCCCTCCCGGCGACCTGCGCCCGCCGGCCTTCGCCGACGCCGTGTCCGAGGCGGCCAGGGCCGCGTCGAAGGGTCGCGGCAAGGCCACCGTCAAGGTCACGGTCCACGACGAGGAGCAGCTCGCCGAGCTCGGCTGCGGCGGCATCCTCGGCGTGGGCTGCGGCTCCGACGCGCCCCCGCGACTGGTCGAGCTGACCTACTCCCCCCGCGGCGCCAAGACCCACCTCGCGCTCGTCGGCAAGGGCATCACCTTCGACTCCGGTGGCCTGTCGATCAAGCCCGCCGCGAGCATGACCGACATGAAGTGCGACATGGCCGGGGCCGCGGCCGTGGTGCAGGCGACGCTCGCGATCGCGGCCCTCAAGCTGCCGGTCAGGGTCAGCACGTTCGTGCCGATGGCGGAGAACATGATCTCGGGATCGGCCACCCGCCCCGGCGACGTGCTGCGGATGTACGGCGGCCGCACGGTCGAGGTGATGAACACCGACGCCGAGGGGCGGCTGGTCCTGGCCGACGCGCTGGTCCGGGCGACCGAGACCGACCCCGACGTGATCCTCGACGTCGCCACCCTGACCGGCCACATGGTGCTCGCCCTCGGCGACCGGGTCGGCGGCGTGATGGGAAGCGACGACGTGGTCGCGGACGTCCTCGGCGCAGGCGCGGCCGCCGGTGAGTCCCACTGGCACATGCCGCTGCCCGACCAGATCACCGAGCGGGTCAGGGCGAGCAAGATCGCCGACCTGCTGCAGCACGACTGGGTGCGGTGGGGTGGCGGGCTCTACGCCGGTGCGTTCCTGCGGGAGTTCACCGACGGACGCCCGTGGGCCCACCTCGACATCGCCGGCCCGGCGTTCCACACCGGGACCGGCTACGGCCACGTGACGACGGGCGGCACGGGCTTCTCGGTCACCACGCTCGTCGAGTACGCCCGGACGCTGGCCGCCCGGGTCTAGATCTCGCCGGCCTTCTTGCGGCGGTTGTAGTCGCGCATCCGCTGCGGGATGCCGACGACCGCGGCGTCGTAGGACGGGACCTGGTGCTTGTTGGCGAACTCGTGCGCCCACTGCACCGACGGCACCCGGCGCCGGGTCCACTCCCCGTCGTGGGCGACCAGCAGCAGCGTCACGTCGCTGACCGCGGTCCGCGGCTCCACGAAGCCCTCGACACCGCGGCGGGCGGTCACGAAGGTACGCAGGTGCTGCTCGTCGGTGCGGTCGGACGCCCGCACGGTCGTGGAGCCGGTGCGGGCACCGCCGGAGGGGCGACGCATCCGCGAGCGCCGGTGGAATCGGTCGAAGAGGCCCATGCTCACAGTGTGCCCAATCGCGCCTCCTGCCGCTCCCGGGGCGGTGTGGACTCGCCCGCAAAGAGTGCAAAGATGGGCCGGGATCGCGATAGCGCGATCCGTGACCCGGAGGGAGCACAGTGGCCGAGGCCGACTTCGACGTACTCGTACTCGGGGCGGGTTCGGGCGGATACGCCTGTGCCCTGCGGGCCGCCCAGCTCGGGCTCTCCGTCGGCCTCGTCGAGAAGGGCGACCTCGGCGGCACCTGCCTCCACGTCGGCTGCATCCCCACCAAGGCGCTGCTCCACGCGGCCGAGGTGGCCGACAGCGCTCGCGACTCCTCGACGTTCGGCGTTCAGGCCACCCTCGACGGCATCGACATGGCCGGGGTCAACGCCTACAAGGACGGCGTCGTCACCCGGCTCTTCAAGGGCCTCACCGGTCTGGTCAAGGGCCGCGGCATCACGGTGATCGAGGGCGAGGGCCGACTGACCGGACCCCGTGAGGTGACCGTCAGCGAGCAGTCGTACGCCGGCCGCCACGTCGTGCTGGCCAGCGGCTCCTACAGCCGGTCGCTGCCCGGCCTCGAGGTGGACGGCGAGCGTGTCATCACCTCCGACCATGCGCTTCGGCTCGACCGCGTGCCGGAGTCGGTCGTCGTCCTCGGCGGCGGCGTGATCGGCTGCGAGTTCGCCAGCGTGTGGCGCAGCTTCGGCGCCGAGGTCACGATCGTCGAGGCGCTGCCCCGGCTGGTGGCTGCCGAGGACGAGGCGTGCTCGAAGGCCCTGGAGCGCGCCTTCCGCAAGCGCGGGATCGGCTTCCGCACCGGCACCCCCTTCCAGAGCGTCAAGACCACCCAGACCGGGGTCGCGGTGACCGTGGAGGGGGCCGGAGACGGGCAGAGCCTGATCGAGGCCGAGCTGCTGCTGGTCGCCGTCGGGCGTGGCCCGGTGACCGACGGCCTCGGCTACGACGAGCAGGGCGTGAGGATGGAGCGCGGCTTCGTCGTCACCGACGAGCGTTGCCGGACCAACCTCGAGGACGTCTGGGCCGTCGGCGACATCGTCCCCGGGCTGCAGCTGGCCCACCGCGGCTTCCAGCAGGGCATCTTCGTCGCCGAGGACATCGCCGGGCTCGAACCCGCACCGATCGACGAGACCGGCATCCCGCGCGTCACCTACTCCCACCCCGAGGTCGCCTCGGTGGGCCTGACCGAGGCGGACGCGATCGAGCGCCACGGCGCCGATGCCGTCGAGTCGCTGACCTACGACCTCGGCGGCAACGGCAAGAGCCAGATCCTCGCCACCCAGGGCTTCGTCAAGCTCGTACGCCGCCACGACGGGCCCGTCGTGGGTGTCCACATGGTCGGCGACCGGGTCGGCGAGCTCGTCGGCGAGGCGCAGCTGATCTACGGCTGGGAGGCCCAGCCGGAGGACGTCGCTCCCCTGGTCCACGCCCACCCCACCCAGCACGAAGCCCTCGGCGAGGCCCACCTGGCCCTGGCCGGCAAGGCGTTGCACGCCCACACTTGATCACCGACCCACGACGCAGATCTCGACCCAGAGCGAAGGAAGTCCATTGGCCACCGAAGTAACCCTCCCGGCACTCGGCGAGTCCGTCACCGAAGGCACCGTCACCCGCTGGCTCAAGCAGGTCGGCGACTCGGTGTCGGTCGACGAGCCGTTGCTGGAGGTCTCCACCGACAAGGTCGACACCGAGATCCCCTCACCAGTCGCCGGCACCCTGGTGGAGATCAAGGTCACCGAGGACGACACGGTCGAGGTCGGCGCCGTGCTGGCGCTGGTCGGCGAGGAGGGTGAGGGTGCGGGCGACTCCGACAGCTCCGACTCCTCCGAGGACTCCGGCGACGCTCAGGACGCCGACGACTCCGGTGAGCAGGAGGAGGCCGGTGGCGGCGAGGACATCGAGCAGGAGCGGGCCGAGCAGGAGGCCGAGGACAAGGACTCCGAAGGCGAGGCGCCCACCGAGCAGGAGCCCGCCGCCGAGTCGTCCGGCGACTCGGATGACTCCGGTGAGTCCGGTGGAGGTGGCGGCACGTCCGTGACGCTGCCCGCGCTGGGCGAGTCCGTCACCGAGGGCACCGTCACCCGCTGGCTCAAGCAGGTCGGTGACGACGTCGCGGTCGACGAGCCGTTGCTGGAGGTCTCCACCGACAAGGTCGACACCGAGATCCCCTCCCCCGTCGCCGGGAAGCTCCTCGAGGTCAAGGTCGAGGAGGACGAGACCGTCGAGGTCGGCGCCGAGCTGGCCGTGATCGGCTCGGGCGACTCCTCCGGTTCGGCTCCGAAGCAGGCCGAGCCGGAGGCGCAGCCTGCCAATGCCGAGGAGGCGGAGAAGAAGCAGCAGCAGGAGGAGGAGATCGCCGAGGAGAAGGGCGACCTCCCGGCCGGCGACCAGACGCCGGAGTCGGAGAAGCAGCAGCCAGAGCCGGAGCCGGAGAAGCAGCCGGAGCCCGAGGCGAAGCAGCCGCCGGCCCCGGCGAAGGACCGCGACGAGCCCTCGACGTACGTCACGCCCCTGGTGCGCAAGATGGCCTCCCAGCACGGCGTCGACTTGGCCGACGTCACCGGCACCGGGGTGGGGGGCAGGATCCGCAAGCAGGACGTGCTCGACGCCGCGGCGAAGGCCGAGGAGACGCCGGCGGAGCAGCCCACGTCCGAGCAGCCGCAGCAGCCGCCCGCCCCGGCGGCGAGCCCGCTGCGTGGCAGGACCGAGCCGCTGTCGCGGCTGCGCAAGATCATCTCCAAGCGGATGGTCGAGTCGCTGCAGGTCTCGGCGCAGCTGACCCAGGTCGTGGAGGTCGACGTCACCAACATCGCGCGGCTGCGGGCGTCGGCGAAGGCGGACTTCCAGGCTCGTGAGGGCGTCAAGCTGTCCTACCTGCCGTTCTTCGCGAAGGCGACGATCGACGCGCTGAAGCAGCACCCGGCGCTCAACGCCACCATCGACACCGAGGCGGGAGAGGTCACCTACCACGACCGCGAGCACGTCGCCTTCGCCGTCGACACCGAGAAGGGCCTGCTCACCCCGGTGGTCAAGGACGCCGGCGACCTGTCGGTCGCCGGGCTGGCCAAGAAGATCGCCGACGTCGCGCAGCGGACCCGCACGAACAAGATCGGCCCCGACGAACTCTCCGGCGGCACCTTCACGATCACCAACCTCGGCAGCGTGGGCGCCCTCTGGGACACCCCGATCATCAACCAGCCGCAGGTGGCGATCCTCGGGCCCGGGGCCGTCGTGAAGCGACCGGTCGTGATCGACGACCCCAACCTGGGCGAGACGATCGCGGTGCGCCACATGGTCTACCTCGCGCTGACCTACGACCACCGGCTGGTCGACGGTGCCGACGCCGGTCGGTTCTTGGGCGAGGTCAAGCAGCGACTCGAGACCGGCCGCTTCGATGTCTGAGCCCAGCCCCGCGCACTAGCGCGCGGAGAAGTCGAGGGGCCGGGGCAGGGCATGGCCACACCCGTCGCGGGTACGACCACCGCATGACACTCGTGACGAGCTCAGGCTTTGCCCACGTCAGGCTGACCGTGACCGACATCGCACGGTCGAAGGCGTTCTACGACCAGGTGTTCGGATGGCCCACGGCGGTCGACAACTCCCACCGCGTCGACGAACCCGGGATCACGGAGTCCCCGGAGGAGTTCTACGGAGGCACGGTCTACCAGACTCCACAGGGCACCCTCTTCGGTCTCCGCCCCGTCGGCAGCACCCGGTTCGACCCCGACTCGACGGGACTGGACCACGTCAGCTTCGCCGTGGGCTCCCGCGCCGAACTCCTCGAGGCGGCCGACGCGCTCTCCGAGGCGGGGATCGAGCGCGGCGAGGTCATCGACCTCGACGAGGCCGCGCTCGCCATCTTGTCGTTCCAGGATCCCGACGACATCAACGTGGAGCTGACCGCGCCGCTCGGATGAGCGGCTGCTGCCGGTGGCCCCGGACATGTTGGCGAGGTGAGGCACGATGAGACCCATGCAGGTCGTCATCGCCGGAGCCTCGGGGTTCCTGGGCTCCCACCTGTCCACCCGGCTGACCGAGGACGGGCACGACGTCACGCGGCTCGTACGTCGTCGCCCGGAGTCGGCCCAGGAGTCGGAGTGGCAGCCCGACCGGGGTCAGGTCGACGCCGACCTGATCGGGAAGGCCGACGCCGTGGTGACCCTCGCGGGCTCCCCCACCGCCGGCAACCCGCACTCCACGCGGTGGGCGCGGGAGCTCCGGGAGAGCCGGGTGCACTCGACCGAGGTGCTGGCACGCGCGATCGCCGAGGGTGGGGGCGGCGCGGCGTTCCTCGTCGGCAACGGCATCTCCTACTACGGCGACCACGGCGAGGACGTCGTGACGGAGGAGACCGGCAGCCGGGGCGGCTCACTGCTCACGTCGGTCACCCGTGACTGGCAGGCTGCGGCCGAGCCGGCCGTGGCGGCCGGCTCACGGGTCTGCGTCCTGCGGACAGCCCCGGTGATGGACCGACGCCACCCGCCGATGCAGATGCTGAAGCCGCTCTTCCAGGTCGGGCTGGGTGCCCGGCTGGGCAGTGGCCGTCAGCACATGGCGATGATCAGCCTGCGCGACTGGGTCGGCGCGACCGCCCTCCTGGTCGCCGACGACGGAGCATCGGGGCCGTTCAACCTCTGCTGCCCGCAGACGCCGACCAACGCGGAGTTCACCCGCACCCTGGCGGCCGCGCTGGGGCGCAAGCCGCTGCTCTTCGCGCCGGCGGCAGTGATGCGACGCGCGGCCGGCGCGATGGCACCCGAACTGCTGGGCTCGATCAATGCCCGTCCCGACGCGCTGCTGGCCCGCGGCTACGAGTTCTCCGACCCCGATGTCTGCGCAGTGGTGGCCGCCGGCCTGGGCTGAGCAGTCACCCGCGCGACCTGCCACCGCTCCCCCGCTCGCACGAGCACGATCCGGCGACTCGTCCACCGGTCGCGCGGCAGTGGCAGCACGCGACCTGGCCCGGTCGCCGTGGCGGCAGTGGACAACCGGTCGGTCACCAGCAGGACCACCCGGGCGTCGTCGGACCGCTCGACGCGGACCGAGGCGACCTGCATCCGGACGCCCCGCACGCGCAGCCCCCGGTCGACGTACGCCGCCAGCATCGCCCGGTCGGCCCGCCCGGCCAGCGAGCGGGCGACGTAGAGCCTCCCGAGCGCCCCCAGGTCGCCCTCGCGCCAGGCCTCCGCCCGGTCGCGGTCCCAGTCGCGCAGCACCGTGATCGCGCCCGTGCGGTCGGCCGCGGGGGCGGGCCGACGCACCGGCTCGTCGGCGGGCAGCAGGACGGCCCCGACCAGCAGCAGTCCCGCGACGAGCACGCCCCAGGCAATGGGACGCAGGGAGGGCACCGACGATCGCACGCATCGAACCTAGGCCGATCGGGCCGTCGGCGTCGGCGCTCATCCACAGGGTGCCATGAGCGGGGGTACGCTGCGAGCGTGTCATTCGACTACCGCATCGCCGGCCTGGGCGACCGGGCGGTCGACTACCTCGAGGCGTGGGACCTGCAGCGCGGGGTCCACGAAGCCGTGGTGTCCGGCGCACAGGGGGACACCGTGCTGCTGCTGGAGCACCCGCCGGTGTTCACCTGCGGCAAGCGGACCGTGCCGCACGAGCGGCCGCTCGATCCCGGTGGCGCGCCGGTCATCGACGTCGACCGCGGCGGCAAGATCACCTTCCACGGCCCCGGCCAGCTCGTCGGCTACCCGATCGTGCGGCTGCCCGACCACGTCAAGGTCGTCGACTACGTACGTCGGGTCGAGGAGGCGCTGATCCGGGTCTGCGCCGACCTCGGCGTCGCGACGGCCCGCGTGCCGGGCCGGAGCGGTGTCTGGCTGCGGGCCGACGACCCCGCCGATGACAGGGCCGCTGGCTGGGTCGCTGGCAGCCGCCCCGAGCGCAAGATCGCCGCCCTCGGCATCCGCGTCAGCCGCGGCGTGACGATGCACGGCTTCGCGCTCAACTGCGACGTCGACCTCGCGTGGTACGACCGCTTCGTGCCGTGCGGCATCGCCGACGCGGCGGTGACCACGCTGAGCGCCGAGCTCGGCCGCGACGTCACCCCCGCCGAGGTCGTCCCGCTCGTCGAGCGGCACCTCTCGGACCACCTGTCCTGGCAGCCGTACGACACCACGCCCGACTACGAGCCGCGCCCCGAGCCGGGCCGCGTGCCGCGCATCGAGCTGGTCACCCGCTGACCCGCCCTGGGGGTTCCGAGTGGGCTGGCTCACGCGCGTAGGGTTGTCCAACGTGACCACCGCCCCCGCACCCGAAGGCCGGAAGCTCCTGCGCCTGGAGGTCCGCAACGCCGAGACCCCCATCGAGCGCAAGCCGGAGTGGATCAAGACCCGCGCCAGGATGGGCCCCGCCTACAAGGAGCTGCAGAACCTCGTCAAGAGCGAGGGGCTGCACACCGTCTGCCAGGAAGCCGGCTGCCCCAACATCTTCGAGTGCTGGGAGGACCGCGAGGCGACCTTCCTCATCGGCGGTGACCAGTGCACCCGCCGCTGCGACTTCTGCCAGATCGACACCGGCAAGCCGGAGCCGCTCGACCGGGACGAGCCGCGCCGCGTGGCCGAGTCGGTCCTGAAGATGCAGCTGCGCTACGCCACGATCACCGGCGTCGCCCGCGACGACCTCCCGGACGGCGGCGCCTGGCTGTACGCCGAGACCGTACGTGCGATCCACGAGCTCACTGCCGACAGGGAGGGTGGCGCCACCGGCGTCGAGAACCTGATCCCCGACTTCAACGCCCAAACCGACCTGCTCGCCGAAGTCTTCGAGTCGCGGCCGGAGGTGCTCGCCCACAACGTCGAGACCGTGCCGCGCATCTTCAAGCGGATCCGGCCGGCCTTCCGCTACGACCGCTCACTCGGCGTGCTCACCGCGGCCCGCGACTTCGGCCTGGTCACCAAGTCCAACCTGATCCTGGGCATGGGCGAGACCCGTGAGGAGGTCAGCCAGGCGCTCCGTGACCTGCAGGCGGCCGGCTGCGAGCTGATCACCATCACCCAGTACCTCCGACCCTCCCTGCGCCACCACCCCGTGGAGCGGTGGGTCAAGCCGGAGGAGTTCGTCGAGCTCGCGGCCGAGGCCGAGGAGATCGGCTTCGCCGGCGTCATGTCGGGCCCGCTGGTCCGTTCGTCCTACCGGGCCGGGCGGCTGTACCGTCAGGCCCTGGAGAGCAGAGCCGCGAGCCCCGTCCACTGACCGACCTCCTCAGAGAGCACGACGAGAGAGCACCCCGATGTCCACGCCCGACCCCTCGGAGATGTCACGCCGCCAGCAGCTGGTGGCCACCTACCGCATGACCAAGCGGACCGATCCCCGGATCGGGCTCTGGCTGCTCGGCCTCTTCGTGCTGGGAGGTGCCGTCGGGTTCGCAATGTTCTGGCTGCTGCCCGGCTCCGGGACGCTGAGCCTGGTGCTCTCGATCGTCGGCGCCCTGCTGTTCGGCCTGCTGGCCATGGTCTTCTTCTTCGGCCGCCGCGCCCAGTCCTCGGCGTACGCGCAGATGGAGGGGACGACTGGCGCTGGCGCCCGCGCGCTCGGGTCGCTGCGCCGCGGCTGGAAGACCGACCAGCTGATCGCCTTCAACAAGCAGCAGGACATGGTCCACCGCGTGGTCGGCCCGCCGGGCATCGTCCTGGTCGGCGAGGGCAACCCCCACCGGCTGCGAACGCTGCTGGCCGCGGAGGAGCGCCGTCACCACCGGGTGGTCTCCGAGGTGCCCATCCACCAGGTGATGGTCGGCGACGACGAGGGTCAGGTGCCGCTGCGCAAGCTCGTCAAGCACGTCACCAAGCTCGGCAAGTCCCTCAAGGGGGCCGAGCTCACCGACGTGCTCGGTCGGCTCCGGGCGATCGACGCCAACCGCTCCAACATGCCGATCCCCAAGGGGCCGGTGCCGACCAGCATGAAGGGCATGCGCGGCCAGATGCGCGGCCGCTGAGCCGGCTCAGGCAGCGGGGCCCTGCACGATGTCGCTCTTCGCGGGCGCCTCGACGTCGACCGGCTCGCCCCACTCGGTGGCGTTGACCTCGGCCTTGACCGGGCCCAGGTCGAAGGCCACTCGCCGCATCAGGTCGTCCTGGGTCAGCCACACGTCGTAGTCGAGCGTCTCCGGCATGCCGGGAGCCATCGGCTGACCCTGCGCCTCGGCGGCCTTCGCGGCGTCGACCGTGAAGACGTAGTGCTCGACTGCATCGCCCTCGATGTCCTCCTCGCCGACGTACTCGACCTCCTGGAGGCCCGCCTTGAAGGCGTCGAAGGTGGTGTTGAGGTCACCGCTCTGGGTGAGTCCGGCGAACTGCTGGGCGAGCGGGTCCTGGGGGTCCTGGGGGTCGACCTCGAGCCATTTGCCGGCGGGCGTGGCGGGCGGGCCGGAGACGTAGATCAGGCCGTCGACCAGCCGCAGGTCGAGGCTCTGGCCCTGGATGTCGAGGGTGAGCTCCATCTCGCCGTCCGCGAACTCCTCGGCCATCGCCATCTGGCCGTCCATGCTCATCTCGGCCTGCCCCGAGAGGTCCATCTGGATGCGGGCCGAGGACGCCTCGCCCAGCGCCCCCTCCATCGCCGGGATGATCGTCTCGGCGTCGTACGGCTCACCCGAGCTCTCCGAGGCGGACTCCGACGCGGACTCGGTGGACTCGCCGGGAGTGTCGGTCGCCGACTCCCCGCCGCCACACGCTGCCGTCAGCGCGAGGACGGGAAGCAGCGACCAGAGGGCGAGGCGCCGGCGTACGATGCGGGGCGCTGTGGTGGTGATGGACATGGTCTCCCCTGTTCGGCACCGGCTGGGTCCGGCGCTGGTCCCACCGTAACTCCCGGGGCCACGCGGGTGCCTAGCCGAGCGGGACGGTCCGCGATCCGGCGGCCATGTCGTGCAGCCCGCGACCGTCGGGGCGATAGACCAGCGGCGGGATCACCAGGCAGACCAGGACCGCCCGCAGCAGGCTGTGGAGCAGGTCGACGGGCCCCCCGCTGCCGTCGTCGCGGACCACCCGGACCCGGGTCGCCAGCTTGCCGAAGGAGCCGCCGGCGACGGCGGTCAGGACGGTCGACTGCAACGCGAAGACGCCGAGCACGTAGAAGCCGGAGGCGCGGTCCTCCAGCCATCCTGCTGGGCCGATGGCGAGGATCACGACGAGGGTGCTGGCCACCCAGTCGACGACCAGGGCCAGCGCCCGGCGCGCCCAGCTCGCGGTCTCGGTCACCGCCCCAGAGTAGAGCGCGCCCGCAGCCCCGACCTCCCGTTACACGGCCGAAACAATCGGGATACGGTCGGGAAACCCGCCCCACCTACCGTCGGGACACCGATGCAGCGCCGCACCGGGATCTTGTTCCGCACAGAATCTGCGGCCGCTCCCGAGGTACGGAGCCGGCCCGAGGAGGACGAATGTTCGCAAACAGCGACGAGCTGCTGAAGTACGTCACCGACGAGGGTGTCGAGATGGTCGACGTCCGGTTCTGCGACCTGCCGGGGATCATGCAGCACTTCACCGTCCCGGTCTCGTCCTTCGACCAGTCCGTCTTCGACGACGGCCTCAACTTCGACGGCTCGTCGATCCGCGGCTTCCAGGCCATCAACGAGTCCGACATGACGCTCTTCCCGGACCCGACCACGGCCTACCTCGACCCGTTCCGTACGGCCAAGACCCTGGTCGTCAACTTCTTCATCCACGACCCGATCACCGGTGAGGCCTACTCGCGCGACCCGCGCAACATCGCCCGCAAGGCGATGGCCTACCTCACCTCGACCGGCATCGGCGACACCGCCTACTTCGCGCCCGAGGCGGAGTTCTACATCTTCGACAACGTCCGCTACTCGACCGGCGTCAACGAGAGCTATTACCACATCGACTCCGTCGAGGGCTGGTGGAACTCCGGCAAGGAGGGCGACAACCTCGGCTACAAGACCCGACTCAAGGGCGGCTACTTCCCGGTGGCGCCGTACGACCACTACACCGACCTGCGCGACGAGATGGTGAAGAACCTCGAGGACTCCGGGCTGCTCGTGGAGCGCGCCCACCACGAGGTCGGGACCGCCGGCCAGGCGGAGATCAACTATCGGTTCGACGAGCTGCTCAAGGCCGCCGACGACGTCATGAAGTTCAAGTACATCATCAAGAACACCGCCTGGGAGCGCGGCAAGTCGGTGACCTTCATGCCGAAGCCGATCTTCGGCGACAACGGCTCGGGCATGCACGTCCACCAGTCGATCTGGAACGACGGCGAGCCGCTGTTCTACGACGAGACCGGGTATGCCGGCCTGTCCGACCTGGCCCGCCACTACATCGGCGGCGTCCTCAAGCACGCGCCCTCGGTGCTGGCGTTCACCAACCCGACAGTCAACTCCTTCCACCGCCTGGTGCCGGGTTTCGAGGCGCCGATCTCGCTGGTCTACTCCTCGCGCAACCGCTCGGCCTCCGTCCGCATCCCGATCACCGGCGCCAATCCGAAGGCCAAGCGCATCGAGACCCGCTTCCCCGACCCGTCGGCGAACCCGTACCTCGCGTTCTCCGCGCTGATGCTCGCCGGCCTCGACGGGATCAAGAACAAGATCGAGCCCGCCGAGCCGGTCGACAAGGACATCTACGAGCTGCCGCCGGACGAGCTGGCCGAGATCGACCAGGTGCCCACGTCGCTGAACGCCGTCCTCGACTCCCTGGAGGCCGACCACGACTTCCTCACCGAGGGCAACGTCTTCACGCCCGACCTGATCGAGACGTGGATCGACTACAAGCGCACCGAGGAGATCGCGCCCGTGCAGCTGCGACCCCACCCGCACGAGTTCGAGCTCTACTACGACATCTGAATCGAGCCTGCCAGCATTTTCCCTGCACCCGCCCTCCCAACCGGGGCAGGGAGAGTGCTGCTTGCTGTGGCGGGGAGACTGGAGCCACGGGGACGTGAGCGACATCCGGGAAGGAGCTCGACATGACCAATGAGCAGGGCGACCAAGAGCGCGAGCAGGACGAACCGCAGGGCAAGATCCCCGAGCACCCTGAAGCCCGCCAGGCCGAGACCGTTGATGCTCTGGAGGAGCAGCAGGCAGGCGACGACCCCGACGACGGCAGACGCGAGGCCGGTCACGACGTGACCGAGAACCCGGACACCGACGAGATGGAAGGTCTGCCCGGACCCCCGGCGGGAGGGCCCGGCGAGCCCTCCGGCTGAGAGCGGCGACCACGAGGACGAGAGCGACGCCGTCGGGTGACGGCCGTTCCCACTCTAGATGCCGGCAGGACCGTCCTGCCTGCTGGGCACCCGGGTCGCTCACCCGAGCAGCAGCAGCCCGCCGAGGGCG
>Ga0136617_10003037_pt1 | contig 14965 bp, 9 predicted proteins | sample AntDrymUQ3222106_2_FD_129672 | JGI IMG/M metagenome (GOLD analysis project Ga0136617, IMG submission 129672) | Polar desert sand microbial communities from Dry Valleys, Antarctica - metaG UQ322 (21.06) | ecosystem: Environmental > Terrestrial > Soil > Desert | place: Antarctica: Dry Valley... | reverse complement strand
GGAGGAGGAGGTAGAGCCGTCCGACCCCGAGCGCGCAGAACAGCGCGCCGAAGAGGAAGCCCACGCCTCCGCCCCGGACCGCCGTCAGCACGAGCATCGTCACGCCGAGGACGACGAAGACGACGCCGAAGACGGCGACACCCGCGTTGTAGACCCTCATGCCACGACCGCCGGCGTCGCCGCCACCATCACCCGGCACGGGGCGTGCTTCAGCACGTAGTCCACGGTCTCGTCGAAGATCGCGCGCCGCCCGCTCCTCGGCGCGCCGAGCACGATGATCTCGGTGCCGCGCCGCTCCGCCTCGTCGACGATCGCTCGACCGGCGGAGCGGGCGCGCACGATGCGCGGTAGGACGTTGACCCCGTAGAGGTCGCCGATCGCCCGCGCGTCCTCGAGCAGGTCGTCGGCGCGTTCCTCCTCGTCAGGCAGGTCGGCGTCGAGCGGCTGCGCAAGGGACACGACGAGCGGGTGGACGGCCGCGATGGCGGCACCGCGCTCGGCGGCCAGGCGGCTCGCGACCGCCATCGCCTCGTCCGACTCGAGCCCGTCGAGCACGGGCACGAGCAGCCGCCGGTATTCGAGCGCGGCCGCCGGCCCGATCAGCACCGGCGCGCGCACCGTAACGGAGAGGGGTTCACGAACGACACGGCGCCGGTAGACCGAGTACATGATCAGCCCGAGGGCGATCCAGCCCAGGCCCGCATAGCGCGCCCCCGGCTCCTGGATCACGACCACTGCCCACGCGATCGCGGTGCCCAGCCCGCCGAAGAGCGCGAACAGCGGGAAGTCGACACCGCGCACACGGATGTTCGGCCGCGAGCGGTACAGGAGCTCCTCGTTGCGCTGCTTGATCCGCAGGGTGATCAGGGCCGCGTGCGCGATCGTGAACGAGAGCATCGCGCCGAACGTGTACATGGTGCCGAGGAAATCGAGCTTGCCCGGCAGCAGGGCTGCGATCGAGACGAGCCCGGCGAAGACCACGAGCGAGAGCCAGGGCGTCTTGAAGCGCGGGTGGAGGCGCCGGAACACCTCCGGCAGCTGGCGGTAGCTCGACATCGAATACGTGATCCGGGAGGCGCCGATCACCCCGGCGTTCGTGGCGATGAAGAGGATCGTGGCCGCGAGGATGCCCACGTAGATCTCCGCGACATCGAGCAGGACGCCGCTCAGGCCGAGGTTCTCGACGAGGCCGAGCACCGGGTCGTTCGCGAAGCCGCCCTGCTCCGGCGGCAGGCCGAGCCGCGTCACGTGCTCTCCCTCGCGGTTCTCGAAGACGGGCAGCGCCGAGAGCGCCACGAGCGGCAGCGTCAGGTAGATCGCGAACACGGCGATCGCGACCAGGCGAATCGAGTTCGGGATGTCCTTCGGGGGGTTGCGCGCCTCCTCGGCGAGGTTCGAGACGGTTTCGATCCCCGTGTAGGCGATCATCCCGATCGGGATCGCGAGCAGGAAGCTCGACCACGTGGGCGCGACCCCGATCTCGATGTTGTCGAGCAGACGCTCGGGGCTGAGGATCAGTACGAAGCCGAGCCCGACGAGCAGGATCTGCGTCGCGAAGTCGGCGACAGCGAGGAAGATGTTGAGCCGGGCCGCCTCCTTGATGCCGACGATGTTGAGCAGGACGAGCGCGACGATCACCCCCGCGCCGACGATGATGTCCCAGGGATTGCGGTTGAGGGGCTCCCAGAAGATCGAGAGGTAGTGCGGCACGAAGAACGCCGAGATGGCGATCGTGATCACGTAGTTCAGCATCTGAGCCCAGGCCGCCGTGAAGCTCGCGAGCTCGTTGAACGCGTGCCTGGCGAAGCTCGAGGAGCCGCCGGCCTCCGGGTAGCGAACCGTGCCCTCGGCGTAGGTCGCCGCCGTGGCCGCGAAGATCAGCCCGGTGACGAGGAAGACGACGGGCGTCAGACCGAGGGCCAGGCCCGCGACGAGCCCGAGCGCGTAATAGATCGACGACCCGACGTTGCCGTAGGCCGTCGAGAACAGCGCCGGCGTTCCGAGGACGCGCTCCAGTCCGGCCTGCTGCCTGCGGCGTCGGGGCACGCAACATCTGTACAACGCAGGGCGGCTAGCCTCCCGCCATGAAAATCGTCATCGTCGGCGCCGGGCAAGTGGGCTGGACCGTGGTCGAGGCGCTGCACGACGAGCACGAGGTGACGGTCGTCGACCTCGACCCGCAGCGACTGACCGCCCTCTCCCACCGCTACGACGTCACGACCGTCGAGGGCAACGGCGCGAGCCGCCGCGTGCTGCAGGAGATCGGCGTGCGCGACGCCGACCTGCTGATCGCGTGCACGTCACGCGACGAGATCAACCTAATCTCGGCACTGTTCTCGAAGAGGCTGGCACCCGGGACGGTGGCGATCGTCCGAACGACGAACATCGAGTACCTCGAGGTCTGGCGCGAACGGGAGATCGACGTCGACTTCATCGTCTCGTCGGAGCAGGAGACGGCGTACGCCGTCTCGCGCATCATCGGCGTTCCGGCGGCCCGCCAGACGGACGTCTTCGCCGACGGCCAGGTGCAGATCGTGGAGTTCGACGTCGAGCCCGACGCGGGTGGCGCGGGGGTGATCGGCACGCCGCTGCGGGAGGCGCGCCTGCCCGCCGACTCTAAGGTCGCGAGCATCATCCGCGGCGAGCAGACGATCGTCCCGCGCGGCAACCAGTCGATCCAGAGAGGGGACCGGGTGGTGGTGATCGGCTCCCCCCGGGCCGCGGTGGAGTGGAGCGAGCTCCTGGCCCGAAAGCGCGCCCGGGTCGACGACGTCGTCATCTACGGGGCGGGGCGCATCGGCACCGCGGTGGCACGCTCCCTGCTCGAGCAGAACATCCACGTTCGCATGATCGAGTCGAACCTCGAGCGCGCCCGCCAGGTCGCCGAGGAGTTGCGAGGTGCGCGCGTCTTCCACGCAACGGGCCTCGATCCCGACTTCCTGGAGCGCGAGCGGATCGGGCATACCCGCGCCGCCATCTTCGCCATGCGGGACGACGCGAAGAATCACTACGCCGCCACGCTGGCGAAGCTCCACGGCGTGGGCTTCACGATCGCGATCGTCCACGACGCCGTCTCGGTCAAGGTCTTCGAGCGCGCCGGGATCGACGTCGCCGTCAACCCGCGCGTCGTGACCGCCGAGGAGATCGTGCGCTTCGCGCACGACCCGCGCACCCAGCAGGTCGCGATGCTCGAAGGCGACCGCTTCGAGGTGCTCGACGTCACCGTCCGCGACGAGAGCTCCCTCCTCGGCAGGCCGTTTCGCGAGCTGCCGATGACGGGCGCGCTGATCGGCGCGATCATCCGCGACGGCAGCGCGATCTTCCCGCACGGCGAGGACGAGCTGCGACCGAACGACCGAGTGATCGTCTTCACCGAGTCGGCCCGCGCCTCGGAGGTCGAGCGGGCGCTGTGATCTCCGTCGCGCGGCTGCGTCGCGCGACAAGGCGCGAGACCGTCGGCGTGGACGTCGGCGCAGCGCTCAACCTGGTCGGCGCGCTCGTCAAGTACCTGAGCCTGACGTTCCTGCTTCCTCTCGCTGTCGCTCTCGGCTACGGAGAGTCGCCCTGGCCGTTCGCCGCAGCCGCTGTCTGCAGCTTCGGAACCGGCTTCGCGGTCGAGCGGGCGACCCGCGGGAAGGAGCAGGTCGGCGCGCGCGAGGGCTTCCTCGTCGTCTCGCTCACCTGGCTCGTGACCGCGGCGCTCGGGGCGATCCCGTATCTCCTCTCGGGAAACGACGAGCTCTCGAGCCCTCTCGACGCCTACTTCGAGGCGATGTCCGGCTTCACGACCACAGGGTCGAGCGTCGTCACCGACTTCGAGGGCCTGACCCATTCGCTCGCGCTCTGGCGGCAGTTCAGCCAGTGGCTGGGTGGGATGGGCATCATCGTGCTCGCGCTGGCGGTGCTTCCGCGGCTACGCGTGGGCGGCCGCCAGCTCTTCGAGTCGGAGGTGCCGGGGCCCGAGACCGAGCGGCTGACAGCATCGATCCGCGAGACCGCGCGCAGGCTCTGGCTCCTCTACTTCGGGCTGACGGTCACGCTGATCGCGATCCTGACGGCCCTCGGGCTGACGGGCCTGGACGAGAGGATGGACCTCTACGAGGCGGCCGCACACGCCTTCGCCACGATGCCGACCGGCGGGTTCTCGACGCAGGGACGCTCGATCGAGGCGTTCGGAGCGGCGACGCAATGGACTCTCAGCCTCTTCATGCTCCTCGCCGGCATGAACTTCGCCCTCCTCTTCGCCGCCCTCGTCCAGCGCCGGACGCGCCCGCTCCTGCGCGACCAGGAGCTCCGACTCTACCTGGCACTTCTCGGCGTGGCCACCCTCGTCCTCGCGCTCGAGCTCGCCGGCGAAGGCCTGTACGCGGGCGAGCAGGCGATCCGCCATGCGGTCTTTCAGACCGTGTCGACGATGACGACCACGGGATTCGCGAGCGCGGACTTCACGACCTGGACGACGCTCACGGCGGTCATCCTCGTCGGGCTGATGTTCATCGGCGGCTCCGCCGGCTCGACGGCCGGCTCGGTCAAGGTCGTCCGCCACCTCCTGATCGGGAAAGTTCTCCGGCGCGAGCTCGACCAGACCGTGCATCCCGAGATCGTCTCGCCCATTCCGCTCAACGGCTCGGTCGTGCAGGAGCGCACGCTCCGTGCGGTGATCGCGTTCGTCCTCCTGTACGTCGGCCTCTTCGCGGTCGGCGCGCTCCTGATCACGCTCGACGAGGCGCTGGCCAACAGCCGTGTCACGGCCTTCGAGGCCGTCGCAGCGTCGGCGACGACGCTCGGGAATGTCGGCCCGGCCTTCGGATTCGCGGGGCCCATGGGCTCGTTCGAGCCCTTCAGCGACCTCTCGAAGGCCGTGATGATCGTCCTCATGTGGCTCGGGCGGCTCGAGATCATCCCCGTCATCGTGCTGTTCACCAAGCGGTACTGGCGCACCTAGCGTGATCTCCGTCGCGCGCCTGCGCCGGGCCGTCCGGCGCGACACGTTCGGCGTCGACGTCGAGGCCGTCCTCGACCTGGTCGGCGCGCTGCTCAAGTACCTCGGCCTGGCGTTCCTCGTCCCCGCGGCCGTCGCACTCGGCTACGGCGAGTCCGTCTGGCCGTTCCTCCTCTCGGGCGCGATCACCTCCGCTGCGGGCGCTGCGCTCGAGCGCCTCGCGACCGGCAAGGAGCGGGTCAGTCCCCGCGAGGGCTTTCTCATCGTCGCGCTCACCTGGCTGCTCGTCCCGGCCTTCGGCTCGCTGCCGTACGTCTTCGCGGGCGAGGCTGAGCTCGGGCGTCCGATCAACGCCTACTTCGAGTCGGTCTCGGGCTTCACCGCGACGGGCGCCACTGTGCTCGAGGACTTCGACACGCTGACGCGCTCGCTCGCGCTCTGGCGGCAGTTCACGCAGTGGCTCGGCGGAATGGGGATCATCGTGCTCGCGATCGCGATCCTGCCGCGCCTGCGCGTGGGCGGCCGCCAGCTGCTGCAGTCGGAGCTCGCCGGCCCGACCGAGCTCGAGCGGCTGTCGGTCTCGATCCGCGACACCGCCCGTCGCCTGTGGGTGCTCTACGTCGCGCTCACCGCGGTCCTGATTGCGCTGCTCGCCCTCCTCGGCTGGACGGGCGTGGAAGAGCGGATGAACCTCTTCGAGGCGGCCGCCCATGCGTTCACCACGGTCTCGATCGGTGGCTTCTCGACGCAGGCGCGCTCGCTCGAGGCCTTCGGGCCGGCCGTCCAGTGGACGATCGCGCTCTTCATCGTCCTCGCCGGCATCAACTTCCTCCGCCTCTACCGGCTCTTCGTCCAGCGGCACGGCCGCGCGTTCGCCCGCGACGAGGAGCTGCGCCTCTATCTCCTGCTGCTCACGATCGGATCGGCCGTCCTGCTCGTCGAGCTCGTCGGCAGCGGCCGCTTCGCCGGCGAGGAGGCTGTCCGCCACGCCGTCTTCCAGGCGGTCTCGATCATGACCACGACCGGCTTCGCGAGCACGGACTACGTCGCCTGGGGCCCGCTCGCCGCGGTCACGATCGTGGGCCTCATGTTCTTCGGAGCCTCGGCCGGCTCCACGGGCGGGTCGATCAAGGTCGTCCGCCACCTGCTGATCAGCAGGCTGCTGCGGCGCGAGCTCGACCAGACCGTGCACCCGGAGATCGTCTCGCCGATCCGGCTGAACGGCGCCGTCGTGGAAGAGCGCACGCTGCGCGCGGTGCTCGCGTTCGTCCTGCTTTACGTCGGGTTCTTCGCACTGGGCGCCCTCGCGCTCGTGGTCGAGTCCTTCCGCACCACGACCGGGGTTTCCCCCTTCGAGGCGATCGCCGCCGCGGCTGCCACGCTCGGCAATGTCGGGCCGGCATACGGCTTCGCGGGCCCGATGGGGTCGTACGAGCCCTTCAGCCCGCTGTCGAAGGTGATCATGATCGGGCTGATGTGGCTCGGCCGAGTCGAGATCATCCCCGTCGTCGTCCTGCTCACGCGCGCGTACTGGCGCAGTTGAGGCACAGGGATACTGCCTCCTTGTGATCGTTGACTGCGCCGTCTACGAGAAGGGCAAGCGGCGGCCGGGCACGCTCGAGCTCGAGGAGGCCTACGAGGCCTGCCGAAAGGGCGAGACGTTCGTCTGGATCGGCCTCCACGAGCCGAGCGAGCAGGAGTTCGACTCCGTCGCGCGGGAGTTCGAGCTGCACGAGCTCGCGGTCGAGGACGCGATCAAAGCCCACCAGCGCCCCAAGCTCGAGCTCTACGGCGACTCGCTCCTAGTCGTGCTCAAGACCGCGGCCTTCGACGAGAGCGACGACGGCGTTGCGTTCGGCGAGATCCTCGTCTTCGTCGGCGAGAGCTTCCTCGTCTCCGTGCGCCACGGAGACTGGCCGCTCCACGATGTCCGCCTGCGGATGGAGGGCCGTGCGGATCTGCTTCGGTTCGGCCCGGGCGCGGCGCTCTACGCCATCGTCGATCGCGTGGTGGACGACTACGCCGATGTGCTTGCAAACCTCGACGCGGCGATCACGAACGTGGAGGCGCAGGTCTTCTCGACCTCGCGCGAGAGTCCCGCGGCGCGAATCTACGCATTGAAACGGGGCGTCCTGGATCTCCACGCCGCCGTGGTACCGCTGCTCGAGCCCGTTGCGAGCCTCGCCCGGGGCGACCAAGACCTGATCGACGAGCGCATCGCGCCCTACTTCCGTGACGTGCAGGATCACCTCCTGCGGGCCGCGGGCGACGTCATGAGCGCGAGGGAGCTCCTCACGCACGTGCTCACGGCGAATCTCACCCAGGCGAGCATCAGGCAGAACGAGGACGTCCGCAAGATCTCTGCCTGGGCGGCGATCATCGCGGTGCCGACGATGGTCGCTGGCATCTACGGGATGAACTTCGACCACATGCCGGAGCTCGCCTGGACGTTCGGCTATCCGCTCGTCATCGCCGTGATCCTCGTCGCGTGCTTCGCCCTCTACCGCAACTTCCGCCGCCTCGGCTGGCTCTGAGCCGCGGCCCGCCAGGTCTTCGTCGTAAACCGGCGGAGCCGGGCTTGCCCGGCGCAGCCACCACGCGGCTCCGGCGCGTCGAGCTCGAAGGAGGGGGCTCGCGGGGGAACCATGGGTTCCCCCGCGCTGTGCTAGCCGTGAATGCTGGCGATCAGGGGAATGATCAGGATCGCGACGATGTTGGCGATCTTGATCATCGGGTTGATTGCCGGGCCTGCCGTGTCCTTGAAGGGATCGCCGACCGTGTCGCCTGTCACGGAGGCATTGTGCGCCTCCGAGCCCTTGCCGCCGAACGCGCCGTCCTCGATCAGCTTCTTCGCGTTGTCCCAGGCGCCGCCGCCCGAGGTCATCGAGATCGCCAGGAAGATTCCCGTCACGATCGTCCCGATGAGGAGGCCTCCGAGCATCTCGGGGCTGAGGATGCCGACGGTGATCGGAATTACGATGGGGATCAGCGAGGGCGCGAGCATGCGCTTGATCGCCGAGCTCGTGACGATGTCGACGGCGCGGCTGTAGTCGGGCCGCCCCGTGCCCTCGAGGATTCCCGGGATCTCCCGGAACTGCCGCCGCACCTCGGTGACGACCAGGCCGCCGACGTGGCCCACGGCCTGCATCGCGAGCGAGGCGAAGAGGAACGGCATCATGCCGCCGATGAAGAGGCCGGCGATCACGTACGGATCCTGAAGGCCGAAGACGCCGGCGAGATCCTCCTCCCGGAGGCCGCGTGCGTACTCGTCGAAGAGGATGAGCGCGGCGAGCCCGGCCGAGCCGATCGCATAGCCCTTGGTCACGGCCTTCGTCGTGTTGCCGACGGCGTCGAGGGGGTCGGTGATCGCGCGCACCGACTCGTCCAGGTTCGCCATCTCGGCGATGCCGCCCGCGTTGTCGGTCACCGGGCCGTAGGCATCGAGAGCGACGATCAGCCCCGTCATCGACAGCTGAGCCATGACGGCGATCGCGATCCCGTACAGCTCACCGCCGGCGATCTCGTAGGCGGCGATGATCCCCCCGGCGATCACGAGCACGGGCAGCGCGGTCGCCTGCATGCCCACGGCGAGGCCCTCGATGATGTTGGTCGCGTGGCCCGTCTGCGAGGAGCGCGAGATCGACTTCACCGGGCCCCAGCGCGTGCCCGTGTAGTACTCGGTAATCGCGACGAGCAGGAACGTGACGGCGAGGCCGACCAACGCCGCGCCGTAGAGCTTGCCGAAGCCGAAGCGGCCCTCGTCGAAGGCGAGCGTGACCGGGATGAAGCCGATCGCCGAGAGGATCGTCGCGACGAGCACCGACTTGTAGAGCGCGTTGATGATCGATCCGCTGCTTCCGACGCGGGCGACGAAGACGCCGACCACGGATGCCAGGATCGAGACGCCGCCGATCGCAAGCGGATAGAGCGGCAGCCCGCCGGCGGGGAAGGCGGTGCCGAGCAGCATGACGGCCACGAGGGTGACGGCGTAGGTCTCGAACAGGTCGGCCGCCATGCCCGCGCAGTCGCCGACGTTGTCGCCCACGTTGTCGGCGATCACGGCCGGGTTGCGCGGGTCGTCCTCGGGAATGCCCGCCTCGATCTTGCCCACGAGATCGGCGCCGACGTCGGCCGCCTTCGTGTAGATACCGCCACCGAGTCGCGCGAAGACGGAGATCAGCGAGCCGCCGAAGGCGAGGCCGACGAGATCGTCGATCGCCGAGTCCTGCGAATTGTCGAGCCAGCCGGTCAGCACCCAGTAGTAGCCCGCGACACCGAGCAGGCCGAGTCCCACCACGAAGAGTCCCGTCACCGACCCGGCGCGGAAGGCGACGTTCAGCGCCGGGCGCAGACCGGACTTCGCGGCCTCCGCCGTCCGCATGTTCGAGCGGACGGCGACGTTCATGCCGATGAATCCGGCCGCGGACGAGAAGACCGCGCCGACGAGGAAGCCGATCGCCGTCCCCCACCCGAGTTCGGGGTAGAAGCCGAGGAGCAGGAACGGAACGACAGCGACCGCGGCGATGGTGATGTACTGGCGGCGGAGGTATGCAGCCGCGCCTTCCTGAATGGCGCGCCCGATCTCTTGCATGCGCTCGCTTCCCGGGGGCTGCCGGAGCAGCCAGACCGTGATGCCGATTCCGAAGCCGATCGCAACTGCAGCGCAGGCGAGCGCGAACGCAACGGGATGGTCTTGGAAGAAGTCCATGTCAGGTCACAAAGTTCGCGCCGGACGAGGCCCGGCGCGGCGACGTTTCTATCACATGCCGGAGACGGCTCGCGCCGCCTCCGGCATGTGAGAGCTAGGTGCGCTTCGCGGGCTTCTTCGAGCCGACGAGCGTGAACTTGACTATGTTCGACTGCCGCTTGCCGCCCTCGTCCCGGAAGGAGAAGCTGGCCTCGGCGGAAAGGCGACTCACCTGAGTCAGCGCCTTCCGCCCCGCCCGGCTGAGCGGGAAGAGGATGAGCTCGCTCCGCCCGGACGCAACGACGAACTCCTCCAGCCCGAGCCGCGTCAGGCGGGGCTTGCCGCGCTTGACCCGGCGGAGATCGGCCTTGATCGTCACCGTGCCCGAGCAGGTGCTGCGCGCTGTCCGGGGGCAGCGGAGACCGAGCGACAGGAAGCCGTCGCGGTTGGACGCGAACGAGCGGCGTGACAGCGCAATCGCCAGCTTCGTCTGCACCGTCGGGCGCGTCCCGGTGTTCGGCCCGGGGTTCGGTGCCCTGGGGGGCGGCGGCGGGTTCTGGAGGATGCAGTCGCCGTTCGGGTCGCGGAGGTACCCGGCGGGCAGTGACGTCTGCACGCCCGGAATGTTCAGGCAGATGTCGTTGTCGGCCTGCGGGGCGGCCACGCAGTCGCCGCTCCCGTCCTTCATGAAACCGTTCGGAACCCGCGTCTGGGTGCCGGGGATGTTCGGACAGACGTCGCCGTCGCCGCTGCCCCCTCCGCCGGCTCCCCCGTTGCTCGTGGGCGTCGGCAGCGGCGGTCGAGTGTCGGGGCAGCTGTCGTCGTCGACGATCTTGCCCGCTGCGACCCCGTCCGCAAGCGTCGCGCCGGCCGGACTTGTCAGCCGTACCGAGAAGGTCTCGTCGGCTTCGCAGACCGAGTCTCCGACGATCGGGACCGAGATCGTCCTGGAGGTCTGGCCCGGTGCGAATGTGAGCGTGCCGCTCGTCTGGGCGAAGTCGTCGGGGGCCTTGGCCTGGAACCCGTTCTCGGTCGCAAACGCCACAGTCGTCGTGCGGCCGCTGGCGGACGACAGCCGGACGTCGAAGACGAGGCCGACGGTCGCTTCGCTGAGAGTGGCGTCGTCGATCCGGAGAGACGGCGAGGCGTCGTCGTCGACGATCGTCGCAGTGCCCTCGCCGTCGGCGACCTCGGCGTTGACAGCGTCCGAGAGCATTGCGCGGAAGGTCTCGTCGAGCTCGTCGGTGGCGTCGCCCTTGACCGCCACGGTGAAGCTCTTCGAGGTCTCGCCCGGCGTAAAGTTCAGCGTGCCTGCCGCCGCCGTGTAGTCCGCGGGAGCGACGGCGCTGCCGTCCTGCGTCGCGTACTTCACGGAGACGCTCTGTCCGGCGCTCGGGGCGAGGGTGACCGTGAACGTGGCGGACACCGTGGCGGCGTTGCCCTCGGTGACGGTCGGATCGCTGATCGTGAGCGCCGGCGCGCCGTCGTCGTCGATGATCGTCCCGACCCCGCTCCCCGTGGAGACCGTTGCGTTGTCGGCGTTGAAGAGACCGACGGTGAAGGTCTCGTTTGCCTCGTCGAGCGTGTCGCCGTTCGCTCGCACGACGAAGGTCCTCGTGGTCTGGCCGGCGGGAAAGACGAGCGCACCGCCGGTCGACTGGTAGTCGGCAGGGGCTGCCGCCGAGCCGTCCGCGGTCGAGTAGCTGACGGAGACGGTCTTGCCGCTCGCCGGCGCGAGAGTAACGGTAAAGGTGAGGTTCACGGCTCCCCCGTTCCCCTCGGTCGCAGAAGCGGCGCTGACCGTGAGAGCGGCGGGAGGATCGTCGTTGCCGATCGTTCCGACGCCCTGCCCGTCGGCGATCGTGGCGTTCGAGGCGCCGAACAGGTTGACGCGGAAGGTTTCGTCGAACTCGTCCACCGCGTCCCCGTTGACCGGGACAGCGACCGGCTTCGTCGTCTCGCCGGCCGCGAAGGTGACGGAGCCGGTGTGGGCAACGAAATCGGTCGACTCGAGCGCGCTTCCGTCCTGCTGCGTGGCGAAGGAGACGGTGACGGGGTAGGCCTGGTTCGCGCCGGGGGTGAACGTAACCGTGAAGACGGCGTCGGTCGTGCCCGTGTTCCCTTCCGCCACGGTTACGTCCCCGATCGCAAGCGAGCCGGGCGTGCTCGGATCGTCGTCATCCACGATCGTCCCGATCCCCTCCGGATCGGCGATCGTGACAGCCCCGAACGGCGCGGCGTTGGACAAGCGGACGAAGAACGTCTCGTTCGACTCGTCCGCCGAGTCCTCCTTGATCCCAACCTGCACGACCTTCTCCGTCTCACCGGGATTGAAGATGAGGGGCGGCGAGGTCGCCGAGTAGTCGGACGGGGCGCTCGCCGAATCATCGGCTGTCGCGGCGTTGACGGTGATCGTCTGCGTGCTCGGATTCGAGAGTCGGATCCGGAACGACATGGTCGCCGCGTCCTCCGTGAGCGACTCGTCCGTCACCGAGAGCGACGGCGCGAGGTCGTCGTCCAGAATCGTGCCCGTCGCCGACGCGGGAGAGGCAGTCGCCTGACCGCTGGTGATCGTGATTCCGAAGGTCTCGCTCGGCTCGTCGACTGCATCCTCGGTCGTGGCGACCGGGATCTGTCCCGTCGTCGTACCCGCGGGAATCGTCACCGTGCCACCGGTCGTGTCGAAGTCGGCACCGGAAGCCGAGCCGGTCGTGGTCGTGTAGTCGACGACCACGTTTCTCCCGCTCCGAGCCGACAGCGTGAGCCCGAACGCGACGGGTCCCCCTTCCTCCGCGCTCGCCGAGGAAACGGTGATCGCGGGGAGCGGGTCGTTGTCGGCGATCGTGCCTCTGCCCTGGAGGTCGCTCGAGCCCGACGGCGTCGGTGTCACCGTCAGGTTCACGAAGAAGCTCTCGTCGAACTCGTCGAGCGTGTCGCCCCTGACCGGGACCCTGATCTGCTGGGTTCCGTCGGTAGCGAAGGTCAACGTTCCCGACGTGGTCGTGTAGTCCTCCGGGGAGGTAGCCGAGTCCGGAGCCGTCGCATACTCGACGACGACCGGCGGGAGAGCGTCGACGACGGCGACGTCGAAGACGGCCTCGGTGGTGCCGGAGTCGCCCTCTGAAACGGTCGCGTCGCTGATCCTCACGGTTGGTGGATCGCCCGGGCCTGCACTCGACGCAGCGGCGAAGAGCAGCATCGATAGAAGCGCAGCAGCCACGAACAGCACGCGTCGAAAACCGCGCAGGTGTGTACCCACGATGTCCACCCCTCGAGCCTCCCCCCGTTGAAAACCCCCTTGAGCTCGCTGTCAGTGCTTAGCACCGTTTTCGCCGGAAGTAAAGAGCCGGGGCGCCAAGAACTAGTCCTTGCCTGGGTCTGCCGTTGAACCCTCGGCGAGCGAAGACACCGCCTGTGCGTACGCGAGTTGGAGGTTTGCGATCACCTGCCCGAAGTCGCGGACGAGATCGGGCGAGGCGGAACCCTCCACCACGGGGATCAGCGCCCGCAGCCCGTCGATCGCGAGGCGCGCGCCGTCGAGGTCGAGCCTCGTCGGCTCGAGCTTCACGTACCCGATCTGGGCGAGCGTCGACATCGTCGAGACGAGCAGGTCCGAGACCTTGAGGTGCCGGATCTGCTCGATCAACTGCTCGGGCGTCGGTTCCTCCGGCCGCGGCTCGGGCTCGGGCCGGCGCGGCGGAACCGTGCCGCCCGGCGTCCAGATACCTGGTTCGTCAGCCACCGACGGGCTCCCGAGGCCGGACGATCTGGTCGGCGTAGATCTGCTCGAGTGTCGCGCCCTCCTCGAAGCGGGCGACCTGACGCTCGGAAGCATTCGCAGCCGGAACGGCGAGGTATGAGGCGGCGCCGATCTCCTCCGCGACGGGGAGCACCCAGTCGACCAGTTTCTCGAGGGCGGCCCGCGCAGGCTCCACCTCTCCCGAGGCGAGGTCGATCAGGCGGCCGGGCAGGCCGTAACGGATCGCCCGCCACAGGTTCTCCTCGATCAGGCGGTGGGGCGGCAGCAGAATCGCCTCGCCCTCGTCGAGCGCCCGGGCGAGGCGCGCGGTGAGCGCGTAGACGAGAGCGGCGAGCGCGCGGGCCTCGCTCAGATCCGGCTGGGCGTCGCAGATCCGGATCTCGACCGTCGGGAACGCGAGGTGTGGGCGGACGCTCCACCAGAGCTGGGTGTGCTCGGTGATCGAGTCCGTCGTGTAGAGGAAGCGGACGTAGCTCTCGTACGCCTCCCACCCGCCGAAGACGTCGGGGACGCCGCAGCGCGGAAACGGGCGGGTGAAGATCTGCGTCCGGGCCGAGTGGAGGCCCGAGTTCACGCCCTCGACAAAGGGCGAGCTGGCCGAGAGCGCGAGCAGGTGCGGCAGGTAGCCGCGCAGGGCGTCGCACACCCGGATGGCCCGGTCGGCGCCGTGGATCCCCACATGGACGTGCAGCCCGAAGGAGTTGTTGCGCCAGACGGCATAGCGCAGGGTCTCGTCGTTGCGACGGTAGTGCGGCGTGTCGATGATCCGCTGGTCCTGCCAGCGGCTCCACGGATGCGTGCCGGTGGCACCGAGGGCGAGCCCCAGCCCCTCGGTCAACTCCGCGAGCTGCTCGCGCCGCTCGCCGAGCCTGACGGCAGCTTCGCCGAAGCTCTCGCAGCGGCCGGTTCTCACCTCCGCCTCGGACGCGATCAGCTCGCCGACCAGGTGCTCCTCGACCTCGGCGCCTCGCGCCGCGGCCTGGACATCCTCGAAGCGGTTCGTGAGCTCGAGGGTTGCCGGATCGAGCAGGGCGAACTCCTCCTCCACGGCGACGGTGAAGTCGCGGCCCGACTCGAAGCCCTCGTGGGCGAACCTGAGCTGCTCAGCCGGACTGAGGCGCTGCTCGTCGCCCATGGCCGCAAGGTTAGTGCACGGCGATCGATCGGAAAGACATCGATCGATCGTCTAGACCTTCTTGGTGGCCGGAGCTCGTGACGTTGTGACGAGTTCTTTCGGCACTATGCCTTGCGCCTGTTTCGGCGGAGCCGGGCTTGCCCGGCGCAGCCACCCCGCGGCTCCGGCGCGTCTGCCTCTAAGGAGGGGCCCGTGGGGGAACCGTGGGTTCCCCCACGCTGAGGAGGCGGCGCGCGACGGAGGCCCACGACCAGCGTTCGACGGCGGCGCGCCGGGCCGCGCGCGAGAGCCGCATCCGTTCTTCCTCCGGGAGCGCGAGGAGAGTGTGCAGCCGCTCACCGAGCTCGACCGCGTCCCCGGTGGCGAAGCTCGCGAGCGCCCGGTGCTCGGGGGGGTACTCCTCCTGGAGCCCGGCCGCGACCTCGGCGAGGCCCGAGTGGC
>Ga0136617_10003036_pt1 | contig 14972 bp, 17 predicted proteins | sample AntDrymUQ3222106_2_FD_129672 | JGI IMG/M metagenome (GOLD analysis project Ga0136617, IMG submission 129672) | Polar desert sand microbial communities from Dry Valleys, Antarctica - metaG UQ322 (21.06) | ecosystem: Environmental > Terrestrial > Soil > Desert | place: Antarctica: Dry Valley... | reverse complement strand
TCCTAGCAGAGCGAGAGCCTGCGCACGAGCGCTGAGGGCATGCATCCTACCCGTGCAAGGCGCGCTCGTGGCCCGTAGAGCGTCATCGGCAAGCATCACGATCTGTCCCGGCGAGTAGACGCCGTGAACGCCTTGGACGGCTTGACGAGCGGCCATGCAGCGAACGGCCACCCAGCGCCGCAGATACGAACACCTGTTCTGGTACGCTCCGGTATGGGCGACGCCGGTTCAGCGTACGCGCGGTTTCGCCGGGCGCTGCTCACCGTAGAACAGGCACGATCCGCGCCGGAGCACGCTGCGCCAAGCCTTCGAGTCCATGGCTTTGTTGAGCAGCGTCAGTAGCGCCCTTGTTCGGATGCGTCACGCCAAGCACGCAAAGGCCCAGCCGGCGCTGCGGATCGCCTGGCCGGTCCCGCCAGCGGCGACGTTCGCCGGGGGCGCCGCCGCGGTCGCGGGCCTACGAGCCAGCGGCTGCCGGGCTGGGAGCCGTCGCCGCGGCCGCGGCGAGCAGCTCGTCGCGCGACGCCAGCTTGACGCGCGGGCGCTGTTCGCTGCGCCCGCGCTCGAGCTCGTCGCCGTCGATCGCGCGCCAGCCCGCGACCGTGACGAGGCCCGGCTTGCGCTCGGCGAGCAGCGCGTCGATCTGCTCGCGACCGGGGTTCGGCGGCTGCCGTAGCGCCGCCGCGGCCATGTCGTCCGCGAGGCAGCTCACCGTCTCCTCGGCGTCGCGCTTGTTCGTGCCGAGGATCCCGGTCGGGCCGCGCTTGATCCAGCCGACGGCGTAGACGCCGGGCAGCGGCGCTCCATCGGGTGTGCGCACCCGGCCGCGCTCGTTGGGGAGCACGAAGCGGCGCTCGTCGAAGGGCACGTCGGGCAGCGGCACCGCGCGGTAGCCGACCGAGCGCAGGACGAGCCCGCACGCGATCGTCTCTGAGTCCTCGTCCACGGCGCGCGCCCGCAGCGAGCCGTCGTCGGCGCGCACGATCTCGTTGCGGCGGACGTCGATCGCCTCGACCCTGCCGGTCCCATGGATGTCCACCGGTGAGCGCAGGAAGCGCAGCTCGATCCGCCGCCGGGCGTCCGGGCGTGCGGGCCTGGCAGCGAACTCGCGCAGCAGCTCCACGTTCGTGCGGGCCGTGAAGGTGCCCTGCTCGGCCAGCCACCGGCGCGACACCGGGTCGAGCTCGAGGTCGTCGGCGTCGACCCGTGTGTCGACGCCGTCGAGGTGCCCCAGCTCGCGCAGCTCGGCGCTCGTGAACGCCGCCTGCGCGGGACCGCGCCGGCCGAGCACGATCACCTCCTCGATGCGGCTCTCGCGCAGCGCCTCGAGGGCGTGATCGGCGATGTCCGTGCACTCCAGCTCGCGCGCGCCCAGCGTGAGCATGCGCGCCACGTCCGCCGCCACGTTGCCGTTGCCGATCACGACGGCCCGCCGGGCCGAGAGGTCGAACTCGAGGTCGCGGTAGTCCGGATGGCCGTTGTACCAGGCGACGAACTCCGTCGCCGCCCAGCTGCCGGGCAGATCCTCGCCGGCGATCCCGAGCGACTTGTCGGTCTGGGCGCCCGTGGCGTAGATCACGGCCGTGTAGTGGCGCATGAGCTCGGCGTGCGAGACGTCGACGCCGACCTCGACGTTGCCGAGGAAGCGACAGCCGCGCCGGAGCGTTTGGCGGTCGAACGTGTCCTCCAGGCGCTTGATCTCCTGATGGTCGGGGGCGACCCCACCGCGCAGCAGTCCCCACGGCGTGGGCAGCCGCTCGAACAGGTCGATCTCCGCGTCGCCGCATGCACGCAGCAGGCAGGCGGCGGCGAACGCCCCGGCGGGCCCGGCGCCGACGATCGCCACTCGCGGTCGCGTACGGGCCATCAGCCGGCGGTGCGCTCGGCGCTGCTGCGCTCGCCGAAGAACTGGCCGTTGAGATCGAGCGCGTAGTCGTACTTCTCGGGCAGTTCGAAATCGGCGAAGATCGCGTCGACCGGGCACGCCTCGACGCAGGCGTCGCAGTCGATGCATTCCTCGGGGTCGATGTAGAGCTGCTCCACCGCCTCGAAGTCCGGCGCCCCGAGCCGCGGATGGATGCAGTCGACGGGGCAGACCTCGATGCAGGAGTCGTCCTTGATGCAGCTGCCGACAATGACGTAGGTCATACCTCAAGAGACTACATACCCCTCAAACCCGGGCGTCTTTAGACGGTTGGGTCCTGACCCGCCGATCTCAGAAACAACGCTTGGCAGCCCGCCTGCCCGTATTCAGCCGCGGCCGGTCGCCCGTCGCCAGAGCGCGGCGAGGTTGATGCCGTAGCCCCAGCCGTAGGCCTTGGGCACGAGGACGCGGGGCTCGGCGGGATTCCAGACACCCTCGCGCAGCCGTTGCTTGGTCAGCGGGCGCCAGTCGTAGGGCATCCCGAGGAAGCGGCCGCGTCGTCGTCGCATACACGTCGGTCTACCCGATCGGTGGGTCACGGGGCGGCGAATGCCTCGCCGATCCTATGCAGCGACGCGGCCACTGACGAACGGCTATGCAGGAATTGCATGGCGCTATGCGCCTCGCGCATACTCCTAGAGCTCGACCTGCCCGGACACGCACGTCACGGTCCCGCCGCCGACCCAGATCGTGCCGTCGGGGTCGCACGCGACGTGTACGCGCCCTGCCCGTCCGAGCGCGGTGCCCTGGCTCGCGACGTAGGGCGCCGTCGCCCTGCCGGTCCGCAGCAGCCACGGCGCGAGCGACGCGTTGAGGCTGCCGGTCACCGGATCCTCGACCATCACGCCGCGATTCGGGAAGAACGCCCGGACCTCGAACGCCTCCGTCGCGTCCTGCGGATACGGGCCGACGACGCCGATGTCCAGGTCGGCGAAGCCCGGCCGCAGCGCGAGCACCGCTTCCGCGTCGGCGAGCAGGACGGCGACCCAGCCCGGCCCGTTGTCTGCCCATTGCGCGTCGACGATCTCGCTGCGGTCGATCCCCAGCACGGACGCGATCTGCTCTACGAGCGACTCCTCGACCGGCCCCGAGCGCAGGACCTGCGGCGCGGCGAAGGCAAGCCCTGTGGCGTGCGGCGCAGCCGGACCAGCCCGGCCGCGCACTGCTGCACGATCTCCTCCTGCTCCTGACGCCCCGCAGCGGCAAGCCAGGCGTGACAGGTCCCGAGCGTCGGGTGCCCGGCGAACGGCAACTCGAGCGCCGGCGTGAAGATGCGGACCTGGTAGTCGGCGCCGTCGACGGTCGGCGCGAGCACGAACGTCGTCTCCGAGAGGTTCGTCCAGTTCGCGAACCGCTGCATCTCCTCCGTGCCGAGGCCCGCGCCGTCGAGCACGACGGCGACGGGGTTGCCGCGGTAGGGCCTGGTCGTGAAGACGTCGACCTGGGCGAATGGGCGGCGCACGCGGCCGAGTGTCCCACGTCGGTGGAGTGCTACCCCTCCTCCGCCGGGCGTCGCAGCTGGGCCGGCACCCGCGCGCGGATGAAGACCTCGTCGAAGCGCTTGGGGGTCGCCGGGGCGGCGAGCCGCACGCGGAAGTTGATGTCGCTCAGGCTGCGTAGCTCCTCGCGCTGAGCGCTCGTGAGCTTGAACGTGTGCACGAGCGTCTTGCCCTTCGACACGGTGCTTGTGCGGAGGCTGAAGCTCAGCGAGGTCTTGGGGATGACCTCACCCAGCGACGTGCCGGCGACGACCGTGCCAGATGCGCGGCATGCGCGCGGCTTGCTGCTGGGGCAGCGCAAGGAGACGAGCAGCCGGCCGTCCGTCGTGATGCGCGTGCGCTGAAGCTCGATGATCGCCTTGGCGGCGGACGTGCCGTCGGACGGCGTCGATTTCTTGCTGTCCTTGGTCGTCGCCTTCTTCTTCGGCGTGGGCTTCTTCTTCGCCGTCGTGGACTTCTTCTTCGCGGCCGTGGGCTTCTTCTTCGCCGTCTTCGTCTTCGCGGTGGTCTTCTTCTTCGCCGTCGTGGGCTTCTTCGCCGTCGTCGTCTTCACCGTGGTCGGCTTGGCCGTCGTCGTCACCGTGGCCGGCTTCGTCGTCACGGGTACCGCGACGGGCGGTGTGACCTTCGGCACGACCGTCGGAGGGATGGGCGCCGGCGGCGCGGCCAGCACGACGGTCGTGGACGCGGAGTAGGTGCTGATCTCGGCCGTCGTGTTCGCGGCGGTGACGCTGGCCCGCATGCGGTGTCCCACGTCGTCGGCGGTCATCGTGTAGCTCGTCGTCGTCGCGCCTGGCACCGCAACGCAGCCCGTCCCGTCGGCCGCGCAGCGCAGCCAGGTGGTCACGTAGCTCAGCGGGGCCGCGCCGCTCCATGTCCCGGTGGTCGCGACGAGCCTCGCGCCGGCACGAACGCCGGCCGACGCCGTCACGGCCGGTGGGACCGTGTTCGACGGCGGCTGTGGCAGCACCGTCGTCGTGCCGTCGGTAAGCGCGGTCGTCGCAGCGACGACGTTCGTCGCGGTCACGGTGACGATCATCCGCCGGCCGACGTCCGCGGTCGCCAGCAGATAGGTGCTCGCGGTCGCCCCGGCGATCGCGCTGCAGCCGGCGAGCAGGGCGTCGCATCGCGCCCACTGGTACTCGAACGAGATCGGTATGGCCCCGTCCCACGATCCCGGCTGGGCCGTCAGCGTCGCGCCCACCGCCAGCGGGCCGGCAGGCGTGTCGATGTGCGGTGGCGCCAGCATCGCCGGCGGCTCGTTCTGCACCTCCAGCGTCGCCGGCGACGTGGCCGCGGCGCTGCCGACCGCGTTGTCCGCGGTGACGACGACGCGCAGGCTGGCGTCGTCATCCGCCGCGATCGCGTCGTACGTCGACCCCACCTCGCCGCCGATGTCGGCGCACGCCGATCCGTCGGCGGCGCAGCGCCGCCACTGATACGTGAAGTCGAGCGTCGGCGTCCCGGTCCAGGTGCCGCGCTGGGCGGTCAGCGTCTTGCCGACGGCGGCGCCGCCGGTGATCGTCGGCGGGACGATGTTCAGCGGCGGCGCGGCGATGACCGGCGAGGTCGGGGCCGTGAAGGCGCCAGTCGTCCCACCGGCGCTCGTGCGCACGACCCGCGCGCGCAGCGCCAGGCCGATGTCGGTCGGGCCGAGGACCAGGCTGCCGGACGTCGCGCCGGGGACGATCGAGCAGTTGGCTCCGAGCGTGTCGCAGCGCCACCACTCGTAGGTCGTCTCGAAGATGATCGGGCCGGTCCAGACGCCGTCGACGGCGGTCAGCACGTCACCGTCGCGCGCGGTCCCGGCGACCGTCGGCGGCACGACGTTGACCGGCGGGTTCGTGCCGACGATCCCGGTCTGGGGGGACGCCTGGGAGGTGGAGCCGGCGCCGTTGGAGGCGGTCACCACGAGGCGCAGCGTGAAGCCGACGTCGGTCGTCGCGAGCATATACGTGGGGCCCGCGGCGCCGGGCACGGTCGCGCAGGTGGCCTTGCAGCGCTCCCAGCGGTAGCCGAGCGTCATCGGCTGCGAGCCGGCCCAGCCGCCATCGGAGGACGTAAGCGTGGTGCCGTCGCGCAGGCCGGTGTACGGCGCGACCGCGGGCGCAACGAGGTTGCGTGGCGCTGCCAGGGCGACGACGGCGCTGGCGCCGGACGCGATGCTGTCTGTGCCCGTCCCGTTCACGGCGGTGACGATCGCGCGCAGGGTCGCTCCGCGATCGGCGAGGGTCAGCACCCGCTCGGCGCCCGTCGCACCGGCGATGTCCGTGCAGCCGTTGCCGGCGGGGTCGCAGCGCTGCCAATGGATCGAGCGGGTCAGCGGCAGCGTGCCGGTGAAGACCCCGTCGCTGCTCGTCAGCGTGCCCTCCTCGATCGCCGTGCCGGTCAGCGTCGGAGCCGTCGTAGCGTGCGGCGCGTCGGGCGCGATCAACCCGGCGGGATCGCCGGCGGTTGCGAGGTCGCTCGTGGCGGTCCCTCCCCCGCCGGCGTTCAGCGCGCCGATCCGGACGCGCATCCGCGATCCGACCTCCGGCGACGTCAGGCGGTAGCTGACGGCGGTGGCTCCCGCGACGTCCACGCACGTGGTCGCCACGGCGTCGCAGCGCTGCCACTGGTAGGTCAGCGAGATCGGTGCGCTGCCACTCCATGTGCTGACGGCGGTGAGCGTCTGCCCGTCGCGCAGGACGCCCGCGATCGTCGGGTTGCTGTCCGCGGTCGGCGGCGCGGCGAGGACCACCGGCGACGGCGCGGACTGCGCCTTGGCCAGGCCGAACGAGTTGGTGGAGGTCACCTCCATGCGCACCGTCTTGCCGAGATCGCCCGCGCTGAGCCGGTAGCTGCTGGAGATCTCGCCGCTGAGCGCCGTGCAGGCCACGCCGCTCGCGTTGCAGCGCAGCCACTGGCGGTCGTACAGCAAGGGCGCGGTCCCGGTCCACGAGCCGAGCGTTGCGCTGTAGAGCTCGCCGTCGCGCGGCAGCGGGCCCGAGATATCGGGGACGGAGAGGTTGACCGGTACGCCGCCCGTGACGGTCACCCGTCGGCGCGGTTGGCGCGGTCGTCGGGCCGGCGTCGTTGGTCGCGGTCACCATGGCGCGCAGCGTCTTGCCGACATCGGCGGCGTCGACGCGGTAGGTCGTCGCGAGCGCGCCCGCGATCGCGCTGCAGCCGCCGCCGGCGGTGCAGCGCTGCCAGGCGTAGGAATAGGCGATCGTCGGCGTTCCCTTCCAGGTGCCCTGCGTCGCGGTGAGCAGCTGGCCCTCACGGGACGTGCCGGAGACCGCCGGCGCGGCCGTCGTGGACGGCAGCGACGGCGCGATCGTCGCCGTCAGGCCGGACAGGGCCTGTGTCGTCCCGTCCGGGTTCGTCGCGGTCACGCGGGTGCGAAACGTCGAGCCGACGTCGGCGCTCGCAAGCGTCAGCGTCGTGCTGGTGGCGGCGAGGTCGACGCAGTCGACCCCGAACGGCGCGCAGCGCTGCCAGCGGCGGGTCGTCGCGATCGTCGGCGTTCCGGTCCAGGTGCCGTCGGCGGCGGTGAGGATCTGGCCGTCGACCGGGGAGCCGCTGATCGACGGATTCGTGCTGTTCAGCGGCGGCACCTTGGGGCCGACCGTGGCCGAAGCGGCCGACGACGCGGTCGCGGAGGACTTGACGTTCGTCGCCGTCAGCGCGACGCGGACCGTCTGGCCGATGTCGCTGTCGGTGACGACGTAGGTCAGCCCGATGGCGCCGGGGATCGCGACGCAGGTCCCGCCGCCGACGTCGCAGCGCATCCACTGCCGCGCGTGGGTCATCGGGACGGTGCCGGTCCAGGTGCCGGCGGTGGCGGAGGTCAGCGTCTGGCCCGAGCGGGCAGGGCCGCTCAGCGCGGGCAGCACGGTGTTCACCGGTGCCGCCGCGTCCACGACGACGGTCTGCGCGGATGTCGCGATCGCCTGGCCGTCGGCGTTGTGCGCGGTCACCTCGACGCGGATCGTCGCGCCGACGTCGGTGCTCGTGAGGGTGTGCGTCGCTGCGCCCGCCAGCCCTGCGCAGGCTGCCCCGCCGGCGTCACAGCGCCGCCAGCTGCGCGTGAACGTAAACGGCGCGGTGCCCGACCAGGCGCCGTCGGTCGCGCTCAGGATCTGCCCGTCGCGCACCGTGCCCGAGATGACGGGCAGGCCGCCGGGGTCGTTCGTCGGCGGCGCCAACGGCGCGACTACCGCCGTCGCCGGCGAGGCCACGCTCGCCGATCCCTCGAGGTTCGACGCGGTGACCGTCACGCGGATCGTCTTGCCGACGTCGGCGGTGACGAGCGTGTACGTCGCTGCGCTCGCTCCCGCGATCACGGCGCAGGCACCGCCGGTCGCGTCGCAGCGCTGCCAGGCCCGGCCGTATGCCAGCGGCCCGGTGCCGCTGAACGTCCCGGTCGTCGACGTCAGGATCTGGCCGGCGCGGGCGTTGCCGGTGATCGTCGGCAGCCCTGTGGCCGCCGGCGCCGCGGCGTTGGCGGGCACCGTGAGGAGCGCCAGGCACGCGCCGGCAACGAGCAGGGGAACGAGTACGGATACGCGGCGCACCCCACCGTCATCGGCCGAAGTGCTCAAAACCTGCGCGCCTACGTGCGCGCGACGGGAAACATGCCGTCACATGCACGCACGAACGCTCGCCGCGAGCGCGTCGACGGCGCCGCCGACCGCCGCCTCGGGCAGGTTCGCGTAGCCGACGACGAGGCCGGGGATGTCGCCGCCGAGCCCCTCGAGCGACAGCCCGGCGGGGTAGGCGGCCGCGAGCACGGCGGCCTCGTCGACGGCGCCGGGGAGGTGGACCACGACGAACAGCCCGGCGGCGGCACCGTGCACGCTGACCTCGGGCAGCCTGCGTGCGAGCTCGGCCAGCAGCGCGTCGCGCTGGCGGCGGTAGCGGCGGCGCTGGCGACGCAGGTGGCGGTCGAGCTCGCCCCGCTCGATCAGGTCGGCCAGCGCGAGTTGCTGCAACGAGGCCGGCATGCCGCCACGCCGGCGCTGCAGGGCGACGAGCGGCTCGACGAGGCGCCGCGGCAGGACCAGCCAGCCGAGCCTCACGCCCGGCGCGAGCGACTTGCTCGCCGAGCCGCCGTAGACGACGTGATCGGGAGCGAGCCCCTGCAGCGAGCCGATCGGGTCGCGGTCGTAGCGGTACTCGGCGTCGTAGTCGTCCTCGACGATCAGCGCGCCGCGGTGCCGTGCCCACGCCAGGAGCGCCGCGCGCCGCGCGGGCGACAGGACCGCCCCGCTCGGATACTGGTGCGCGGGCGCGACGACCACGACATCGACGCCGCGCCGCGCGGCGAGGCGGTCGACGACGAGCCCCTGCCCGTCGACCGGCAGCGCCGTGATGCTCATACCGGCATCGATCCCCGTCTCGGTGACGCCACGCCAGCCCGGGCCCTCGACGGCGATCCGGCGCGTGCCCGTCGCGCGCAGCGCCGTCCACAGCAGCGCGAGGCCCTGGCGCAGCCCGTTCGTCACGACGATCTCGCCAGCGCTCGTGCGCACTCCGCGCGAGCGACCGAGGTAGCCGGCCAGCGCGGCCCGCAGCTCGTAGATCCCAGCGCCGTCCGGCAGCCCGAGATGCTCGTCGGGCGCGTCGCGCAACACCCGCACGAGCGCCGCCCGCCACGCCGTCCGCGGGAATCCCGACAACGCCGGAACGAACGGGCTGAGGTCGTAGCGGATCGCGAGCGGCCGGGCGACGCGAGCAGGCGCGGCGGGGCGCGGCAGCTCGGTTGCCGCGACCGACGTTCCCGCACCACGCCGCGCCTGGAGATAGCCCTCCGCCACGAGCTGTGCGTACGCATCGACGACGACCCCGCGCGACACGCCGAGTTGCACGCAGAGCACCCGCGACGACGGCAGGCGCGTGGCCGGGGCGAGCACGCCGCGCCGGATGCCGTCGCGCAGCGCGTTCTCGACACGCGCGCGCAGCGACGAGCCGGGCGCGCTCGCGAGATCGAGGTGAAGGTCCATTGGACCTGAATTCTCACACCGGATTGGTCCTGTTCATAGGTCCAATCGCCACCTATCGTTCGCTCATGGCAACCGCCCCATCAGAACGGACCCGCCTACGCCGTGTCCCGGCGCGCGCCCATTACGAGCGTGCGACGATCGACGCGATCCTCGACGAGGCGCTGATCGCGCACCTCGGCTTTGTCATCGACGGCCAGCCGTACGTCATTCCGACGCTGCAGGCGCGCGTCGGCGACACGGTCTACGTGCACGGCTCGGCGGCGAGTCGTGCGCTCCGCACCCTCGGCGCGGGCATGCCGGCCTGCCTGACCGTGGCGCTCGTCGACGGGCTCGTGCTCGCCCGCTCGGCGTTTCATCACTCGATGAACTACCGCTCGGTCGTCGTGCTGGGCGAGGCTCGTCCGGTCGCCGATCCCGACGAGCTGCTGCTGGCGCTCGAGGCGTTCACGGAGCGGCTCGTCCCGGGCCGCTGGGGCGAGGTCCGCGCCCCGAGCCCTCAGGAGCTCAAGGGAACGCGCGCGCTGGCGATGACGCTCGACGAGGCCTCGGCGAAGGTCCGCTGCGGTCCGCCCGTCGACGACGAGGAGGACTACGCGCTCGACGTCTGGGCGGGAGTCATCCCGTTGAAGCTCGCCGCCGGGGCGCCGCTGGACGACCCGCGGCTGACCCCGGGCATCGCGCCCACGACCGCCGTGCTGCGCTGGGATCCGCAGCTCGCGGGGGCGCCGGCGCGGGATCGCGCCTGACGCAGGCCCTCGTGGCTACCCGCCGGAGCGCATGTGCGGCGCGCAGTCGCGGGCGCGCGCCAGGAGCGCCGCGAGCAACGACGTGAAGTCCCCATCCCCGCACGCCACGCGCTGGATCCCCGCGCCGCCCCCGTCCGCGAGCAGCGGCGCGAGCCCGTCGAGCTGTGCCTCGCAGCGCAGCTCGCGCGCGGCGGGGCGAACCCGCGCGACCATCTCGTCGAGCAGCTCGGCGACCGGTCGCATCTGACCCCCCTTATCGGGCAGCGTGGCCTCGACGCCCGCGCGCCCGGCGCGAAACGAGGCCTCGTCGAGGATCTCGGCGGGCGGTCCCTCGACCGGCTCGGTCTCGGCCTCGTAGCGGGCCAGCGCATGGACCGCTGCGACGAGCGCGGCGGTGTGCTGCGGCGAGACCTGCGTGTCGAGCGCTCGGATCTCGACCGTTCCAAGCCGCGGATGGGGACGCAGCTTCCACCAGTGAAACGTGTAGTCGGGCACCTCGGCGACGCGCGTCAGCCGGTCCGTGGAGCGCACGAAGTCGTCGAAGCTCGCCATCGCCCGGGGCACGCCTGCGCGCGGCCAGGAGCGCAGCGTCAGCTCGCGCGCCGACGCGAGGCCGGTGTCGCGACCGTGGCGAAAGGGCGAGTTGGCGGCGAGCGCCTCGAGCAGCGGCACGTGGCGACGCAGGCCGTTGAAGACGCGGATCGCGGTCGGCGCGTCGGGCATTCCGACGTGGATGTGCAGCGCGCAGACAGGCGTCGCGCCCGCGTCGCCGAGCCAGTCGCGAATGCGCTCGTAGCGCGGCTTGTCGGTGACGACCGAATCGCCCTCGACGGCCGTCGGATGCGTACCGGAGGCGATCAGACCGACGCCTGTCGCCCGCACCGCCGCGCGCAGCTCGCACAGCTCGGCGACCGCCTCGTCGACCGTCGCGCAAACGCCCGTGATGAGCTCGATCTGGCTGCGGTGAAGCTCGCTCTTGATCGCGCCGCGCTCGAGCTCGCCGAGCTGCTCGAGGACGTCGCCGCCGGCGTTGAGCAGACGGCCGTCGGAAGGGTCGGCGACGAACAGCTCCTCCTCGAGTCCGAGCGAGTACGGCTCCTCCTCGCCGAAATGCTGTGCGTCGTCCATGCGCCGAGCGGGTTACCCACGCCGGCGCCGGCTCAGACAAGTCGCCACGCGGGTGGGCCGGCGGCCGCTGCCCGGCGAGCGCCCGCTCAAGACCGCCGCCCCCACGCGCTCGGCTGCTCGTCCTCCGGCCCAGGGCGCGGCAGCCCACGCTGCTGGCGACACAGCCGGCAGAGCACCGTGACCTCTTCGGAGCGCTCCCCGCCGTGCTCGAGGTAGTCGTGGCGGCGCTCGCCCGCAAACCAGACGTGGCCGCATTGATCGCAGGGCCGCTCGTTGGGGTGCGGCCAATCGGCGGGATGGCGATCCTCCTCGCTCATCGGCTCGAGGCCGCCCGCGCCGCGCCCTGGCGGGCGCTGAGGTCGCCGCTTGCGACCTTGAAGGCGATCGTGTCGATGTAGTCGCGGCGACCGTCGCGCGTGCGCTTGGACGCCTGCCCAGGCGTGACGCGCAGCTCGGCGAGCTCACGCGCCGACTGTGGATCGAAGCAGCGCGCCTCGAGCCACTTCGCGGTTTCCTCGTCGTCGAAGCCGGCATCGGTCCAGGCCTTCGCCGCGACGGCGGGATCGTCCCCGCGGTCGGCCAGGTCGCCGTAGCGGCCGATCGTGTCAACGCTCGTTCTGGACCGTGCCCAGTGCATCGCGCCTCTTCCCCTGGAGATGAACCTTCAACCGTCTGGCCGTAGCCGCCGTTGTACCGCATCCTCGCGGCGGCGTCTCACAACTTCTCGAGGTCCGCCCGCGCGCGAGCGTGCGCGTCGGCGGCATCCTGCGCCTCCGCACGCGCGGCCGCCACGGCCTCGTCGGCCTCGTCGAGCGCCTGCGCAGCGCGGGCGCGCCGTTCCTCGGCGGCCCGCAGGGCGTGTCCGCTGCGCTCCGCGCGGCGTCGTGCCACCGCCTCCGCGGTGCGGGCGGCCTTGCGGGCATCGGTCCGTTCGCGCGCGGCCCGCTTGGTCTCGGCCGCCTGCTCGCGGGTCGCACGCGCCTTGCGTTCGGGCTCGGCGCGGCCGGCCTGCGCCGCCGCCTCGTCCCGCTGCTCGACCGGACTGCTGGCCGTGGCCGGCGGCGGGAGGGCGAACGCGGCCTCGCCGAGGCCGAGGCCGGCATGGCGCAGCTCGCGCACGAGGCGGCCGTCGCGCACCTGCTCGCGCGCGTCCTCGTCGAGCGCCGCGGCGTGCAGCGTGTCGGCGACGCGCTCGACGACCGTCGGGCTCAGCTCGTGTCCCTCGGAGGTCAGCAGCCCGCGCGCCGCGTCCACCAGCTCGTCGACGGCCGCGCGCTCGCGCTCGTTGGCGGCGCGCAGGGTCCGCCCGTCGCCATGGCCGGCGAGCAGGTCCGCCTGGGCGCCGCGCAGCGCGTCGCCCGCGTCGAACAGGTCCTTGACCGCGGCGCCCTGCGAGCGCACGAGCCGATTGACCGCCCACGCCGCGACCGACGGCTTGCGCAGGGCCGCGACCGCGGCCGCCTCGTCGCGGTGCTTGTCCGCCCGCAGCGCGCGGGCGAGCGCGGTGCGCTCGGGGACGAAGCGATCGAGCGCAAGGCCGTAGAGGTCGTCCGGCTGCATCGCACGCATGGTGCCTGGCGGGCGTGGCGTGCGCTACGCCGTCGTGCCGCCGGGCAGCTGGTACAGCCCGAGCACGTTGCCCGCCGGGTCACCGAAGCGCGCGGTCACCTCGGGGCACCGCCGATGATGCGCCCGATGTTCTCATCGTTGAAGAACGTCTCCGGCGCGATCACGCCCTGCGTCGCGAGGAAGAACTGATTCGTCGCGTCCTGGTCTGCGCGCAGCGCCGCGCGCAGCCGGCGCTGCTCGTCGGGCAGCGGTCCGAGCCGGGTCATCGCGAGGTTGCGGTGATAGTCGGGCAGCGTGGCGGCGTTGCTCTGACGCGCTCAGAGAGCTCGGGGATCGTATCGACCGCCGCCAGCGCGGGATGTCGCTCGGCAGCGACGCGCGATCGACAAGCAGCACGCGCAGCCCCGCGCGCGCGAGCAGGCGCGACCGCTGTGTGCGCGCGCTCACTTCAGCCATACTGGGCTTATGCCCTCGCGCGTGATCCTGTTCTCGACGGACTCCTGCACGTACTGCGTCCACGCGAAGTCGCTGCTCAGCAAGCGCGGTGTCGCGTTCGAGGAGGTCGACCTCAGCGAGCACCCGCAGCTCCAGGCCGAACTGGCGGACGTCACGGGCCTGGAGAGCTTTCCCCAGATCGTCGTCAACGGCGAGCCGCTCGGCGGCCTCAACGAGCTGCGGGCGGCCGACAAGAGCGGCGTGCTGGCGTCCTGGAGCGCCGAGTAGAGGACGCAAAGGGGCATCCGCGCGCACGCTCTTTGCTCGAGGTGCTAGCGAATGCTAGCCCCCTGCTAGCACCCGCTAGCAGTCCGGAACGCCAAGCACCAACAGCGCTGGCGCGACCGTGTCCGAGCATGCCCATGACCATGAATCCGGGTTGGCTGAGACCAACCTCCCCGACGAACAACAAACCTAGGCGCCCCAGACCTCAGCGCCGGCCGCTGGCCAACGGGAGCCTGGCGCAGAAGCGCTCCATGCGAACACATTCGCGCCACGCCGGCGGCCCGCCCCCACGCCGGAACCCCCACGCCGTCATCGCTGCCGTACGCCGGCACCGGCGCCGCCGCAACGGCCCGATCGCGCAGCGGGCCGAGGGCCGCGCACCGCGGGCGCGCGGAATCCAGCCATATAGGCAGCGCGACCGCCGCTGCGCGAGCAGCGTCGCGGGCGTGAGTACGATCGGGACGTGGCCGTCAGCCCGCCCCAGCACACCTTCTACGACGCGATCGGCGGCGAGCCGACGTTCCGCCGGATCGTCACGCGCTTCTACGCCGAGGTCGCCGCCGACGCCGTCCTGATGGCGCTGTACCCGGAGGACGACCTCGGCCCCGCCGAGGAGCGGCTGACGCTGTTTCTCATGCAGTACTGGGGTGGCCCGACGACGTACTCCGAGGAGCGCGGCCATCCGCGGCTGCGGATGCGCCACGCGCCGTTTCGCATCGGACCGCGGGAGCGCGACTCCTGGCTGCGCGCGATGCGGATCGCCGTCGACGAGGCCGGCCTGACCGAGCCCCACCGCGAGCAGCTGTGGAGCTACATGGAGTCGACGGCGAACCACATGATCAACAGCCCGGGATGAGCGCGCGCGCCTGGGTCGCGTTCGCCGCGGTCTCGACGCTGTGGGGAATCCCTTACCTCTTCATCAGGGTCGCGGTCGACGACGGCGTCCCGCCCGCGTTCCTGGCCTGGGTGCGGGTCGTGCTCGGCGCGGCGGTGCTGCTCGCGCTTGCCTGGTCGGCGGGCGCGCTGGGCCCGCTGCGCGGCCGCTGGCGCTGGCTGTCGGTGTTCGCCGTCGTCGAGATCGTCATCCCGTTTCCGCTCATCGCCGCGGGCGAGCAGCACGTCTCGTCGTCGCTGGCGGCGATCATCGTCGCCGCCGCGCCGCTCTTCGTCGCGGTGCTCGCGCTGCGCTTCGACGCCACCGAGCGCGTCAGCGGGTCGCGGCTCGGCGGGCTGCTGCTCGGGCTCGCCGGCGTCGTGGCGCTCGTGGGCATCGACGCGACCGGCTCGCGCAGTGAGCTGATTGTGGTCGGGTGGCCGGGGGCATCGCAGCCCCCGGCTCCCACAGAATCCCGGCGTGACAGTCTCCCGTCACCGGGCTCTTCTCATCGGCCGATCAGGC
>Ga0136617_10003035_pt1 | contig 14972 bp, 13 predicted proteins | sample AntDrymUQ3222106_2_FD_129672 | JGI IMG/M metagenome (GOLD analysis project Ga0136617, IMG submission 129672) | Polar desert sand microbial communities from Dry Valleys, Antarctica - metaG UQ322 (21.06) | ecosystem: Environmental > Terrestrial > Soil > Desert | place: Antarctica: Dry Valley... | reverse complement strand
CCAGGAAGCGTGCATGTCGAAGCGCGGCACGGAGCCCGCGAGTTCCAGCGCACCAGTAGGCAGGAAGGGCGAGACCTTCCTCAGGTGATGCTGATAGTCGGCGACCAGGCGCTCGAATGCGTCGTCGTCGATCTGTCCGCTGAACCAGTCGCGCGTGAAGAACTTCATGTGCTCGATGCGACGCGCAGAGCGCCATCGACCTGTCGGGCGATCGCGGCCAGTCCGTCGTTGGGCGAGCGCGGTGACCCTTGCGTTCCTGGTGCAGACGTCACCTGTTCCGACCCAAGTCTTCTACGCCTCGGCTGCGAGGTCTGACGGGATCAGCGAGAAGAACACTGCGTCGCGGACCTCGCCACGATGGTCGTCGTAGTTGCGCAGTGTCCCGTCGAGCCGGAACCCGGCGGCCAGAGCGGTCCGTTGCGACGCCTCATTGCCGTCCAGCGTGAAGAGGAAGAGCCGCACCAGGTCGTATTCGCGCATCGCCCACCGCGAAAGGAGCCGGAGCGCTGCCGTGGCCACGCCGCGGCGCCGGGCCCACGGCGCGATCCAATAGCCCACGCCCCAACGGCGTGGCCAACCGCAGTGGAGCGTGATGGCGCCGAGCACGGCGTCGTCGTCTTGCCCCACGATGGCGAAAGTAGCCTGACTGCCATCCGCCCAACCCTGGGCGGCGGCCGCGATGAACCGTCGTGCGTGCTCTTCCGTGTAGGGCACAGGGATGGGCACCCAGCGCGCGATCTCGCGATCCTGGCATGCAGCCGTTACGGCCGCCTCGTCTTCCGGTCGCCAAAGGCGCAACCGCACGAGCCCATCGTGCAGCGGCGGGTCGGGCGGCGTGAGCGTTGATCGGTCGGTCATTGACGGTTCTCCGGCGTCCGCTCTGGCTCGAACCATAGCGCTGCGGACGGCATCGCCATAGGGGTCGAGTCGGTGAGGCCTTCCCTTGTCTCCACCGTCAGCGTATGATCAGGCATGCGCCCCAGCGGCCGCCCAAGTCACCAGGAGGGTGTCCATGACCAACGAAGACACGCGTCCGGACCAAGGGGGGCGCGAACCGACCGGAAGGCAAGAGCCGGACGGCACCTCCGACGATGGCGCCGGAGCGATCCACGCGCACCACGACGAGCATAAGGGCGACTTCGCTGAGGGCCAGACCAAGACGCACGTCTCCCCTGATGCCCTCCGCGGCGATTTCGCGGAGGGGCAGGAGCAGGAGGAGCACGGCGCCGCGGACGAACACCGAGGCGACTTCGCGGAAGGTCAGGCGGCCACACATGTTCCGCCCGATGCTCTGCGCGGCGACTTTGCGGAAGGCGACGAGGAACACAGGCGGAGCGACGGGCGGCACTGATCACCCGGCCCCAGACCGGGAGCGATGCATGGCCCTATCAGCCGTGACACACCACGACAAGCTCTGAAGATGTCGCGCCTCTGGAGGCGCCGTCTTCCAGCGCGTACCGGAAGGGAGGTTGCTGTATCGAGGGAGGAGACTGATCGAGGCGGCCGGCTCGTGGGATACGAGAGCACCGGCGAGGGGGTATCCGGGACGCGCGTCGAACGCCAAGAGGCTCGCCGCGCGAGCTAACACGGAGGTCTCTCGGTGACGGAACGATTCCTGGCCGAGCTTCTCGGCACGATGATCCTAATCATCCTGGGCGACGGGGTCGTGGCAGGCGTCCTCTTGGCGCGATCCAAGGCGCAGAATGCCGGCTGGATCGTCATCACGGCGGGATGGGCGTTCGCGGTCGCCATCGCCGTCTACGTGGTCGGCAGCATCAGCGGCGCGCATATCAACCCGGCGGTGACCCTCGGACAGCTCGTCATCGGCGGTATCGCCCTGGATATGGCGATCTTCTACTGGGCTGGCCAGTTCATCGGCGCTTTCCTGGGTGGCGTGATCGTCTATCTCCACTACCTGCCGCACTGGAAGGAGACGGAGGACCCGGGTCTCAAGCTGGCCGTCTTCAGCACGGGTCCTGCCATCCGCAACGTTCCGGCGAACCTCATCAGCGAGATCATCGGCACGTTCATCCTTGTCGTCGGCGTGCTGGGCATCGTGTCCAACGATGCCGGTGGCCTCACCCCGCTGCTCGTAGGCTTCCTCGTCTTCGGCATCGGACTCTCGCTCGGTGGTCCGACCGGCTATGCCATCAACCCTGCCCGCGACCTCGGTCCGCGGCTTGCCCACGCGGTATTGCCCATCCCCGGCAAGGGCACTTCTGATTGGGAGTACTCCTGGATCCCGGTGGTCGGCCCGCTCATCGGAGGCGCACTGGGCGCGATCTTCTACCAGGCTGTGTTCACCAACTTCCTGCTGAACGCGGCGCCGCTATGAAGAAGCTGATCAACGATCCCGAGCGAGCCGTCGATGAGGCTCTGGCCGGCATGGTCGCGGCGCATGGCGACCTCATCCGCGTCGAGGAGCCCAACATCGTCGTTCGCCGAGATGCTCCCAGACAGGGCAAGGTGGGCATCATCTCGGGGGGCGGCTCGGGCCACGAGCCGATGCACGGTGGCTTCGTGGGCCTGGGCATGCTCGACGCAGCCTGCCCTGGCGCGGTATTCACGTCACCCGTCCCCGACCAGATGATCGCCGCGACCAAAGCCGTCGATGGCGGCGCGGGCGTGCTCCACATCGTGAAGAACTACACCGGCGACGTGATGAACTTCGAGATGGCCGCGGAGATGGCACAGACCGACTCGATCGAGGTCAGCTCGGTCCTGATCGCGGATGACGTCGCGGTCCAGGACTCCCTGTACACGGCCGGGCGCCGCGGTGTCGGGGGGACCGTGCTGGCCGAGAAGATCGCTGGGGCGGCCGCCGAAGAAGGCGCCGATCTGGCGACCGTCACACGCATCTGCCAGAAGGTGCAGGACAACGTGCGGTCCATGGGCATGGCCCTCACGAGCTGCACGGTGCCCGCGGCGGGCAAGCCGACCTTCGAGATCGGCGACGACGAGATGGAGATCGGTGTAGGCATCCACGGCGAGCCGGGACGCCGGCGGGCCAAGCTCGCCCCGGCCGACGAGATCGTCCAGCTGCTCGTCGACCCCATCCTGGAAGAAGGATTGTTCGACTCCGGCGACGAGGCATTCCTCTTCGTGAACGGGCTGGGCGGTACGCCGCTCCTCGAGCTCTACATCGTCTACCGCAAGGTGGCGGAGATGCTCGACAGCCGTGGCGTACGCGTCACCCGCAACCTCGTCGGGTCGTACATCACCTCGCTGGACATGGCCGGCACGTCGATCACGCTGCTGAAGCTCGACGACGAGCTGACGCGCCTCTGGGACGCTCCCGTGCACACGCCAGCCCTGCGCTGGGGTATGTGATCCACCATGACCATCACCGCCGAAGACATGCGCCGGTTCCTCATGCTGTTCGCGACGAATGTCGCGGAGCAGCGCGAGGAACTCACCCGGCTCGACTCGGCGATCGGTGACGGAGATCACGGCATCAACATGGATCGCGGGATGAAGGCGGTCCTCGAGGTATTACCAGGCATCGATGGGAGTGAGGCTGGCACGCTCCTGAAGCAGGCGGGGTTGAGACTAGTCTCAACCGTGGGCGGGGCCAGCGGGCCGCTCTACGGCACCTTCTTCCTGCGCATGGGGACGGCGCTGGGCGACGCGACCGAGGTGTCGCGCGCACAGTTCGTGGCCGCTCTCCGGGCTGGGCTCGAAGGCGTCGCCGCCCGAGGCAAGGCCCAGCCCGACGACAAGACCATGGTCGATGCGATGACGCCGGCCGTCGAGGCGCTCGAATCGGCCGACGACAGCATCGACTGGGCGGAGGCGCTCACCCGAGCCGCCGACGCCGCCGTGACCGGTCGGGATCGCGTCACACCGCTCGTCGCTCGCAAGGGACGGGCGAGCTACCTCGGTGAGCGCGCCGCGGGCCATCAGGACCCAGGAGCAACGAGCACCGCGCTGCTGTTCGCCACGCTGCGAGACACCTTCATAGACCAGGCCTGAACGAACATCGGGAGAGACAAGCATGGCCAAGTACATCCTCGCCCTCGATCAGGGCACCACCTCGAGCCGCGCCATCCTCTTCAATGAGCGGGGCACCATCGAGGCCGTCGCGAACCAGGAGTTCCCTCAGATCTATCCCTCGCCCGGTCATGTCGAACATGATCCGGAAGCCATCTGGGACTCCCAACTGGCGGTGGCCAAGAAGGTCATCGCGGAAAAGGGCGTCAGTGCCGACGATATAGCCGCCATCGGTATCGCGAACCAACGGGAGACCACGGTCGTCTGGGACAAGTCGACCGGCAAGCCCATCCAGAACGCCATCGTCTGGCAGAGCCGCATCACGGCCGGCTACTGCGACTCACTCAAGGCGAAGGGCCTGGAGGACAAGTTCCGCGAGAAGACCGGGCTGCCCGTGGATGCCTACTTCAGTGGGACGAAGATCCGCCACATCCTGGAGAACAACCCCGGCGTCCGCGAGCGAGCCGAGAAGGGCGAGGTGCTTTTCGGCAACGTCGACACGTTCCTGATCTGGCGACTGACCGGCGGCAAGGTCCACGTGACTGACTACTCCAACGCCAGCCGCACGCTCCTCTTCAACATCCACGATTTGGACTGGGACGATGAGTTGCTCCAGGAGATGGGCGTGCCGCGGGCGATGATGCCCGCTCCGCGACCCAGCTCGGAGGTCTACGGCGAGGCCGGCGCCGAATTCTTCGGCGCACCGATCAAGATCGCCGGCGTCGCCGGCGACCAGCAGGCGGCCACCTTCGGCCAGGCCTGCTTCGAGCCGGGGATGGCCAAGCAGACCTACGGCACGGGCGCCTTCATGCTCATCAACACGGGCGAGGAGGCGGTGCCCAGCAAGAACGGGCTGCTCACGACCGTCGCGTGGGGACTGGGCGGCAAGGTGACCTATGCCCTGGAGGGCTCGGTCTTCATCGCCGGTGCAGCGGTCCAGTGGATCCGTGACGGCCTGCGCGTGATCACGAACTCGGCCGATGTCGAGAAGCTGGCCGGCAAGGTGTCCGACACCGAGGGTGTCTACATGGTGCCCGCCTTCGTGGGCCTGGGCGCTCCCTACTGGGACCAGTACGCGCGTGGGCTCATCATCGGGCTCACCCGGGGCACGACCATCGAGCACATCGCACGGGCGACGGTCGATTCGATGGCCTACCAGACCCGCGAGGTGCTGGAGGCGATGCAGGCCGACTCGGGCGTCACGCTCAAGGAACTGAAGGTCGACGGGGGCGCGGTGGTCAACAACGACCTGATGCAGTTCCAGGCCGACATCCTCGGCGTCCCGGTGGAGCGGCCACAGGTGTCCGAGACGACGGCGCTTGGTGCCGCCTATCTGGCAGGACTCGCGGTGGGGTACTGGCAGGACACCGGTGACGTGGTGAACAACTGGGCGCTCGACCGACGATTCACCCCTCAGATGGACGAGGGTCGCCGGGAGAAGCTGTTCCGGGGCTGGAAGAAGGCGGTCCAGCGGTCGCTCGACTGGGAGGATCCGGCAGAGTCGTGAACGTCGGGTGGGTGCTCGATCAGGCAGGAGCGGCCTCGGCCGCTCCTGCCAGCCCTCCGCGTAGCCAGGCTGGACCGGGGGGCGAGATGACCGCCCCGTCCGAAGCGGCTGCGGACGCTCTCGTCGGGGTCGTGGTCGTCTCGCATTCGGCCCGTCTGGCCGAAGGTGTGGTCGAGCTCGCCCGCCAGATGGCCGGGCCTGACCTGACGCTCATCCCGGTCGGTGGGGCATCCGACGGCTCGCTGGGCACCGACGCCGACCGGATCCGCGACGCGCTCGTGGCCGCGGACGGCGGCGCAGGGGTCGTGGTCCTGGCGGACCTCGGCAGTGCCGTCCTGTCTACCTCGGCGGCTATCGAGATGGTCGACACGGCGCTCGCCGCGCGAGTCCACATCAGTGGTGGGCCGATAGCTGAGGGCGCGGTTCTGGCGGCGGTCCAGGCGAGCATCGGCGAACCGGTCGAGGCGGTCCTTGTGGCGGCCGAGTCGGCGCGGCATCTCGACAAGGCCGTGGCCCGGTGAAGTGATCCTCAAGTGAAGCGTGTCGAGCTGGCGGTGGAGGATCCTTCCGGACTCCACGCGCGGCCGGCCGCGCTCTTCGTGCGGACGGCCGCGCGATTCCGCGCCTCGGTGAGCGTCCGTAACGTCACCCGGCAGGGGCAGCCGGTGGACGCCAAGAGCATGCTCGCGGTCCTGGGGCTGGGCGTGGAACAGGGCCACCGTGTGGAGATCGAAGCGAGCGGCCAGGATGAGGGCCGTGCGATCGAGGAGCTGAGCGGTGTCGTGCGGTCGGGCAGCGCTACCGCGCCGGCGGTCGCTACGGCGCCGGCGGTCGTCCCCGCGCCGGCAAATGACCATGCGCCGCTCATCTGCCGACCGGACCGGCTACGTGGGATCGCCGCCGCTCCGGGCGCAGCGGTGGGACCCCTCTGGCGGTACCTTCCCGCCTCGACGACGATGACCGCCCATCAGTCTCAACTCCCGGACGCCGCCGAGGCGGCGGCGCGCTGCGCAGAGGAGCTTCGCGGCCTAGCGGGAGCCCTCCGCGGCACCGGTCGTGCGGCCGAGGCCGAGATCCTGGACGCGCAGGCGGAGATGGCGCTGGACAGCGCTCTCCTCGACGCGGCTGCCGAGCAGATGGCCGCGGGCAGTCCCCTGGCCTTGGCGATCGAAGCGGCGGCCGAGTCGCACGCGCAGTCTTTGGAGCAGCTGGACGACGATCTGCTGCGTGCGCGGGCGGCCGATGTGCGGGACGTTGGCGCGCGCATGGCGCGGCACGCGCGCGGTGAGGTGACGGCGATCCCCGACCGACCCTCCATCGTGGTCGCTGCCGATCTTCCGCCGTCGGCGGTGGCGGAGATCCCCCAGGAGCTCATCCTTGGCATCGGGCTCGAACGGGGCTCGCGGACCGCCCACTCGGCGATACTCGCACGGGGCCTGGGCATCCCCGCCGTGCTCGGTATCAGTGGACTCCGGGCCGCGCTGGACGGCTTCGGCGCCGGCTCATCGGACGACGATATCGGGCTCGACGGCGACACCGGGGAGCTGTACCTGGCTCCGACCCGCGAAGAGCACGAGGCGCTCGGGAACCGGATGAGGGCGCAGGTCGAACTCGCCGCAAAGCCTGCCGGATCGCCGCTGCTCGCCGACGGAACGGTCGTTCGACTTCTCGCTAACATCGCCCGTCCCTCCGATATAGCGCAGGCGATCGCCTCTGGCGCCCGAGGGGTGGGACTCTTCCGCACGGAGTTCCTGTTCATGGGCCGTGCACAAGCCCCCTCTGAGGACGAGCAGACGGAGGCGTACCGAGAGGTCCTCGCGGTTTTCGGGCCCGAGCGACCGGTCGTCATCCGACTGGCCGACATCGGAGGCGACAAGGCTATACCCTACCTCGACCTGCCCCCTGAGGCGAACCCGTTCCTGGGCGTGCGGGCGCTACGGATCGCATATCACGACCCGCGCCTGCTTCGAACGCAGCTGCGGGCGATCCTGCGCGCCGGGGCGCTCGCGAAGGTGGCGCCGCACGTAATGGCGCCCATGGTCGCCACGGTCGCGGACGTCGAGCTGGTCCTGGCGTCTGTCGTCGACGCCCGACGCGACCTGGCGGAGGAGGGCACGCCTGCCGCCGGGCGGCTCGTCATGGGCGTCATGATCGAGGTCCCGTCGGCGGTGTACCTGGCGCGCGAACTTGCCTCCCGCGTGGACTTCTTCAGCATCGGCACGAACGACCTCACCCAGTATCTCTTCGCTGCCGATCGCTTGAACCCGGCACTGGACGCCCTCCATGACGCGCTGCACCCGGCAGTCCTGCGGGCCATCGCGCAGGTCGTCAGCGCCGCCGACGAGGCGGCTATCCCGACCGCGGTGTGTGGCGATCTTGCGGCTGACCCGGTCGGTGCACTCGTACTGCTGGGCCTGGGTATCCAGGAGCTCTCCGTGGAGCCGTTGGCGATCGGTCGGTTGGTCCGCGCCCTTGCGACAGCCAGCCGCGACCAGCTCACGGAGCTGGCCAGATCGGCGCTCGCGGCGGTGGATGCCCCGACCGTTCGAGTCCTGGCGGGACGTATCCTCGCCACGGGTGACAGAGACATCGCGGCTGACAAAGTCATCGCGGGTACCGCGCCGTCGGACGGGAGATAGACTCGATCCCGTGATCGCGCGCCTTCGGGATCCCGGTTCGTGACCGAGACGCCGGACGTGCTTATCGTAGGCGGAGGCGCGACCGGAGCGGGACTCCTGCGCGACTTCGCGCGTCGCGGCCTGCGGTCGCTGCTCGTCGAAAAGGGCGACATGGGCACCGGAACGAGCGGGAGATATCACGGCCTGCTGCACTCCGGCGCTCGCTATGTCGCGAAGGATCTCATCGCTGCCCGTGAGTGCATCGAGGAGAACCGGATCCTGCGGCGCATCGCCCCGGCGTCCATCGAGGATACGGGCGGCTTCTTCGTCGCGACGCCCGACGATCCAGTCGAGTACGCGGAGGCCTTCCCGACCGCATGCGCCGCGGCCGGCGTCGACTGCGAAGAGATCAGCGTCGCGGTCGCCCTAGCCCAAGAGCCGGCGCTGGATGGTGGCCTTCGACGCGTCTTCAGGGTGCCTGATGCCGCGCTCGAACCGTGGCAGCTCATCGAGGGGAACCTCGCCGACGCTCGCCGGCTCGGCTCCGCCGCCTGGCCCTACCAGCGCCTGGTCGCTATGGAACGCGGGCCGAGTCGGATCTTCGGGGTCACCCTCCGAGATGAGCGGACCGGGACCGTAACGCGGGTGGCGCCCAGGTTCGTCGTGTCGGCTGCTGGTGCCTGGGCCGGACAGGTAGCGTCCATGGCCGGTGTGCGGCTCGAGATGTCACCTGGCAAGGGCACCATGCTCGTGTTCAACCAGCGCATGACGAACACCATCGTGAACCGCTGCCACATGCCCGCGGACGCCGACATCATGGTGCCCGTGGGCACGGTGGCGATCCTCGGCACGACCGAGGAGCGGGTCGACGATCCGGACTGCTATGAGATCCGGCGCGAGGAGGTCGAGGCGCTGCTCGCCGAGGGCGAGAAGCTCTTCCCGGACATCAGGCGGATGCGCCTGCTGCGGGCGTACGCGGGAGTGCGTCCGCTCTATCAGGCGTCCGACCCGACCTCTTCCGACCAACACCCTGAAGACACCGAGACCCGCAACGTGTCCCGAGCGCACGTGGTGTTGGACCATGCGACCGACGGCGTGGAGAACTTCGTCTCGATCGTCGGCGGGAAACTGACCACCTACCGGCTTATGGCCGAGCAGACCGCCGATGTGGTCTGCGTGAAGCTCGGCCTGCCCGCCGCGTGCACGACCGCGGAGGAGCTGCTCCCGGGGCAGGACGACGGCGTCCATCACTGGTTGGGTCACCGGCTGGCCGAGCACGAGGCTGCCGGGGGAGGCGACGCCGCCCTCATCTGCGAGTGCGAGCTGGTCACGCTGCCCCTGCTTGAGCGGTTCCTGGATGAGCACTGGCCGTGCAGCCTGGACGACGTCCGGCGGGGCACGCGACTGGGCATGGGTCCGTGCCAGGGCGGTTTCTGCACGTTCCGGGCCGCCGCGGTCGTCATGGAGCGGGCGAACGGCCCTGCCGGCGAGCTGCGCTCCGACCCCGCAGAACTCGCCGACGCGGCACTCGCCGCATTCGTCCGAGAGCGCTTCAAGGGCACTCGCCCCATCGCCTGGGGACGACAGCTCCAGGAACTGTGGCTGGCGGCCGGGGTCTACGCGGGCGTGCTGGGCGTCGACACGTCGAGCGCGACCGACGAATCGAGCGCGCTCGGCTCCACCGATGCCGACCGCTGACGCGGTCGTGGTCGGAGCCGGCCTGGCCGGGCTCACGGCGGCCATCCGTCTGGCCGATTCGGGTGCCCGAGTACACGTCATGGCTCGCGGCCACGCCGCGACCCATTGGAGCGCCGGGACCCTGGATGTCTGCGGCCTCGACGGAACCGCCACGCCGCGAGCGGGTATCGATGCCCTGGCCCGTACGAGCGGCCACCCGTACGCGGTCGTTGGAGGCCACGTCGCCGAGGCGTTGCCCTGGCTATGCGATCGTGTCGCGGCCGGCGGCCTGGCCTACGCCGGCGATCTGGACAGCCCGATCCGACACACGCCCACTGCGGTCGGGCGGACCCGGGCCGTAGCCATCGCCCCGGATGCGCAGAGCGCCGGACTGCGTACATGGGCTCCCGGCGAGGGTCTCGTCGTCTGCGGCCCAAGCGGCTTCAAGGACTTCTGGCCTGGGCTCATCGCTGCCGGGCTCGCCCGACCCGGCGTCTGGCGCGGCAGCCCCGGCCCGGCCCGGGTGGAAGCGTTGAGCGTCTCCTTTCCGGGCATCGCGGACCTTCGGAACCTCGATGGTCTTCGGCTGGCTCGACTCTTCGATGACTCGGCATGGCGCCGTGACGCTCTCGAGCGGATCGCTCGAGACTTGAGCAGCCGGCGGCTCGGGTTCAGGGGTCGCATCGCGCTGCCGGCCGTGCTGGGCCTTGAGGACCATGCGGCTGCCCTGGCCGACGCACGCCGCATCCTGCCGCTCGAACCCTTCGAAGTGCCCCTCCCACCGCCGAGTGTCCCGGGCCTGCGACTCTACCGCGCGCTCCGCGCCGCTCTACTCGCCCGCGGCGGACGGATGCAGGTCGGTGAACCGATAGCCCGCATCGACATCGCGCATGGGCGTATCACGGCCGTGGCCGCAGCGGCGGCCAGCCGGGAGTTCCGGGTCAAGACCGGCACCGTCATCCTGGCCACGGGCGGCATCAGCGGAGGAGGGCTCGTGGCGGAGTCATCCGGCACCCTGCGAGAGGCGGTGCTGGAGCTCCCCGTGGAGCAGCCGGGATCCGATTCCTGGCTGGCGGTCGATCCCTTCGAGGTCGGCGGCCATCCGCTCGAGGCGGCCGGGATCAGGACGGACGCGGAGCTTCGACCCATCGGGCCCGACGGCGAGACCGTCGGACCCCGCGAAGTGCGGATCGCCGGGAGCCTGCTGGCAGGGCAGCGCTATCTCCGGGAGCGGTGCGGTGACGGAGTCGCCATCGGGAGCGGCTGGCTTGCCGCTCAGGCGGCCGTGCGATGACGATCGGGGAGCTGGTCAGGGGCGCTCACGCCGAGGCGGTCGGCCTGAGCGCGGACGAGTGCCTCAAGTGCAACGTGTGCAACACGGTGTGTCCGGTGGCGCGGGTCACCGATCTCTTCCCCGGTCCGAAGTACGTCGGCCCCCAGGCACAGCGGTTCCGGCTGGACTCACTGCGCTCACCCGGATCAGCGGATCCCGCCGACGTCCACGACGACGGAACCTCGCATCCGTCGACCCGCTCGCCCGACCGATCCGTCGACTACTGCTCAGGCTGCGGGTTCTGCACGCCGGCCTGCCCGGCCGACGTGAAGATCGCGGAGATGAACAATCGCGCTCGGGCCGTGATGCGCGAAGGTCACCGGCCGCGACTCAGGGACTGGCTCCTCAGCCAGACCGACCTGTTGGGCCGGATCGGCGTACCACTGGCGCCCATCGCCAACCTCCTGCTTCAGAACCGTCTGGGACGCCTGTTCGCCCACGCCGCGCTGGGCATCCATCACGCCGCGCCGCTGCCGCGATTCGCGTCGCGCTCGTTCCGCTCGCGCTGGAGGAAGCGTCAGCGTGAGCAGGGTCGACTCGGACACAGCGAGGACGGCGGGACGAACGGCTATCGACCTCCGCCGTCGCGCGCCGTGGTGCTCTTTCACGGGTGTGCGGCGAACTATCAGGAGCCGTGGGTGGCGGAGGCGGCCATCGCGGTGCTGGAGCGCAACGGCTACGAGGTCATCGTTCCCGATCAGGTTTGCTGCGGGCTGCCCATGATCAGCAACGGGCTGTACGAGCAGGCACGGAACAAGGCTCGACAGAACTTCGGGACACTGGCCGATCTGGCGCGGCTTGGTTACGCGATCGTCGGCACGTCGACCTCGTGCACCCACACGCTCAAGGCGGAGTATCGCGAGATGCTCGACCTGGACGATGCCGACGCTCGGGCCGTGGCCGAAGCCACCTGGGACATCTGCGAGTTCCTGCTGGACCTGCACGAGGACGGCCGGCTGGACACGCGCTTCGGCCGGCTGGACCGCGACCTGCCCTACCACCCGCCCTGCCAGCTGCGGAGCCACGGCATCGGCATCCCCGCACTCGACCTGTTCGCGCTCGTCCCCGGGTTGCGCGCGGTGGACATGGACCACGACTGCTGCGGAGTGGCCGGGACGTACGGACTCAAGCGAGAGAAGTACGCCATCGCGATGGCCGTCGGGAAGCCGCTCTTCGAGCGCATCCGCGGATCTGGCGCGCGCGAGGCAGCCTGCGACTCCGAAACGTGTCGCTGGCACATCGCACAGGCGACGGGACTGCCCATCCGCCATCCAGTGGAGCTACTGGCGGCGGCCTACGCGGCCGGAGACGTGGAGGTGCCGCCTGGATCCCAGGACGCTCGGGGAGTCGGCGGCGTCGGACGGCTCCCGACCGGCTCGTGAGGGCGGCCGTCGTCGGCGCTGGTGCCGTCGGTTCGCTGCTGGCCCATTCGCTGGCGCTGGCCGGGCATGACATCGCGCTGGTGGCTCGCTCGCACGGCGGACCAGAGGAGCGACGGGTGCTCGTCCGCAGTGATGTCGATGGCACGGAAACGGCCGTGACGGTGACGGTCGTCGGCACGCCGTCCATGCTCCCCGAACCGCCCGATGTGGTCATCTTCGCCGTGAAGCAGTTCTCCCTCGCGGCGGCGGTCGATGCCTGGTCCGATCATCGAGGGATCCCCGCGCTGACCACGCAGAACGGCATCGGCGCCGAGGAGGCGGTCACCAGCAGCCGTGCCGGAACGACGGTCCTGGGAGGCTCGCTCACCGCGTCAGTGGGCCTGACGAGCTCCGGGATCGTGCGGCGTTACCGGCGTGGCGGGCTCGGGCTTGCCGTCGTGCAGGGCGGAACGGAGGGGATGCTCGCTCGACTCTGCGAAGCCTTCAACGCGGGCGGCCTCCAGACGCGCCCTTATGCCGACGCCGCCGCCATGAAGTGGTCGAAGCTCGTGGGCAATCTCGTGGGCAACGCCACCGGAGCGCTGGTGGACCTGGATCCAGGGGAGATCTACCGCCACCCGGGGCTGTTCTCGATCGAGCGCCGGCAGCTCCTCGAGGCCGTCTCCGTGATGAAAGCGCTGGGACTGCCCATCGTGTCTCTCCCTGGAGCGGACGTCCGCTCACTGGCCCGCCTCGTCGCACTGCCAGCGCCCATCGCCCGCCCCATCCTGGCCCGCGTGGTGGGAGCGGCTCGTGGCGGGAAGTCACCGTCGCTGCGTGAGCATGCGCGATCCGGCAGCGGGCCTTCCGAGGTGAACTGGCTGAACGGTGCGATCGTGCGAGCTGGCCGGACCTGCGCTGTGGCAATGCCGGTGAACAGAGCCCTGGTCGAACTTCTGGCAGAGGTGGGAGTGGATCCAGGACTGCGATCAGGGTTGGCTGGGAGCCCGGCCCGTGTCGTGGCTGCGGTCTCGGCACGTGTGCGCTCAGGATAGGACCCTGGGCGCCGCCGGAACGACCGCCTGCTCGCCCTCGGAGGCCGCGGCGGGACCCCTATACTGCCCCGCGTGGAGCTTGGAGACATCGTCCGAGGCGCCGCCGTGACGTTGGCTGGCTACCTGATCGGCGGCATCCCGTGGGGCATCGTCGTCGCGCGCGCCATGGGCCGTCCCGACCCGCGCACGGTGGGCAGCGGTCGGACCGGCGGTGCCAACGTCTTTCGTGCAGCCGGCTCCCGCGCCGCGATCGTGGCCGGCGTCCTCGACCTGCTGAAGGGCAGCGCGGTGGTGCTGCTCGCTCGTCTCGTCGGCGCCGGGCTCATCTTCGAGATCCTGGCCGCGCTGGCCGCGATCCTGGGCCACAGCCGTTCGCCATACATCGGGTTCGCCGGTGGACGAGGGGTGGCGCCGGCCTTCGGCAGCGTGCTCGTGATGTATCCCTTGCTGGGGGTCGCCGCGTTGGCCGTGGTCCTGGCGGTGTTCCTGATCGGCCGCTATTCGTCGCTTGCGTCCCTCAGTGCATCTGCAGCTGCGGGCCTGATGGCCATCGTGCTCGTCGTCGCGGCTGTGCTTCCGCCGCCATATCTCCTCTACGCGGTGGGCGGGACCGGCCTCATATGGCTGTTCCACTGGGACAACATCGTCCGACTTATCCGAGGCCAGGAGCGCCGCATCGGCCCGCCCTCCGGCTCCGCGTAGCGAGTGGTTCATAAGCCAGCCACACCGGATCAGCGTCGCCGCTGCGTCCGACCCCGGTGACATCACCGGGGTCCGGCCAGCCTGTCTACGCGTCTGGCGAAGCAACCTCCGTTGGGAGGGGCCGTGCTGGATGCCGCGTGACTTGCCCGGGCGGACCGATGCGCCGGGCTACGCCCCACGGTCCGCTTGTTGGGAGAGCTGAGATGAAGGTACTAGCGACCGCATCGCTGATGGTTCTCGCCCTCTTCTCGGGGTGCACCAGCGGGGCATTCGCCCCGTCCTCGACGACGGAGGGTGCACCGGCGAGCCTTGAAGAACCACCGTCGAGCGCGACACCTGCGGCGGAACCTTCGCCAATAGGCTCCATCGCGCCGAGCGCTCGCCCTAACGCCAGCTTCGATCTACCCAACGGACCTGCACCGGTGACCGTGCGCACGGGCGACATTAGCTTCCACCTTCGACCCTGGACGTACTGCTACCTGACCGCCTGTGTGGACGGTATGCCTCCTCCGGATCCGCCGGACGTGGGAGAGGCGCGCCGCGTCGAGATCGAGTTCCCGCTCGACGGGTGGACTTTCGAAGCCACGTTCGAACCGGTGGGCGTCAAGTGCCCGCGGAGGCAGACCGTCCCTGTCGAGAAGACCGGCGAACACACCTTCGCCCTGGAGCCGGCCGGACTCGCTGACACATACGACGTGACCCTCTTCGGCAAGGGCAACGGCGATCTCT
>Ga0136617_10003034_pt1 | contig 14975 bp, 11 predicted proteins | sample AntDrymUQ3222106_2_FD_129672 | JGI IMG/M metagenome (GOLD analysis project Ga0136617, IMG submission 129672) | Polar desert sand microbial communities from Dry Valleys, Antarctica - metaG UQ322 (21.06) | ecosystem: Environmental > Terrestrial > Soil > Desert | place: Antarctica: Dry Valley... | reverse complement strand
CTGTTCGACTGGGACCGGACGGCCGAGCATTTCGAGGAAGTCTATCGCGACGTGGGGGCACGGGTCGAGCGGTGAGCGAACGACTTTTCGTGTTCCGCTGGGACGTAGACCACCGGGTCTGCGTCACCGACGGACTGCCGCGCATTCGGGCCGTCTGCCGCGACTTCGGCGTTCCCAACACCTTCTTCGTCAACATGGGCCGGTCCACCAACCTCAAAGAGTGGTTGGGCAAGGGAGTCACCCGCTCCAAGGCCAAGCTCGCCGACCGCGACGCCGTCCACCTGATCCAGAAGACGGGCTGGCCCCGCTTCGTGCTGGAGACGTTGCTGAGCCGCCCGGTTGGTCTCTCCTTTACACCCGAGCTTCAGGCATTGCAGGCCGAGGGACATGAGCTCGGCCTGCACGGCGGCATGGACCACGTCATCTGGAGCCGGCGCTTTCACACGCTCCCCACCGAAGTGCTGGAGTCCGACGTTGACGAGTCGTACGCCCACTATCTGAGGCATTTCGGGCGCCCGGCCGGCTTCTCCTCTCCCGGCTTCTACTCGGATGAGCGGGTGATGAGCCTGCTCGACCGGCTCGGCTTCAGCTACAACGGGGACGGCATCGGTGGAGAGCCGCAGCTGGCGCAAGCAGGAGGCCGGCCGCTGCAGCACTGGACCATTCCAGTGACGCTGGCAGGGCCTCGCACCATCCCCTTCCTGGAGTACCACGGAGCCCGGCAAACGCCCGACGCCGAGATGCTGCGCCAACTGGATGAGCACCTCGAGTCGCGGGATCTCGTGGTGCTGTACGGCCATCCCTGCTACGAAGGGGTGCGCGAGGCGGTGCTGCGCAAAGTCTTCGCGGCGGTGGTGGAGCGGGGATTTCGCTTCGTCACCATGCAGACGCTCGCCGAGCGGCTGCAGGCGGCGCACGCCACTCGATGATTCGCGTTCTCAGCGTCTTCGGCACCCGGCCGGAGGCGATCAAAATGGCGCCGGTGGTGCACGCCCTTCAGGCGGCGCCCGAGACGTTCGAGAGCGTGGTCTGCGTCTCGGCGCAGCACCGGGCCATGCTGGACCAGGTGCTGGGCGTTTTCGGGCTGCGCGCGGACCACGATCTCGATCTGATGGTGCCCGGACAGTCGCCGGCCCAGATCGCGGCCCGCGTCATCGAGCGACTCCCGCCGCTGCTCCGCGACATTCGCCCCGACGTGCTCCTGGTTCAGGGCGACACCATGACCTCCTTCGCGGCCGCGTTCGCCGCCTATCTCGAGCGCATACCCTCGGGGCACGTGGAGGCGGGTCTTCGCACCGGCGACCGCTTCCAGCCTTTTCCCGAAGAGATGAATCGGGTGCTCACCACCCGCCTGGCCAGCATCCACTTCGCGCCCACGGTGCAGGCTCGCAACGTGTTGTTGTCCGAGGGTATTTCGCCGGCGGATGCCCATCTCACCGGCAACACGGTGATAGACGCCCTGCTGCAAACGGTGCGGCCCGACTACCACTTTCATACCCCGCAGCTCTCCTCACTCGACCCCCGCCGCCGGATGGTGCTGGTGACGACTCACCGCCGGGAGAGCTTCGGCGCCCCGCTGGAGTCTACCTGCGGCGCCATTCGGGAATTGGCCCAGCGGTTTCCCGATCTGCAGTTCGTGCTGCCGGTTCACCCCAACCCCCAGGTCAAGGCCACGGTGGAGCGGCTGCTCTGTGATCTTCCGGGGATGTACCTTATCGAGCCGGTAGACTACGTCGAGTTCGTGCACCTGATGGCCCGAGCCCATCTGGTGCTCACCGATAGCGGCGGGGTGCAGGAGGAGGCCCCGTCGCTGGGCAAGCCGGTCCTGGTCCTTCGCGAAGTGACCGAGCGCCCGGAGGGGGTCGCTGCCGGCACGGCGGTGGTCGTCGGCACCGACCGCGAACGGATCGTCCGGGTGGCGAGCGAGCTGCTCACCTCGGCCGCGGCCTACGATCGTATGGCGAACGCGGTCAATCCCTACGGCGATGGTCATGCGAGCGAGCGGATCGTGGCTGCCCTGGCGGAGCGGTTCGGATGAAGCTGCTGGTCACCGGCGGCACGGGATTCATCGGCTCCCACCTCGCCGAGGAAGGCCGGCGTCGGGGCGCGGAGGTGACGGTGCTCGGGCTCACCGACCGGCCGGAGGAACAGGCCAACACGCGGCTGCTCTCGGGTCTGGGAGCCGAGGTGCTCTCCGGCAGTATTACCGACGCGGACCTCTGCCGGCGCGCGGTGCGGGGTGCCACTCATGTGTTCCACCTGGCCGTGGCCATGCGGGAAGGCGGGAAGTCCGACGAGTTCTTCGAGTCGGTGAATCTGGACGGGACCCGCCGGCTCCTGGAAGCCGCGGCGGAGGAAGGGGTCCAGCGGTTCGTCTACTGCAGCACGATCGGGATTTACGGCCACCGCGCGCCGGGCGTTACCCGGGAGGACTCTCCGTTGGCGCCGGGCAATATTTACGAGCGGACCAAGGTGTCGGCCGAGCGGCTGGTGCGGGAGTTCGCCGCCGGGCGGGGACTCCCTTCGGTGATCCTGCGGCCGGCCGACGTGTACGGACCGCGCGACCGGCGCCTGCTCAAGCTGTTCAAGGGTGTGAGCCGCGGCCGGTTTCCACTGTTCGGCCCCGGCGCCGGCCGCCGCCACATGATCTACGTGGACGACGTGGTCTCCGGCTTCTTCCAGGCCTGCGAGCGCGACGAAGCGCTGGGTGAGGCCGTGATCCTGGCCGGACCGCGCCCCTGCACGCTGCGCGAGCTGATCCAAGCGGTGCAGGAAGCCACTGGAAGCTCCCGCTACGGCCTACGGCTGCCGCTGATGCCGATGCTGGCGGTGTCGGGAATCGTGGAGGACGTCTCCCGTGCGCTCAAGGTGGATCCACCGATCTACCGGCGCCGGATGGACTTTTTCTGGAGCGACTCGGAGTTCGATACCTCGCGGACCCGCCGGGTGCTGAATTGGGAGCCGCGAGTTGAGCTGCGAGAGGGCATACGGCGCACCCTCGAAGATTACCGGAGGTCGGGATTGCTGGCTTCTGAGACACAGGAGGTCGTGAGTGGCTGAGCCATGGCAACTGCAGCTTTACCGGCGCTCGCTCAAGAAGAAGCAGACGGTCAAGGCTCTGCTGGACCACCTGCCGCCGGTGGAGGGCCGCCTCTGCCTGGAGATGGGCTGCGGGACCGGTCTCACCTCGCACTTTCTCCGTGAGCGCGGCGGCACCTGGGTGAGCTGCGATTTCGAGCGGGATCACGTCCGCTCGGCCCGGCAGCTGGTGGGCAATCGGGTGGTGCAGGTAAGCGATCGCCGGATTCCCTTTCGCGCGGGAGCCTTCGACGTCGTGGCGGCGATCAACTTCCTGGAGCACATCAAGGACGACGACACCTTCTTCGCCGAGATGGTGCAGGTGCTCAAGCCGGGGGGCGACTTCCTCTTCATGGCGCCCAAAGGCGAAAGCGGACGTCCCGGCTTCGCGCTCAAGCGCGCGCTGGGATTCACCGCCGACCAGGAGGGCTTCGGCCACGCGCGGGACGGTTATCCGCCGGCGCGCACCCGGGCGCTCATGGAACGGCACGGCCTGGTGGTGGAAGGCATCGAGGATTACTGCCGGCTCTTCACCGAGTCGCTGGAAGACGTGCTCAACTACGCCTACCACCGCAAGTCCATGCAGAAAAAGGAGACGCAGGAGCAGGACTTCCACGGCGATACGGCGCCGATGTCGGCCGAAGCGCTCAACAAGGTGGGAACGGCCTACAAGGTGTATTCGGCGGTGTTTCCCGCGCTCCGAGCCTGGACCATGCTGGACACTCTCATCCCCTTTACCTCCGGCTACATGATGGTGGCGTGGGGAAAGAAGAAGGCGGCCTGATATGTGTGGCATCGCGGGCAAGGTGGGGACGGCGCCGGTCGCGGAGGCGGAAGTTCTCCGGATGTGCGACGCCATTCGCCATCGGGGACCCGACGACTGGGGCACCTTCGTCGAGGGCGGCGTCGGGCTCGGCATGCGGCGGCTCAGCATCATTGATCTCGCGGGTGGACATCAGCCCATCACCAACGAAGACGGCAGCATCGTCATCGTCTTCAACGGCGAGATCTACAACCACGAAAGTCTCCGAAAAGATCTGCAGGCCAAGGGCCACCAGTTCAGCACCCGGAGCGACACCGAGGTGCTGGTCCACCTGTACGAGGACGAGGGGGAGCGGCTGCTGCGGAGGCTCCGCGGAATGTTCGCCCTGGCCATCTGGGACCGGCGCAAGCGCCGTCTGCTGCTCGCCCGCGACCATTTCGGCCAGAAGCCGCTGTTCTACACCGAGGAGGGGGGCCGGCTCACCTTTGCCAGCGAGATCAAGGCGCTGCTGGCGGACGACCGCTCGCTGGCTGCGCTCTCGCCGTTCGCGCTGGATCAGTATCTCACGCTTCGCTTCGTGCAGCCGCCCGAGACGTTCTTCAGCCGAATCCGGGCGCTTCCGCCTGCCCACTTCCTGATATGGGAAGACGGCCGCACCAGGATCGAGCGCTACTGGGACCTGGAGTACGGCCCCAAGTGGACCTGGTCCGAAGCGGAGCTGCTGGAGCGGATTGACGAGCTGCTGGCGGAGACGGTCAAGCTGCACCTGACCAGTGACGTGCCGGTGGGGGCCTTCCTGAGCGGCGGTCTCGACTCCACGATCATCGCCGCCCACGCGGCCAAGGTGCTGGGATCAGAGCTTCGCACTTTCTCCATGGGAATTCCCTACCGCGACCTCAACGAGCTGCCCGCGGCGGCGGCGGTCGCAGCCCGCTATGGGACGCGCCATTTCGCCGAAGAGGTGACCCCGAGCGTGGTGGAAGATCTGCCGCGTCTGGTGTCGGCGCTGGACGAGCCGGCCGACCCGCTCTCCGTCTGCCTGCTGCACCTGGCCCGCATGACCGCTCGCGAGGTGAAGGTGGTTCTCGGCGGCGACGGCGGTGACGAGCTCTTCGGCGGCTACGACCGGTACTCCGCGGACCGGTGGCTCGACGCCTACCGGTCGGTGCCCGAGCCGGTACGGAACCTGGTGGCCAAGCAGTTGCTGGGGCGGCTTCCCGACCAGTTCACCTTCAAGAGCGTCACCCACAAGCTTCGGTGGGTGGACCTCATGGCCCGCAAGACCGGCGGCGAACGCTACGCCGAGAGCATGCAATTCTTCTGGTTCAACGAAGCGCACCGGGCCGAGCTCTACACCCCGTCGTTCCGCGGACGGCTGGCTGAGCGGCGGCCGGATGCGTGCGTGCTGGAGCTCTTCAGCTCCGCCAAGGCGGATGCGGCGATAGACCGGATGATGTACGTGGACTCGATGTCGCGACTCCCCGGCCAGTCGCTGATGATCCTCGACCGGGCCACGATGGCCTACAGCCTGGAGTCGCGCTCGCCGTTCCTCGATCCCCGCTTTGCCGAGTTCATGGCGCGGGTGCCGGTCGGCCTCAAGGTACGGGGCCGGCAGCTACGGTATCTGGAGCGGAAGCTGGGCGAGCGGTACCTGCCGCCGGAGGTGCTGGCTCGCAAGAAGCAGGGCTTCGCCTCGCCGCTGATGTACATCCTGGAGAATGAGGTCCGTACCCTGGCGCCCCAGCTGCTGCTCCGAAGCGAGCTGGTGCGGGACGGCTACCTGCGAGGCGAGCGAGTGCGGGAGCTGGTGGACGAGCACCTCTCGCGCCGGCGGGACCACGGCAACCGGATCTGGCTGCTGCTCACCGCCGAGGTCTGGTACCGGCGGTACATCTCCAACCGCTCCACCGCCGATCTCGAGGCGGAGCTGGCCGACCATCGAAGCGCAAAGCCAGCCCTCGCCGGAGCGGTGCCGTGAGCGGGGGTCTCTCGGCGGCGCCTCGGCAGGCGCCTGGCTCTCCAGCGGCTGGCCTCACCGCCGACCGGTTCCTACTCTCCGCCTATGACTGGGAGAGCGCCCGGGAGACCATCACCCTGGGCCAGGCGGTGCAGCGCTTCCGCGACGTCAACGGGTATGTGGGGCTGCCGATCCCGGCCAAGCCGGCGTTTCTCAAGGTGTTTCGCCGGCTGATCAACGGCAGCCGGCCGCCGGAGCAGATCTACCTGGTACACGACGTGTCGCACGTGCTGACCGGCACGACGTTCACCCACGACGAGCCTGCCCTGGTGCTTCTCGCGGGCGAAGCGGCGGAGCAGGGGCTCTACTTCGGCTCGCGCGGGGTGCCCCGGGCGGCAGGTTGGGCGCTGTTCTACGGCGGCGCCTTTGTCGAGTGCGCCCGCCGCATCGCGCCGTTCGGACAGGTCTTTCGAGGGATTCAACTGGGAATTTTCATCCGAGCCTACGAATACGCCCGCCGCACCCGGCTACCGAACCTGTTCACCTTGCCGGTGGAGCAGCTCTGGGACCTCCCGGTGGGCGAGGCCCGGCGGCGGGTGGGGATCCCATCGGAGGGTAATGCGGCCGACCTCTACCGCGGCATACCGGTGTCGCCCAAGCTGGCCGACCTGCTACGAAAGGAATGGGAGGGTTTCGGGATCACCAGATGAAGAACGGCGCGGGTGGGATTCGAACCCACGAAACCCGTGAGGGTTCAACAGTTTTCAAGACTGCCGCAATCGTCCACTCTGCCACCGCGCCATCATCAAATCTGTCGCCGCCGGCGTATTCTTGCTCGCCCTGCCACGTTGACGTATTCTACTCCCTTAATTAGGCCGGATGCACGCTGTTGCCTGGCCGAGCCCGACTGAGGTGAGCAAAAAAGCCGTGTTGATGGAAAAACTGTCGGACATCCCGGTGGAGGACGTGCTCGCCGGAGGCGGCGAGATGGGGGCACTGATGCGGGCATTCGACTGGGCGTCCACCCCGGTCGGCCCGGTTTCCGCCTGGCCTCAGAGCCTGCGGACGGTAGTCGGGATGCTCCTGACCTCCTCCCACCCCATGCTCCTGTTCTGGGGTCCCGACCTGGTCCAGTTCTACAACGACGCTACCATCCCCATTCTCGCCGCCGACCGGCACCCCAGTGCCCTGGGGCAGCGGGGCCGGGAGTGCTGGGCCGAAGCCTGGGACACCGTCGTGGGCCCCCAGCTCAAGGCCGTGATGGAGCGGGGTGAAACTGCGTGGAACGAGGACCAGCTGGTTCAGCTCACCCGCGGCGGGCTGCCCCGCCATGCCTACCTGACTTACGACTACAGCCCGGTACGCGACGACGCCGGCTGTGTGTTTGGCGTGCTCGCCACCGGGCAGGAGACGACCAAACGGGTTCTGGCCGACCGCCGTCTGCAGATCCTGCGCAACCTTGCCGCTCAGGAGACTCAGGCGCGATCCGTTCTGGAGGCCTGCGCGAGGGCGGCCACGGTACTCGCCCAGGATCGAGCCGATCTTCCGTTCGCCCTGCTGTACCTTCGCGAAGCGGGTGCCCGGGAATTCCGTCTCGCCGGTGATTCGGGACTCAGCCCCGACGATCCGGCCCGCGTCACGGTGCTGGTACCGGGAGACGCCGCCGCCGTCTGGCCGGTTGACCGGGTACTGGGTGGATTGAGTCCCGTGCTGATTGACGATCTCGCCGGGCGGGTCAGCGACGGCGGCCACAGGTGGACTTCCGGCCGGGTCCACCAGGCGATGATGCTGCCCATCGGATATAGCAACGACGGTCCGCAGGTGGAAACGGTGCTCATCGCAGGGCTGTCCGCCCGTCTCCCACTCGACCATGAGTATCGCAGTTTCCTGGTGGCCGTGGCGGGTCAGATCGGCCGGGGAGTCGCGAGCGCCCAGGCACATGCCAGCGCCGGGCGCGCCGAGACCCTGAGCGCCGAGCTCTCGCGCCTGGCCTCGCTTTTCGAGCAGGCGCCGGGATGGCTGGCCGTGGTCCGCGGGCCGGATCATGTCTTCGAGCTCACCAACCCGCTCCATCGGCGGCTCATCGGCCACCGCGACGTGCTGGGCAAACCGGCGCGGGAGGCGCTGCCCGAGCTCGAGGGCCAGGGCTTCTTCGAGCTACTCGACCGGGTATATCGGACTGGAGAATCGTACTCCGGCAACGAGCTCCTGATGCAGTACCAGCGCACGCCGGGCGCCGCACTGGAGGATCACTACTTCAACTTCGTCTACCAGCCGCTGCGCAACAGTGACGGAGAGATTTCGGGCATCGTGGCCATGGGTTACGATGTCACCGAGCAAGTACACTCGCGCGAGGCGGCCGAGCGGACGGCGGCTGAGCGGGACGTCGAGCGGCGGCAGCTGCTGGCGGTGCTTGCGCAGTCTCCCCTCGGCATCGTGATCGCCGAAGCGCCGTCGGGGAAGATGCTGTACGCCAATGGGAGGCTGGAGGAAATCACCGGACATGGCGCGCTGCCCGAGCGCGTCGAGGCCTACAGTGAGCACTTCCGCGGCTTTCACCCCGACGGGCGCACGATCTCCTCGCACGAGTGGCCGCTCCCGCGGGCGCTCCAGGGAGAGGTGGTCGAGCATGAGATCCTCCTGGTTGAGCACGAGAGCGGTCGCCGGACCGAGGTCGCCGTCAACGCCGCACCGGTGCGCGACGCGGCGGGAAACATCATCGCCGCCGTGGCCTTCTTCCAGGATGTGACGGTCGAACGGCGACGGGAACAGCAACTGCACGACGCCCAGCGCCTGCAGTCGGTCGGCACCCTTGCCGGCGGCGTGGCGCACGAGATCAACAACCAGATGACCGCGGTGCTGCACTTTGCCGGATTCGTGCTGGAGGAGTTAGGCCCCGAGCATCCGCAGGCCACCGACATCCGCGTGGTACTGCAAGCCGCCAACCGGGCTACCCGGGTCTCCCAGCAGCTCCTGGCCTTCACCCGCCGCCAGGTGTTCCAGCCGCGGGAGCTCGCGCTCCATGAGCTCGCCGTAGGGTTGGCACCGGTGCTCCGGCAGCTCCTCGGCAGCGACAAGACGCTCGAGATCGTGCCCACGCGGTCCACCTGGAGCGTGCGCGCAGACCCCAACCAGATGGAGCAGATTCTCATCAACCTGGTGGCCAACGCCCGGGACGCCACGCCCACCGGACACCCGGTCTCGATCGGGGTAAGGGACGTAACCCACCCGGGCGCCGCGGCTGCGGAGCACGGCTATACCATCCCTCCCGGCGATTACGTGCTGCTGACCGTAACGGACCGGGGCCATGGCATGGATGCGGCGACGCTGGCGCGCATCTTCGAGCCGTTCTATACCACCAAGCGGGTCGGCGAAGGCACCGGGTTGGGCCTTTCGATGGTCTACGGGATCGTGAAGCAGCACGGCGGCTTCATCGAGGCCGACAGTACTCCCGGTGTGGGAACGGTAGTGAGACTCTACCTGCCGGCTACGGCTAACGCGGCTTCCGCGCAGAGGGCGAGGGGGGCTGACCGGCGAGGGGGTGGGGTTCGGGTCCAGGGGAGGACGCGAGTAGCGGGGCACCCCGGGGCGACGGTGCTGGTGGTGGAGGATGATCTGGCGGTGCAGGCGCTGACGGTTCGGACGCTGGAAATGGAAGGCTACGCAGTGTTCGCCGCGGCGGACGGTGAGGCGGCGCTCGACCTGGTACGGAAGCGTCCCGAGATCGAAGCGGTGATCACCGATGTCATCATGCCCCAACTGAACGGGCGCCAGTTGTACGATGAGCTGACCTGCCTCCGCCCCGAGGTGCCGGTGCTATTCGTGTCCGGGCACACCGCCAACGCCACGATCCTGCAGGAGCTGCTTCCGCCCGGCGCCTCGTACCTTCAGAAGCCTTTCACTACCATGGAGCTGTCCGCAGCGGTATCCAATCTGCTCAAGCAGCGGCGCTGAAGCTCAGAGGCCCGCCCCCCGGGTAAGCTCTTCGGCTACTTCCTTGGACACCGAGTCCGCTTTCGCGGCCAGCGCGTTGTCACCCGCCTCGGCGAAGGCCTTCGCCGCTCCGTTGTAGACCACCGCGTACAGCTGCAGGATTGATCCCGACGGCTGGTCCACCCAGCCCCGGGGGCGATCCTGGGCCGCGGTCTTCCAGTGATAGACATCCCAGAGCAGCTTCTCCGTCCGCGGCACGTTCATGTAGCCCAGCCCCGGTGTGAGCTTGACCGAGTCGCTGACCGCGACCGGCCGGGGCAGCAGCTTCCGCACCAGGCCGTGTGACACCAGATAGGGACCGAGGCCGAGGGTCTGGTCGGGGTAGCCGCCATCGCTCCAACTGAAGAAGACCGGCCGCTTACCCATGTTGTCGCGGATCAGGAAGATGGTAGCCAGGTCCTGACGCAGGAGGACGTCCTGGCCGAATCGGAGCTGAAGGCTGTCGAGGACGAGCCCGCCTCCGGGAGGCAACTGCATGGCTTCGGGAAGGCTGTCCACCTCCGCCGCCGACAGGTTGAAGACCGAGGTGGTCGGACGGGCCGCCACCGGATGCGTCTTCCAGAGCGCCGCCGCTTTGGCGGGCTCGAAGGGGGGTGTCTCCCGGCGGCGCAGCTGGCGCAGGTGCCACTCGGTGTTCATGAGCGAGAGATTGGCGAGGGTCACGTCCTGGCGGATTCCCTCGACCTCCTGGGCGTACCAGAGCGGGAAGGTGTCGTTGTCTCCGGCGGTGATCAGGATGCCATACGGCTCCACCGACTGGAGGATGTCGTAAGCGAAGTCGCGCGCCATCGTCTCATGGGCCCGGCTGGCGGTGAGCCGGTTGCCGAGCAGCGGGATGAGCGCGAGTGCCAGCACCGGGCTGGCCGCGGCCCAGCGACCCGAGGGCGAGCCTCGATCGCGCAGAAAGTCTACGATGCCCTGCATCAGCGAGCCGAGTCCCAATGCCACGAAGGTGCCGAACACGGCAAACGATCCAATGAAGAAGTAGTCTCGCTCGCGGACTTCCCGGGGCAGGGACGGCTGGTCGGGATACTGGGAGTAGCCGTACTTGAAGTTCATGTAGAAGACGAGACCGAGCGACAACGTGCCGAGCAGGGCAACCGCGGCCACGCCGGCGCGCCGGTCAGCCTTCCACAGCGCCCAGAGGCCGCTGAGGCCAAGCACGGTGAAGAGGGCCGCAACGATGCTGGAAAGGCGGCCCCAGTCTCGGGCGAACTGCCAGGAGTAATACTGCCAGAAGTTGGCCAACTGCGCCGGGAAGGTGGCCTGGCGCTCCGTCAGCGCCGGCTTGCCGTACTGCACCCGGTTGAGCACGTCCTGCAGCGCCTGGCTGAACCAGCCGACAGGCTCGCCCTCGTTGATCGGAGGGTACTGCGCCGAGCGCAACGGAAGCCATAGATAGTTAGCCGAGACGCCCACCACCACGGCGAGCACGCCGAGGTAGACCAGCGGGTCGCGGGGTGAGCGCCAAAGGGCATAGCCGAGCACGGCCGCGGTGAGCACCAGGAGGAGCAGTTGCCGCGGGCCGCTCCCCTGAAAGAGCTCGAGCCAGTTGCCGCTCACTGCGAGCAGGAGGGCATAGAATGTGAGCAGCGCCCAGGGCTGCAACGCCAGGCGCCAGTCGGTCCAGAGCACGTAGACGCCCAATGCCGGGAGGGCAAGGAACCCCATCAGGTGGTTGGTGGAGGTGAGTGCCAGCACGTAGGCGATGAGCACCAGCCAACGGTCCCGGTGCGGTCCCGGCTCATCGTCTCCCCAGCGCACCACCAGCCACATGACCAGGGCGATGGAAAGGAGCGAGAGGGTGTACACCTTTTCGTTCACGGTGGACTGGTTCCACACCGTCCAGGAGGTAGCCCCCACCAGCACCCCCGCGAAGGCCGCGCCGTAGCGGGCCCACTGGTTGCGCACGATGCCCCGGAGCCACCGCTCCGCCACGAGAAACCAGAAGCCGGCCGCACCCGCGCTGGTGACCGCGGCGAAGAGATTGATTCGCACGGCGTACGATTCGGACAGCGGCAACAGCCCGAAGGTGTGGGCCAGGAGCACAAAGAGCGGGTTGCCCGGTGGGTGGGGAATCCCGAGTACCCGCGCCGCGGCGATGTACTCCGAGGTGTCCCAGAACGCGGTGGTCGGCGCCAGGGTCGCGACGTAGATCAGGAAAATCAGCACAAAGGTCGCGAACGCCCAGAGATACGGGGGCTTGCCGGGTTGGGTGGCGGTCATGAGTTGCCGATGGAAGTGGAAAGAATCAATGCCGAAACTGGCGCCGGCCGGTCATCACCATCGCCATGCCTCGCCGGTTGGCGGCTTCGATGATCTCGGCGTCGCGCACCGACCCGCCGGGCTGAATGATGGCGGAGACGCCCGCGTCGCCGGCCTGCTCGACGCCGTCGGCAAAGGGGAAAAATCCGTCGGACGCCAGCACGCTGCCGGCGGGATCGTGGCCTTGCTGCCGGGCCTTGTGCACTGCGAGGAAGGAGCTGTCCACCCGGCTCATCTGGCCGGCGCCGATGCCGATCGCCATCTCGCCGCGGGCGAGAACGATAGCGTTTGACTTGACCGCGGCCACCGCGCCCCATGCGAAGCGGAGGTCGTTCCACTCGGTCTCCGCCGGCTGGCGGTCGGTCGGGACGGTCCAGGCGGCGTCGGAGGGATCGAATTCGAACTGGTCCTGCACCAGGAAGCCGCCACACACGCGCTTGAAGTCGAGGGCTCGCGCGCCCCGGCTCACCGGCAGCTCGACCACGCGAAGCTGCTTCTTGGAACCGAAAACAGCCAGGGCATCGTCGTGAAACGAGGGGGCCACCACCACCTCAACGAACAGATCGCTCATCGCCTGCGCGGTACCCCGGTCCACCACGGTATTGAAGGCGATGACCGAGCCGAAGGCGGACACCGGATCGGTCGCGCGGGCCTTGCGGAACGCTTCCAGCGCGGAGCCGGCCACGGCGATACCGCACGGAGTGGTGTGCTTGATGACGCTGCACGCGGGCCGCTGGCTCCAGCATGCCACCGCGGCCATGGCCGCGTCTATGTCCAGAATGTTGTTGAACGACAGCTCCTTGCCCTGCCGCTGGGTGAGGTCCCGCATTCCCCTCGGCTCCTGGGTGACATAGAGCGCGGCCCGCTGGGTGGGGTTCTCGCCGTAGCGGAGCGCCTGCATCCGCTCCAGGGCGAGCCCCAACATCCGGGGCAGTCCCTCCTCCTTGGGGGTCAGAAAGCTGGCGATGGCCGCATCGTAGTCGGCGGTGTGGGCAAAGACCTTGGCCGCAAACTCCCGGCGGGTTGCCGGGGTGAGCGCCCCCCGCCGCAGGAGGTCGAGCACGGCGGGATAGTCGGTGGGATCCACTACCGGTAAGACCGACTCGTGATTCTTTGCCGCCGAGCGGAGCATGGACGGCCCCCCGATGTCAATGTTCTCCACCGCGTCATCGAAGGCGACGCCGGGCCGCGAGATCGTCATCTGGAAGGGATAGAGATTCACCGCCACGAGGTCTATCGGCACGATGCCGCGCTCGGCTAGCGCGGCCATGTGCGCCGGCATCTCGCGGCGGGCCAGCAGCGCGCCGTGTACCGCCGGATGAAGAGTCTTGACTCGGCCGTCGAGTAGCTCGGGGAAGCCGGTGACGGCGTCTACCGTCATTACTTGCACGCCAGCGCTCCGGAGCGCGATTGCGGTGCCTCCGGTGGAGACGATCTCCCAGCCGAGCTGGACCAGTCCCTGGGCAAAGGCGACGATCCCACGCTTGTCGCTGACCGAGATCAGCGCTCGAGGCATGACCCAGAGATCATGAGCAGAACTCCACCGGTTCGGGAAGCGGTACCGGCCTTCCCGCGGCGGCCGCGGCCAGTACCGCGGCGGGGAGCAGGCGGTGCTCGGCCTCGAGCACACGGGCGGCCAGCCGCTCGGGAGTATCACCGGGGAGGACCGGTACTCGAGTCTGACCCAGGATCCTGCCACGGTCGTATATCTCGTCCACCAGATGAACCGTAGCGCCGCTCTCGCGGGCGCCGCTGGCCAGCACCGCCTGATGCACCCTCTGCCCATACATCCCCTTGCCGCCGAACGAGGGTAGCAGGGCGGGATGAATGTTGAGAATGCGGTCGCGATACCGGGTGATGACCCCCGCCGGCACCAGCTTGAGGTAGCCGGCCAGCACGATCAGCTCCACGCGGTGCCGCTCGAGCGCGAGGAGCCATCGGCCGGCGTCGGTGGCATCGAGCAACACCTCGGCGGGCACTTGGTGCCGCCGGGCCAGCTCCAGCGCGGGGGCGTCGGGCCGGTCGCTGAGCACGAGCACCACCCGCGCAGGCGTGCTCGGGCTCAGACTCTGGAGCAGCGCCTGAAGGTTGCTTCCCCGTCCGGAGACCGCGACGGCTACGCGCATGGTCATGGCCGGGGAAGGTAATGGAGGATGACTTCGACGGCAGCGGCCAGATCGGGAACCACCCGGAACTCTTTCTTCCGGTCCGGAGCGTCCACCGACCCTGGAGCCGCCAGGAGAATCCCGCTGCCACCCAGCACGCTCGCTGCTTCGACATCTCGGAGGCGGTCACCGACCCACCAGCTGGCCGCGAGATCAATGCCGAAGCGTTCCGCGGCGCGGCGATACAGTAGAGGCCCTGGCTTGCGGCAGTCACAGGATCCGCTGAATGCTGGATGATGGGGACAATGAAAGTGGGCATCGAGGCGGGCACCGCGCTCCTCCAACAGAGCTCCGAGCCGGTGCGCGGTGGCGAGGTAATCGGCCTCGCTGGCCAGCCCGCGGGCGATCGCCGACTGATTGGTGACCACGATGGCCAGGAGACCGGCGGCATTGAGCCTCCCGATGGCCGCCGCGGCGTTGGGCAGGAGACGCACCTGCTCCGGGAGTCGAAGGTAGCCGGGATCCTCGATGATGGTGCCGTCGCGATCGAGGAACACGGCCCTGGCCGAGCTCACTCCCGAAGCGCCAGCTCGAGCGCCGCTCCCACTCGCGACTCGGCCCCATCCGGAAGCGTGCGGGTGTCCAGCAGGACGCGCCCTCCTGCTACCCGGGTGACGACGGGCGTGGCACCGAGGCGCAGCCGGAGCGCGAGGCCGTCGGCGCCGAGCGGCCCGGCGTGGAGCGAGACGAGCGTGGTGGGGGGTACGGCGCCGGGGAACGCCCCTCCGCCGACCGCCGATTCGCCGGTGAGCAG
>Ga0136617_10003031_pt1 | contig 14984 bp, 13 predicted proteins | sample AntDrymUQ3222106_2_FD_129672 | JGI IMG/M metagenome (GOLD analysis project Ga0136617, IMG submission 129672) | Polar desert sand microbial communities from Dry Valleys, Antarctica - metaG UQ322 (21.06) | ecosystem: Environmental > Terrestrial > Soil > Desert | place: Antarctica: Dry Valley... | reverse complement strand
CGACCTGATGATTACAAATCAACTGCTCTACCAACTGAGCTACACCGGCAAACGGCGCCGGACGGCAGCCGCAAACGAAAATACTAGCAAACGAGTTCTTTTAAAAGCAAGCTCACGTCCGTAAAACGAGTATTTTACCAGCTAGGCAAAGAACCGAGACGGCAGAGAAAGCCGGAACTCTAAAATCCATACCGACGATAGTGAGATGCATCGTTGGACCGGCATCGGCGGATTTGCGGATGTTGGTACTTCCATCTCTTTCGGCCTTGCTTTGCGTACATTCGGGCTTCTGTTAAAATTAAGGGTTATGGTTGAAATTGAAGATTTTCCGGTGGGCCTCGCAGAAGGGGATGTAGTCGAGCCGATGATGCAGATCCCGTCGGAGCTGCCGGGCTTGCCGCTGCGCGATATTGTTATCTATCCTTTTATGATCGTTCCGCTTTTTGTATCGCGGGATAAATCGATCAAGGCGGTCGAAGAAGCTTTGAAGGACAATCGGATGATCGTCCTTGTTTCGCAGAAGGATATAAATAAGGAAGATCCGAGCGGAGACGACCTATACGAAGTCGGCACTGTCGCCATTATCATGCGAATGCTAAAGCTGCCCGACGGCAGGATACGCATTTTGATACAAGGACTCTCGCGGACGATTGTCGATTCCGTCACGTCCGGCGGCGATTATGTAAAGGTGAAAATCACGCCTATTTCGGAACCGCTGGCTCCTGAAGGCTCGCTCGAAGTCGAGGCGCTTGTTCGAAACGTCCGCGGATCGATGGAACGCGCAGCTTCTCTGGGCAAAAATATTTCGCCCGAGGTTTTGGCGATTATCGCGAATCTTGATGACGCGGGACGGCTCGCGGATCTCTCTGCTTCGAATCTCGAATTAAAGGTCGAAGACGGGCAAAGCGTCCTGGATATTTCCGAACCCGTCAAGCGTCTGCGTCGCGTCAACGATCTTTTGAGCAAGGAAATCGATGTTCTCACCGTGCAGCAGGAGATCAACACGCAGGCCCGGGCCGATATCGACCGGTCGCAGCGGGAATACTTTCTGCGCCAACAGCTAAAAGCGATTCAGGGCGAGCTGGGCGATGGCAACGAGCTTTTCGAGGAGATCGAGGCATACCGCGACAAGATTTTAAAGGTAAAAATGCCCGAAAATGCGGAGGAGGAATCACTTCGGCAATTAAAAAAACTCGAAAGAATGCATCCTGATACCGCCGAAACGGCAACGCTTCGAAATTGGCTCGATATCATGACCGAGCTACCGTGGTCGAATGCTTCAAAGGACAATCTAAACTTAAAAAAAGCCGAGAAGATTCTGAACGAGGATCATTACGGGCTGGAGCGTGTCAAGGAAAGGATCATCGAAGCACTCGCCGTCCGCAAGTTGATGGAAAAACCGAAGGGATCGATTCTCTGTCTGGTCGGGCCGCCGGGAGTGGGTAAAACGTCGCTTGGCAGATCGGTCGCGCGAGCGTTAAATCGCAAATTCATTCGGTTGTCGCTCGGCGGCATGCATGACGAAGCCGAGATTCGCGGGCACCGGCGCACCTATGTCGGCGCGATGCCGGGCCGCGTCTTGCAGGCGATCCAGCAAGCAGGGACGAACAATCCTCTAATCATGATGGATGAGATCGACAAGGTCGGCGCCGATTTTCGGGGCGATCCGAGCTCGGCGCTTTTGGAAGTACTCGATCCCGAACAAAATTCGAGCTTTCGTGACAATTATCTTGGCGTGACGTTCGATCTGTCGAATGTAATGTTCATGACGACCGCGAATGTGCTTGACACGATCCAGCCCGCCTTACGCGATCGAATGGAGATAATTTCGCTTTCCGGCTATACCGAGGAGGAAAAATTCGAGATCGCCAGACGGCACCTGATCCCAAAACAGATCGGCGAGAACGGGCTCGAAAAAGACGATGTCAAATTTGATCGAAAGGCGGTCACAAAGATCATCAGCGAATATACGCAGGAAGCGGGACTTCGACAGCTCGAACGGGAAATCGGCAAGATTTCGCGAAAGGTCGCACGCAAAAAAGCCGAACTGGACGGCGAATTTCAACCGGTTAGGGTAGGAGCCGAAAATGTTAAGGAATATTTGCGTAATCCGAAGATTTTTTCCGAAGGTGCCTTAAAGAAGGACCAGATCGGCATTGTTACAGGTTTGGCGTGGACAGCGGTCGGCGGCGATATCCTGTTTATCGAAGCTCTCAAAACGAAGGGAAAGGGCAAGTTGATGCTCACGGGCCAGCTTGGCGAAGTGATGCAGGAATCGGCTCAGGCGGCATTTTCATACGCAAAGGCTCGGGCCGCGGAACTGGGAATCTCCGACGAGGCTCTGGATAATTTCGATATTCACATACATCTTCCCGAGGGAGCTATTCCGAAAGACGGCCCGAGCGCCGGAATTACGATGGCTACGGCTCTTGTGTCGGTCCTTGCTCAGCGTCCGGTTCGCAAAGACGTCGCAATGACCGGCGAAATTACATTAAGGGGCAACGTCCTGCCAGTCGGCGGAGTCAAAGAAAAACTGCTCGCGGCGCGGCGTGCGAAAATCAAAACCGTCATTCTTCCCGAACCTAATAGGCGCGATCTTGAAGATCTGCCCAAGGAAGTTTTGGAGGATTTGAACTTCATATTTGTAGAAAACGTCCGGCAAGTATTTGCCGAAGCTCTACTCGAAGCAAAACCCGCGGCAAAAGCAGCAAGAAAATCGTAAATTCGGCTTTAGGTTTTGATTTATTTGAGATTTTTCGTGTTGTTCGTGGTTTCTTCTTAATAAAGTTAAAAAGACTGGAATCATGAAGCACACTAATCACCGCGAAAAATCTCAAACTGAACCACTACCTCATCGGAAAATAGTGACGATTACTGGGTTGATGTGGTATTATATTTGATGATTCGCGCTTTTTAATAATTTTAGATTCATCACCAAAAGGAACTTTTTAGATTCAGGAGCGTTAGAAATTCTGAGTTACATTCATTTGGGCCGTTCGCGCATTCGCCCTAACCCTGAAGATAATACTGTAAGGAGTATAGACGAAGTTTAATGAGAACATCTATTTATAAGGTCCTATCTATCTCTGCATTAATTGTTTTGGCCCTTAATTCGATTGCCTTTGGTCAGATTACAAGCTCTACGTCAAGCAGCGAGAACGTTACCCCGGCGGTTTTAAAAGCTCAGGACGCGGTTACTAAGGTTCTGGACGACTCGGGTAAATTGTTTCGGGACGGCATGTCCGCATTAAAGGAAAATCGGCGTTCGGATTCGGGAAACAGCTTCGATAAATCGGTAGAAGTATTTTTGTATTCTACCCTGGACATTCAGAAAGATAAAAAACTCCAAACCTGCTACACACAGCTCATCGAAACGGTTTACCGCATTGAATTTCCTTCCGATGCGCAGCAGCCGAAGATAAGGGAGCTGTCCGCATCCTGCGGCTGGAGATGGAACGACGCCGATTTCCAGCTTGCAGATACGGTCGCTCAACTTGCGAAGTTTAATAAGCCTCTAGCGGCTAATCCCGCAATCGTCGCGACGACCGCGGGCGGAACAAATCAACCCAACGTTTCTCTAATCGGCTTCAACGAACAGGGATTTGAGCCGTCCCCGCTTGACGAACTTTCCAAGCTCGAACTTACACCTGAGGAGCAGCAAGTCGAAAGCAGTCCGGTCGCACAGGCACAGTATCAATATATTCAGTACGCGGTAGCCAATAAATCGCTCGGGTTCAGCTTTCAGGTTCACCCGATGATCCAGCAATACATTAATTATTATCGCGGACGCGGGCGCTCTACGATGGAAGTTGGGTTATACCGTTCGGGCATGTTCATGCGCATGGCCCGCCGGATTTTTAAGGAAGAAGGAATTCCTGAAAACGTCGCTTGGCTCGGGCAGGTTGAAAGTGCGTGGAAGCCAACGGCGATGTCCTGGGCGGCGGCTTCCGGTTTGTGGCAGTTTATTCCGGGAACCGGTGCAATGTACGGTCTTCGCCGGACGGCGCATATCGACGAACGAAACAGTTTTGACGAAGCGACCCGCGCTTCGGCCCGCTATCTGAAGTTCCTTGCAAATCGTTACGGCGGAAATTGGGAACTCGCGATGGCGGGGTATAATTGCGGCGAAGGAAACGTGGATCGGGCTATACGACGTGCGGGCGTAGCCAATTTTTGGGCCGCATATCCTTATTTGCCGAGGGAAACACGCAACTACGTCCCGAATATTTTGGCGACGATCCTGATCGCTAACAGCCCGGCTCAATACGGTTTTGGACACGTTCGTCCGGCGCCGCCGCTTCAGTACGACCGCATCCGCGTTCCGGCTTCAACGAACCTCGCTTTGATCGCACAGGCTTCGGACACGAGCGTTCAGTATATTCGTTATCTCAATCCGCATCTCCGCAATAATTTTACGCCGCCCGAGCCTTACGTGATTAACGTTCCGCCCGGAAAATCCGATGACGTAGTCGCCGTCTTTAGACGTATCCCGGCGTCGAAGATCAACAACACGAATCTTGCAAACTCGGTCCGCGGAGAATCGTGGCAGACGATCTCAAACCGCACCGGAGTCGGTGTTGCCGAATTGATCGCTGCTAACCCCGGTATGAAGGAGCCGAAAGGAAAGGTCTTTGTTCCGGTAATGGGTAACAGGGTAAGTACAATCGCTTACTCACGCCCGACTACTCCCATCAGTACAAGTATGGGAAAGGCGGCACTCGTCGTTAGAGCACAATCCGGCGATACGGTTGCAAAACTTGCGACCCGACATAACGCCAATCCGACGGAAGTAGCCAAATATAACGGCTTGCTGCCGAATTCGGTTTTGGGTGCGGGACGCGAAATCAAGATACCGGGGAAATAGACCTGATGGGATACAGATGATAAAAAAGCCGGGTCTGATTTCAGGCTCGGCTTTTTTGGTTTGGTTGCAAGGCCTCTGTCGGTTTGTTTTGTTTTCATACATCTCGCTGTCGTTCACGCGTGATGCGTCGCATTTACAAGCGTATGTAACATGTCGGCACGATTCTTGCAGTTTAATTCGCTTGCAAAAACGGAGGCTTTGAACATGAATATCGAACAACGCACACAAAATCCGGATGTGAACTCGCCCGACCCGGACAGCGATCCGACGCGGCGCGAACCCTATGGCCCCGGCAACGGCGACGACGTTGAGCGAAACGACGATATTCCGGTTCCTCCGGACGTCGAGCGGCCGCACCCTGTGGAGGACCCGCCGGTCAATGACGAGGTCCCGGTCGGCGACGTGGACGATAGTCCGAAACGCATTGTCGGCGAATAGATAACGAACTCATTTAGGCTCTCGATCAACTGCCGGGTTTTACTAAAAGACCTTGGCCGGTGGGTAAAGAAACGATCTTCTGATCCTTCGCCGCTGCCGCTGCGTCCATGGCATATTTCTGTTCCTCATAGCCGTCGTACGCATAATCGTCGAGTAAAACGAAGGCTCCCGGCACAAGCAAATCCCAAAAATAATTAAATGCGGCCACCTCCGGAGGCGCACAATTCATGTCTAAATGCAGGAAGGCGATTTTTTGGGCGCCGACGTCTTTGAGCGTGTCCGGCACCGGCCCTTCTATAATTCGCACATTCTCCCATTCCGAGAAATTTGCCCTTGCAGATTCCACGCCGCGTACATAAAAGCCATCCGCGAGATGTTTTTCGTTTCGCTCGACCGTGCCGGAGGCGGCTTCCTTATCGCTAATGTATCGGGGGTCAAGCCCTGAAAAAGTGTCGAGCAAATAGAAAGTTTTATTCGTTCGGTCCCAATCTAGATAATCCATAATCGCCGAGCTCAGAAAGCCCCGGTTTACACCGCATTCCACAAAGTCTCCTTCCAACCTGCTCGCGCAATCCGCCGCCCACAATCCGATGTGAACCCGCCAATGCCAGTCGTAATCGCCAGCAGCCTTCGCGCCGCGCGCGTATGCCTTTGCGAATGCGTGATCGTGCATAAAGTCATGATTGTGTACGCTTATCAGACCATCGGTCTCGTATATATGATCGCCTTTCGGCATGCGTCGGATTATATAGCCTGTTGAGCGGATCAATCTCTTAAGTGCCGAGCGAAGTCGCATGATTTATTGTATTTCCCAACCACCATCCAGGTTGTACCGGCGTTGCTAATATAACAAATTGTCGTGGCCTGTTCGATTCCGTTCCAAATGATTTCTAGGCTTATTTGATTTTTCAAATTCTTATTTTGTACTTGACAATCGCCTAGTCTGTAACTAAACTTGTTACAGTATGGCGGCGAACAGTCAATTTTCAGTGGCGGTACACATCCTGGCGATGCTGGCCAAATCCGGTGATGAGAACGTCAAGTCCGAGTGCCTGGCAGGCAGCGTCAATACTAACGCTGTTGTTATTCGTCGTCTACTCGGTCTGCTGAACCAGGCAAATCTCGTTGTCTCGCAGACCGGTTCGACGGGCGGGACGCGTCTTGCAAGGAAGCCGGACGAAATAGATCTTACGGAAATTTACCGAGCGGTCTCATGCGGCGAGGTTTTTGCTCTTCATGCTAAGGCACCGAATCAGGATTGTCCGATCGGGAAAAATATCGAAGCAGTTTTGTGCAGTTTACAAAAAGAGATAGATAAAAGTGTCGGAGAAAAATTATCGCAATACACGCTTCAAAGCGTGATTGAGATGGTCGAACAAGGGCGGGTTTAATTTTTTTTGATTTGATTTGTATCAAAATGAGTTACAGAAATGTTACGCGAAAAAAGTGCATTAAATACAAGGAGGGAAATATGACCGCGTTGGCGGCGAAATGGGCGCCGATGGCGATGAATGTATTTAGAATGTTCGTGAGAATGTTGGGCCTTTGAGGCAAGACGAAAAAGGTCAGAAATTAATAAAACAATGAAAGAATATATCGAAAAGGCGATGACATTCGCCGAATATACGAAGTTGATCGACGATCTGTTAGCCGAAGGCAAAACCACCGGTCAGAATCAGTCCGAGGCAATGTTCGGCTATGGCAAATTGAACCGGCAGCGGATGCATCGTCTGGAGAAGACGATTAGGCTAAATGAGAGCTTGAAAGCGATTACCCGAAGTTCAACGCGCAAAATGATATGGCTGATTATAACGGAAGGCTGGTGCGGCGATGCGGCACAAAACATACCAGTAATCGAGAAGATTGCCGCCGAAAGTATTAATACCGAAACACGATATATCTTACGCGATGAGAATCTTGGATTGATGGATCGCTATCTTACGCGGGGTGCTCGATCCATACCGAAATTGATTGCGCTCGATGCAGAAACGCTCGAAGAAATCGGTACCTGGGGAGCACGGCCGGCGGCTGCACAGTTATTGTTTGAGGAGATGAAGGCACGCGGCCTTGAAAAGCAATTGATGATGGAAAATATGCAGCGTTGGTATAACACCGACAAAAATCAGTCGATTCAAGCGGAGTTCGAAAGGCTTTTACGAGAGTGGAATGGCGGGCGAACGGCAAGCGCCCGGGCGTAGAACGTAACGCTGGCTTCCGGCCGGTCTTATCGTGGGCATTTTCCTCTCGCACGTGACGGCAGGATGCCCGTAACGCCAATGGAATTTGATGCGGCAATCCTGCACACGCGTTTGACCGCAGGATTCCGTCACGACAACCGTGAGGATGGCGGCGTTAAAACAGGTGAAAAATCTGTGGCTGGTAATTTTATGAAAGTATACGAAATACGACAATTCGGTATCGAAAATCTAACACTGGCGGACCGCGAAACTCCGCAGCCAAAAACGAACGAAGTCGTGGTGAAATTCCACGCGTTTTCGCTCAACTACCGCGACCTGATGCTTGTCGAAGGACGTTATAACCCACGGACGAAATTTCCCGCGATCCCCTTTTCGGACGGAGCGGGCGAGATCGCCGCTGTTGGCGACGGCGTTACGAAATGGAAGGTCGGCGACCGGGTTTGTCCGATATTTATGCAGGGGTGGAGCGATGGTAAGCTTTCCGCTGAAAAATCGAGAACCACCCTCGGCGGTGGCGGCGATTGGGATGGAGTTTTACGCGAGTTCGGAACTTTTAACGAGCAAGGGGTGGTAAAAATTCCCGAACATCTTTCTTTCGAGGAAGCGGCGACGCTACCGTGCGCCGGCGTTACGGCATGGAATACGCTCGCCGTTTCGGGAAATTTAAAGGCAGGCGAGACGGTTTTGACGCAAGGCACTGGCGGCGTCTCGATCTTTGCGCTGCAGTTCGCCAAGCTTTTCGGAGCTAGAGTCATAGCTACTTCGAGCAGCGATGAAAAGCTGGCACGAGTGAAAGAGCTTGGCGCCGACGAAATGATCAATTACAAGACCCGCGACGATTGGGACAAAGCGGTTTTAGAGATTACGGCCAAGCGCGGGGTTGATCACGTAGTTGAGGTCGGCGGCACGGGCACGATGGCGAAATCTGTTAATGCCGTGAGCGCGGGTGGCCATATCGCGGTGATCGGTGTCTTGACGACATCGGGCGATTTCAATCCGATCTCTATCTTGATGAAAGCAGTCAGAATGCAAGGGATACTTGTCGGTTCACGTGAGATGTTTGAGGAGATGAACCGGGCAATCGAAGTGAATAAACTAAAGCCGGTAATAGACAAGGTTTTCGAATTCCGCGGAGTCCGTGAAGCTCTCAAATACATGGAAAGTGGAGCTCACTTTGGAAAGATCGTCGTCCGAATGCCATAACCGGGGGCGGGTGAGACCGGATAAATTGGACGACGAAAACTCGACCGGCGAGGTTGCATTGAAGATTAGTAAGGTAAGGCGAATGAAGTGATTGGACGAATTTGGCACGGCTGGACCACGCATGAAAATGCCGACATTTACGAGAATCTGCTTAAAACCGAGATAATTCCGGCGATAGCGGCAAAAAACATCAAAGGGTTTCGAAACATACAACTACTTCGACGCGCCCTGAATGACGAAATCGAGTTTATCACGATCATGAAATTCGATACCCTTGAATCCGTCAAGCAATTTGCCGGAGAGGACTACGAAACCGCACACGTTCCGCCGAAAGCCAGAGAAATCTTAAAACGCTTCGACGAACGTTCGCAGCACTACGAGGTAAAAGAAAATCTGGAATATTGAGACTTCATAGGAATTTTGCAACCGACTCAAAATGTACACGGGTGAATCACGCACAGATCGATAACGGAAAGGAAAGCCAAGCCAAGCCTCATCGGCTGTATCGAATGGATAAAATGGTTGGAGAATTTCCGACGGCTTTAATTGCGGAAGTTTACGGCAGTACTACTAAATAAAGAGTTGATTCGGACGACGGGATTTTTGTCAGGAACGGAACGCGACCGCACAAGGCGATTGAAAGCGGAAAAAATGATTGATAGAGTCGTGCTTACTGTTAAGTGAGAAGCTGAATTTAATGGACAAATATTTATACAAATTAGTTGATGTATTTACGGAAAAACCGCTCGAAGGCAATCAACTCGCGGTTGTTTTTGAGGCTGACAATTTAAGCGATGAACAGATGCTGGCAATCACCCGCGAGTTTAATTACTCGGAAACGACTTTTGTTTTGCCCCCGCGAAACAACAAAGCCGCCTGGCGTTTGCGTTCGTTCACGCTAGCGGAGGAAGTCTTCGGCGCGGGACATCAAACTTTGGGAGCGTGGTGGGCGATTGCTGAAAACAATCTTGTTGATTTGAGAGCGGGCGAGAACGTTGTTTATCAGGAAATCGGCGACGAAATATTTTCTTTGGAAATTTATGTCGAATCGGGAAAACCGCAAAGAATATTAATGACGCAGAGCAAACCTGTTTTCGGTGAAAAATTTAGAGACAAAGCAATGATTGCCGCGGCAGTAGGGCTTGACGAGTCGGATTTTTTCGTCGAATCGCTCGAACCGCAAGCGGTCTCGACGGGTGCGTTTCATTTTCTCGCTCCGGTGAAAAATATCGAAGCGTTAAAAAGGGTGCAAGTTGACGCGGCTGAATTAATCGAACTTGCCAGACCGCTCGGCTGTCACGGCTGCTATCTCTATACATTGGACACGGTTGATAAAAACTCGGCGGCGCACGCCCGCGCATTTTTTCCGGGCGTTGGAATGAATTCGGAAGACCCGGCAACCGGAACCGCGGCGGGACCGCTCGCGGCTTTGTTGGTTTCAAAAGGGATTCTGCCCGAAGGAAAAACTTTAATCGTCGAGCAAGGCTATGAAATCAACCGCCCGAGCCGCATCGAAGTTTCAGTCAACGGCGATGAAATAAAAGTCGGCGGAAAGTGTGTGATTGTCGGTGAAGGAAGTCTGAAATTGTGAGCGATTGAATCTGTATAATTTGTTGAACTTATATATATGTCAAATCTGAAATCGCATTTATCGGAAATAATTAAATTTACAAGGAGAAAATAAAAATGAAAGCAGTACTAATGAACGAATACGGTGATGAAAATGTTTTGACGTATACCGATGTTGAGCGTCCCGCGCCGAAAGCAGACGAAGTTTTAGTGAAAGTTCACGCGGCGGCGGTCAATCCGGTTGATTGGAAAATTCGCGGCGGATTGGGAGAAATGTTCGGGCTGCAGCTTCCCATAATTCCCGGGTGCGAGATCGCCGGAACAATTGAAAAAGTCGGCGGTGATGTCGAAAATTTCAAGAGCGCTGATACGGTGTATGGTTACATCAGCTTACAGCGCAATGGCGGTTATGCCGAATATGCGATTGCCAAAGCGGATGAAATCGCGCCGAAGCCGAAAAGGATGGACTTTGAGTACGCGGCGGCGGTGGCGGTCGGGGCGTTGACAGCGCGGCAGGCGATTTTTGATACAGCGAATCTGCAAAACGGACAGAAAATTCTGATAACCGGAGCGTCGGGCGGGGTCGGTTCCATGGCGGTCCAGCTTGCCAAAGCCAAAGGAGCATATGTCATCGGTACGGCTTCAGGCGAGAATGAGGAGTTCGTCAGAAGTCTGGGTGTGGACGAGTTTATCGATTACACTGAGCGCAAGTTTGAAGAGATCGTCAAAGACGTTGAGGTCGTTTTCGATACGGTTGGAAGCGACACGTTGGAGCGATCGTTTCAGACTCTGAAAAAAGGCGGCTTTCTGGTGACAACGGTAGAGCCGCCGTCGGATGAAAAGGCAAAACAATTCGGGATTAGTGCCGCGATGATAAATGTTCTGCCGAGCGCGAAGCAGTTGGCCGAAGTTAACCGGCTTATTGACGCGGGCAAATTGAAAACACATGTTGGAACGGTTCTGCCGCTCGCGGAAGTCAAAAAGGCACATCGACTTTCCGAAAGCGGACACGCGCGCGGCAAGATAATTTTGCAGGTCGGCTAATAGGCAATTTGTTTGATCTGAGTTAACGAAATCCATGAAAGTTTTTTTAACGGGAGCGACCGGCTATGTCGGCTCCGTCGTTGCTGAAAAATTGCTGGCAAAAGGCCATGAGGTCGGCGGATTAGTGCGTAGCGAAGCGTCCGAGGCGAAGCTTCCGGATCGCAAAGTTATACCGATTCGCGGTGATCTGGGTGATTTCGATGTTCTGAAGAAGGGTGCTGCCGAAGCGGACGCCGTTATACATACCGCGTTCAACCACGATTTTTCCGACTACAACGATGCGGTTAAACTAGATAGAAACGTCATTGCGACGTTCGCCGAGGCACTCGAGGGAACGAAGAAGCCCTTTATCATCACATCCAGTTCCGCGATACTCGGCGACACGACAGGCGTTGAAGCCGACGAGGATTATCCTTTCGACCAATATTCACCACGAATTTTGCGCGGTGAATCGGAGCGTGACGTATTGAGTTTATCGTCAAATGGCGTGCGAAGCATTGTATTGCGTTTACCTTTGTTCGTTTACGGACGCGCCGGAAGCTCGTTCGTCCCATACATCATAAAACAAGCCAAAGACACTGGTGCCGCAAGTTATGCGGAATCGGGCTCTCAAAAAGTTTCGGCGGTCCATGTGGAAGACGCGGCTGATATGTATCTTTTGGCTTTGGAAACGACGACCGCAAAAGGACTTTATAATATTGCGTCTGAAAGCGTTTCTCTCAAGGAGTTAAACGAAGCGGCCGCTCGGCTTCTGAATATCGAAGCAAAAAGTATCCCGGTAGAAAAGGCTAAAGCACAATTTGGCGGGATGTTCAATTTCTTATCGATCAATAATGAGCTTTCATCCGAAAAGGCAAAACGCGATCTCGGCTGGAAGGCGAGAAACATTGCGATTTTAGACGACATCGAAAATGGTTCCTATCGGAAGTTTAAGGAGGAGGAGTAAATTATGAAAAAGCGAAAATTGGGGAGTGATTTGGAAGTTTCGGCCATAGGGCTCGGCTGTATGGGGATGAGTTTTGCCTATGGCGACGCCGACGAGACGGAGTCCCTGGCGACGATCGACCGCGCTTTGGAACTCGGAGTGGATTTTCTCGACACGGCGGATATGTACGGCCCGTACACGAACGAAGAACTCGTCGGAAAAGCCCTGAAGGGCAAACGCAATAAATTCGTTTTAGCGACAAAATTCGGGATAGTAATGGATCCGGCAAATCCCGCCGCCCGTGGGATAAACGGCCGTCCCGAATATGTGCGGCAGGCGGTCGAAGCCAGCCTGAAACGTCTCGCCGTCGACGAAATCGATCTTTATTACCTGCACCGTGTCGACCCGGACACGCCAATCGAAGAGACCGTTGGGGCAATGTCGAAATTGATCGAGGAAGGCAAGATAAGGCATATAGGTTTGTCCGAAGCCTCCGGCGAAACTTTACGAAAGGCGTCGGCGATTCATCCGATCACCGCCGTGCAAACGGAATATTCGCTTTGGACACGCGATGTCGAAGACAACGGCGTTTTAGAGACTTGCCGTGAACTGGGGATTGGCTTTGTCGCCTATTCGCCGCTCGGTCGGGGATTCTTGTCCGGAGAAATCAAGAATTTTGAAGATTTGGCGGAAGACGATTGGCGGAGAACAAATCCGCGTTTTCAGGGTGAAAATTTTACGAAGAATTTAGAATTGGTCGGTAAGGTAGAAGAAATTGCAAACGAAAAGGACATTGCAGCTTCGCAGCTTGCGTTGGCGTGGATTCTCGCCCAGGATGATGACGTCGTACCGATCCCGGGAACAAAACGTCGAAAATACATTGAGCAGAATGCGGAGGCTGTTAATATCGAACTGACGCAGAATGATCTGGAGAGAATCGACGAAGTTTTTCCGAAAGACGCCGCCGCCGGTTTGCGATATCCTGAGGCAATGATGAAAGGCGTAAACGCGTGAAGATTGTTAGCTTCGAACGAACGATGAACGCGGAAAAGGAAGATATCATGTTTCATTTCTGATCCCAATCCGTGTTAACGACGACTTAATATATCTCTTTTATGGATGAATATTTAAAGCCAACCGAGTTTTTAGATTCCGACGATTCAACTGTTCGTGCGTTTGCCGAATCTCATGTCCGAGATGCGAAATCCGATATTGAAAAGGCGGTGAAACTCTATTACGCAGTGCGCGACGGTTGGCAATACGATCCGTATATGCTCGATCTGCGTCGTGAGGGTTTGAAAGCGAGCCGAATGCTGACGAAAACACGTGGCTACTGCGTGGAGAAAGCGATCCTGCTGGCGGCTTCGGCGAGAGCAGTCGGAGTTCCAAGCCGTTTGAGTTTTTATATAGTACGCAATCACATCGCGACCGACCGACTGGAAAAAATTCTGAAAAAGAATTATCTCGTCTTTCATGGAGCGGCAGAGATGTTTTTAGATGGTAAATGGCTAAAAACGACACCGGCATTCAATAAAAAATTATGCAATTCTCTCGGCGTCGAACCGCTCGAATTTCACGGTTCAGATGATTCGATATTTCAGGAGTTCGACCGCTCGGGCAATACATTCATGGAATATTTACACGATTACGGGTCGTTCGCCGACCTGCCTTACAATTTATATCTTGAAGAATTGAAAAAGCATTATCCGCATATATTCGGTAACGGATCATACACGAAGCAGGATTTGGTTTACGACTTTAAACAAATAAAATTTAAAGTTACTACACGTGATTAAGGATAAACGACGCGTTTCAACGCCCCCGAAAAGCTGAAGCCAGTTATCCGATTCGCGCTGGAAAATTGCGATAGTCGCCGGTTTGAGATTTTTCGTGTTGATCCGTGTGAATTCGAGATTCCAGTTTTTTAACTATTTTAGAAGGAACCACAAAAAACACGAAAAAGCACGAAATAAATCAAAATCCGAAAACTAAGTAATGTCTATCTGAACCACTACCTAAATGCTTTCAACTCGCATTTGTACGATGAATACTGTATCTTCTCTCCTTGCTGTAAACGAAATAAACGGGAAGGCCGGGAACGGGAAACTTGCGTAAGTATTTAAAATTCATCCTATTGGCACTATTCGCCGTATTTTTATTCTGGTTTTTTGGGCGAAATCTTGATTGGCAGCAGGTAAGTCGAAGCCTGCGTCAGGCAAATCCGTATTATCTGACGGCAGCAGTTCTGATCATCTGCGTCGGATATCTTCTACGCGCGATCCGATGGAAGGTACTGCTCGAGCCGATAACTGAATCCAGCTTGAAAGAACTTTTTGCGACCACGACCGTCGGTTTTGCCGCGATTTTTCTGATCGGAAGAGCCGGCGAGATCGTCCGTCCGATGTGGCTTCCGATGCGCGATCCGCGAGTTCGCCCCTCGGCCGCGCTCGTCACTCTCGGACTCGAACGCATTTTCGATCTCGCGGCTTTAGTTTGTTTTTTTGCCGCGAATCTGTTGTGGTTCACGCCGCCGGCCGGTCGCGAAAAAGATTTCGAATACATCGAGTTTGCCGGGATTCTAATGCTGTTTGTAGTAGCATTCGGGTTCGTCGTTTTGATCGTTTACCAGCGAATGTCGTCGAGGGTTATTACATGGACTGAAAACGTAACGGATCGAAAGTTCATTCCGAGGAGAATTCGGCGAATCGTTCTTAGTATTCTGAAACAGCTCACCGCAGCCCTG
>Ga0136617_10003030_pt1 | contig 14986 bp, 11 predicted proteins | sample AntDrymUQ3222106_2_FD_129672 | JGI IMG/M metagenome (GOLD analysis project Ga0136617, IMG submission 129672) | Polar desert sand microbial communities from Dry Valleys, Antarctica - metaG UQ322 (21.06) | ecosystem: Environmental > Terrestrial > Soil > Desert | place: Antarctica: Dry Valley... | reverse complement strand
GCCACCGGCTACAACATCTTCCAGGGCGGGGGCGAGGGGATGGTCCTGTTCAACCCGACTCTGGCCGACGTCGAGACCGACAACCACTGGCTGCCGGTCGTCCACCTGGCCGACGGCACCGCGCTCAAGGCCTTCCTCGACGCCAACGATGACGTCACCGGATCCTTCACTCCTGGCCAGCCTCGCGATGGCCAGGGCGACGTCATGGCTGCGTTCTCGTCGCGAGGTCCGGCCGGGCCGTTCGTCAAGCCCGATGTCACCGCCCCCGGTGTGCAGATCCTCGCCGGGCACACCCCGACTCCCGAGAGCATCGTCGAAGGGCCGCCGGGTGAGCTGTTCCAGGCCATCGCCGGCACGTCGATGTCGTCGCCCCACGTGGCGGGAGCCGCGGTGCTCCTCGCCGCCGTGCATCCGGACTGGACACCGGGCCAGGCGCGCTCGGCGCTGATGACCACCGCTACCACCGACGTCGTCAAGGAGGACACCGAGACACCGGCTGACCCCTTCGACATGGGCAGCGGCCGCATCGACCTCACCGTCGCCGGCGACCCCGGCCTGACGCTCGACGAGTCCGCCGGCGACTTCCTGCGCCTTACGGGGGACCCGACGACCACAGTGGACCTCAACATCGCCTCGATCAATGCCCCCGTCATGCCGGGTCAGGTCGTCACCACCCGCACCGTCACCAACGTGACCGGCTCCACCGCCACCTACACGGCGGACACATCGGTGGGCGAGGGCAGCAGCATCACCGTCAGCCCCGACCGCTTCACCATCCCGGCCGGGGCGTCGCGGACGCTGACCATCACCCTCGAGTCGTCCAACACCGACGGCCAGGAGTTCGGTGAGATCCGGCTGACCGCCAACGGTCGCCAACCCCTCCACATGCCCGTCGCCTTCGCGCCGTCGCAGGCCGGAGTGACCGTCGACAGCGATTGCGATCCCTCCAGCGTGGGGGTCGGCGAGACATCGTCGTGCACGATCAGCGCCACCAATGACAGCTTCGGTCCCACGACGGTCAGCGGCACGACCACGGTGAACGACCGCCTCCGAGTCGCCGCAGCCGGCGCGCCGGCCGAGGTCAGCGGTCCTCGTACCGCGACCGTGCCGCCAACCGAGCTGGACGGCCGGGCGCCGGGTGTGCCCAGCCTCGAGCCCCTCGGCTTCGAGGGCTACCTGCCCCTCGACACCTTCACCGATCCCGAGCCGATCGGCGACGAGGAGATCATCGACTTCGACATCGGCGAGCCGTACCTCTACAACGGTGTCCCCTACGACCGCGTCGGTGTGAGCTCCAACGGCTACCTGATCGCCGGAGGGAGCAGCGGGAGCGTCGACAACGTCTGCTGCCCGCCGCAGATCCTTCCGGACGGGGCTCCCCCCAACAACGTGATCGCCCCGTTCTGGAGCGACCTCACCGGTGAGGGCTCCGACGGCATCTACGCCACGATCCTCACCGACACCGAGACCGACCAGTCCTGGGTCGTCGTCGAGTGGCGGGTCACGCCGTTCGGCAACTCGACGCCGAAGACCTTCGAGGTCTGGCTCGGCCTCGACGACGAGCAAGACGTCGAGATGACCTACCCGCTCGACGATCTGCCCGACGACACCGGCCTGTCCGAGCGACTCGTCATCGGGGCCGAGAACGAGAACGGCACCGGTGGCGAGTCTCGGGTCGACGAGCCGCCGAGCATCCCCGCCGGTGAGGACTCCGCCGACCTGGCCGTCGTCAGCACCGACCCCACGCCAGGGGACTCGATCTCCTACACCGTCGAGGTCACCGGCTACGCCGGCGGAGCCGGCGAGGTCCGCACCGAGATCACCGCCACCGACGTGCCGGGCACGACGGTGGTCACCTCACCGATCGCGGTGGCCGGGCCGGTCCTGGGCGAGGTAGAGGCCTTCGTCGAGCGGGCCTACCAGGATCTGCTCGGGCGGCGGGCCGACCCCGGAGGCCTGTCCTACTGGTCTGATCGCATCCGGGCCGGCACCATCACCCGCGCCGGGTTCGCCTTGCAGCTGGCCCGCAGCGACGCCTGGCTCGGCGGCGTGGTCGACGGCCGCTACCAGCAGGTGCTCGGCCACGGGCCCGACGCCGAGGGTCGGGCGTTCTGGATCAGCCAGCTGCGGAGCGGCACGTCCGAGCGGCTACTGGTGGCCCAGCTCATCGGATCGACAGAGTTCTTCGACTCCGCCAACCGTGAGGTGCCGGCGTTCGTCGACGAGACGTTCCTAAGCCTGATCGGGCGGCTGCCCGAGCCGGCCGGGCGCGACTACTGGATCGGACGGGTCGACGGTGGCCTGCCCCGCTCGCGGGTCGGGTCGATCATCTTCTCCCTGCAGGAGGTGCGGGAGGTGCGGGCCACCGCTCTCTCGCAGCGGCTGCTACGCCGCCCGCCGACCCCGACCGAGCTGAGCACGTGGGCGGCCAGCCTGCGCACCAGTACCGACCTGGCCCTCACGGCCGCCATCGTCGGTAGCGAGGCCTACTTCGAGCGCCGCGACTGATCCCTCTCCTCAGCGGGTGTCGCGGGTGACCGCTCGGCGCAGGGCCGAGACGAGGGCGATCGTGCAGCCCTGCAGGGCAAGCTGCTCCTGGTCGCGTATGAGCGTCGCCCGCAGGGGCCCGGCGTAGGCCAAGCCCACGGCCGTGAAGGTCAGTCCCAGAGGGTATAGAGCCGGAGCGCCGGTCAGCGAGAACCCGATGAAGCCGGCGAGGGCGGGCAGCTCGGCGGCGGCGGCCCGGGCGAAGAAGCGGGTCCGCCACGAGCGGGCCAGGGTCAGCTCGTCGGCGCAGTCGAGGCGCACCGGCGCAGCGCGCACGCCGGCCAGACCCAACCCGCCGACGACCACGATGGCCGCGGCCGCAGCCCAGGCCGACACCGGTCGACCGGTCCGGTCGACCTGACCGGCCATGGCGGCCACGATCACCCCGACGGTGAGGAGGGCGCCGCAGATCAGCACGAACACGAAGCGCAGGGCCACGAGCCCGTCGGGGCGGCCATCGCGATCGCCCGGGCGCCAGCCCGGGTCTGATCCCAGTTCGAACGGGTCGGACCCGTCGGTGTCTGGGCTCTGATCCACGAGGGCTGATCTTGCCCGGTGCCCGGGGGCCCGAGCGACACGCGGTCGGCACTAGGTCCTCGAATCCGCCGCCCGGGCCGAGATTCCCCGTAGGTCACCCTCGCCGTCCCACCACCGCGTGACGAGACCGAAGCCGATCGCGGCGAAGGTCGGCTCCAACGCCTCGTCTTGATCTCCACCCACCTCGATCACCAGCCAACCGCCGGGGCGCAGGAGACGCCCGGCGGCGGCGATGACCCGGCGGACGAGGTCGAGGCCGTCGGCACCACCGTCGAGGGCGGTGCGAGGTTCGTACCGCTGCACGTCCACCGGCAGCAGTCGGAGCTCGCCGGTCGGGACGTACGGCGCCACTGCCGTAACGACGTCGCACCCCGCGTGACGACACAGGGGCCCGGCCAAGTCGGCCACCACCGTCGGGATGCCGTTGCGCCGAGCGCAGGCGGCGGCGCGCCCGTCGATCTCGGTGCCGATGACCGCTGCGGTCGGGACCTGTGTCATCAGATGAGCGGCGACGGCACCGGCGCCAGTGCAGAGATCGACCGCCCGACCGTTGGCCGGGAGCAGTGCCGCGGCCCGGCGGGCCAGCTCCTCACTCTGGATCCTCGGGACGTACACGCCCGGCGCGACGTGCAGGGTCTGGCCGCAGAACCGGACCGTGCTGGTGATCCAGGCCAGAGGCTCGCCCTGCTCGCGCCGGCGGAGCCACGCGTCGAGCGTGGGCCCGTCGGGGGCGCCGGCGAGGAGCTCATCTGCCTCCTCGGCGGCAGCGACGCAACCGGCTGCTGCGAGCCGGTCGACGATGGACCCGGGGGCGCGATCGGCGACTGACATCCCACGAGTGTGGACCGCGCGGCCGCGCCGGACGAGACGGGGGACAGCCCCACCGGGCCTTCACCGGGTCACTGGATGGTCGGTCAGCGGTCGCGTCCGTAGGTTTGGCCCCATGACCACCACGGTGACGGCTGCGCCCCGGCCGTCGCCGTCGCGGCTGGTTCTGCGGGCCCTGGTCGCTCCGGTGGCGCCCCGCACGCTGGCGGCTGTCGTCCATGTGGTCGCCGACCTGTTCTCGGCGATGGTGACCTCCGGCCCGATCCTGGTGTTGACGGTGATCGCAGTGTCCACCCTGCCCTTCGTCCCCATCTCGATCGCCTTCTTCGCCATCTTGTTCGTCGCCTCGCGCCTGGCCGGACACGTCGAGCGGTTCCGCCTGGCCGCCGTCTGTGGCGTCGAGATCACCAGTCCCCACGTGCGTCACCCCGGTCGGTGGCACCAGCGGATCTGGGGCGTGCTGCGATCGGCCGCCACGTGGAAGGAGCTCGGCTACCACCTCGTCCACCTGCCCAAGTCGGCGATCTTCTTCGCCATCACGGTCGGGACCTGGACCATCGGGCTGGCCCTGGTGACCCTGCCGCTCTACGTCGGCGCCGCGCCGGCCGAGCGGGCCCGACTCCTGTGGTGGTCGATCCAGCCGGGAGCCGAGGCTCTCGCCGCCGCGGCGATCGGGGTGGTCGTCCTCCTGGGCGCACCATGGGTGAGCCGGGGACTCAGCCGCCTGTCACTGGGCATGGCCGACGGACTCCTCGGCGGAGGCGAGGCCGCGGCCCTGCGCCAGAGGGTCGACACCCTCGAATCGAGCCGGGCCGACGTGGTCGACGCGGCCGAGGCCGAGCGCCGCCGCATCGAGCGCGACCTCCACGACGGCGCCCAGCAGCGACTCGTGGCCCTGGCCATGAGCCTGGGCCTGGCCCGCGAGAAGCTGGACTCGGACCCCGCCGCTGCCCGCAGCCTCGTCGACGAGGCCCACCGCGAGGCCAAGAACGCGCTGGTCGAGCTGCGCGACCTCGCCCGCGGTCTGCACCCTCCGGTGCTCACCGACCGGGGCCTGCGAGCCGCCATCTCCGGCTTGGCGTCGCGGACGCCGGTGCCGGTCGAGGTCGACGTGCGCGTCGAACGCCGCCTCCCGCCCTCGATCGAGGGCATCGCCTACTTCGTGGTGTCCGAGACGCTGACCAACGTGGCCCGCCACAGTGGCGCCACCCGAGTCCGGGCGGTGGTGGCCGACACCGGCTCGGTGCTGGTGGTCGAGGTCAGCGACGACGGCATCGGCGGAGCCAGCGCGGAGCGCGGATCCGGGTTGCGGGGCCTGGCCGACCGGGTCCGCGCCGTCGACGGCACGTTCCGGGTCACCAGTCCCAACGGTGGGCCCACCACGGTCAGGGCTGACCTGCCGCTGCCGCTGCCGCTGCCGTTGACCGGGCCGTTGCCGGTCACCGGGTCGTCGCCTGGTTCGGCGCCACCGTCAAGCGAGGGAGAGGCCTGATGCGCATCGTCATCGCCGAGGATTCCGTACTGCTGCGAGAGGGGCTGACCCGGTTGCTCGTCGACGCCGGTGAGGAGGTCGTGGGCACCGCCGGGGATGCCGAGGAAGCGATGACCGTCGTGGCCGAGCACCAACCCGACATCGTCGTCATGGACGTGCGCATGCCCCCGACCCACACCGACGAGGGACTGCGCGCCGCCATCGAGCTGCGGGCCCGCTGGCCGGGGATCGCGGTCCTCGTGCTGTCGCAGTGGGTCGAGGAGCGCTATGCGACCGAGCTGCTGGCCGGATCGGCCACCGGTGTCGGCTACCTCCTCAAGGACCGCGTGGCCGACGTGCGCGAGTTCGTCGATGCCGTGCGCCGGGTCGGCGACGGCGGTACCGCCCTCGACCCGGATGTCGTGACGCAGCTGCTGGCCACCTCGCGCAACCGCAGTCCGCTGGCTGCGCTGACACCGCGCGAGACCGAGGTGCTCAAGCTCATGGCCGAGGGCCGCAGCAACCGGGCCGTGGCCGAGGCCCTCGTGGTGTCCGACGGGGCCGTCGAGAAGCACGTGTCCAACATCTTCATGAAGCTCGATCTCCCGCCCGCGGAGGTCGACCACCGCCGTGTGCTGGCCGTCCTCCGCTATCTGGACGCGGCACCGTGACCGCGCCGACCTTCGCTCCCATCGACCCGCTGCCGCCTGCTCCGCTTCCTCCGGCCCCGACGCCGACCCCGGCCGCGAGGCCCGAGCGGCTCGGGCGACACCCGGTGGTGCGCACCGTCGCCCTCGTCCTGGGCGGCCTGCTGTCGGTGTGGGCCATCGGCTTCGGCACGTTCCTGGCCGCCAACATGTTGGTCCGGACCGAGGAGAACGAGACGCGGGTCATCGAGGGTCGCGTCGACCGCGTCGTCGTGTCGGTCACCGGGTCGGTGCTCATCGAGGCCGGGCCGGCCGACCGATCGGAGATCGACCGGAGCACTGAGTTCGGGTTCTCTCGGCCCGGCGTGATCCAGCGCCTGCGTGCCGGCGTGCTCACAGTCGAGATCGACTGCGACGACGCGGGGCTGATCTGCAACAGCCGCGTCGAGCTCGTCGTGCCGTCTGACGTCGACGTGGAGGTGTCGGCCGAGCGGGTCGAGATTGCCGACATCACCGGGGACATCGACTTGGACACGAACAGCGGGTCGGTCGAGCTGACCCGGGTGTCCGGCGCCGTCGACGCCCGGGTGGGTGGCGGGTCGGTGATCGGCAGGGACCTGACCAGCGAGGTCGTCCGGGCCCAGGCCGGCGCCGGGTCTGTCGAGCTGCAGTTCACCCGGCCCCCACGCGACGTCGACGTGACTGCGGGTGCCGGCAGCGTCCAGGTCCTCGTCCCCCCGGGCCCGGAGACCTACCGGGTCGACGCCCAGGCCGGCGTCGGTGACGCCAAGGTCGAGATCGACACCGACCGCGGCAGCGACCGCACCATCCGGGCCCAGGCCGGAGCCGGCGACGTCAAGGTGCGCTACACCGCCGGCTGAGCCGGCCGGAGCGGGGTAGACCCCTCGGGGTGGGGCTGTCCCCCCCTCTGGTGGGTGGCGAACGTCAGCGGCGAGCCGGTGGGCGGCGCCATCGAGATCGTGGGCCCAGAAGCGGACGATGAGGTCACTCACCCAACCGTCCCGAGGAGGACCAACCGTGCCCACCATCGCTCCCACCCGCCCCGACGCCCCGCCCACATCCGACTCCGCCTCGGCCGTGCGCGCCTTCGGACTGAGCAAGGTCTACGGCAACGGCCCGGCCGCCGTAACCGCCCTCGACGATGTGACCGTCGGCGTGACTCGAGGCACCTTCGTCGCCGTCATGGGCCCCTCCGGCTCGGGCAAGTCTACGCTGCTGCACTGCCTGGCCGGCCTGGACACCGCCACCTCCGGATCCGTCGAGATCGCCGGTGTCGACCTGTCCGGTCTGTCGGACCGCGATCTCACTCGTCTGCGCCGTGACCGAATCGGCTTCGTCTTCCAGTCGTTCAACCTGGTGCCCACCCTCACCGCCGAGGAGAACATGACCCTGCCGGCCCTTCTGGCCGGCCGCAAGGTCGACCAGGCCTGGATGGCCGAAGTCGTCGCCACGGTGACCCTCGCCGACCGCCTCAGCCACAAGCCGTCGGAGCTGTCCGGGGGCCAGCAGCAACGCGTCGCCGTGGCCCGAGCCCTGCTGGCCCGGCCCGAGGTGACCTTCGCGGATGAGCCCACCGGCAACCTCGACTCCCGCAGCGGGGCCGAGATCCTCGGCTTCCTCCGCCGGGCCGTCGACACCATGGGCCAGACCGTCGTCATGGTCACCCACGACCCGATGGCCGCCGGCTACGCCGACCGCGTCGTCTTCCTCGCCGACGGGCGCCTCGTCGACGAGATGGCTGATCCCACGAGCAGCGCCGTCCTGGACCGCCTCAAGCGGTTCGGCGACTGAGCGCCGCCGAGCACGACACCCCGTCCCACGAACCCGAGGAGAACCACCATGTTGCGCTTGTCGCTTCGCACCCTGCGGGCCCACGCCCGCCGCTTCACGTCAACCGTCATCGCCGTCGTCATCGGTGTCGCCTTCCTGTCCGGCGTCCTGGTGATGGTCGACACCTTCCAGAAGAACTTCGACGACATGTTCACGACCGGCACGGCCGGCACCGACGCTGCGGTCCGGGCTTCGTCTGGGGTCGAGCTCGGCTTCGGCGACTCCGCCCGAGGCGAGATCGATGCCTCGCTGGCCGCGACGATCGAGGGTGTCGACGGGGTTGCGGCCGTCGCCCCTGTCCGCACCGGTCTGGCCCAGATCGAGAGTTCCGAGGGCGAGGTCATCGGCGGCGGCGGGCCTCCGCAGCAGGGCTCGCAGTGGATCGAGGTCGACGCCCTCAACCCGTGGCGCCTGAAGGATGGGCGAGCCCCGGACGCTCCTGAGGAGGTGGTGATCGACGCCGCCTCGGCCCGCCAGGGTGACCTCGCCGTCGGTGACACGACACGAATCTTCACCCCCGAACCGGTCGAGGTCACCGTCGTGGGCGTGGCCCGCTACGGCACCGCTGAGTCCTCCGGCCCGCTCACCCAGGCCCTGTTCTCCGAGGAGGGCGCCATCGCCCACCTCGGCGGCACCGACGGGACCGTCGACAGCTTCCTCGTCGCCGGGGAACCCGACGTGGGACAAGCCGACCTGGTGCGGGACCTGCGAGCTGAGCTGCCCGACGGCGCCCAGGCCATCACCGGCGAGGCCCTCACGGAGGAGTCCCAGCAGATCGGCCGGGACTTCGTCAGCATCCTGCGCCCGGCCCTACTGGCGTTCGCCCTCATCGCCTTGATCGTCGGAGCCTTCAGCATCTACAACACCTTCGCCATCGTGGTGGCTCAGCGGACGCGCGACGCAGCGCTGCTCCGGGCCCTGGGGGCCTCCCGCCGCCAGGTCATCGGCTCCACCCTCATCGAGGCCAGTCTCGTCGGCCTCGTCGGCGGGCTCCTCGGGCTGGCCGCCGGCATCGGCCTGGCCGCCGGGCTCGGTGCCCTCCTCGCCGGCCTCAGCGGCACGGCCCAGGGGGCCTTGGTGGTCACCGCGGCCACCGTTGCCCTCGCCGTCGGCGTCGGGATAGGCGTCACGGTCGTCGCCGCCCTTCTGCCCGCTCGCCGCGCCTCACGCGTCGCGCCGGTCGCGGCGCTGCGGGAGGCTGCGATCGACGGTGGGCGCGTGACCTGGGTTCGCACCGCCGCCGGCCTGGCCTTCCTCGGGCTCGGCATCGGGCTCGGCCTGTGGGCCGTGGTCGGCGACGGAGGCGCGACCCGCGCCGGCGCCGGCGCCGCCCTCCTGCTGCTGGCCACCATCGTCTTGGCCCCGACCGTCAGCAGCCCGGTGGTGCGCCTCCTCGGGGCTCCCCTGGCCCGGCTTCGGGGCGTCACCGGGGTCATGGCCCGCCGCAACGCCGTTCGCAACCCTCGGCGCACCGGGAGCACGGCCACCGCCCTCATCATCGGCGTGGCCGTCGTCGCTCTGTTCAGCGTGGTCGGCGCCTCGCTGCGGGCCTCGGTCGATGCTCTCGTCGACGAGCAGGTGGCCGGCGACGTCATCGTCCAGGGCAGCGACCCCGACGGCTTCACCGGCCTGGCCCCGGGCCTGCAGGAGGCGATCTCGGAGCTCCCCGAGGTCTCCACGGCGGTCGGCCTGGGGTCGATGCCGGCCAACGTCGACGGCGACGACCAGCTCCTCAACTTCTCCGACGCCGCGGACCTCAACCGGGTGATCGACCTCGACGTGGCCGAAGGTGACCTCGGTGGCTTCGGCGCCGGGCAGGTCGCGGTGTCGGAGGACTACGCGGAGGAGCGGAACCTGACGTTGGGCAGTGCCGTGCCCGCTCGCTACATCGACGGCGAACGGGAGGACCTGGAGGTCGGGTTGATCTACCGGACCACCACCCTCGCCGGCAACCTGTTCGTCGACGTGGCCACGGTGCGGCCCCACGCCGCCCAGGTCGGCCCGACCGTCCTGCTGCTGCGGGCCGCCGACGGCGTCAGCCCCGATCAGCTCGACCGGGCCGCCCAGGACGCCGCCGAGTCGTGGCCGGGCACCACCATCGAGACCCGCGAGGAGTTCAAGGAGACGCAGGGGCGCACCGTCGACACCATGTTGCTTCTGATCTACGTGCTGCTGGCGCTGTCGATTGGCATCGCCCTCATGGGCATCGCCAACACCATCTCCCTGTCGACCATCGAGCGTCGCCACGAGCTGGGCCTGCTCCGAGCCGTGGGCCAGACCCGGCGTCAGGTGCGGTCGATGGTGCGGTGGGAGGCGGTCATGGTGTCCTCGCTGGGGACCCTGGCCGGCCTCGCCGTGGGCGTGACTGCGGCCTGGATGGTCCTGGCTGCGGCCGGCGGGGACTTCAATCGCATCGCCATCCCGGTTTCGACCCTGGCCATCGTGGTCGTGATCGGTGCTGCCGCCGGCGTGTTGGCCTCGGCCCGCCCTGCCGCCCGAGCAGCCAAGACCGACATCCTCAGCGCCATCGCCAGCGCCTAAGGCCCGTCGCCTGTTCCCCTCCCTGGTCGCCCTCCTCCTCGGGTGCGGCCAGGGAGGGATCGACGCGTCCTGACCAGCGTTCTCGGCACCGTAGGTCCGCCCATGCGCGTGCTGCGCTGCCGAGTTCGTGTCTCGTCGCCGGGTACGGTCCGCCGCAGTGAGCGGCAGCCCTGACCGATCCGACGAGGAGCTGATGGGGGTGGCCATCGTGGAGGCGAAGGCGGCGGGGGAGGCCGGTGAGACACCGGTAGGAGCGGTGGTCGCCGTCGACGGTCGTGTCGTGGCCCGGCGGGGCAACGAGCGGGAGCGAACCGGTGATCCCACCGCCCACGCCGAGATCCTGGCCCTGCGAGACGCCGCCGCAGTGCTCGGTGAGCGGCGCCTTCACCGAGCCAGCCTGGTCGTCACGCTCGAGCCGTGCCCGATGTGCGCCGGGGCGGCGTGGGCTGCGCAGGTGGAGCGGATCGTGTTCGGCGCCTCCGACCCACGAGCCGGGGCGACCGGGTCGCTCTACAACGTTGCCGTCGATGTCCGCCTCAACCACACGTCAGAGGTCGTTCCCGGCGTCCGGGCGGTGGAGTGCGCCGAGCTCCTGACCGACTTCTTCGCCTCCCGCCGGTAGCGACTCAGCGCCAACCCGGGGGCAGCACGACGAGGCTGCCGTTCATGCCCCCGATGCCGAAGGAGTTGGAGATGACCGGACCCGGCTCCCAGGGTCGGGGCTCACCCCACACCACGTCGGCATCGATCTCCGGAGCCGGCCGCGGATCGATGCCCGAGGGCGGGAGCAGGCTGCGGGCCATGCCCTGCAAGGCGACGACCGCCTCGATCGCCCCCGCCGCCCCCACGCCATGGCCGGTGACCCGCTTGACCGACGTGATCGGGGGCCGATGTCGGCCGCAGACGCTGGCCACCGCGGCCGCCTCGGCTGCGTCGTTGGCGACGGTGCCGGTGCCGTGGGCGTTCACGTGGGCGATCTGGGACGGGTTGATGCTCGCCCGGTCGAGGGCGAGGGCCATGCACTCGACGGCCCCGTCGCCGGACGGGCGCACGGAGTGGGCGGCGTCGTTGGTGTTGGCCCACCCGGCCACCTCGCCCAGCACCGGCGCGCCGCGGGCGACCGCTTCGTCGAACGCTTCGAGCACGAGGACCGCCGCCCCCAGTCCGAAGACGAAGCCGTCGCGTCGGGCATCGAAGGGACGCACCCAACCGGTCGGTGACAGGGCCCGCAGGTTGGCGTAGGACGACTGCAGCACCGGCGAGACGGCGGCCTCGGTGCCGCCCGCCCAGGCGACGTCGACCTCGCCGGAGGCCACCAGCGCGGCGGCCTGGCCCAGGGCGTGGGTGCCCGCCGCGCACGCCCCGGCCACGACGGTCACCGGGCCGCGAGCACCCAGTCGCTGGGCGACGGTGGCCGCCGCGGAGGAGGTGGACGCCAGCAGGCCGACCGACGGGGGAACGGCCTCGGGCCCCTCGGCGTCGGTCGTGCGCACCGCGTCCTCCGCTGCGGTCGACGGTCCGAACACGTTGCCCAGCACGACTGCCCGGCGCAGCGGCTCGGGGCGGGGCTGGCCGGCGGCGTCGTCGGCCTCGGCCGCCGCGGCGATGGCGTAGGCCACGTAGTCGTCGGTGCGGCGGCGCTCCCGCCGATCGAACCACCGCCCGACGTCCCACCCCGGCACGTCGGCTGTGATCGGGGCATCGGTGGGCCGCACGACGAGCTCCCACAAGGCGTCCAGGCCGACACCTCCCGGGCTGACGGCGCCCATCCCGGTCACCGCGACCCGTCGTCCGGCCACCTTTAGCCGCGCGATCGGGACGGTCCGAGCGACACCAACCTCAGAGGACGAGCGTCGATCACGGCGGACCCAGCACGATGGCTGCGACCTGGCCACCCAGGCCCAGTGACGTGGACACGATCGGGCCCGGCGTCCATGGCCGAGGGCGGCCCATCACCACGTCGAGGGCCAAGGCCGGGTCGATCTCCTCCAACCCGGCGGTCGGGGGCAACTCGGCATGGCCGATGCTGAGAGCGGCGGCCACCACCTCGAAGGCTCCTGCCGCGCCCCCGGTGTGCCCCATGGCTCCCTTGATCGACGTGACGGGCACACCTCGGCCGAGCACCTCGACGATGGCGGCCGCTTCGGCTGCGTCGTTGGCGACGGTGCCCGTGCCGTGGGCGTTGACGTGGGCCACATCGGAGGGATCGAGCCATGCGTCGGCGAGGGCGGCCCGGATGCAGGCGACCAGCACGGCGGCCTCGTCGGACGGGGCGAACACCCCGGCCACGTCGGTCCGCTCGGCCGCCCCCAAGATCCGGGCCAGCGGGCGGGCCCCTCGTGCCCGAGCTCGCTCCTCGTCCTCGACGACCACCATCGCCGCCCCCTCGGTGAGGGCGAAGCCATCCCGGGCGACGTCGAAGGGGCGGGGTCGGTCGGCGCACAGGACGGTGAGCCGCTCGAACGCGGCGACCACGGCCGGGATGGCCGGGGCCTCGGTGCCACCCGCCAGCGCCACCTCACAGCGTCCGTCGATCACCCGGCGGGCGGCCTCCGCTACCGCGACGGTGCCCGACGCGCAGGTGGCGGCGAGCCCGACGCTGGGACCGGTCCACCCGGCCCGGGCGGCCACCGCCGCAGCTGGAGCGCTGACCGGGAAGACCGTGCCGTAGACGGGTGAGACGGCGCTCGGCCCCGCCCGTTCGACCGCCAAGACCCCCTCGGCCAGCGAGTCGAGCCCCCCGTAGGCGCTGGCGATGACCACCCCGCCTCCTTCGCCTGGCGCGCCGACATCGCCGGCCGAGCCCAGCGCCGCATCCGCTGCCGCACAGGCCATCTGGGTGGTCCGATCCATCCGCCGGGCCTCGCGACGGGGCAGGTGGGCGGCCGGGTCGAACTCGATGCGCCCCGGGTGGGCGGGCGGGCGGGATCGAGGATCGCAGAGGAACGCCCACAGGTCCTCGATGCTCTCCCCGCCGGGGCCGATGACCCCCAGGCCGGTGATGACCGCCGCCTCCGACCCTCCGAGCACGACCGCACGCTATCGGTCTGGTCTGCCCGGGCCGTCTGGTCGCGAGCCACCATGAGCGCACTCGGCGAGGGCCCAGCAAGCGTCGTCGAAAGGGTGTTGGATGGGTGACCCAACACCCATGGGATCATCGGCGACAAGGAGGTGGTCCGGTTGCGGATCACGGTCACGGTCAACGGGCGAGAGCAGGACCACGAGGTCGAACCTCGCCTGCTGCTCGTCCACTACCTCCGCGACGTCGTCGGTCTCACCGGCACCAACGTCGGTTGTGACACGTCCTCGTGCGGCGCCTGCACGGTCCACCTCGACGGCGAGGCCGTGAAGGCCTGCACCGTCCTCGCGGTTCAGGCCGACGGAGCCGAGATCACCACCATCGAGGGGCTGGCCACCGACGGCGAGATGCACCCCATGCAAGAAGCGTTCCGCCAGTGTCACGGACTCCAGTGCGGCTACTGCACGCCGGGGATGGTCATGGCCTCGCTCTCCCTCCTCGACGAGAACCCGTCACCGAGCGACGACGAGATCCGCGACGGCCTCGAGGGCAACCTCTGCCGGTGCACCGGCTACCAGAACATCGTCGCTGCCGTACGCCAATGTGCCGACGGGCGCCAGGAGGTGACGGCATGACCACCGTCGAGTCCGAGCCCGCCGCCGAGGCCGATCCGGCCGTCCTCTCCTCCACAATGCCCGACGGCCAGGATGCGTCGGCCGGCGGGGTCATCGGCACCCGCCGGCTGCGCCGCGAGGATCCCGCCCTGCTCACCGGCAAGGGGAAGTTCACCGACGATCTTGACGTGCCGGGCGCGCTGCACATGGCCATCCTGCGCAGCCCCTACGCCCACGCCCGCATCGTCTCCGTCGACACGACCGAGGCCACCTCGCTGCCCGGCGTCGAGCACGTGTTCACCGGACGCGACCTGACCGAGGCCTGGGCCGCGCCCATGCCGTGCGCTTGGCCGGTGACCGAGGACATGAAGTCACCCGAGCACCGTCCCTTGGCGGTGGAGCAGGTCAACCACGTCGGTGACGGCGTCGCCGTCGTCTTGGCCCGTAGCAACGCCGAGGCCCGCGACGCGATAGACGCCATCGACGTCACCTACGAGCCGCTCGAGGCGGTCATCGGCCTCGATGACGCCTTGTCGGATCGCGTCCTGGTACACCCCGAGCTGGGGACCAACACCTCCTACCGCTGGGAGCTGAAGCTCGACGAGGAGGCCGTCGACCGGGCCTTCGCCGACGCGGTCCACGTGGTGGAGGAGCGCTACGTCCAGCAACGGCTCATGCCCATGTTCATGGAGCCACGAGCGTGCGTCGCCGTGCCCCAACCAACCGGCGGAGGACTGACGCTCTACTCCTCCACCCAGATCCCGCACATCCTGCGGGTGATGCTGGCGGTCACCACTGGACTGCCCGAGCACCAGCTGCGAGTGGTGGCGCCGGCTGTCGGTGGCGGCTTCGGCGGCAAGCTCAACGTCTACGCCGACGAGTTGCTCGTCACCGTGCTGGCCCACCGGTTGGACACCCCGGTTCGCTGGGT
>Ga0136617_10003029_pt1 | contig 14986 bp, 18 predicted proteins | sample AntDrymUQ3222106_2_FD_129672 | JGI IMG/M metagenome (GOLD analysis project Ga0136617, IMG submission 129672) | Polar desert sand microbial communities from Dry Valleys, Antarctica - metaG UQ322 (21.06) | ecosystem: Environmental > Terrestrial > Soil > Desert | place: Antarctica: Dry Valley... | reverse complement strand
GCGAGCGCGGCTCGCTGATCGTCACCCGCGACGAGGTTCACATGGTCGACCGTGTCACGGTCGAGCAGTTGGTCGACACGACGGGAGCGGGGGACCTCTACGCCGCTGGATTCCTCTACGGGCTCAGTCACGGCCACGATCTTCCCTCCTGTGGGCGGCTCGGCTCACTCGCGGCGGCCGAGGTGATCTCGCATGTCGGCGCTCGGCCGGCCACATCCCTCGCGGAGATCGCGGCCTCCGACCCGCCTGGCGGGCTCGGCGCGCCGGCGTTCGCCACGGGATAACAAGCTGGTGAGCGCGTCGGCCCAGAGTTCGCGCACCACATCCTCCTCGTCCGCGTACCGCAAGCTCGAGGAGATGCTCGCCGCCGAGCGCTGCGTGGTACTGGACGGCGGCGTGGCCACGGAGCTCGAACGGCGCCAGCGCTCGAATGTGGCCCCCGATCCGGAGCTCTGGGGGACCTGGGCGCTCTTCCGCGCGCCGCAGGCCGTGCTCGACGTGCACCGAAGCTATGTCGACGCAGGCTGCAACGTGCTCTCGACGGACACATGGTCGATCCTCTCGACCCCAGAGCTCGAGCTTCGGGCGGGACCCGCCGGAGAAGCCGTGCACTGGATGGACGTCGCCCGCCTCGGCATCAGGCTCGCGCGCCGCGCGATCGAGGAGGGAGGACGCGTCAATGAATGCGCGGTCGCGTTTGCGATCTCGGAGGAGGTCAACTCGCCTCAGCGCCGGGGCACGCTCGACCTGCTCGGCAGCGTGTTCGCTGACGAGCCGCCCGATCTCATCCTGCTCGAGACGCTGACGCTCGTGCGCGACCCCGAGATCTTCGAGACAGTCGAGCGGCTGCTCGAGACCGGACTTCCGGTGTGGCTCTCGTTCCGGCGCTGCCGGCACGGCGTCTGCGGGGTGTTCGGACAGCACTGGGGCCCGCCCGAAGGCGACCTCTTCGGGCGCGCCGCCCGAAGGTTCGAGGAGATGGGCGTCGGCGCGCTCGCGATCAACTGCCTGCCTGTCGACCACGTGCCGGGGATGATCTCCTGGCTCAGGGACTTCACCGACCTCCCGCTCGGCGTGTATCCGAACCTCGGTCATCTGGCCGGCTCGCGTTGGCGCTTCGACGAGAAGATCGACCCCGCCGCCTACGCCGAGCTCGGTGTCGCCTGGCGCGAGGAAGGCGCCCAGATCATCGGTGGCTGCTGTGGCGTGACGCCGGAGCACATCGCCGCCCTCGCGACCGCGGTCGCCGACACAAAGCCCGGCCGCAAGCGGCCACCGCTCGACGAACGCCTGCTCGGGCTCGAGCCCGACGTTCTCTCAGCAGAGCCCTGGAACGACGAGCTGGGTCGCGTCGTATTCCCGCTGCCGTTCCCGAAGCTCATGGTCGACGACGGCGTCTTCGTGCCGACGACGGGAAGCTATCTCGTCTGGAAGACCCTGTTCGATGGGACGCTCGGTCGCGATCAGGCCTGCCTCGACGTCGGCTGCGGCTGCGGGATCCTCTCCGTCCAGCTCGCGCTGAACGGCGCCGCACGCGTGCACGCGATCGACATCGACGAGAGCGCGGTCGCGAATACTCTCTCGAACGGCTTTCGGAACGGCGTCGCGGACCGGCTCACGGGTGAGACCGTCGACCTGTACCAGTGGGAGCCGACCGAGCGCTTCGACCTGATCGCCGCGAGCCTCTACCAGATGCCTGTCGATCCCTACGAGGAACCGAGCGGGCACCGCCCGCTCGACTACTGGGGGCGCAATCTCCTCGACCACTTCATCCGGCTCCTGCCGCGGCTCCTGGCCGAAGGCGGCACCGCGTACGTGATGCAGCTGTCGATCTTAGGTCAGACTCAGACGGGAAGATTGTTCGCCGAAGGTGGGCTCCAGGCCAAGGTCGTGGACTTCAGCTTCTTTCCGTTCGGCCCGGTCTTCATGCAGAACAAGGGCCAAATCGACCGTGTCGAGCAGCTGTCCGACGCGTATCACCTACGCTTCGCATACGAGGACGTGATGGTCGCCTACTTGCTCGAGGTGACCCGGTCCTCATCCAATCGAGACGAAGGAGCTCCGCATGACCCAGACCGAAGTGCGTGAGATGCCGGCCCTGGACTTCAAGGTGGCCGACCTCGCCCTGGCCGAATGGGGCCGCAAGGAGATCGGACTCGCCGAGCACGAGATGCCCGGCTTGATGTCGGTGCGTCGCGAGTACGCCGAGGAGCAGCCGCTACGCGGCGCGCGCATTACCGGCTCGCTGCACATGACGATCCAGACGGCGGTGCTCATCGAGACGCTCGTCGCGCTCGGCGCTGAGGTGCGCTGGTGCTCGTGCAACATCTTCTCGACGCAGGATCAAGCAGCCGCCGCGGTGGCCGTTGGGCCGGATGGATCGCCCGACGACCCGAAGGGCGTTCCGGTGTTCGCCTGGAAGGGCGAGACGCTGGAGGAGTACTGGTGGTGCACGGAGCAGGCTCTCACCTGGCCCGACGGCGGCCCGAACATGCTGCTCGACGACGGCGGCGACGCGACCATGCTCGTTCACAAGGGCGTGGAGTTCGAGCGCGCAGGCGCGGTACCGGATCCGGAAAGCGCGGACTCGGAGGAGTTCCGCATCGTGCTCGAGGTCCTGCAGCGCTCGCTCGAGGCCGACTCGCAGAGGTGGACGGGGGTCGCGGCGGAGATCAAGGGCGTGACCGAGGAGACGACGACCGGAGTGCATCGCCTCTACCAGATGGTCGAGGCGGGAACGCTGCTCTTCCCGGCGATCAACGTCAACGACTCGGTCACGAAGAGCAAGTTCGACAACCTCTACGGCTGCCGGCACTCGCTCGTCGACGGAATCAACCGCGCCGTCGATCTCATGCTCGCGGGCAAGCAGTGCGTGGTCTGCGGCTACGGAGACGTGGGCAAGGGCTCGGCCGAATCGCTGCGCGCCCAAGGCGCACGTGTGACCATCACCGAGATCGACCCCATCTGCGCGCTGCAGGCGTTGATGGAGGGCTACGAGGTGCAGCGCTTGGAGGACGTGATCGAGACCGCCGACGTGTTCATCACGGCGACCGGCAACAAGGACGTGATCACCGTTCAGGACATGCGCCGGATGAAGCATCAGGCGGTCGTCGGCAACATCGGCCACTTCGACAACGAGATAGACATGGCGGGGCTCGCAGGCACCGAGGGTGTCGAGCGCATCGTCATCAAGCCACAGGTCGACCAGTGGGTCTTCCCCGACGGGAAGGCGATCATCGTCCTCTCGGAGGGGCGCCTGCTCAACCTCGGCAATGCCACCGGCCACCCGAGCTTCGTGATGTCCAACTCGTTCACGAACCAAGTGATCGCGCAGATCGAGCTCTTCGACCGTACGGACGAGTACGAGCTTGGCGTCCACGTCCTGCCCAAGCATCTGGACGAGAAGGTCGCGCGGCTCCACGTCGAGGCCCTCGGCGCCAAGCTGACCGAGCTCCGACCCGAGCAGGCCGCCTATATCGACGTGCCGGTTGAGGGTCCGTACAAGTCGGATCACTACCGGTACTGAGCGGAAGTCGCCGGCGGCGGCAGGCGCAGTCAGGCTCGCCGCTGCCGGCCCGACCGCCGTAGACGTCGACGGCTCGCCCATCGGACTCCTTCCGGCGGCCCCGCTATCTTCTCGCGAGACAGGTCTGTACCATGACGGCCGAGACGAAAGAAGTTTCGTTATGGCAATGAGCGAATCCCTCACCGGCGCCACCCCCAGGGACGCGCGCGAGCGCATCCTCGAGACTGCCTACGAGCTCTTCTCGCGAAACGGCATCCGCGCAGTCGGCGTCGATCGCGTCATCACGGAGTCGGGCGTCGCGAAGATGACCTTGTACCGGCACTTCGGCTCGAAGGACGAGCTCGTGCTCGAGTTCCTTCGGCGGCGGGAGCAGCGCTGGACGCAGGAATGGCTTCAAGCCGAGGTCGAGCGACGGACGGATGATCCAGCCGAGCGCCTCCTCGCCATCTTCGACGTCTTCGACGCGTGGTTCAGGACGGAGGACTTCGAGGGCTGCGCGTTCATCAACGTGCTGCTCGAGGTCGCCGATCGGACGAGCTCGGTGCGGAGAGCCACCATCGTCCACCTCGCGACCATCCGCTCGTTCCTGCAGGGACTCGCAAGCGACGCGGGCGTGGCCGACCCCGAGGACTTCGCCCGAAGCTGGCACATCCTGATGAAGGGCTCGATCGTGGCCGCGGGCGAGGGCGACCACGAAGCTGCACGCCGCGCTCAAGCAATCGGGAAGCTGCTGCTCGCGGACGCGCGAGCACGTACACCCTCGTAGGCCGCGGCCAGCTCCGCGCCGGTGTTCAGCGGATACGCGCAGGCCGGTGAGCCCGGCATCAGGCTCGTAAAGGTCGTCGACCGTCGGCTCGATGTCCGCCAGGAGGTCGACTGTCCGCCAAGCCCGACCTTCCTTGCGTCGCACCACCGGTTTGCCGGTTCTCTGTGCAGCTGATCGACACGTGCTCGAGCGGCGGCGCGATGCCGATACACCTGTCCGTGCACCCCGGCGGCAAACATCTGCTGCTCGCCAACTGGGGCGACGGCAGCGTCGTCGTCCGGCAGCTCGAAGCGGATGGCGCCCTGGGCTCGGTGACCGATGTCGTTCCGCGCGAACAAGCGGCTGCCCACATGATCGTGACCGATCGTTCGGAACGTTGGGTGCTGGTCGGGCCAACCTGCGTGCTCTGTCGCCGCCTGCGCAATGAAGTCGAGCGTCTCCCGAAAGCCTAGGCTCTTGGGATGCCGCTGCAGAATCGGGTCACGCCACTCGGCGAGCTGATCGCAGATCCGGCGCGCGGCCTGGTGTACGGCAACCGCGGCTGTCTCCACGACGAGCACGGCCGCATCCGCCGGCGCTACAACGGCAAGCGCTGGATCGCCTGCCGGCTCGAGTTCCGCGGCTGGCACAGAAACCCGCTGCTCCAGCCCGGCCGCTTCACCGAGCTCTTCTTCCTCGACGAGGCCACCGCATTCGCTGCGGGTCACCGGCCGTGCGCGCTCTGCCGGCGCGAGGACTACGTGCGCTTCGGGGAGATCTGGCGTGAGCTCCATCCCGGTCGGATCGACGCCGATGCGATCGACGAGCGACTCCACGACGAGCGCGTCAACCCTGAGACGCGGCGACAGCTCCACCATCGCGCGTCGCTGGACGAGCTTCCCGACGGCGCATTCGTGCTGCAGGACGTGCCCTGGCTCGTCCTCGGTTCCGAGCTGATCCGCTGGACGCCGGCGGGCTACGCGGATCGGAGACGGAGACCACACGGAGAGGAAGCGCCACTGATCACGCCACCGTCATTCGTTCCGATCTTGCGCAGCGGCTGGCAGTCGGCCGTGCCACTGCTGCATCCGTCTGCGCAGTCGCCACACGTCTTCGGCAGCTAGCCGTCCGCGCGCCGGGTGTCGCCGAGCCAGAAGCGCGGCCCGGGACCGAGGCCGGCCACCCGGTCGCCGGGATTGGCGAGCTTGCAGCGATCGAGGGAGAGGCACCCGCAGCCGATGCACTCAGTCAGACCGGCCTTGAGGCGGCCGAGCTCTGCGATTCGCTGGTCGATCCGCGCTTCCCAGCCCCGGGAGAGGCGCGACCAGTCGCGGCGCCCTGGGGCTCGGTCGCGAGGGAGCCTCGCGAGCTCGACGCCGATTTCCTCGAGCGTGAGCCCGACACGTTGGGCGAAGACGATGAAGGCGATTCGGCGAAGGACCGTTCGCGAATAGCGGCGGTGGCCCGAACCCGGCCGCTCGGAGTCGATGAGCCCCCGTTGCTCGTAGAAGCGCAGGGCCGATGCGGCAACGCCGCTGCGACGGGAGACCTCCCCGATCGTGAGCAAGTCTGACACTCACATAGAAAAGCACATCTGTGCACTTGACTTCAAGTTAACTTGAACTTGTACATTGCCCATCGGCAATCATTTCGACAGGAGAGAGAGCATGCGAGAGACACGAACGCCCAGTCGTCGAATCACCGAGGAAGTCACCTCATGGCCCGGAGTCGAGGCCGGAACGGGTACTCGGGGTGAGTTCGGGTTCACGGTCGACCGAAAGGAGATCGGACATCTCCACGGCGACGATGCGCTCCACATCGGGTTTCCGAAGGCCGTCTGGCAGGAGCTTCATGCGGCCGGCAGGATCGACTACCACCCGGTCTTCCCCGGCAAGCCAGGCTTTGGCGCCCGCAGGATCGAGACCGATGACGACGTGCGCGATGTCATCGAGCTCCTGCGGCTGAACTACGACCGCGTGGTCGCACGCCACCGCGCGCCGACTGCGGCCTGAGCGCCGACGCGATGAACGGGATCGTCACCGGCGCCTCACGCGGACTCGGGCTCGCCCTGACCCGCGCTCTGGTCGAGCGAGGCTGGCGGCTCGTGGTCGACGCGCGCGACGGCGATGCGCTCGAGCGTGCGGTGGGCGGGCTCGACGGGGTTGTCGCGCTCGCAGGGGACGTTGCCGATCCCGAGCATTTGCAAGAGCTGGTCGAAGCTGCCGGCAAGCCGATCGATCTCCTGGTCAACAACGCGAGCGCGCTCGGCCCGACACCGCTTCCTGCGCTCGCGGAGTATCCGCTCGGCGAGCTGCGGCGGGTCTACGGGGTCAACGTGCTCGCCCCACTCGCCCTCGTCCAGCTGGCGCTGCCTCACCTGAGCGAGGGCGCGCGGATCGTCAACGTGAGCTCCGACGCCGCGGTCGAACCCTACGCAGGCTGGGGCGGCTACGGCTCCTCGAAAGCAGCGCTCGCACAGGTGACAGCCGTCCTCGGCGCCGAGCACGCGGATCTCCGCGTCTACGCCGTCGACCCCGGCGATATGCGCACACAGATGCAGCAGGACGCCTTCCCGGGTGAGGACATCTCCGATCGTCCGCCGCCGGAGGAGAGCGTGCCGGGGTTGCTCGCGCTGATCGAAGGCGACCTCCCGAGCGGGCTCTACCGCGCTCGCGACCTCGTCGAGGTCTCGACATGAGCGCGCTCGCAGTCGAGCCGGCCGCCCGTCTCGAAGCGAGTGAGCCGCCCGAGGCGCGCGGACTGGCGCGTGACGCCGTCCGCCTGCTCGTCGCCGACCGGGCGGACGGCTCGATCGTGCACAGCCGGTTCTCCGACCTGCCTCGATATCTCGCACCCGGCGACCTGATCGTCGTCAACATCTCGGCCACCATGCCCGCGGCGCTTTCGGTGACGGACGCCGACGGGACTCCGCTCCAGCTGCACCTGTCAACTCCGGCGCAGGGACGTGACGACAACCGCTTCTGGATCGTGGAGCTCCGCTCCGAGGGCCAGCCGTTCGGCGCAGTCCACGTGCATGACCGACTAGCGCTACCCGACGGCGGCACCGCTGAGATCCTCGCTCCCTACTCTGGCGTGCGGTTGTGGGTCGCACGTCTCGATCTGCCTCGGCCGCTCGAGTCCTATCTCGGCGCGCATGGTCATCCGATTCGCTACGGCTATGTGCCCAGCCGTTGGCCCTTGTCCGCGTACCAGAACGTGTACGCGATCGAGCCCGGCAGCGCCGAGATGGCGAGCGCCGGCCGGCCGTTCACCGCCGAGCTGCTCACCCGGCTCGTCGCCGAGGGCGTCCTCATCGCGCCCATCACGCTGCACACCGGCGTTTCCTCACCTGAGAGCCACGAACGCCCGTATCCGGAGCGCTATCGCGTCTCCGAGCACACCGCGAGGCTGGTGAACGCCGTGCACGAATGGGGTGGACGTGTGATCGCCACCGGCACGACGGTCGTTCGCGCGCTCGAGACCGCCGCCCGGCCGGACGGCACGCTGGAGGCAGGCGCAGGCTGGACGAATCTTGTCGTGACGCCCGAGCGAGGCCTGTGGACAGTCGACGGTCTGCTCACCGGCTTGCACGAGTCGGACTCCTCGCACCTCGACCTGCTGCGCGCGGCGGCCGGCGAGGAGCTACTTACGCAGAGCTATCGGGAAGCGATCGAGCACGGCTACCTGTGGCACGAGTTCGGCGACAGCCAGCTCATCCTCGGGGTGCGGGGCCAGGCCTGATGGACGTCGTGCTCCCCGGCCTATACGCGTCCGAGCCTTCGACGCTGCCCTTCGACACCACGCTCGTAATCCGGTCCTTCCTGCTGCAGCGCTCCGCTGGGAACCTCCTCGTCTACCGAGCCGACAAGCTGGAGCAAGATGCCGAGGCCGTCGCCGAGCTCGGCGGTGTCGCACGCCAGTACCTGAACCATCGCCACGAGGCCTCGTTCTCGTCCGACTGGGCCGCCGAGAGGTTCGGCGCACCGCTTCTCGTACATGAGGCCGAGGCGCAGGACGTGTCGAAGAGCTCGCCGGTGAACGAGACGTTCTCCGAGCGTCATCGGCTCGGCGACGACTTCGAGATCATTCCGACTCCGGGGCACACTCCAGGCGCCACCGCGTTCCTGTGGGACTCGGGGCAGCACCGAGCGCTGTTCACCGGCGACACGATCTACTTCCGCGGCGGAGAGTGGGTTGCCGCGGTGCTCGGATTCAGCCACCGGGAGCGATACATCGAGAGCCTGGAGCTCATCAAAGGGCTCGACTTCGACGTGCTCGTGCCGTGGGCGGCAACGGCCGGGGAGCCGTATCACGCAGTCGTGAACAGGAAAGAGGCCGGGCAGCGGCTCGACGCTGTCCTCGAACGGGTGCGCGCAGGGGAAGATCACTGAGACTGTACGGTCGCGCGCGTCGCCCACCGCCGCGCTGCGGGTGACAACGGGTGCATGGCAAGCTGATCGGCATGGCTGAGCTGGCGATACGTCTTCGGGGCGTGGTGAAGCGCTACGGCGACATCACCGCCGTGAACGGGCTCGACCTCGATGTGCCGGTGGGCACCTGCGTCGGGCTGCTCGGACCGAACGGCGCAGGCAAGTCGACGACGATGCGGCTCCTGACCGCTCAGTCGATCGCCGACGAGGGCGAGCTCGAGCTCCTCGGCTACAAGCTCCCGGAGGAGTCCAAGCAGGCTCGCGCGCTCCTCGGCGTCGTGCCGCAGCTCGACAACCTCGATACGACCTTGACCGTAGAGCAGAACCTGCTCGTGTTCGCGCACCTGTATCGAATCGGGCGCCCGTATCGGCGGGAGGCGATCGAGCGGGCGCTCGAGATGGCGAAGCTGGTCGATCGGCGCGCCTCGCGTCGACAAGCTCTCGGGAGGGATGCGCCGGCGCCTGCTGATCGCTCGGGCGCTCGTGCATCTCCCGCAGCTCGTGCTGATGGACGAGCCGACGGTCGGTCTCGACCCCCAGGTTCGCCAGGAGCTCTGGGCGCTCATCGACGCGCTCCGTAGCGAAGGCACGACGATCTTGATGTCGACGCACTACATCGAGGAGGCCGAGCGCCTGGCGGATACCGTGCTGATCATGTCGCACGGCAGCGCCGTGGCCGCTGGGTTGCCCTCGTCACTCGTCCGCGAGCACGCCGGTCGCGAGGCGCTCGAGGTCTACGGCCCGCCCGCGCGGCTCGCCGAGGTCGAGGCCGAGGCGGGCGCCGCGGGTCTCCGCACCCGGCGGACCGGAACGAGCGTCTCGATCCTCGGAGTCGACGGCGCCAATGGTCTCGCGATCGACGGCGATCGGCGCCCGGCCAACCTCGAGGACGTGTTCGTTCTGCTCACCGGCGAGGAGATCGGCTGATGGCGACCGTCGAGGATCGAGGCGCTCGCCTGGGCCGGCTGGAGCGAACGGCGCTCACAGGTGTGCTTGTTCGAGAGGTCGTGAACTACTCGTCCTACTGGAAGTCGAGCACGTTCTCCTCGACGGTGGAGCCGACGATCTACCTTCTGGCGTTCGGCTTCGGCTTCGGCTCGCTCGTGAGCACGATCGGCGGCTACGACTACGTCGACTTCGTCGGCACCGGAACGGTGGCGACCGCGGTGCTGTTCTCGAGCGCGTTCCCGGCGATGTTCGGCACGTTCGTCAAGTATCAGTTCCAGCGCACCTACGACGCGATTCTCGCGGCGCCCGTCGACACCGAGGAGCTCGTCAGCGCCGAGGCGCTCTGGATCGCCACCCGCGCGGGTGTGTACGGCTGCGTGCCGATGCTCGTCGCCATGGTGTTCGGGCTCGACCCGTCGTGGGGAATGCTCACCGTGCCGTTCATCGCCTGGATCGCCGGCTTCGGCTGGGCATGCTTCGGGATCTCGGTCGCCGGCTACTCCAAGTCGTTCGAGAACTTCAACTACGTCGTTAGCGCCGTGCTCACTCCGCTCTTCCTCCTCGCGGGGTCGTTCTTCCCGCTCGACGAGTTCCCGCGCTGGGCCCAGGTGCTCGCCGCTCTCAACCCGCTTCACCACTGCGTCGTGTTGGTCCGTCACGCAGTCTTCGGTTTCGAGGGCTGGGAGGACCTGGCCCGGGTGGCCGGGCTTGTCGTTTTCGGGCTGGTCATCTGGCGGATCGCGATCAATGCGATGACCCGCAAGCTCATCGACTGAGTTGGTTCAGCCCCTGAGCGCAGGGCTCTGCTCGATCGCAACCTGGTAGTGAACAACCTTCTCGTCGAAGGTCAAAAGCAGCTCGCGAGCTTCCGCCGGCACGACGGCGGTTTCGTACTCGTCGCCCGCGAAGAGCCGCACGGCTTCGAGGGAGTCCCAGAGAGTGAGGACGACGAACTCGACCTCATCCCGCTGCTCGCGCCGGAGCACGTAGGCGCCGCGGTGCCCGGGGATCGAGCGAAGCTGCGGCAACGTGTGTCGTTCGAGATGCTCTTGGTAGGCGTCGGCTCTCTCGCGATAAGCGAGTCCGCGCCAGTGGCGTCCGATCATGTCCTCCTCCTCTTTCTCCCCCTGAGCGCCATCGTCGCTTTCAGCGTGCCCGCGCCACGCCGACATACCGAACACCTGTCGCCGCGATCTCCCCCGACTCGATGAGCTCGCGCTCGACCGGCTCCAGCGCATCGTCGAGGAGGTAGCTGTACAGGTACGGCGTCCACGCGAAGTGACGCTCCACGAAGCGGCCCTCCAAGCTGCGCCGGACGTCGGCGAACGGGTGGACGTCGGCAAGGTTGTCCGTGAGCTCGCGCTGCCACGTCTCGAAGTCATGCGCGACAGCGCTTTCACTGCGCCCGATCGCCGCCGCGGCCCGGCGCTGGTGGTAGTACCACCCAGCTGTAGGCCCGGCGAGACGCTCCTTGGCGAACTCCTCGAGAACGAGGATCCCGGCTGGAAGAAGAAGACCGGCGACCTTGTCCAGCGCAAGTTCGAGGTCGTCGACGTGGTGCAGCGAGACGCTGGCCACCACCGCATCGAAACCATCGGCGGTGGAGAAGTCCTCGAGGGCAATGGATCGGAAGATCGAGCCGTGCGGGGCATCGGGGTCGATCGCGACAACCCGGTAGCCGTCCTCGGCCAAGGCGCTCGCGAGCTCGCCTTCGCCGCATCCGATCTCGAGCACGCGCGCAGGAGCGGGAGGAAGCTCCACGCGCAGGAAAGCCTGGAGCGCGGTCAGTCGTCGGTTCATGGCCCGTCGTAGACCAAGTGGGACGACGCCGGCTCTACGCCGCCAGCTCGTTGCCGGGCTCGCCCACCTCGATCGGGTTCGAGATCGGATCCTGGCTCCACTCCTTCCAGCCACCGTCGTACACGGCGATTCGCCGCCAACCCATCAGGTACGCGTAGAACCAGGTCTCGCTCGCTCGCCAGCCCGTCCCGCAGTAGAAGGCGACCCACTTGTCAGGAGTGATTCCAGCCTCCTCCCAGTTGGCCGCGATCTCTGGGTAGGCGCGCATGGTGTTGTCCACGTTGCGGTAATGCTGCATGTGGTACGCGTCCGATCCGCAGTTCCCCCACACGTCACCGGCGATGCGGCCGGCCGGGCGAATGTAGTTGTAGCCCGAGTCCTTGCCGATGTGCTCGTTCCAGGTCCGCACGCTGACGAGGGCCGCGCCGTCGGGATCGGCGAGGATTTGCTTGGCCTCGTCGATGTCGACGATGACCTCCGGACGCCGGGGAATTCGGACGCCGAATGACGGGATCGGCGTCGGCTCGCGAAGAGTGGTCTCGAGCGGGTTCCCCGCCCGAACCCACGCGTCGTAGCCGCCGTCGAGCAGGCGGATGTCTGTGACGCCGCAGTAGTGCAGGATCAGCGCTGCGCGGGAGGCTGAGATCTGCCCAGCGCGACGCCCCGGCCATTTCTCGTCTGCGTGCCCCTCGGTGTCCCGGCCGTAGAGAACAACGGTCGTGTCGTGCGTGATCCCGAGCGCGCTCAGGGCTGTCTCCAGCTCCTCTGGGGTTCGGCGATTCCAGTCGACCGGGTTCTCGAGCAGGTTCGTGTCGAGGTAGAGCGCGCCCGGGAGGTGAGCCTCCTCATACTCCTCGCGGACCCCGAAGTTGACGTGGAAGAGCAGGAAGCGCTCGGCCGGCGCGGCTTCCGGTTGACGACCGGAGAGGAGCTGCGAGAGCCACTCCGTGTGGACGAGCCGTTCGTAGCTCGGGAGACGCTCGAGGGGCAGGACGGCTTCGGCGGCCCACTCCGGCAAGCCGTGCTCGTAGATGCGGACACCCGTGTGCCCCAGCTCGATTAGCCTGCCTCGGAACGCTGCGACGTCGTCAGGATCCGCGCCGTAGAGGACGACCTCGCGGTCGGGGACGATGCCTTTCTCATCCAGCAGGCGCTCGACCTCGGCGTCTTCGACACTCTCCAGCCACGCGGTTGGGAAGGCGGCGGCGCCAGGGATATGGCCGCCTCGAGGCTCGCCGTCCAGTCGCCAGCCGTTATACGCGGCCAGAGGCCGGACGTCGACGAGTGTCAGGTCAGGATCAGTGAGGCGACGACGCAGCTCCACCGTGGTGACGGTCGACTGAGCCGCAACTACCTGTTCGGGTGACGTCATCGCTCAACTCCTCGTGCCGCGGAAACCGTCATCCTAGACTTATGAGTTCCCAAAGTAAAGCGACTATCCAATCTGAAGCGAAGGTGAAGCGCAGCCGGGCTAGGGTGTGAGGCGTTGTCGAACGAGCGAGTACTCGAGATCCGGACGTATCGCGTTCGCGACGGTGAACGCGACGAGTTCGGGCGCCGTATGACCGCGGCGGTTCCGCTGCTCGAACGCTATGGCATCGACGTCGTCGGGCAGGGCCCGTCGATCGAAGATGCCGAGCACTACGTTCTCTTGCGCTCGTTCGCGTCGCTTGACGACCTCGTCGAGCAGGAGGAAGCCTTCTACGAGGGCGACGAATGGCACTTGGGTCCGCGCGAGGGGATTCTGGCGCTGATCGAGACGTACCACACCGTCGTCGTGCGCTCGACTCCGGACGCCGTGCGGACGCTTGCGGAATCGCTGGGCTTCGATCCATGACCGGTGTCGCCGAACCGCTGTACACGAATGTCGAGAGTCCAATCGGCGAGCTGCTGCTCCTCAGCGACGGACACGTTCTCTGTGGCCTACACATGCAGGAGGGGCGAAAGGCCGTCAGGATCAAACCGACATGGCGGCGCTCGGAGGAGCCGTTCACGAACGTGCGGGAGCAGTTGGAGGAGTACTTCGCGGGCCAGCGGTTCCGCTTCGATCTGCCGCTCGGCTTGCGCGGTACCCCGTTTCAGCTCCGAGTCTGGCGCGCGCTGCAGGAGATCCCCTACGGCGATCGGCTCACGTACGGTGCGCTCGCGTCTCGGGTAGGTCGGCCTTTCGCCGCTCGGGCAGTAGGGCACGCGAACGGCTCGAACCCGATCTCGGTCGTCCTCCCGTGCCATCGCCTGGTCGGAGCGAACGGCGCGCTCGTCGGATACGGCGGCGGCCTCGAGCGGAAGCAATTCCTGCTCTCGCTCGAGGCCCGCGCGGGTGCTCTGACGTGAGCTGAGCTCAGGGTCAGGACTCGCCTCTACAGACGCCGATCCGCCCCTCGATGTCGAGCTCGGGCAGGGCCAGTTGTAACTCGGCCGCTGTCTGTAGCGCACGCACGGCGTCGCCGATGACCTTCTCGACGATACACCGCGATTCGGCACGCTCCGAGTCGAGACGGTGGCCCGAGTTCTCGTCGGAGTAGGCGGGGAACTCCTCACGCAGACGGTGAGCGGCTGCATCACTTGTGAGCGCCTCGCGGGCGATTCGCTCGAGCAGACCCTCATGGACGACCCTCTATAGTTGCCCGGCCGCCTGTGCCGACGTTTGCGCTCAACTTCTACAACACCGCTGTCGCCGACCAGCTTCGCAGCGGCCGTAAGACCGCGACCATCCGGCTCGGTGACAAGTCGCCGAAGTACCGGAAGGGTCTGATCGTCACCGTCCTCTGCGGCGCGCGCTACGGCCAGCGCGACAAGATCTTCGACGCCGTCATCGACAAGGTCGAGGTCAAGCAGCTCCGCGACCTGTCACCGCGCGAGATCGAGCACGACAACCCGGAGCTCCGGCGCACGGAGGAGATGGCGCACTTCCTCGGGCAGCTCTACAACCGCGAGGTGGGCGAGGACGACATCGTCACGGTGATTCGCTTCTCGCAGATCGTGAGTTAGTGCGGCTGAGTTGTGCGCAAGGCCGGAATCCGCTAGCGCGAATCCCGGCCGCGGGTAGACCCCTTCATGTGGTACCCAGGCTCCGTCGGCTCCGGGGTGTGAAGTCGTCAGTTGGGCCACTGACCGCGCCCGTGCCGCCATCTGCTTAGCGGCCAGGCTTGCGGATTGCGGTTCCGAAGAGCTCGGGCCGGCGAACCTCGGCTCCACACCCCTCACACTCGACGGCGAAGGCCGACGGGATCGGGGCCGCGCAGGAGGGACAGCGGTGCCGAACCTCGCCACCGCACTGCGGGCACGCGGCGGGCAGCTCGCTCTCGTTCTCGAGGAAGTAGCGCAGCGTGTGGCCGCAGCCCAGGCAGAACACAACCCAGTCGCCGAGCGTCTTTCGGCGCTCCTCCTGGATCCAGTTGCGTCTGGGCCTCGCCATCACCGGCCACTCTAGAGGGGGCCTTATCGCCCAGTCGACTTCACACCCCGAAGCTTCCGGTTCCGGGTTCCCCATGAAGGGGTCTGCTTTCGCGCGACCGGGAGCCGCGCTAAGCGGAT
>Ga0136617_10003028_pt1 | contig 14989 bp, 12 predicted proteins | sample AntDrymUQ3222106_2_FD_129672 | JGI IMG/M metagenome (GOLD analysis project Ga0136617, IMG submission 129672) | Polar desert sand microbial communities from Dry Valleys, Antarctica - metaG UQ322 (21.06) | ecosystem: Environmental > Terrestrial > Soil > Desert | place: Antarctica: Dry Valley... | reverse complement strand
CGGTGGGCGGATCACACGACCGTCACACGCAGCGCGATCATGCGAAGTAGTCCTTCGGCATGGCACTCGACCTCACCCGCAGGCGCTTCGTCCAAGGCTCCGCCGCCGCCGGCGGCGGGCTCGTCATCTCCGGCTCGCTCTCGGCGCTGGCGGCGCAGACCGCGCGGGCCGGCGCCCGCCCCAGGGCCCGCGGCTACGGCGACCTGCACCCCACGCCGGAGAGGGACTCGGGCGAGGTCTACCTCCAGCTCCCCGAGGGCTTCGAGTACCGCCTCGTCTCGCGCGCCGGTGAGCCGATGAGCGACGGGAACCCGACGCCGGGCATCTTCGACGGCATGGCCGCCTATCCCGGTGCCAGCGGATCCACCGTGCTGATCCGCAACCACGAGAACCGCTCGCGCCCGGGCGAGGTCGGCGTCGAGGTGCCGCGCTCCAAGCGCTACGACCAGGACCCGAACGTGCGCGGCGGGAACACCAAGCTGGTGCTCGGCCGCGACCGGCGCGCCTACGAGAGCTTCGCCGTGCTCGGCGGCACCCACACCAACTGCGCCGGCGGCCAGATGCCGTGGGGCACCTGGATCACGTGCGAGGAGATCTTCAACTACGGCGCCGTCGAGGCGAACGTCGTGCCGGGCAGCGGCGTGCCGCACGGCTACTCCTTCGAGGTGCCCGCCGACGCGACCGGCGCGGTCACCCCGCAGCCGATCGTCGACGCGGGGCGCTTCTCCCACGAGGCGGTGGCCTGGCTCGACGGCGTCCTCTACGAGACCGAGGACCGCGGCGACGCGGCCTTCTACCGCTTCCTGCCTGCGCGTGCGCCGCGCGAGTGGGGCGACCTGGCCAGCTTCGGCGGCACGCTGCAGGCGCTCGTGATCAGCGGCCGCCCCAACTTCGACGCCGACACCGCCAACCCCGGTGAGACCTACCCGGCCGAGTGGGTCACGATCGAGGATCCCAACCCGATCACCGACACGGTGCGCACGGAGGCGCAGGCCAAGGGCGCGGCGGTCTTCACCCGCACGGAGGGCCTCTGGGCGAGCGACCGCCGCGTCCACTTCGACTGCACGACCGGCGGCGAGGCCGAGCTGGGGCAGGTGTGGGAGTACCGCCCGCGCGGCCGCGACCGCGACCGCGACCGCGGCGAGCTCAAGCTCGTCTACGAATCGACCAGCCCGGACGACCTGCAGAACCCCGACAACCTCGTCGTCGTGCCGCACACCGGCGACGTGTGGGTGCAGGAGGACGGCGACGACGAGCAGTACGTGCGCGGCGTGACGCGGCGCGGCGAGATCTACGACTTCGCCCGCACCGTGCTGAGCGACTCGGAGTTCTGCGGCGGGTGCTTCTCCCCCGACCACCGCACGTTCTTCCTCAACCAGCAGGGCAGCCGCCTGGAGCCGACCGAGACCGCCGACACGCAGGCCAACGAGGCGCGCGGGTTCACGTACGCGATCTGGGGCCCGTTCGACGGGCGGCACGGGTAGGGGACCCGCTGGCTGACCCGACCGGGATGCGAAGGACGTCGGCGGCTGTAATGGTCTGAGACTGTTACGCTGGGGCGGATGGCTGATCAGACCGTCCGACTCGATGCTGGCCGGGTGTCGCTCGACTTCATGGCGACGCTCGGCCACCGGTGCGGCGAGCGACTGCCGGATCCACCGGCGCTGGAGGCGTGGCTGCGGGCGGCCGGACTGGCCGACGAGACGGTTGCGGTCCAGAAAGCAGGTCTCGAGGCGGCGCGCGAGCTGCGCGCAGCGCTGTTCGGCGTCATCCACGCCGAACTGCACGACTCGGCGGCGCCACCGGCGTCCCTCGCGGTGATCAACGATGCCGCGGCCGTGCCCGCAAGCGCGCCTCGGCTCGTCCAGGACGACCAGCGCGTTCGTGCCGAATGGCCCGCCGCCGACGTCGCGGAGGCGCTCGGGCGGCTGGCGCGGGACGTGATCGACCTGCTCGCCGGACCGGAGCGGGCGCTGCTGCGCGAGTGCGCGGCCGAGGATTGCAGCGGCATCTACGTCGACGCCTCCCGCGGGCGCCGGCGACGGTGGTGCTCGTCCGCGCGCTGCGGCAACCGAGCCAGGGTCGCCGCACACCGCGCCCGGCGCAGCGGCGCCATCGGGGAGGCCGAAGCGTGACGGACGGCAGCCGGGCGATGGCGTACGCCGCCGGGGCGATCGTGATCTGGAGCCTGAACGCGACGGCCGGCGGAGCCGTCCTCGCCGAGCTCACCGTGCTCCAGGTGCTCGCGCTCGAGTTCGGCGGCGCGTTCATCCTCCTCGCCGCCGTGCGGTCGATCCGCCGCCACGACGGCGGTCAGGCTCCGGCCGGCCACGGACGGCGCGCGCGGGTCGTGACCATCGGAGTGGTCGGCATCACCGGGACGATCGCGTTGCAGTACCTCGCCTTCGCGACCGCGCCGCTGGTCGCGGCCAACGCGATCGCCTACGCCTGGCCCCTGCTCGCGGCGGCGTGGACGGCCCTCGCCCCGGGCGGCGACCGCTCGCTCAGCGCGATCGTCTTCGCGCTGGCAGGCTTCGCGGGCCTGATCCTGCTGCTCGCCGCCCGCGAGAGCCCGGATGGATCCGCGCAGGTACCGCTGCTCGGATACGTCGCCGCGATCGGCTCGGCCGTCGCGATGGCGAGCTACACCCTGACCGCCGGCAAGTCCGGCGCGGCCACGAGCGACCTGCTGCTCGCCGGCACCGGCGCCGGCGCGCTCGGGTTCATTCCCGCCGCGCTCGCCGAGGGCGCGCCCTGGTCGCCGGTCTGGGCGGTCGGGCTGTCCGTCGGCATCGGCGTCGCGATGCTCGCCGGCGGCTATGGCCTCTGGACCGTCGCCATGGCCGACCCCGCCGGCGCCCGCCTGGCCCCCGCCGCCTATCTCACCCCGCTGCTGTCGACCGGCCTGCTGCTCGCCACCGGGGAACGGCTCTCCCCCTTCGCGCTCCTGGGCTGTGCCCTGATCATCCTCTGCGCCGCCGGTGTCGCGCTCCCCGCCCTCCGCCGCCCGACCCACGGCCGCCCTCGCGATGGCGTTACTCGCCATGATGGCGCCGTGTTCGAGCAGTTCGACGAAGCCTGGGTCGACGGCGCCGACGGGATCACGTTGCGCGTGCGCACCGGCGGCGCCGGCCCTCCAGTCGTGCTGCTGCACGGGCATCCGCGGACGCACACGACATGGCACCGTGTGGCGCCGCTGCTGGTCGCCACAGGACACCGGGTGATCTGCCCCGACCTGCGCGGCTACGGGCGGTCGGCCAAGCCGCGGACGACCGCGGATTACAGCCCTTACTCCAAACGGGCCATGGCCCGCGACATCCTGGCGCTGATGCGCCACCTCGGGCACGAGCGATTCGCTGTGGTCGGCCACGACCGCGGCAGCTACGTCGCCGCCCGTCTCGCCCTCGACGCGCCGCGGGCGGTGACCCACCTCGCGGTGCTCGACAGCGTGCCCATCGGCGAGGCCCTGGCCCGCGCCGACGCTCGGTTCGCCGCAGCGTGGTGGCACTGGTTCTTCTTCGCCCAGCCCGACGTGCCCGAGCGAGCGATCCTGTCCGACCCGGACGCCTGGTATGGCGGCGACCCTGACCGCATGGGCGCCGAGAACCACGTCGACTACCAGCGCGCGATACGCGACCCGGCCACGGTTCGAGCCATGCTCGAGGACTACCGGGCCGGCCTCGGCGTGGATCGAGCCGCGGACGACGCCGACCGTGCCGCCGACCGACGGATCACCTGCCCGACGCTGGTGTTGTGGTCCACACAGGACGACATGGAGGAGCTCTACGGCGACGTCCTGGCCGTCTGGCGGCCATGGACGGTGGATCTGCGCGGCGGCCCGATCGAGAGCGGGCACCACATGGCCGAGGATGCGCCTCACGAGCTGGCAGAGCAGCTCGTCAGCTTCCTCGGCTGAACGGTTCGCGTCCTCGGTGAGACCGACCATCCAGAGGTCGCAATGTCGGCGCGACGGCGTAAGGTAGCCTCAGAAGACTCGGCCCTTGCGGAAGCCCTGAATACCAAGGAGGCGGTCATGGGGGTCTATGCCGAGCGAGTCCTCCCACGGATCATCAACGTCGCGTGCGGGCTGAAGGGCGTCGAACCGCTGCGACGCCGGGTCTGCGAGGGGATCACGGGGGACGTCGTCGAGATCGGCTTCGGCTCGGGACTCAACGTCCCGTTCTACCCGGCGGCCGTCACCCGGGTCGCCGCAGTCGAGCCGGCCGACGTCGGCTGGAAGCTGGCCGAGAAACGTCTCAGGGCGACCGCCGTGTCGGTGCAGCGGTCCGGCCTGGATGGCCAGTCCTTGCCCTTCGCCGACAGCAGCTACGACTCCGCCCTGACCACGTGGACGCTGTGCACGATTCCGAACGTCGCCGCCGCCCTGTCCGAGGTGCGGCGCGTCCTCAAGCCCGGAGGGACGCTGCGCTTCGTCGAGCACGGCCTGGCCCCCGACGAGGAGGTGCGCCGCTGGCAACATCGCCTCGAACCGGTGCAGAAACGGGTCTTCGGCGGCTGCCACCTCACCCGGCCCATCGTCGATCTGCTCACCACCGCCGGCTTCACGATCACCGAACTCGACGTCTTCTACGAGGAGGGCACGCCGAGGTTCTTGGGCGCCGACTCCCTCGGCACCGCCCTGTCTCGCTAGCGCTGCTCGGACACGGACGCCGACTTCAAACGGATCGAACCGCTGAGTGCCAGTCCCGCTCGAACCACGTGTCCAGCGCGAAAGTCCGGGATCATCGATCGATGCCGAAGAGCGCGATCCTGATGAGCCACGCAGCGAGCGGCACGCCGTTCCGCATCGCCGACCCGGCGTCGCTCCTCCTCGCGAGCGCGACTGAACCGCACCTGCCGCTCTGGGTGGAGCGCCAGCGGCTGCCGCCGGCCGAGACCGGCGCGATCGTCGTAGATCGTCACCTGCTCGCGGTGCAGCTGGGCCCGTCGCACGTGCTGGAGAGCCGAAGCCCGGCCGATTCGCGCGCCACCGGCTCACGCCGGGCGACACCTGGTTCAAGGCGGCGGACGTGCCCGGCTCGTACGCGTGGGGCCGGCCCGTCGAGGTGCTCGACCTCGCCCTCGATCCGGTGTTCGTGCGGTGGGTGGCGCAGCGCGACCTCGGATTCGACGAGCCCGAGCTCCGCCCGCACGGCAGCACCAGCGACGCGCAGGTCGCCGCGCTCGCGCACGCGATCCGGTGCGAGGTCGCCGCGGGCAACCCCGGCGGCGCGGTGACGATGGACGGCTACGCCCTGCTCCTGTCCGTGCAGGTCCTGACGCGCTTCAGCGCACGACCGGTGCCGCTCCCCGGGCGAGCGAACGGCCTGCCCGCCGCGGCGGTGGCGCGCGTGCGCGAGTACGTCGAAGTGCACCTCGCGGAGGACCTGCGGCTGCAGGAGCTCGCCGACGTCGCGCATCTCAGCCCGTACCACTTCGCCCGCTGCTTCCGAGCGGCGACGGGGCGGAGCCCGCACCAGTACGTCATCGACCGCCGCGTCGAGGCGGCGCGCCGGGCGCTCGCGGCGCGCGCCGTCCCGATCGCAGCGCTGGCGCGCGCCGTCGGATTCGCCGGCGCCGGCCATCTGAGCCGGCACTTTCGCCCACGCGTGGGCACGACGCCGGCGGCGTACGCGCGCACACAGCCCGAATCGACGCTGATCGCGCACGTTGCTCGCCGCGCGGCGGGCATGAGCGCACCATGCCCTCGACGCTCTCAGTCATCCAGATCGGCGTCGTCGTCCACGATCTGGAGACCACGATGCACGCCTACCAGCGGCTCCTCGGCTGGGAACCGTGGCGGATCTACGAGCTCGCCCCGCCGCTGCATTACGACAGCGCGATCCGAGGCACGTCGGCTTCGTACAGCATGCGGACCGCCGTCACCGACGCGGGCGGGCTCGACGTCGCGCTCGTCGAGCCGAGCAAGGAGCCGAGCCCGTACCGCGAGTTCCTCGACCGGCGGCCGTGTCGGAGCGTCGGCCGAGTTAGCCCACTTCGACGCGAGCGCTCAGCTGAAGGTCACCCTCGAGGTCATGCGCGGCGAGGCGAGCGCAACGAGCACTTGGCCGCCTCCCGCAGGTCCTGAGGTGTCGGGTGCGGCATCCTGACAAGGGTGCACGGCGAGGGGAGACCATGGAGCGGAGCGACGTCGTCTTCCCCCGTCCGCTCGTGACCGCCGTGCTCGCCTCGGTCGCGGTGCTGCTCGGCGCCACGCTCCAGTCCGCCACCGGATTCGGATTCGCGCTCGTCGCCGCCCCCCTGCTGGCCTCGACGCTGGGACCGCGGACGACGGTCAGCACGATCGTCGTGCTCACCCTCGTGATCACCGCGCTCACCTTGATCGCCGAGCGTCGACGGCCCCAGATCGACCGGCGGGAGACGATTGCGCTGATCGGGTGGACGGTGCCCGGGCTCGTCGCCGGCGCGCTCGTGCTGCGCGCCGTTCCCGAGCGTGCGCTGGAGGTGCTCGTGGCTGTGGCGGTGCTCGCCGCCGTCGGCTTGCGCCTGCGCTCCCGGGCTCAACGCAGATGCTGGTCGCACTCCCGGACGGCGGTCACCGCCCTCACGTCCGGTGTGCTGAGCACCTCAACCGGGATCGGCGGGCCACCCTTGGTCTTCCATCTTCTCGGCCGCGGCTTCTCGCGCGTCCTCATGCGCGACACCCTCGCCGTCGTCTTCGTGGTCGGCGGGATGCTCAGCACCGGCGTGCTCCTTGCGACCGGTTCGTTCACGCTGCCGGCGGAGATGCCCTTGCTGCTCGCGACGACGTTGATCGGGTACGGAGCGGGGCGGCGGATCTTCGCCACGCTCTACGGGGAGCGCTACGAGCGAGTCGTGCTCGGCGCGCTCGTGCTGACCGCCGTCATCGCGCTCGTCGCTGCCGTCCTCTAGAGCGCGGCCGTCGTTCATCCTGTGCGGGTGGGCGCGGATCCGCTCGAGGAGCTTGCCGGCGTCTACGCCAGATTCGCCGAGCACGAGGCACGTGGCCGGTCGCCGCTGTACGAGGACCTCGCGCACGGCGTGGCCGCGGGACGCCCGCTGGCTGGACGCAGTTTCGCTCCTGGTTCCTCGAGCGTCGCGACGAGGTCGTCGCTCTGGTCCTCGAGCGCAGCACGCAGACCAACGAGCCGGCCCGCTGCGCCACGCTGCTGCCGCTCCTCGCCAGGCTTCCCCAACCGCTGGCGCTGCTCGAGGTCGGCGCGGCCGCGGGCCTTTGCCTGCTCCCGGACCGCTATGCCTACGACTACGACGGTCGCTTCGTGCCGGCGCGGCAGCCGGCCCCTGCCGCGACGCCGACGTTCGGGTGCCGCCCGAGCCCTTCGACTCCGCTGCCGGACCGCGCGGTCGAGGTCGCCTGGCGGGCAGGCCTCGACCTCGAGCCGATCGACGTTCACGACCCGGACTAGGTCGCCTGGCTGGAGGCGCTGGTGTGGCCCGGCGAGGGAGCTCGGCTCGAGCTGCTGCGCGCGGCCCTGGGGATCGCTCGCGCAGACCCGCCACGCGTGGCGCAAGGCGACCTGCGCCACGACCTCTCCCAACTCGCCGCACAGGCCCCGCGTGATACGACAATGGTCGTGTTCCATACCGCCGTCCTCGCGTACGTCGCCGACGCGCGCGATCGCATCGCGTTCGCCGACACCGTCGGGGCGCTCGACGCCGTCTGGATCGCCAACGAGTCCCCTGGGCTGCTCGAAGACTCCGCGCCATCGCGCGCGCCATGGCCCTCGGGGCGTTTCCTGCTGACCCAGGACGGACGACCGATGGTGTGGACCGACTCTCACGGCGCAACCATCGACTGGCTGAGCTGACCGTCGGTGGCACCGACACGCCACGCGGTGGACGTCGAGGTGCTCGGGCCCTGGTCGCTGGCGACGAGCAAGGCCTTCTGGGAGGGATTCGCACCCGCGCCGCTCCCGTCGACGGAGGAGGCGCGACCCTTGCGCTCGGTGTTCTGCGTCGAGGGCGACTGGCGTCGCGCCGAGGTGGAGGTGACCCAGAGCGACGACACGGCGAGCGTCGTCGTGACGGGAGACGGCGACCTGCACGCCGCCGCAGCGCAGGCGTGCCGCTTCCTGTCCCTGGACGTCGACGCACGCCGCTGGCCCGACGTCGCCGGGCGCGACCCGGTCATGGCCGACGCGCAGGCGCAGCTGCCCGGCCTGCGCCCGTGCGGCTTTCACTCCCCGTATGAGGCCGCCGCCTGGTCGGTGCTGTCACAGCGCATCCGCATCGTCCAGGCGGCGCGATTGCGCGACGACCTCGTCCGCCGCCACGGCGACGACGGCGCGTTCCCGGCACCCCAGGTGCTGCGCGGTCTCGAGCTCGACCTGCCGGGGCGCAAGGCCGAGTACCTGACGGCCGTCGCCGAGGCCGCACTCGAAGGCCGCCTCGACGGCGCGGCGCTGCGGTCGCTCGACCCCGACGAGGCAGTTCAAGCGGTGCAGCAGGTCAAGGGTCTCGGACCCTTCGCCGCCGAGCTCGTCGTCGTCCGCGGCGCCAACGCGCCGGATGCGCTTCCACGACGCGAGCGCCGGCTGGAAGCCGAGATCGCCGAGCGCTACGGCCCCGGCCGCACGCTCGCCGAGGTTTCACACGCCTGGCGACCGTTCCGCGCCTGGGCTGCCGTGCATCTGCGCATCCTGCGCGAGGAACGCACCCATGAGATCAGGGGACGAGGCTGATCAGCCGTGGCGCCCGTGAGCCCGGGGCTGGTCTGCGGGCTCGACGTGGCCACGCAGGACGTGCGCGCGCTGGTGGTCGACGGGACGGGGCGCGTGCGGGCCGAGGGCAAGGCGCCGCTGCCGGCCCCCGAGCGGCCCGGCGAGGGCCGCGCGGAACAGGACGCGCGGGCGTGGTGGCCCGCCGCCTGCGACGCGCTGCGCCAGGCCACGAGCAAGCTGGACTCCGAGCGGGACGCGATCCGCGCACTGGCGATCTCGGCGACCTCCGGAACGCTCGTGGCGGTGGACGCCGGGGGCGAGCCGGTCGGCCCCGCCCCGATGTACGACGACCGCCGCGGCGGCGAGGCGGCTGCCGCCGCGCAGGCGGCGGGCGCGGAGCGCCTCGCGCGCCTGGGCATGACGCTCGCAGCGGGCTCGGGCGTCGCACGCATGGGCTGGCTGGCCCACTCGGAGGCCGCGCCGCGCATCGCCGGTGTGCGCCACACCTCCGAGTTCCTCGGCGAGCGGCTGTGCGGCGCACCCGTGCCGGCCGACTGGAGCCACACGCTCAAGAGCGGCTATGACCCGCAGGCCGAAGAGTGGGCGCTCGAGGCGCTGGCCGCCGCGGGCGTCGACCCGGAGTGGCTGCCGCCCGTGGCCGCGCCCACTACGCCGGTGGGCGCCGTGTCGGCCGCCGCCGCCGAGGCCACCGGGCTGCCCGAGGGCTGCGAACTGCGGCTGGGCATGACCGACGGCTGCGCGGCCCAGCTGGCCTGCGGCGCCGCCGCGCCCGGTCGCTTCATGAGCGTGCTGGGCACGACGCTGGTCCAGAAGGGCGTCACCGAGACCCTCCTGCGCGATCCGGCCGGCGCCGTCTACTGCCACCGCCACCCCGACGGGTTCTGGCTGCCCGGCGGCGCGTCCAACACGGGCTGCGAGGCCCTTGCCGCCACCCCGCGCGAGCGGTTGGGAGCCCTCGACGACGCGGCGCGCGCGCGCGGTCCCGCGAGCATGCTGGCCTACCCGCTGGCCCGCGCGGGCGAGCGCTACCCCTTTGTGGCCCCCGACGCGCGCGGCTTCACGCAGGGCGAGCCCGAGGACGAGGCCGACGCCCACCGCGCTGCGCTGGAGGGGGTCGCCTGCCTGGAGAAGCTGGGCTTCGAGCGCCTGGAAGCGCTCGGCGCGCAGGTGCGGGGGCCGGTGGCCAGTGCCGGGGGTGGTTCCAGGAGCGCCGTGTGGAGCGCGATCCGCGCGACCGTGCTGGACCGCGAGCTGGAGCTGGCGCGCCACGCCGAGACGGGCTTTGGCGCCGCTCTCCTGGCCGCCGCCGGCTCGCTGCACCCGGACCTGGGCGCCGCCACGGCCGCGATGGTCCACGCGGCGGGCACCGTCGAGCCGGTGGCCGGCGAGGTCGCGGCGCTCCAAGAGCGCTACGGGGCCTTCGTGGCCGCGCTGGAGGCGCGCGGCTGGCTGGACGCCGGCTCGTAGCGCGCGCTAGGCGACGCGCTGGGGCGCGAGCATCATCGTCATGTTGCGCCCGTCCTGCTGGGGGCGCTGCTCGACGATGGCGAGCTCCTGCAGCTCGTCCGCGAGGCGGTTGAGGATCATCTCCCCGCGCTCGGGGTGGGCCATCTCGCGGCCGCGGAACATGATCGTCACCTTGACCTTGTCGCGCGCCTTGAGGAAGCGCATGACGTGGCCCTTCTTGGTGTCGTAGTCGTGTTGCGCGATCTTGGGCCGGAACTTGATCTCGCGGATGTTGATCTGCTGCTGGTGCTTGCGGGCGGCCTTCTGCTTCTGGATCTGCTCGTACTTGTACTTCGAGTAGTCCAGCACCCGGCAGACCGGAGGCTTGGCGTCGGGCGCGACCTCGACGAGGTCGAGCTCCTTGCTCTCGGCGTAGCGGAGTGCCTCCTGTGTGCGCATGATCCCCACCTGCGCGCCGGTCTCGTCGATGAGCCGGACCTCCGGAACGCGGATGCGCTCGTTGGTGCGGGTGGTGTCACGCTCCGGCGGCTGCCGGTCGAACCTTCTCGGGACCGGCACTTAGCTGATGAAGGTGCGGCGGGCCGTCAAGCGGGCGGCCGCACGGAGTTGGAACGTGTGCTCAAGGCTGTCCAGTATAGCGGCGCGCGGCCACCTCGCCCGCGAGGCGGGCGGCGATCGCATCGAGCTCCAGCGTACCCAGATCGCCCTCGGTGTGACGGCGCAGGGCGGCGGCGCCGGCCTCGGCCTCGCGGTCGCCGACCACGAGCATGTAGGGCACCTTGCCGAGCTCGGCGTCGCGGATGCGGCGGCCGATCGACTCGCTGCGATCGTCCACCGAGGCCCGCAGCCCCGCCTCGGCCAGGCGCCCGGCCACCGACCACGCGTAGGGGGCGTGGCGATCGGCCAGCGGCAGCACCACCGCCTGGCGCGGCGCGAGCCAGAGCGGGAACTCGCCCGCGTAGTGCTCGATGAGGATGCCGAGGAAGCGCTCGAAGGAGCCCATCAGGGCGCGGTGGAGCATGACCGGGCGGTGCTCGGCGTTGTCGGCGCCCGTGTAGGCCAGGTCGAAGCGCTCGGGCATCACGTAGTCGAGCTGGATCGTGCCCAGCTGCCAGGAGCGCCCGATCGAGTCGGTCATGTGCAGGTCGATCTTGGGGCCGTAGAAGGAGCCGTCGCCCGGGTTGAGCTCGAACGCCGCGCCGCGCTGGTCCAGCGCGGACTCGAGCGCGGCCTCGGCGCGGTCCCACATCCCCTCCTCCCCGATCCGCTTCTCCGGCCGGGTCGAGAGCTCGAGGTGCGGCGCGAGCCCGAACGTGTCGTAGATCGCGTAGCCGAAGTCCAGGCAGCGGTTGACCTCGTCGGCGATCTGCTCCTCGGTGCAGAAGATGTGGGCGTCGTCCTGGGTGATGTGGCGCACGCGCAGCAGACCGTGCAGCGTGCCGCTCGGCTCGTGGCGGTGGACCAGGCCGGCCTCCGAGTAACGGATCGGCAGATCGCGGTAGGAGCGCCGCGCGTCCTTGTAGAGTTGGACGTGCGCCGGGCAGTTCATGGGCTTGAGGCCCATGGTGCGCTCCTCCACCTCGGTGAAGTACATGTGCTCGCGGTAGACGTCCCAGTGCCCGGAGGCCTTGAAGAGCTCGGCGTCGTACAGGATCGGCGTCTTGACCTCGCGATAGCCGCGCGCGCCGTTCTCCGTGCGCCACAGGTCGGTCAGCGCGTTCCACAGCACCATGCCGTCGGGCTGCCAGAACGGCGCGCCGGGCGAGAGCTCGGAGAACATGAACAGGCCGAGCTCGCGGCCCAGCTTGCGGTGGTCGCGCGCGCGAGCCTGCTCGAGCCGTTCGAGGTGGGCGTCGAGATCGGCCCTGGAGTGGAACGCGGTGCCGTAGATGCGCGTGAGCATCGGACGCGCGGAGTCCCCGCGCCAGTAGGCTCCGGCCAGCGAGAGCAGCTTGAACGCCTTGATGCGGCCGGTGTTCGGCGCGTGCGGACCGCGGCAGAGGTCGGTGAACGGGCCGTTCGTGTAGAGCGAGACGCTGTCGGCGCCGAGGTCCTCGATCAGCTCGACCTTGTAGGGCTGGTCCTCGCCACGGAAGCGATCGAGCGCCGCGGCCGCCGGGACGTCCTCGCGCACGAACGGCTCCTTGGCCGCGACGTGGGCGCGCATCCCCTCCTCCAGGGCCGGCAGGTCGTGCTCGGAGACGGTCACGCCGGGGGGGAACTCGAAGTCGTAGTAGAAGCCGTCCTCGATCGGCGGTCCGATCGCGATGCGCGTGCCGGGATAGCGGTCGAGCACGGCGGCGGCCAGCACGTGGGCGGTGTCGTGGCGCAGCAGCTCGAGCGACTCGGGGGAGCGGTCGGTGACGATCTCCACCCGCTCGCCGTCGTCCAGCGGCGCGGCGAGGTCGCGCACGTGGCCGTTCGTCTTCACGGCCAGCGCGGCGCGGGCCAGGCCGGGCCCGATGGCCGCGGCCAGGTCGGCCCCCGTGGCGCCGTCCTGGAGCTCCTTCGTCGTGCCGTCGGGCAACTCGATCCGCATCCGTCAGCAGCTTAAAGGGGTCTGACCCCTTTAAGGTCGTCGCGATGCCGCCGCCTTCGGCCTCGTGCGCGTCGGCGCGTCGGCCAGCGGCCACGAGCAGGGCGCGACGATCCGCCCGAGGCCTATTGGGAGCCCCGCTCGGCGCTGGCGTGGACGTAGGTGGGCAGGCCGACGGCTCGTAGTCTCTCCCGGCATGGACGCCGAAGCCCTGCGCGCGCAGTTCCCCGTGCTCGAGCACACCGCCTTCCTCAACGCCGGGACGGACGGGCCCCTGCCGGCCGGCGCGGTCGCCGGCGCGCGCACGGAGCTGGCGCGGCAGGAGCGGGAGGGCCGATCCGGCGCGCACTTCTGGCGCCGTGACGAGCTGCAGGAGGGGTTGCGCGCCGCCTACGCCCGTCTGGTCGGCGCGCCGGTCGAGGAGATCGCGCTGGCCACGTCCACCAGCGACGGGCTCGGGCGGGTGCTGGCCGGGCTGGACCTCGGGCCGCGTGACGAGATCGTCACCTCCGACCAAGAGCACCCGGGCCTGCTCGGCCCGCTCCTGCAGGCCCGCCGGCGCGGCGCCCGCATCCGCGCCGTGCCGTTCGCCGAGGTGGCCGAGGCGGTCGGGCCCGAGACGACGCTCGTGGCCGTCTCGCACGTGAGCTGGGTGGGCGGCGAGGTGGCGCCCGCCGCGCTGGCGGACGTCGACGTCCCGGTGATCATGGACGGCGCGCAGGGCGCCGGCGCCGTGCCGGTCGATCCGCGTGCGCTCGGCGTCGCCGCCTACGCGGCGGCGGGCCAGAAGTGGCTGTGCGGCGCCGACGGCACGGGCTTCCTGTGGCTCGATCCCGACTTCGCCGCGCGCGTGCCGGTGGTGACCCCCAGCTACACCTGCTTCGTGGACGCGTCGCTGGGCCTGGAGGGGGAGTTCAAGCCGACCGCCGCCCGTTTCGACACGCCCGCGCTCCCGCGCGAGGCGGTGGCGCTCTCGCTGGCCGCCGCCCACGTGCTCGAGGGCGCCGGCTGGGCCGGCGTGCACGACGCGGGTGCCCGGCGGGCGCTCGCCCTGGCGGACGCGCTCACCGCGCGCGGCCACGAGCTCGCCCCGCGCGGCGCCAGCACGCTGGTGAGCTGGCGTCACCCCGACGCCGAGGCCGCCCGCGACCGTCTCGCCGACGCCGGCGTGGTGGTGCGAAACCTCCCGGGCCGCGGCCTCCTGCGCGCCTCGGTCGGCGCCTGGAACGACGACGCCGACCTCGACCGCCTGCTCACCGCGCTGCGCGAAACCTAAAGGGGTCTGACCCCTTTAGGTTCGCGCGCGGGTGAGGGTGGTCACCTGCCCGACGCCGTTCTGCTCGGACAGGAAGCGCTGCGGATAGAGCGGCGGCGGCCCCGCCGGCGCCTCCAGCCGGTCGCGCTCCTCGGCCGTGAGCTCCAGCTCGTCGGCGCCGAGCAGGTCCTCGAGCTGCTCGAACGTGCGCGGGCCGACGATCGGCGCCGTCACGCCCTCGGTGCCGAGCAGCCAGGCGAGCGCCACCTGGCCCACGCTCGCACCACGCGCCTCGGCGATCTCGGTCGCCGCGTCGACGACCTGGAAGTTGCGCTCGATCCCACGGCGGTCGTAGGCCTCCTCCAGCGTCTCGTCCGCCTCGTCGATACGGCCGCCCGCCGGCGGCGCCTCGCCGCGCTTGTACTTGCCGGTGAGGAAGCCGGCCCCCAGCGGGCCCCAGGGGATCACGCCCAGCCCAGCGGCGCGGCAGAACGGCAGGATCTCGATCTCGATCGAGCGCTCCACCAGCGAGTACTGCGGCTGCAGCGAGACGAACGGCGACCAGCCCTCGCGGTCCTGGGTCGCCACCGCCCAGCTCAGCAGCCAGGCCGGGAAGTTCGAGACGCCCAGCGCGCGCACCTTGCCCGCCGTCACGAGGCCGTCGAGCGCCTCCAGGCTCTCCTCCAGCGGCACGTCGGGATCGGGCGCGTGCACCTGGTAGAGGTCGATCACGTCGACGCCAAGGCGCCGCAGGCTCGCGTCGCAGGCCTGGGCGATGCGGTCCGGCGCGAGGCCCTGTCCGCCGGGGTCCGAGACGGGGAAGCGGACCTTGGTGGCCAGCACGACCTCCTCGCGCCGGTCGGCCAGCCAGGGCGCCAGCGTCTCCTCCGACCCGCCATCGGAGTACGTGTCGGCGGTGTCGAGGAAGTTCCCGCCCGCCTCCAGGAAGCGGTCGAGCATGCGGTGGGATTCCTCGACGGGCGTCTTGTCGCCCATGAGCATGGTGCCGAGGCACAGGCGGCTGACGGTGAGGGGTCCGAGTTCGGT
>Ga0136617_10003027_pt1 | contig 14990 bp, 15 predicted proteins | sample AntDrymUQ3222106_2_FD_129672 | JGI IMG/M metagenome (GOLD analysis project Ga0136617, IMG submission 129672) | Polar desert sand microbial communities from Dry Valleys, Antarctica - metaG UQ322 (21.06) | ecosystem: Environmental > Terrestrial > Soil > Desert | place: Antarctica: Dry Valley... | reverse complement strand
CGACCGCCGCGTCCGCGCGCGCGACCGCAAGCGTGTTGGAGATGTTGTCGACGAGCTCGTCCTGGCCTGGCGCCACCGCCGCGATCGCGCGCGCCACCGCGCGCGTCTGGGCGAGCGCGCGCCCGGGATCGGTCGCCAGCCGGGATCGCTGGACGAGCACGTCGACCTCGGCGAGCGGCAGGGTCTTGAGCGCGCGTCCGCGCGCCGCCGCCGCCGCGCGGAATGCAGGCAGCACCTCGCGGCGGAACGTCGCGGGGCTGACGACGACGGAGTTTGGCACGTAGACGAAGTCCTCCAGCCGGCTCGTCTTACGGCTGTAGAAGAGCGGCTTGGCGCGCGCGAGATCGGTCACGCCGCTGACCCGCAGCACGAGCGGCCGGCGCCGCGCCGGCAGCCGCAGCCGCAGGGTCTCGCCCGGCCCGATCGCGAGCGCGCGCGCAGCCTCCGCGCTGAGCAGCGCCCCGTCCGGCGCGAACGATCCCCGCACGACCCGGATCGACGGGTAGCGCCGCGCGTAGCGGGAATCGAAGGCGAACACGCGCACGCCGCCGCCGATTGCGGCGCCTGCGGCGCGTAGCGATCGGGGCGGCAGATCGACGAACGACAGCGCGTCCGCGGCGGACACGCCGGGGATCCTCGCCAGCCGCGCCTCGAGCTGCTCGAGCGTCGCGCCGTCGGGCGCGTTCGCACGCGCGGGGACGACGCGCTCGCGGGTCGAGATCGTCGCCCGCAGCGCCAGCGAGGAGACCGCGTCGACGTCGCGCGTCGCGCGCCCGCGGTAGCTGAGGCGCACGGTCTTCCCGGCGGCGACCGTCCCGATGTTCAGGCCCGAGCGCGCGAGGCCCTGGGCGAGCGGGCTCTGCCCCGCCGTGTCGGCCAGCCGCCGGCCGTCGCGACGCATCGAGCCGTGGACGTAGGCCAGCGGCGGGGGCGGCTCGTCGTTGACGACGACCTCGTTGGCCGGCACGGCGGCGCGGTTTCGCACGGTCAGCTCGATCCGCGCGGTCTCCCCCGCGCGCAGTGTTCGCGGACCCGCGATCCGCTGCTCGAGGCGCAGCGCGCTCCCCAGCGGCGCGCTGAGCACACGCTGCATGTCGAGCGCGAGCGGAGCGATCGCGCGCTTCGTCATCGTCGCGCCCGAGCCGTCGATGAAGAACAGCACGGCCGCGAACAGCGCGACGCCGAGCGTCACCCCGCCGAGCGAGGCGAGCGTCCGCCGCCGGTTGCGCACGAGGTCGCGCCAGACGTACCTATGCACCGGCGCGCCCGCACGGCCGCGGCCTCGCCCGGGCGCTGTCGCCGACGAGCTGCCCGTCGCGTAGCCAGACCGTGCGATCCATGCGTGCGGCGACCGCCGCGTCGTGGGTGACGACGACGAGCGTCGTGCCGGCGGTGCGCTGGATCGCCAGCAGCAGATCGACGATCACCGCCGAGCTCTGCTCGTCGAGCGAGCCCGTCGGCTCGTCGGCGAGGACGACGCGCGGCCGGTTGACGAGCGCGCGCGCGACCGCCACGCGCTGGCGCTCCCCGCCCGACAGCTGATCCGGGAGCTTGCCGGCCCGATCGCCGAGCCCGAGCTCGTCGAGCAGCTCTCGGCAGCGCTCGAACCGGCCGTCGCCCCCGCGCAGCGCGAGCTGCAGACCGACGTTCTCCAGCGCGGTGAGGAACGGCTGAAGGTTGCCGGACTGGAACACGAGTCCGAGCTCGTCGCGGCGAAAGCGCGCCCGCTCACGCTCCGGGAGGCTCGAGATCCGCAGCCCGCCGATCGACACGTGACCCGCCGTGGGAGCCTCGAGGCCGGCCGCGAGGCCGAGCAGCGTCGATTTGCCGCAGCCGCTCGGGCCCGTGATCGCCACGCTGCTGCCGGCCGCGATCTCGAGCGTGACGGCGTCGACGGCGCGGATGACGCCCGCCGGCGTCGCGTGGTGCTTCGTCACCGCCCAGAACACGACCGACGCGGGCGCCGTCACGCCGGCCGCACCTCGCCGCCGGCGAGCCGCAGCCGACGCTGCGCGCGGGCGGCCAGCCGGTTGGAGTGGGTGACGAACAGCACGGCGAGGCCGCGGTTGCGCCAGGCGTCGAGGATGACCCCCATGACCTCGTCGGCGCTGCCGGCGTCCAGCTGGCCGGTGACCTCGTCGGCGAGCAGCAGGTCGGGCTCGTTCGCGAGCGCCACCGCGACGGAGACGCGCTGCGCCTCGCCGCCCGAGAGCTGTCGCGGCGCGTGGTCGCGACGATCGGCGAGCCCGACCTCGCGCAGCAGCGCCGCGGCGCGCTCGGCGGCGCGCTCGCCGCCGGCGAGCTCGATCGCGAGCGCGACGTTCTCCGCGGCGGTGAGGAACGGGATGAGGTTGCCGGACTGCAGCACGACGCCGATGCGCCGCGCCCGCAGGCGCGCGCGGCCCGTGTCGTCGAGCGCGGTCAGATCCTCGCCGTCGAAGACGACCGACCCCGCCTCGGGACGCAGGAGGCCCGCGACGAGCGACATGAGCGTCGACTTGCCGCTGCCCGAGACGCCGATCAGGCTCGCCGTCTCGCCGCGCGCGAGGGTCATGCTGACGCCGCGCAGCACCTGGGTCTCGACGCCGCCGGCGCGGTAGGTCTTGCAGACCTCGTCCAGACGTACCAGGGGCGCGGCGGCCGGCACCCGCGTTCAGCGCAGCCGCTCCGCGGCCTTCGACGACGCGAAGACCTCGGGCACGGTCTCGACAGCGTGGCGATCGAGCTTGCGCGCCTCGGCGCTCACCTCGGCAAGCCCGCGCGAGCGCAGCTGCGTGAGGTTCACGAGCTCCTCGACCTCCTGCTCACCGCCGCCGGACTCGCGCGGCGCAAGCCCGATCTCGCCGACACCGCGGGCGAAGAACTTGTGCTCCGAGCCGCCCTCCTCGACGACGAGCACGTTCTCGTAGCACTTGTACGGAACGCACTTGGACGCCTGGATCCTGACGACCTTGCCGACGTCCGGCTCGTTCCCGGGCTCCTGCGCCTGGATGAACGGCGGCGTTCCCGGGCGCGGGTCGGCCGGCAGGAGGATCCCTGCCTTGGCGCCATTGACGCCGGCCAGCCAGCCGTCGTTGGCGTTGACGAACCGGCCGCCCTCGTAGGCCTCGGTATACGAGCCGAGGTGCCAGACATTCCCCGTCTTGTCGACCGCGAGGTAATCGAGCGCCTGCTCGGCGATCTCGCCGCCGTCGAAGTCCTGGTCGAGCACGACGACCGCGCGCATCCCGGAGATCTCCTTGCCGACGTCGGTGACGGTGTACACCCGGCGATGGGTGAGCCGCCGGCTGCCGCGGTTCACCTTCCCCAGCCGCACGGACTGATAGCCCGGCTTCAGCGGATACCACCTGTTCGCGTCGGTCGCCGGATTGCCGCCGAAGCTGGCGCGATCGAAGGCGGGCAGCGTCGCGCCCGATGCCTCGGATGCGGCTGATGGCGTCTCGTCGCCGCCGCAGGCGCCGACGAGCGCGCAGCACAGCCCGACGACCGCGGCGGCGACGATGCTGCGGGGTCTGCGCAGACGGGCTCCCATACGCGCGGCCAGCTTGGCGGCCACGGATGACAGGCTCATGAGAGCCGCATGGCGGCCGGCGTCAGACGCGCTGCATCGCCCGCGCGGGCACCTCGCCCCACAGCTGCTCGAGGCGGTAGAAGTCGCGCGCCTCGGGCGTGAAGATATGAACGATGACGTCGAGGTAATCCATGAGGATCCAGCTCGCCTCGCGCACGCCCTCGACGCGCCGCGGCAGGATCCCGTGCTCGTCCTTCAGCGCCTGGTGGATGCCGTCGTGGATCGCCTTCGTCTGGCGCGCCGTGTTGCCCGAGCAGACGAGGAAGAAGTCCGTGTAGTCCAGCACGCCGCGCACGTCGAGCTCGACGACGTCGATCGCCTTCTTGTCCGCCGCCTGAGCGGCGATCGTCTCTGCGAGCTGGGCTGGGTTCATCGATAGAGCCTTCCCCGAGCGATGTGCTCGGCAACGGGATCGGGTACGAGATAGCGAATCGGGCGCCCCTCCGCGATACGGCGCCGTATCTGCGAGGAGGAGATGTCCAGGCGCGGCATGTCGAAGAACACGGGCGGCGAAGCATCCGCAAAGCGCTCGACCAACCGCGCCGCGACGTCTTTCCGGCCAGCCCCCGAGCGCTCCGCGACCGCAAGCCGTGCGAGGCCGAGGACCGCCTCGGGCTCGTGCCAGCTCGGCAGTCCAAGGGCAATGTCGCCCCCGACGATGAAGGTCAGGTCGTCCTCCGGATCGCGCGCATGCAGCTCCCTCAGGGTATCGACCGTGTACGACGGCCCCCCGCGACGCACCTCGATGTCGCACACCCCGAGGCGGTCGTCGCCCGCGATCGCCAGCCGGCACAGCTCCAGGCGCTCCTGCGCTCCGGGGTCGCGGTCGGCGTCCTTGTGCGGCGGCGCGGCGACCGGCGTCAGCAGCACGCGGTCGAGGTCGAGCTGCGCCGCCGCCTCCGACGCGCAGACGAGGTGTGCGAGGTGCGGCGGGTTGAACGACCCGCCGAGGATTCCGATGCGGGCCACCGAGGCGCGTCTACGGGCGCACGTGGCCGTCGCCGGCGATCACGTACTTGAACGTGCACAGCTCGCGCACGCCGATCGGCCCGCGCGCGTGCAGCTTCTGCGTCGAGTTACCGATCTCCGCTCCCATGCCGAACTCGCCGCCGTCGGTGAAGCGCGTCGAGGCGTTGACGTAGACGCACGCCGCGTCGACGCCGCGCTCGAACGCCCTCGCCGCGCGCGCGTCGTTCGTCACGATCGCCTCCGAGTGTCCGGAGCCGTGAGCGTTGACGTGCTCGATCGCCTCGTCGATCGAGTCGACGACGCGGACCGCGAGCACGAGCGCGAGGAACTCGGTGTCCCAGTCGTCCTCGGTGGCGTCGGCGAGCGAGGACGCGAGCTTCTCTCCTGCGAGCGCCCGCGCACGCCCGTCGACGTGCAGCTCGACGCCCGCCGCGCGCAGGGCTACGAGCGCACGCGGCAGGAACGCCGGCGCCGCCGCGGCGTGCACGAGCAGCGTCTCGGCCGCGTTGCAGACGCCCGGCCGCTGGACCTTCGCGTTGAGGATGATCGCCTCGGCCGCGTCGAGGTCGGCCGAGCCGTCGACGAAGACGTGGCAGTTGCCCGATGCGGCGTAGATCACCGGCACGGTCGCGACGGCCTTCAGCGCCGCCTTCAGCCCCTCGCCGCCGCGCGGGAAGATGAGGTCGACGACGCCGTCCTGGGTCGCGAGCTCCGCGAGCTCCTCGCGCCCGCCGCCGGCCACGAGCCCGATCGCGCCCTCCGGCACGCCGGCGCCGGAGGCGGCCTCCGCGGCGACCTGAGCGAGCACGGCGTTGGAATGTGCCGCCGACGAAGAGCCGCGCAGCACGACCGCGTTGCCGGACTTCAGGCACAGCGACGCCGCGTCGATCGTGACGTTCGGCCGCGCCTCGTAGACGACCGCGACGACGCCGAACGGCACGCGCAGCTTGCGCACGTCCAGCCCGTTCGGAAGCCGCTTGCCCTCGACGACCTCGCCGACGGGGTCCGGCAGCGCAGCGATCGCGCGCGTGCCGGCCGCGATGCCGGCGATCCGCGCCGGGTCGAGCGCGAGCCGGTCCAGCAGCGCCGCGTCGAGCCCGTTCGCACGCCCCGTGTCCATGTCACGCGCATTGGCCTCGACGATCTCGTCGGTGCGCGTAATGAGCGCGCCGGCGATAGCGTGCAGCGCCGCGTTCTTCGTGTCGGTGTCGAGCACCGCGAGCGCGCGCGCCGCGTCGCGCGCCGCCAGGCAGATGTCGGAGACCGTGCGGGTCGCGATCGCCATGGCGACAGGGTACGTCACGCCGGCTACCCGCAGCGGGCGATGGAGCCCTGGTTGCGCGTACGCATCGCCACTCATAGGCTTCCTCGGATGTGATCGCGCGAATCAACGACCGAGACCATTCGGACGGAGGGTGGCATGACGATGACGCAAGCGACAGTGAACACCGGGGGCAGCGGGCAGTCCGAGGCTGCGCCGACTTCCGTCCCCAGCGTGGTGGCCGCCACGTTCTACGGTGTGCTCGGCGTCCGGCCTCCATACGCGACGTCGAGTGGCGTGGAGGCGTTCGTCGGCTGCCACGCGCTCAACTGCTACAACTGATCCCGTCCGTAGTCGGGGGAGGCGGCTGCTCGGGCGCGGCTGCGCAGCGACGGAGGACGACAGATGTCTCATCGAGTGGTGCTGGAGACACAGCACGGTCGCCGCGTTCTGGTCGGCGGGCCGGACGACACGGTTGCTTCGGTGCTGCTCAAGGCCGGAGTGCCGTTGTCCGCAGTGTGGACGTATGTCAGCGACGACGTCAACGAGCTGCGGGCGGTGCGCTGGCGGAGGCGACTCCAATGTCATGCTGACCGCGCTTGTGCAATCCGAACGCCTTGTCCGCTACCACATCGTGCCGATCATCGTGCATGGGCCCGACATGGAACTGCAGCTGCAGACTGCTCACGAGTTGTGTGACGAGCTGGAGTGTCCATTGACCGTCGTCGACGACCGGGACGCCGCGAGACTGGCCGGGATCCATTCGGTGCGGGACTTCTTTCTCGGCTTTGAAGCGCACTACCCGGACACCGACATCGATTTCGCTTGGACCTGGCTGCTGCGACGGACGCTCGCCGCCGCAGCACGCGAGCGGACTGTTCCTGCGGTGGCGATCGGCGCCAATCGCGAGGATCTGCTCAGCGAGGGATTCCTGCGGCTGGCTCGAGGCCTCGCCCCGATGCCCGCGCCCTATCGGCGGATCGGGAGCGAGCTGTTCGTCTATCCGATGTGCGAGGTGCCGAAGAAGATCGGCGACGGCGCCTATCCCCGGCGATCGCTGGACAACTACGAGTCGCGGACGCCGAGCGTCGCGGCCGGCCGCTCGACGTTCTACCAGCTCGCCTACCTACTCGCCGACCAGCTTCCCGGCATGGACATGACGTTGCTGGCCGGCTTCAGCGATCTAGGTGCAGAGATCGCCGCGCAGCAAGAGCCGATCGTGCTGGATGTCGAACTTGGCGACCACATCGCCGATCGCATGAGCGACGGTGAGCAGCGGGAGCGCTGGCGCGCGTTCCTCGCCGAGGTCCGCGCCGACTGACGTCCCGGCCATGAAGGGGTACATGTCCGCGAGCTACGGCGACAGCTTCGCCGGCGAGGATTTCGAGGAGGTCTTTTCATCCCTCCCCGACCCAGAGGCCATGATCGAGCTGTTGGCGCACTACGCCGGGCTTGGTCCCGTTCTCGAACTCGGTGTCGGAACCGGCCGGATAGCACGTCGGCTAGCCGCGCGCGGCATCCCGGTGGACGGCATCGACGTCTCCGACGTGATGCTCGCCGAGCTCCGTCGCCGCGCGGGCGATCTCCCGATCCGGGCGATCAAATCCGACCTCGCCGACCTCGAGTTGACACGCCGCTACTCCCTGGTGTTCTGCGTCTGGAACACGTTCTACTCCGTGCGAACCAGCGAGCAGCAGGCGCGCTGCGTCCAAGCCGTGGCCGACGCGCTGCTCCCCGGCGGAGCGTTCGTTATCGAGGTGTTCGTGCCTACCCCTGATTACTTCACCAATGGACAAGCAGTCCGCGTTCGCGAGATCACCGCGGACTCGGTCTCATTGCAGGTCTCCCTGCACGACCCGAGTCGCCAGACGGTCGCGTCACAACACGTCGTGATTCGCCGGGACAGCGTCCGGCTGCACCCCCACGAGATCCGCTACGCCTGGCCCTCCGAGATCGACGCGATGGCGGATTCCGCAGGACTTCGTCTCAAAGAACGCTGGGCCGGCTGGCGCCACCAGCCATTCGACCAAGCGGCCCGCGAGCATGTATCCGTTTACGAGGCCGCGGACGCGGCAGCGGCCCGCGCCGCGGTGTCGGCGTCGTAGAACAGCCCTACGACATCGCGTGCCAGCCGCTCGGCAACATCGCTCCTGCTCATCTGACCGCCGCGCCACATAGTCAGCAGCGTGTCCACCTCGTCCGGGTGCAGATCCGTGGTCAGGCGCAGGTAGTCCTCCAACACCGGCTCGGGCACGACCAAGAGCTTGCGGTACATGATCTCGGGCGGGTCCTCGAACGCCACGTAGTTGTCGTAGGACTTGCTCATCTTCCTTGTCCCATCCAGACCGGCGAGCAGCGGCAAGGTCATCGCGACCTGCGGCGCTTGCCCAGCCGCCGCCTGGAGGTCGCGGCCCATCAGCAGGTTGAACGTCTGGTCGATGCCACCGATCTCCACGTCGGCGCCGATCGCCACGCTGTCCTGTCCTTGCAGGATCGGATAGAACATCTCCATCATCGAAAGCGGCTCGTTGGCCGCCATCCGGCTCGCAAAATCGCTTCGCTCGAGCACCTGAGCGACCGTGACACGCGAGGAGATCTCCAGAACGTCGCCGGTTCGCATGGCTCCCAGCCAGTCCGCGTTGTTGACGATCTCCAACCGTTCGTCGAGCAGCACGCGACCGACCTGGTCGAGATAGGTCTTCGCGTTGGCCATGACCTCCTCGGCAGTCATCACGGTCCGCTGCTCGGATCGCCCGGACGGGTCGCCGACCTGCGCGGTGAAGCCACCGATCACCAGGACGGCAACGTGTCCGAGCTCCTGAAACTGACGCAGCTTGCGCAATGGAACCGCATGCCCCAAGTGCAGATCGGGTCGTGTCGGATCCACGCCGAACTTCACTCGCAGCGGCGCCCGTTTCCCGCGCGCCGCGTTGTCGACGGCACGCCGGAAGTCATCCTCGGGAACGACTTGCACGGTCCCGCTGAGCAGGATCCGAAGCTGCTCGGCAGCCGAACGGTTCATGGCCATGGACGAACCGTAGCGACCGCTGCCCCGTGAAGGCAGCCGCGCTTCACCCTAACTCTTCCTCGCGCGCCTGAGGAATCCGCGTCGCTGGCTTCCTGCCTACCAAACGGATACCGGGCAGCCGCCGAGACAGACGCGCACTATGCCGTGGCGACCCTGAGCGGCCTGAGCGGCGCTCAGAGGGCGGACAGATCCATTCGATTGATCGCGGTGCGTGTGTTGGATCAGGTCGAGGGCACCGGACGCGCTGCTGGGGTTGCTGAGCAGGGCGGACAGGCCGCTGGGGTTGCTGAGCTTCGCGAATTGCTTGCCGCGGCTTAGGAGCGCAATGACTGGCGCCGGGCGGAAGGCACCTCGCCTTGCGCTGGGAACACCGCACGGTCAGGACTCACGGATCAATCTCTCAGCCGGGCATGCCAGGGCAGAGCCCGTTCAGCTCAGCACGAAGTAGTCGCGGTGGATCGCCTCGTCCGTCGCACGCGGCATCACCTCGCGCACGGCCGGGGACTTCAAGCCCTTGACCTTGACGAGCTCGTCGGCCGCGTAGTTGCAGATCCCCTTGCCGATGACGATCGCGCCATGCGCGACCTGGACGGCGTCGCCCGCGTCGAACGAGCCGCGGACCTCGGTGATGCCGACCGGCAGCAGCGACGTGCCGCCCTCGCGCAGCGCGCGCGCGGCGCCGGCGTCGACGACGATCGTCCCGTGTGACGGCTTGGCGTACTTCAGCCAGAGTTTGAACGAGGAGTAGCGCGTCTCGCGCGGCGCAAAGCGCGTACCCGCCGGCTCGCCGTCGAGCGTGGCGCCGAGCGCGCCGTCGCGCAGGCCGCTGCAGATGACGGTCTCGATGCCGCCGGCCGTCGCCATCTCGGCGGCGACGACCTTCGAGCGCATGCCGCCCGAGCCCAGCGGCGACGTCGTGTGCCCGATCGTCAGCGCGTCGAGCGCGCCGAAGTCCGTCACCGCCGGCACGAGCTCAGCCGTCGGATCCGTGCGCGGGCTGGCGGTGTAGAGGCCCTCGACGTCGGTCAGCAGCACGAGCAGATCGGCGTTGACGAGCAGCGCCACCTGGGCGGCGAGGAAGTCGTTGTCGCCGAACGAGATCTCGTCGGTCGTCGTCGTGTCGTTCTCGTTGATGACCGGCATGACGCGCCACTCCAGCAGCTTGCCGAGCGTCTGGCGCGCGTTGAGGTAGTGCGTGCGCGCGCTCATGTCGAAGAACGTCAGCAGCACCTGCGCCGACGTGATCCCGTGCCCGCGCAGCAGCTCGTCGTAGACGCGGTAGAGCTTGCCCTGACCGACGGCGCTCGCGGCCTGCAGATCCTCGATCGCGCGCGGGCGCACCGCCCGGCCCATGACGCGCATCCCGCGCGCGATCGCTCCGCTCGTCACGAGCACGACGTCGTCGCCGCCGGCGTGGCGCGCCGCGGCCTGCGCGCAGATGCGCTCGATCACGGCCGCGCGCAGCTCGCCGTCGTCCTCGGCGACGATGCTCGATCCGAGCTTGATGACGTAGCGGGCCATCGCGCGGTCAGCTTACGAAGGCGACCGCGCCGGCGCCCTCGGCGCGCGCGCCCTCGCAGGCCGCGCGCGCCGTCGCCGCCGCCGCCGCGGCTACAGCGTCGCCGGCAGCGACGAGTGCGTGATCTTGCTGGTCTCCGGCTTGACGAATACGGCGCGGTACTCGCCACCCGGCCCGGGGATCGGAACCGTTCCGGAGAAGAAGCCGCGCGGCGTCACCGGGCTCGGCTCGCCGAGCTGCTGCCACGGCGACTTGGGGTCAGGTCGCCACATGATGACCGCCGGATCCTGCAGGCCGTTGGGCCGGAAGCGCAGCTGGCCCCAGAAGCCGACGACGCCCTCGCCCGCTGGGTACACGACCAGCGGCAACGCGTAGCCGAAGGCGGCCGGCTTGGTCCGGCCGCCGAGCGTCTGCAGCCCCGACTGGTACGTGAACCAGTACAGCCGCGAGCCCTTCGCGGCCGTCCTCACCGGGCCGACGTCGCGCAGCAGGAACTGCGTCGTCGCCTGCACGCGCGGCTCGTTGTAGGCGAGGAACTCCGCGAGCTGGTTGAACTGCGCCTGGCGCAGCAGCGGGATCCCGTTGCGCGGGTCGGGCGGGTTGGACTCGTAGCCGAACTCCGTGAGCAGGATCGGCAGGCCAGACGGAATCATGCCGCCGGACTGGGTCGAGATCGTGTCGAGCAGCGGGCCGAGTGCCGCGATGTTCGCGATCGTGATCTCGTCCGGGCTGACCGTCGCGATTGTCGGCGCGACCCTCTTCGTATACGGGTGGTGGGCGAACGCCGTCGCCTTCAGCCGACCGTTCTTCGCGAAGTCGTCGCAGTTGCGGCGCGCGGCGTCGGGGCCAGCGTACGGCGTGCCGTCCGCAGACACGCAGACGAGCTCACGCAGGAACGGCGCGGGGCGCATCCCGTTGCGCGGCCCCTGCTTGTCAGAGCCCAGCGGCGCGGTCTCGCCGAGGAAGATGCCGTCCGTGGCGACGTTGTGCCCGGAGCGCTCGAGGCCCTGTACGCCGGCCTGATAGAGCCCGCGGTAGAGCGCCGGCGCGGCCGGCACTACCTGCCCGTCACGTTGCTCGAACTGCGGCGTCAACCAGCCCGGCTGGTTGGGCTCGTTCCAGATCGACCAGGCCGAGACGCGCGGCAGCGCGCGCCGGATGCCGTTCTCGTCGCGATACTTGCCCGAGAAGCGCTTGCCGACCGCCTCGGCGAAATCGCCGAAGCGGGCCGCGATCGGCTTGTACGTGCCTGCGTTCTGGCGCTGGCTGGGCGGCGCCTTCGTGTGGCCGTAGGACGGCCCAGGCCCGCTGATCGTGAAGTACACCGGCATGCCGAGGGTGGCGGCTTCCTTGACGAGGTTGTCGTAGCGATCCCAGTTGCGCGTCGGATACGTGCGCGGATCCTTGGGCTTGAAGCGCTTGCGCTGGGCGCGGGCCTTGGCGCGCGCCTCGTTGCCCTTCAGCTGGCTGATCTCCTTATTCGTCAGCGCGGCGCCCTCGGCGGCGGTCTTCCAGAGGACGGTCGCGCGGATGCTGTCAACCCCCAGGTTCTTCATCGCGACGAGCGCGCGTGCGCGCGCCGTATCGCCCCGGTAGAGCAGCTGGTCGTCGTCCATCATGACCGACGCCTGTTCGGGTCCCGCCTGCGCCGACGAGGCACAGAGCGTGAGCAGCAGAAGCGCGGCAAGCGCGAGCGTTCGAGAGTTCATCGGCGCGGAACGGTAGAGGGTTGGGCCGCTTCGCGCTTCGATGGCCGTGTTGTCGTGCTCGCTGCGATGCCGCACAGATGCCTCCCCTGATCGTTGCCCGCCCCCCTCGCGACAACACGGCCGGGGGCGCGAAGGTTGCGCCCGGTCCGAACGCAACCACGGCTGCGAGGGCAGCCGTGGTTGCCTTGGACGACTACCCGGGATGCAGCTCGAACAGCACGCCGGCGATCTCGACGTCGTCGCCGGGCTCGAAGCCCTTCGCCTCCAGGGCGCTGATGACGCCCATCCGGCGCAGCCGCCCCTCGACGTGGGCGAGCGCCTCGTCGTTGTCGAGGTCGTGGCGCATGAGCAGGCCCTCGACGCCCCCGCCGGCGACCCGGAAGACGCCGTCGTCCATCCGCTCGACGTCGAAGCCGCGGCCCGCCGCGGGGCGAAACACGCGGTGCTCGGTGGCGGGCGCGTCCTCCAGCGCGATCGCAGCCTCGTGGCGGGCGGCCGGCAGCAGCGGCACGCGCCGCGCGAGCTCGATCGCGAGCGCCTCGACCCCCTGGCCGGTCGCGGCGGAGGTGACGAAGACCGGCAGGTCGGCACCGAGCCGCTCGCGCCACTCGCGCGCCGCGCGCTCGGCCTCAGTCGCGGGGACGAGATCGGCCTTCGACAGCGCGAGCAGCCGCGGCAGCGCCGCCAGCCGCCGGTCGTGCGCGCGCAGCTCGGCCTCGATCGTCGCGTGGTTCTCGATCGGGTCCGATCCGTCGACCGGAGCGAGATCCACGACGTGGACGAGCAGGCGCGTGCGCTCGACGTGGGCGAGGAAGTCGTGGCCAAGACCTGCGCCGTCGCTCGCGCCCTCGATGAGCCCGGGGATGTCCGCGATGACGAGCTGGCGCTCGGCGCCTTCGAGCGTCCCGAGCACCGGCTCGAGCGTCGTGAACGGGTAGGCGGCGACCTTCGGCGCGGCCCGCGTCATGCGCGCCAGCAGCGACGATTTGCCTGCATTGGGCAGTCCCACGAGCCCGACGTCGGCGAGCAGCTTCAGCCGCAGCTCAAGCCAGCCCTCCTCCCCCGGCAGGCCCTTCTCGGCGAGCCGTGGCGCTTGCCGCGTCGACGTCGCAAAGCGCTTGTTGCCGCGCCCGCCTGCGCCGCCGCGGGCGAGGACGACCCGCTGACCGGGCACGACGAGGTCATGCCTGCTGCCGTCCCACGACAGCACCTGCGTCCCGGGCGGCAGCCGGATCTCCAGCGGCGGCCCGTCGGCGCCGTGGCGCTGGTCGCCCTCGCCGTGCGAGGCACGCTTGGCCTTGTAGATCGCTCGGCGCTTGAAGGACTGCAGGTCGCGCAGCGAGTCGTCGCAGACGATCACGACGTCGCCGCCGTGCCCGCCGTCGCCGCCGTCGGGACCGCCGTGCGGCACGTGCGCCTCGCGGCGGAAGCTGAGACAGCCGTCGCCGCCGCCACCGGCCTGCACGTAGATGCGCGCCTTGTCATAGAGCATGTGCCCATCACGGTAGTCCCCCGAGGTGGCTGATCCTGCGCCTCGGGCCGCGCAAATCGACAGTAGGGAGCATCCATGGCCGACGACCCCGTCTTCCTCATCACCGGCGCCTCGAGCGGCATCGGCGCCGCGACCGCACGCGCGGCCGCGGACGCCGGCTACCGCCTCGTACTCGCCGCCCGCTCGATGGACAAGCTCTCCGAGCTCGCCGCGGAGCTCGGCGGAGAAGGGCGCGCGATCGCCGTCACCTGCGACGTCACGGACTTCGCCCAGCAGGAGGCGATGGTGCACGCCGCGCTCGACGCCTTCGGGCGGATCGACGTCGCGTTCGCCAACGCCGGGTTCGGCGCCGCCCGCGGCTTTCTCGAAGAGAGCCCCGGGCATTGGCGCGACATGGTGCTCACGAACGTCCTCGGCTGCGCGTTCACGATCCGCGCGACGATCCCGGCGCTGACGCAGGCTCGCGGGCACCTGCTGCTGACGAGCTCCGTCGCGGGGCGCCGCGCACTGCAGGGCTCGCTCTACAGCGCGACGAAGCACGCGGTTACGGCGATGGCCGAATCCGCGCGCCAGGACCTCAACGAGACGGGCGTGCGCGTCACCTCGATCGAGCCCGGGATGGTCGACACCCCGTTCTTCGACAACCCGGTGTCCAACGCGCTCGCGGCCGAGGACATCGCCCGCGCCGTGATGTTCGCCGTGCAGCAGCCGCCGCATGTCGACGTCAACGAGATCCTGATCCGACCGGTGAGCCAGCCGACCTGACCACACGGGCCGTGTGAGATCCTCGCCGCGTGGAGACTCCGGGGCCCCCCGTACGGCTGAGCGACCGGCTCCTGGTCGAGTGGGTGGCGCAGGCGAAGGTCGGCGATCCCTTCCCGGAGCCGTACTCGTACGCCCGCAACCCGCTGGAGTCGATCATTCGCAACCTCGTCATCATCGGCGTGATCAAGCCCCCTGCGCCGGATGCCAGCCTCGCTGACGTCGCGCAGGAGGCCAGCGCGGCGGCGCGGGCCTGGCTCGACGAGCATCCCGCCTAAAGGACCTAGACGACGCAAAGGCCAACCCCTGCGAGCGCGTCGACGACGACGGCCCGGGGCTCCCGCATGACGAACTCAGACGCAGAAGACTTTGCTGCAGCCTTCGATGATCGCTATCCGATGATCGCTCGGTTCTGGCGCAATCGCTGGGAGCACATCACCGCGTTGCTCGCGCTCCCGTCGGCCTGAGACCCGCGCCGTCTACACGACCACAGCATCGGGGGGAACTCCTATCCGCCAGATCCCGCGCGGAAGCGTCCGTGCACACGCTCTCTGCTCGGGCGGAGCCTGTCAAGTCGATTGAGACGGTCGGTCTGCGAATTTAGTGTGCAGCGGCCCCCTCGGGCATGGGCTTGTTGATCCACGCGGCGGTCGGCAGCGCGGGTGGTCGTGGCGGGTGG
>Ga0136617_10003025_pt1 | contig 15000 bp, 13 predicted proteins | sample AntDrymUQ3222106_2_FD_129672 | JGI IMG/M metagenome (GOLD analysis project Ga0136617, IMG submission 129672) | Polar desert sand microbial communities from Dry Valleys, Antarctica - metaG UQ322 (21.06) | ecosystem: Environmental > Terrestrial > Soil > Desert | place: Antarctica: Dry Valley... | reverse complement strand
TGGCGATCCCTCATCCGCACGATCCCGCTCGATCGCGTTTCTCTCTCGCCGGCTTATGCCGCTCGGCAGGGACTGCTTTCACCACGGGCTGCTAGCGGTTCTTGCGGTTGTGCGCGGCGTAGAGCTGCATGAGCATGGGGACCTCGTCCACGTAGTCGCGGCCGCCCTTCTCCATCTCCTGCCACGCGCATCCGTGGGCTGCGTCGTCGAGCACGCATTCGAAGCGGCGGAGATCGCGTCCGTCGCGGTCCCACTGGATCTTCTCGTTGCTCGAGAGCCCGTCGGTGCCGGGACCGAGCCTCGTGACCCGGTAGCGGACCACCTCATAGATGACCGGCCGGTCCGGGTTGACGTAGAACTCGTACTGGACGGAGACGTGCGGCCTTTGCAGCTCGAGGTCGCCGGTGATCCGCTGCCACCCCGCGACGGACGGGATGGACTTCGGGGCGGCCCGCGAGAAGTCGCCCACCGCGAGTGGTGAGGCGGTGATGGCAAAAACCGCGGCGGCGAGGGTCTTCAGGGCACGCACGCATCCATCATAAGTCCCGCGTCATCCCCTCGGTTGGGCGCGGTGACGGCCATCACTGCGCGCGCGCACCGGCGCCGCGATAGACGACGCCGCGGAGGCGCGCTCCGGGCTCGCCGTCGCGACCCGCCAGCGTGAGGACGTTGTCGCCCCGGAACAGCGCCTCCCGGGGAATGGCGACCGGGGCGGGCCCGCTGTCGGGCGCGACAGCCCACGACTGCAGAAGGCGCCCGTTGATGGACGCGTCCACGACCATCGGGCGCGGCGACTGTACGTGGAGGACCGCCATCACGTCGGAAGGCGCCAGAACCGGGAGCAGCACGGAGGCCTGGCGCGCATGCATGGTGATCTCGCCGGTGCCGTAGTGCGCCCTCTCCCCCCACCCCTCGCGGAGGAACCAGCGCATGCGGTCCATCTCCGAGGGATGCGAGTCGCCCCAGGAGAACCGGCGCTCGGCAGGATCGAGCGTCACCTCCTCGCCGCGAGAGAGGCGGCGCGCGGTGCGCAGCGTCTCGCGCGCGACGACCAGGACGTAGGGCCCGTCCCTGGGGCCGGTGAGGTCGGCGCGGCGGTAGCGGTCGACGATCAGAAGCGGCGCCAAAGCGACGACCAACGCCGTCCCGGCGGCCGCGATCCCCACTCCTCGCCGGCGCAGCCAGTCGGGGCGTGGCGCGCGCGACGCCGGCGCCATCAGCGCGCACACCGCGAGCGGGATCGCGACGGGAAGCGTGTAGATGAGGAGCCGCGGGATGTCGGACGGGAAGAAAGTGACGGGGTTGAGGAACGGCGGGATGACCGCGAGTGCGACGACGTACAACGCCGCCGAGCGGACCGGAGCCGCCGCGGCGCGGAAGCTTCCCAGCACGGCCAGCGGCGCCACGCCGGCCAGCAGCGCGGCGCGCCACCATTCCGGGAACGAGTCGTGGAAGCGGTGCAGCGCGAGGATGAAAGTGCCGGGCGAAGCGGACGGGAGTGGCGCGGGCAGGTGCGGCGTCCACCACCAGCGCAGCGCCACCGCCGTGGCCAGCGACACCGCGAGCAACACGGCGGCCTTTACCGCGCGAGGGAAGATCGGGCGCGGCCCGACGACAAGGGCCACCGGCACCAGGAGGACGAAGAACTCCTTGGCCAGCGTCCCGAGCACCGTGATCAGGCACAAGGGACCGAGCCCGGCGCCCGATTGCAGCGCGAGCAGCAGGCTCACCTCCAGCAGCACTGCGACGGGCTCGGCGAGGAATACGTACCGCAGGCACTCCGCGACCGGCGGCAGCAGGGTGAACAGAAGCGACCCGAGAACGGCGGCGGGAAGGCCGTGGCCCAGCGCGCGCAGGTAGAGGAACAGGATGCCGCCGGCGGCGAGGAGCGCGGTCACGGTCACGATGCGAAAGGCCCGCGCGATGTTGCGCGTCGGGATCGCGGCGGCAATCCAGGGAGTCAGGATCCGGTGTCCCCAGGGCGCGACGGTGAAGTATCGGGGCTGCTCGGCCATGGCCACGTAGACGTAGGCGTCGAACGCGGGCAGCTGGTTGCGGTCGTAGGAGACGTGCGGATCCGCGACACGCCGGGCCTGGATGTACAGGCCGGCGCCGCAAAGGACCAGGGCCAGGATGGCCCCGGTCACTTCGCGCCGGCGGTCAGGCGGCAGGTGACTGGGGTGACTGGGGTGACTGGGGGCGGAACAGCTGGCGCGTCAACGCGTCGCCTCGCCGCCGGAGGCAGGCGTCCGCGTCAGCCCGCGTCGCGAAGAAGCCCAGGGTCTTCACGACCTTGCTCGTCCCGCGCCACGTCTCGGTGACGAGGAATCCGGCCTCGTCGGGAAGGCCCTCCACGGGGCTCGTGTCCGCGCCGCGCTCGAAGACCGTGAGGCGCACCTCGCTGGCCTGCGTGGGATGCCTGAAGACCTGCTCGTGACTGATCATCAGTGGACCGTTTTCACTTTCTTGTTGAGATAGTCCATCAGCACGAACTGGCCCAAGGTGTATGGCGAGGTGAAATAAGCCTTGCCCCGGCACATCTCGCTCACCTTCTTCACGAACGCGACGAGATCGTAGTCGCGCGCGAGCATGAAGGTGTTGATGAGGATGCCCTGGCGCCGGCAGTCCGCGACTTCTTTCAGGGTGAGGGCGACGACGCGGGGATCGAGGCCGAACGGGTTCCGGTAGATGCGTCCGTCGGGCTCGGTGAGCGCCGACGGCTTGCCGTCGGTGATCATCACGATCTGCTTCATGTCCTTGCGCTGGCGGGCGAGGATCCGCTGGGCCACGCGCAGGCCTTCGCGCGTGTTCGTGTAGTACGGGCCGACCTTCACCTTGGCCAGCTGCGAGAGCGGCACTTCCTCCGCCGAATCGTGGAACACGACGAGGCTCAGCGTGTCGCCGGGGTACTGCGAGCGGATGAGGTGCGAAAGCGCGAGCGCCACCTTCTTCGCGGGGGTGAAGCGATCCTCGCCGTACAGGATCATGCTGTGCGAGCAGTCGAGCATCACCACCGTCGCGCAGGAGGACTGGTACTCGGTCTGGCGCACGAGCAGGTCGCTGTAGTCCACGTCCAGCGGTACCGTAAGCCCCTCCCGCGCGATGGCGGAGAGCAGGGTGCCGCTGACGTCGAGGTTCATCGTGTCCCCGAACTCGTAGGTCTTGGTGGGTCCCGAGGCCTCGATCCCGGTAGCGAGATCGCGCGTGTCGTGCCGGCCAAAGGAAGCGCGGCCAAGAGACCCGAGCAGGTCGCGCAGCGTCTTGTAGCCGAGGAAATCGCTGCCTTTCTCGGTGAGCTCGAATTTCACCGGCGGGCCCGCGGGACCCACGCTGGCTCCCCCACCCGACGACGGATCGTGGAAGGGCCGGCTCTCCGTCATCTTCAGATAGCCCTCGCGGACGAGGCGCTCGACCACCTTGTCGAGGAAGTTCTCCAGCGCATCGCCGTCGTCGAGGAGCCGCTGGGTGTCGGCGTCGGAGAGAAGTCCGCGGCGCATGAGGGCGTCGAGGATGGCGTCGTGCAGCGCCTGGAGCTGGTCGTCGTCGAAATCGCCCTCCTCGGTTCCGAAGCCGCTCTGCAGGAGGAAATCGGACATCTCTCCCACGAGCTCCCCGAGGTCGAGGTCGTCCCAGAGGTCGGCGATGTAGCGGTGGTATCTAGTTTCTGCCATAGGCAACCGCACGCGCGGGGGGTCTGGGGGGTGCGGCGCAGCACCCCCCAGCATTGATTATCAATTGACTTGCTTCTTCAGCTTCCGGAGGCGCTCCAGGCGCTCGATGTCGGCATCGCTCTCGACGCGGCGCTCGGGTGCGGTGTATCCGCGGTCGTCGGAGCGCCCGATCTTCTTCTGCGCGTACAGCCCCTCGAGCACGAACTCGGCGGCGGAGGCGAGGAGCGGCGCCGGATCGCCTTCGTTGGCGCCGAGGAAGTGCAGGTGGTCGAAGAGGCCGGGGACTCCCCGAAGCAGCTTCACCGTATCCGCTCCGGACGCGTCGTCGCGCATCTTCAAATTCCCGCCGCCTTCGAAGAAGGCCACCACCGGCTTCAGATCCGCGGACCCGAGATAGACGGAGAACGCGTCGCCCACCGACGAGCGGATCAGCTCGCGGGCGACGTTGTCCGCGCCCATCAGCTCTCCTTCGTACTCGAGCTCGAACTTCCCGGTGAGCGACGGCAGGGCGGCGTACAGGTCGGACACGCGCGGCACGACCAGTGTCTCCTTGCGAGCCAGCGCGCGCCGCTCGGCGTTGGAGACGGCGTTCTCCAGGGCGCTGATGGGAAGCCGCTGGCTGACGCCGCTGCGCTTGTCGATCTTCTTGTCGCGCCGCGCGGCAAAAGCGACGCCCTCCGCCACCTCGCGGATGAAGCGCGGGACCCGCAGCTCGATGCCGCGGTCGGTCCACGCTTCCTGCTGCGTGATGGCGACGCCCTGCTCGATGGTCGCCGGGTAATGCGTGCGGATCTCGCTGCCGATGCGGTCCTTGAGCGGCGTGATGATCTTGCCCCGCGCCGTGTAGTCCTCGGGGTTCGCCGTGAACACGATGCAGACGTCGAGGGGCAGGCGCACCGGGTAACCCTTGATCTGCACATCCCCCTCCTGGAGGATGTTGAAGAGGCCCACCTGGATGCGGCCCGCCAGATCGGGAAGCTCGTTCAGGGCAAAGATGCCGCGATGCGCGCGCGGCAAAAGCCCGTAGTGCATGGTCAGCTCGCTGCCCAGGTCGTGGCCTCCGCGGGCAGCGCGTATCGGGTCCACGTCCCCGATGATGTCGGCGATGGTCACGTCCGGCGTGGCCAGCTTCTCGACATAGCGGTCGTCGGGGGTCAGGAACGAGATGGGCGTGTCATCGCCGCGCTCCCGGATCAGCGTGCGGCACCGCTGGCAGAGCGGCTTCAGCGGGTCGTCGTGGATCTCGCAGCCTGCGACCATCGGGATCGCGGGGTCGAGCAGCGTCGTCAGGCTGCGCAGCAAGCGGCTTTTCGCCTGCCCGCGCAGGCCGAGCAGGATCATGTTGTGCCGCGACAGGATCGCGTTCACGACCTGCGGCACCACCGACGCGTCGTAGCCGAGGACGCCCGGGAACAGCGTCTCCCCCGCCTGCAGCTTGCGCAGGAGATTCCGGCGCATCTCCACTTTCACCGGAACAGGGGTCGCACCTCCCGCCTGCCGCTTCCACTCACCCAGAGTCCCCACGTCGGTCATCGAAAAGCCTCCGAATCCATTATAGGGGGACGGTTCGGGCGGCTTCGAAGACAACTCGGGGCGGGGAGCCGCGGTCGCGGACCCCCGCCCCAGGACACGACGGAACGGCTACCGGCCCGTGGTCTTCTTGATGTTCGACGTCCCGGTGGAACCCGTGCCGGTCGAGCCCGTGCTGCCACTCGAGCCGGTGCTTCCCGTCGAGCCGGACGTTCCGGTCTTGCCCGACGTGCCCGACCCGCCGACGGAGCCGGATCCGGGAAGGGTGGAGTCGGCGTCCCAGGCATCCGCCGTCGAGGCGAAGCCCGCGGACATTCCGCGGCCCGCCGCGCCGCCGGTGCTCGACCCGCCTTGCCCGGTGCCCGTCGGCATCGACGCGCCCGTAGCCTTGAGGGATTCCGGCATCACCTTGCCGGCCTCGTCCTTGAGGGCCTGCTCGGCTTCGCGGCTGATGGTGCGCACCTTGTCCGCGATGGCGGCCGGCTTCAGCCCCGCCCGCTCGACTTCCGTCTTCACGACATCGCTCGCGACGCGGGCGACCTGCTTGCCCTTGTCGACCGCTTCGCGCCCGAGATCGCGGGCCTGGTCGAGCAGGCGATCCCGCGTCTCACCCATCAACTCCTGCTCCTTGCGGCTGGAGGGAACCGTGAAGCCGGCGGCGACGCCCGCGGCAAGCACGGCGAGGCCGATGGCGAAGGGCTTCTGGTCCATCGTCTGCCAGAAGCCGAGCTGCGCGTCGTGCCACTGCTGGCGCGCGTAGACCGGGACTTGCGACGCCTGCTCACGGACGTGCTCGGTTCCCACCGAGACCTGCTCCTTGAGATGGCCGGCCTGCGCTGCGACCTGGTCCTTCACGTAAGCGGCCTGTTCCCGGACGCGGGCCGCGGTCTCCGCAGCCGTCTCCTTGACCTGGGCCGCCTTCTCGCCCAGCTTCTCGCGGGCTTCCATCGCGCCGAGCGCGACCGAGTCCTTGATGTCGGCCGTCTTGTCCTTCACCGCGCTGGTGAACCCCTCGACGCGGCCACCGCTCTCGACATGGCCTTCGTTGCGTGCGTAGCCGGCGGTGAATCCGGCCGGCTGGGCCGGGGCCCCCATGGCGAATCCGCCCGCCGCGTAGCCGCCGAAGCCCGGGGTGCGGGCCGATGGCTCACCGCCGGGATACGCGCCGTACCCGTCCTTTTCGCTGCGGCTCTTCTCCGTGAAGAGGAGGCCGAGGCCGATGCCGATGATGGTTGCGGGAATCGGATGCTCGCGCGCGGTCTGAACGACTTTCGTCGCCAGGGCGCTCGACCCGTCCTTGAAGACGCCCATGGCTTCGACCATGAGCTGCTGCGGCGTGAGCTTGCCCGCGATGGCATCCACCGTCCGGTCCATGGCGGCACGGGTACGGTCGATGTCCGCCTCGATCTGATGTGAGCGGTCGCTGCCGCCGCCGTTGGGGCGCGTCACTGGATCTTTGCCTTGAGCCATTGCTTGTTCTCCTGGAGGCTTTGGGTGGTCTGCCGGGGGGCAAGGCTCATGTTCTTGAGGTCATCGAGCGCCGTCTTGATGCGCCCGTAACCCATGAACACGAGGATCGAGCCCACGATCAACGGCGCGAGCCAGACGGCCACGCCGAGGGGCAGGAACGTGTCGAGAAGCGCCGTCAAGCCGTAGACTACCGCGAGCATGAGCGCGAGCCCGCCGGCGAGAGCCATCCCGCCGCCGAGTGCTATGGCGCCGACGTCCGCGCCGACCCGCGACGCCTTCTCGGAGAATTCCGTCTTGGCCAGCTCGACTTCCTTGCGGAGGAGCTCACCGCTTTCCGTCGACAGCTCCTTGAGGAGCTCGCCGAGGGAGCGGTCCTGCTGTGTGGCCACAGCCATCACATTCCTCCCGTGTTCGAGCCGCCGGTGCCCGTCGTGCCGGTGCTGCCGCTGCCGGGCGTGTTGAAGCTGCTGCCCGTCCCCGGCGTGTCGAAGCTGCCGCCCTCAGTGTTGAGGGAGCCCTGGTTGTACAGGCCGCTCGCGCTCAGTCCAGAAGCATTGTCGAACCCGCTGACCCGCGGCGGATTGAAGGGCTCGTACCCGGACTGGCGGTAGCCGGATCCTTCCATTCCTTCCGTCTGCGGCGCCGAGCTCTTGATGAACCGCGCAAGCATTACGCCGGCGACGAACGCCCCGCCGAGGAACAGATCGGGATGGCGGCGGGCAAAGGTCTGGGTATCGCGCACGAGCTGGCCGAGATCCTTGCCTTCGAGGTATCCCGACACCTTCTCCACCTGGTCGGCGGCGATCCCCGCATAGCGACCGAAGCCGGCCGCGTCGTCCGTCTCGAGCTGCTGGCCCGCCTGACGCAGCGCGGACGCGAGGCTGTTCAGCCGCTGCGCCGTCTGCTCGGTAGCCCGCGAGGCGAGTTGCGTCGCCTGGTCCTTGGCCTGCGAAGCGACGCGCGCGGTCTCCTGCCTGGCCTCGGCGGCGAGGCGCTGGACTTCATCCTTGACCACGCCGGTTGCCCCGGCGCCGGTGGTTCCGGAAGCGCCACCGTAGGTTTGTTCGTTCATTGGGGTATCCCTCCGCAGCCCTCTATCGCAACACGCGTGCCAGCCCGTGACGGAGATCACAATTGCGGCAAATGTCGAAGTTGTCGGGAGTTGCCGAAGTTGGAGGGAGGGGTGACCGACGCATCGCGCCGGCGTGTGTCGGAACGGGATGGCCTATGGGGCCAAAAACTACAAACGCCGCGCGGCGGCTGCGGCTATCGGGCGGGGGTCTTCAACATGTCGAGGAAGCCCTGCAGCGTATTCAGCTTCCGCTCCGACGTCGAATAAAGCTTCGCGGAGAAGAGCGCGGTCGCGGCGTGACCGGCCAGCAGGGTGAAAAGCTCGTAGTCCATCGTCGTGAAGGCGGTCTTCTGGACCAGCAGCTTGTTCAAGGTGAGGACGCCGATGACGGTCTCCTTGATCTTCAAAGGAATGACCGCGATGGGCTGGTCGAACGGAGTGGGCTCCGGATGGGCCACCTTCTCCGCGAAGTGGTTCTCCCCCGTCTTCGCGGCCGTCCCGATGACGCCTTCCCCGATCACGATCGCGGTGATCGGGGCCTGCTGTCCCTCGGAGATCTCGATCTCGAGGCGGCCCGTCTTCTCGCTGACCATGAACAGGTGGAACGCCTCCGCGCCGATGAGGTTGATCACGATCTCCTGGACGATGCGGACGACCTCCCGGTAATCGAGGGTCGAGTGGAGCTGGTACGAGGCGACATAGAGGTTGGCGAGGTTGTTGTTCTGTTCCTCGATCTCGATGTACCGGTCCGCGAACTCCTTGTTCTCGTCCTCCACCTTCTTGTAGCGCTCTTCCGTGTGGGCGAGGCGCTCTTCGAGATCGCGGATCCGCTTCTGGAGGTCGCGCACCGCGGCGTCGGCGTCGGGGGCGCCCGGCGCGGTGCCTTCGGCCTCGAGGTGGGCGACCTTGAACCGCAGCCGCTCGTTCTCCTTGAGCAGCTCCTCGGTGAATTCCTTGGCTTTCAGGAACATGCTGAAGAATTCCTGGCTCTTGCGGGCGGGGTCGTCGCTCATCGATCCAGATCCTACTCCTGTCCCGTGAGGGCGTGGACCTTGCGGTGCAGGATGGCGTTCTCGAGCGCGATGCCGGCCTGATTGATGAACAGCCGCAGGCCGTCGAGCCGCCCCGGCGGGCGTCCGGTTTCGGGGTTGTCGCCGTAGAGGATCGCAATCGTCTCGCGCTGCGTGACCAGCGGGAGCAGCGCCGCGTCACCGGCGTGGAGGCGGCCGATGCTGTCGAGGAGGTCCGTGGTGAGCGCGCTCACCGGCAGCGGCCCGGTGAACCCGCGGCGCGCGTTCGCGACATCGCTGAAGATCGACCGCTCGGAGAGCGGGATCACGAGATCGCGGGCGAGGAGGTTCAGGGCTTCGCCCCGGGCGGTGGAACCGAACCCGTTCACCCCGCGCAGCTCGTCGTTCTTCAGGAGGAAGAGCACGGAGCGCTCGAAGAACTCCTTGGCGACGCCCATCACCAGCGCGGCGATCTGTGTCGGGTCCTGCGGGCGCCGCAGCTCGTCGAGGCGCTGCCCCAGCATGGCCAGCTCACGGGAAAGCTCATCCGCGGTCGCGGCCGGCCGTTGGAGGGCATTCGCCGTCGGCGGTTTGACGGCGGCCGGGGGCGGGACGGAAACGGGTGCGGGCACGGGTACGGAAACGGGGACGGGAATCGGCGAGGGCTCCGCCACCGGGCGCGTCAACCGCGGCAGAACGTCGGTCGTGATCTTGGCCGCGAAAGCCTTCAGGTCGGCCTCGAATTGATCGGGGTCGAGCTTCGAGAGGCCGGGCTTGAAGACGAAGATCTTGATTCCCATCTCCCGCGCGCGGGTCTGGACCGCGGCGGTCAGGTTCTCCGTCATCATCAGCACCGGCGGATTGACGCCCGCCCTCGACAGCTTCTTGACCGCTTCGAGCCCGCCATGGAAGGACGTGCCACCGGTCGTCGGCATTCCAAGGTCGATGACGAGCAGGAACGACGTCTCCGCCTTTGCCAGCGCGCTTCCCTTCCGCACCGCGCCGTCGGGATCCTCGGCCTCGACCACGGTGTAGCCGTCGCGCGAGAAGTGTGCGCCGAGGATCTGGCGCACCTCGGCCTCGTCGTCCACGAGCAGGATTGTCCGGAAGGCCGATTCGGCGGGGGCTGCCGCCGGCGGTTCGACGACCTCGTTCTTCAATGGAAGCGTGCGCGTCGGGTCGGTGGGGACGGCCGGCGCGGGCGCGGCCTTGGCGGCCGGACGAGACGGCAACGGTGGCGGCGCGTGCACCTGCGGCGGCTCGAGCTGCGGGGACGGGTTCTCCGGCGGCTTCGCGGGTCTCGCCTCCGCCGGCAGCGGCGGCGGCATGGGCGGCGGCGGCATGGGCGGCGGATCCTGACGGCGCGTGGGCAAGGGCGGCGGCGACAGCAGCGCGGACAACCCGGCATCCATGTCGTCGATATCGGCGGCGGCAAAGGAGGCTTCGAGGACGGCGGTGGAGTCGCGGCGATCCTCGTCCATGCCGCGCGCGAGGTCGAGCAGGAGCTCCTGGGCGTTGATCCCCTGGCTCAGGATCTCGAACTCGATGTCGCGTCCGGCCACCTCGAACGGCGTGTGGTCGGTGAGGCTGAAGTCGAACTGCCCCTCGCGCATCCGGATCAGCTGCTCGAGGGCCATCTCGATTCGCCCGCGCAGGATGACATCCCTCTTGCCGGCATCCAGCGCCCGTGCCCGCGGGTCGATGGGCGGGGTATGCCAGGTAAAGGCCGCGACGACGAACCCCTCGTCGAAAACGATCGCCCCGTGGCCGACTTCGGCCTGGATCGACAGGAAGCCTGTCTTCTTGCTGAAGGAGACGATCTGGAGGATGTCGAGGAGCGGAAGGTCTTCGAGGTTCCCGGTGAGGCTCATGGAATCGCCGTCAGTATCTCATCGGCCATTCGATCGAGCGAGATGACGTCGTCGACCACGCCCGCTTCCGCCGCGGCCTTCGGCATGCCGTAGATGACGCAGGTCTCTTCGCTCTCCGCGACCGCGCGTCCGCCGGCCTTGCGGATCGCGCGCAGTCCCTCCACCCCGTCGGACCCCATCCCGGTGAGGATCACCCCCAGGACTCGCGCGCCGTACACCTGCGCCACCGACGCCATCAACACGTCGATCGACGGCCGATGCAGCGCCGCGCGCGGCTCGTCGTCGAGCCAGACGCGCGTCGCGCCGCCCGCGCGCCGCACCTTCATGTGGCGTCCGGCGGGCGCGACCAGCACGCAGCCGGCGGCGACGACCTCGCCGTCCTCCGCCTCTCGGACGTTCAGCACGCTCCGCGAATCCAGACGCTGGGCGAGCGACTTCGTGAAGCCGACGGGCATGTGCTGGACCACGAGCACCGCCGAGGGAAAGTCCTCGGGCAACCGCGGGATGATCGCCTGCAGCGCGGGGGGGCCGCCGGTGGAGGTCCCGATGACCACCACCTCGGCCCGGCCGCGCGCCTGCGTGGGACGCGGCGCCCCTTTGTTGGAGGGCCACGGACGGGGCAGGAGCGCGACCATCCGTGCCCGGGGGACGCTGGCCAGGGCACGGACTTTCGATTTCAGCTCCTCGGCCAGCTCGAGGAGGTTCATCTGCCCCTGCACGCTGGACTTGTCGACGAAATCCATGGCGCCGATCTCGAGCCCCCGCATCGTCACGTCGGCGCCTTCGCTGGTGTGCGAGCTCAGCAGCAGCACCGGGGTCGGGCAGTCCTTCATGATCCGGCGCAGCGCCTCGAGGCCGTCCATCTTCGGCATCCGGACGTCCAGGGTGATGACGTCGGGCTTCAGCGCGCACGCCTTGGCATGCCCTTCGGCGCCGTCGGACGCGGTGCCGACGACTTCGATGCCGGGATCGGAGGCGAGCATCCGGGTCAGTGCCTGGCGGACAAAGGCCGAATCGTCGACCACGAGGACGCGGATCATCGCGCCGCCCTCTCCCCGGGCTTCTGGTACGCCATCGCGCCCTGGAAGCGGACGGGCGTGAACAGGTCGGTGATGCGCGACAGCGACTCCGCGTGCCCGAGGAACAGGTAGCCCCCGGGGGCGAGCGCCTCATGGAAGATCTTCACTGCGTTCAGGATCATGGCATCGGAGAAGTAGATGAGGACGTTGCGGCAGAAGATCGCGTCCAGCGGCGCGAGCCCCGCGTAGCTCGCCGGGTCCACGATGTTGCCGGCGCGGAAGCGGACGAGCTTCCGGATCGCGTCCTTCACCCGCGCTCCGCCAGGCTCCTTCACGAAATGCTTTTCCAGGATCGGAGGGCGGATCGACCGGAACGAGTTCGGATGGTAGACGGCCCGGCGCGCCTTCTCGAGCGCGGAGGGATCGACGTCCATTCCCGTCACCAGGACGTCCCAGTTCCAGAAGAACAGCCCGCTATCGTAGAGGATCATCGCCAGCGTGTACGCCTCTTCTCCCGACGAGCACCCCGCGGAGAGCACGTGCAGCCGGCGGTCGTCGGAGGCCGCCTTGCGATCGCGGAGCGTCTTCACCACGGTGTCCGCGAAGACCGTGAGCTGCGGCATCTCGCGGTAGAAATAGGTCTCGTTGTTGGTGAGATGGGTCGCGAGGCGCGCGTGCTCGTCTTCCTGCCGCGGGCCGAAGCGGAGGTAGTGGTAGTAATCCTCGAAGGAGGCAAGGCCGAGCGACGCCAGCCGTCCCGCGAGCCGCGACCGCAGTGACCCGCGTTGGTTGTCGTCGAAAAACAGGCCGAGCTGATCGTGGATGAAGTCCCGCAGCAGGCGGAACTCCTCCTCCGACAGCTCCACGTTGTGATCCGACGGGTGGAACATTTACCTGGGGGTGAGCTTCTTGAGCGCCTGGGCCGCGGCCTGCCTCACCTGCGGCGAGGGGTCGGAGGCCTTCAGGTCCATCAGCGGACGCACGGCCTCCAGGAACGAGCCGTCTCCGAGGGCGAGGGCGGCCTCGGCGCGGACCTGCGCCGCATCGTCGGCCAGCGCGGACAGCAGCAACTTGCGCCCATGACGATCCTCGAGCTTGCCCACCAGCGTGACCAGCAGCTTGCGCACCGCCGGTGTGGCGGCAGGGAACGCGCGCTCCACCTCCGGCAACGCGGAGACGCCGATGGCGCGCAGCGCTTCGAGCGCCGCCGCTTCCAGCGCGGGATCGTGAAGCGCTTCGACGAGACGGCCCGCGGAGCGGGCGTCTCCGATCTCGCCCAACGCCGCCACCGCCGCGCGGCGAACGGTCGCGTCCCCGTCGGCCAGGCGGGCGAGCAAGGCCGGCGCCGCCTTGACGGAGCCGATCCGGCCCAGCGCGGTCGCCGCCGAGCAACGGACGCTCCAATGCTCATCCTCGAGGGCCAGCAGCAGCGGCGGAACCGCCTGCGGGTCGCCGATGATGCCGAGGCTCTCCGCGGAGATGCGGCGCAGGTTGCGGTCCGCCTCGGAGAGGACGTGCACCAGCGGGCGCACGGCGGTCGCGGCCCGCATGGCGCCGAGGGCTTCGGCGGCGGCGAATCGCAATTCCTTGCGCTCATCGGAGAGGAAGGGAACCACGCGGTCCACCACGTCGGCGTTGCGGATCTGGCCGAGGGCGCGCAGCGTGACGAAGCGCATGCCGGGATCGGGGTCGTCGAGCAGCGGGGTCAGATCGCGCGCGGTTTGCGGCTCCTGCAGCTTGCCCAGCGACTGCACCGCCTGCTGGCGCACGAGCGACGATTCGTCCATGAGGGCGGCGCGAAGCAGGTCGGGGACTCCGGCGGCGTCGATCTCGCCCAAGGCCTTGATCGCGGCGCGGCGCACCGTCTCGCGCGGGTCCTTGGAGAGCGCGATCAATGCCGGCGCGGTGTCGGCCTGGCCCAGCCGGCCCAGCGTCTCCGCGGCGCGGATGCGCACCGCGACCTCGGGGCTGGTCAGCGCCTGTAGCAGGAGCGGCGTCACGCGCTCCGGGCTCATCCGCGCCAAGGCCCCCATCGCGCTGTCCTGGATCAGCTCGCTGTCGTCGCCGAGCAGCTCGAACAGCACCATCGCGGCGTCCTCGTCGCCGAGACGGCCGACCGCCGCCACCGCCTCCGCACGCACTTCCGGCGACGGGTCCTGGAGGAGCGGCGCCACGAGATCGATCCCACCCGGCGGAGCGATCCAGGCCAGGCAGCGGATGGTCCCCTGTCGCACGGCGTCCTCTGGATGGTCGAGCCCGAAGGCGTAGGCCGCGGTGTCACGGCAGCCGATGGAGACGAGCGCATGCGTCGCGTGCTCCTGCAGGCTGGCGTCGCCGAGCAGGGCGATGAGAGGACGCTCGGCCCTCGCCTCCTTCAACCAGCCGAGCGTGATGGCGGCGGTGCGGCGGCCCTGGGGGTCGTCGTCCTCGAGCATGGCCAGCAGGTGATCGACCAGGTCGTCGCGGCGCAGCGCGGCCTGGACGTCGGGATCGAGGCTCTCCCCTTCGGCGGTGGCGCGCTGCTCGATCGCGACGACGGCATGGATGGCCACGTTGCGAAGCGCCGGGTCGGGATCGTAGAGGTGCGGCAGCAGGCGGGGAAGCGCCTCGCGGCCGGCCAGCCGGCCCAGCGCTTCCATCACCGGGCCACGCAGCATCTCGTCGCCGAGCAACGCGATGAGCGGCGCCGCGGCCCGGGGATCGCCGATCTCTCCGAGGGCATGGATGGCGGGAAACTGCAGCCAGGGCTCCGCGCTCAGTATCGCGACCAGCGCGGGCACCGCTTCCGGCAGCCCGAGCTGGCCGAGGCTGGCCGCCGCCGCGTGGCGGACGTTGACGTCGGGATCCGAGAGCGCGTCGATGAGCGGCGACAGCGCGCGTCCGTCCCTCCGCGAGCCGAGCATCACGGCGGCGAAGTTGCGGACTTCCTCGTCGGCGTCACCGAGCAGGGCGATGAGCGCGGGCACCGCGGCGGGGCCCGTCTTGACGTAGATCTCCATGGCCGCGTTGCGCATGGCGGCGTCGGCGTCGTCGCGCAGGGCGCTTTCGAGATGCGGGAGCAGCGCGGCCGGGTCAAAGGCCGCGAGCCTCTCAGCTGCCGCCTGCCGCACCGGCCAGCTCTCGTCGGCCACGGCCATCAGGAGGGGCTTGATGGCTTCGGCGCGGCCGGAACGGCCGAGCTCCTCCACCACCCGCCGCCGCGCGGATTCCTCGCCGGTACGGAGCGACTCGATGGCCGCCTGTATGTCGATCATCGCAGCAACTGAAGATAAGCCACAGAGACACAGAGACACCGAGAACGGAAAGAGAACGGAAACGGACAACGGGACACAGAGGTCACAGAGGAGTCACAGAGGG
>Ga0136617_10003023_pt1 | contig 15004 bp, 8 predicted proteins | sample AntDrymUQ3222106_2_FD_129672 | JGI IMG/M metagenome (GOLD analysis project Ga0136617, IMG submission 129672) | Polar desert sand microbial communities from Dry Valleys, Antarctica - metaG UQ322 (21.06) | ecosystem: Environmental > Terrestrial > Soil > Desert | place: Antarctica: Dry Valley... | reverse complement strand
AGGATATTCTGCGGATACGTTACTGCGCCTGCGACGCTATCCGGCAATGCTTTTGTTTTACGCGGGCGGCATCGCGGCGGTAGCGGGCGAGCGTTATAAATTGCTCGCCGCGCTGTTTCATAAAACGAAGATTCAGAGATGGCGAATGCTGCAACCGGCGTGCGAGGCTTTGCCAACCGCGACGATTGTTGACAGCTATGACCGCAAAAAATTGATTGAATATCAGTCGAGCGCGATGCCGCTCGAATTGCATCTGCGAAATTACTTGCGAAACGCGCTCGGCGGCGTAATTCACACCGAAAATGAATTTTTAGACTCGTTCACCCGTTTTGAGTATTTATTTGCCCTCGACAGTCTCGCCAAAGACAACGGCATCATCACGGGCAGTTTTATGTGGGAAAGCGAAATTCGCCGCAAACTCCAACGCAGCTATTCTCAAATTTTAGCACCCGTTATCGAAACTAATGCGGAAATCGAACGCGCCGGCGGCTGAGAATGGCTGCCGTTTAAAAGCGGAGTGTTCACCGGCTCTTGGGAAAACTTTTCGGCTTTCAAAACAACGGCGGACGAAAAATTGTCTAAGCGAGCGCGTGATTACATTACCACTCACGATTACTAAGCGTTTTGTGATTTCATCTGGCGAGAACAAATGCTTCTTTCGCCTTCATTTGTTTTGCTTGATTCGTTTCGAGTAGTTGCTGCTCCTGCCGCCCGCTCGTTGCGCCTTTATCGAAACCGTGCGCCGAACGCTCCGGCGTAGCAGTTTTTTCTTTTATCGTCATTTGTTTCGCTTCGATTTTCTCGACGATTTCGCGTGTTAAAGTTTCGATCTTATCTTCGTATTTCGGCGGATCAGGGAATCCGGCTTTGAGGAAATTCTGTTTGAGAATCTCGCCCGTCCGTTCGCTCAATTCTGCGCCGCTTGCGTTTTGGTTTTTCCGCAGCAAATCAACTAAATCAGTTTTCACGCCGTCGCGCAAGAGAGCGAGTTTTTCAGTTTTGTCAAAGTTTTGACGGAATTTATTGAGCGTCGCCGCTTCCGTATCGAGTCTGGCAAAAGCATCGCGGATTTTCACCGAATCGTTGCTGAACTGAAAGACATTGTGCGCCTGTTCGAGCTGCTTGAAAGTCGCCACCGCTTGTCTGCCCGCTTCGGTCGGAATTTTGCGATGGTCGGCATCGAGTTCTTTCGGCTCAAGCCGTGATTTGGCGATTTCGGCGGCTTCAACTTTCATCTGCTCGCGCTCCGGCGCGGCGAAAATTTTATCGAGATTTAAGGTTAATTCGCTTTCCGAATAATCCACGCCCGCCAAAATTTTCGCTCCCAAGTTTTTCGTCCACAATTCCTTTTCGGCTCTTTTAATTTCAGCTTCGTAGATGCGAAGACTCATCGGTTTATCTTCGGATTTTTCAACTCTCTTGTCCGCTTGTAGAAGAATTGTTCTTTCATTTTCGGCAACTTCAAAGGCTTCGTTGATTTCATACTGCTGCGCGCCGTCTTTGCTCAAATCTTGCGCCTTCTCGATTGCGTCCGCTAACTTTAATGCTTGCGGCTCAGATTCTTTTTCTTCAAAATATTTATTTTCAGGCTCGACAGCGATTCGCGCTTTGGTCACCGATTCGTTTTTGATTTCCTGCTTTACTGTTTCAGAAACCAAGTCGCCGATTGATTTTCTCTCTAGATTTTCCTTCGCGCCTTCTTCAAAAGCCGTTCGTGCCGCGACGGTCAATAAACGATTTTCTTCCGCCTTCTGAGTTTTGAAGTAAACGTCCGCGAGTTTGTCTTCGGCGCGGATTTCCGCCGGTTTGATTTTGGCTTCTTCCAAACCATTTTGTTTAACCGTAATGAGCGAAAAAGTTTTTCTGATGCCCGTTTGGTTTTCGGCAATCAACTTTTCGTTCGACCCGAATTTCTGCAAATCGCTGACGCTGATTTCCATTTGCGCCGCCGCGAAAAACTGCTGGTTTGTTGAACTCACCGGAAAACCCGCGCCTTTCGAGGATAAATCAAGCGCGACCTTTATAATTTGTTTCTGTTCCGCGAGGCTTGGCACTGATGACTTTTGATTTTGTATTTTGAACGCGACGCGGCTCGCGTATTTTTCTAAAATCTGCGCGTTTTCGGCGCGGGCGATGCGGGCGGTTTGCTGCATTTGCGCCACGCGGGGCAAATCTTCCGCGAGAGCGCGTTCGGTCTGAAAGATTTGGGCGGCTGGCGCGTCGGCGCGATAAAAATTGTTGCCGAGTTCGGATTGCCAATTTTTTATCGTTTCATTTTGCCCTTTGATTCTCGCGTCTTCGAGCGATTTTTCATTGAAATTGGCGAACTTAAATTTATCGTTTTCGCGTGCGTCGTCGGGGTAAAATTTTTCAAGCAGTTCTTTATAAGTTTCCGTTCCGAGAACTGAGTTTTCCGGCAGCTTGATTTCGACGGTCGTTTTGTCGCCTGATTTTGTAATATCGGCTTTCGAGAAGGTTTCTAAAATCTCGCCGATTTTTCTGTCTTCGCCCGCACCGCTTTGTTTTAATTCCGAACTGAGCTGAGAGATTTTTTCCGGCGGCTGATTCTGCAAAATAAAGTTTGCGGCGCGAAAATCTCGTTCGCTGATTTCAGACGATGCGAGCGGGGAATTTTCAATTCTATCGCCCAAAATTCGCGCCTGATTAAGCGCGCTCATCAGATGAAAACTTCTTTCGGCTTTGCTTTGTTCAAGATTCTGCGAAACATTGCCCCTCGCGGCATCGCCTTTAATTAACTCCTGTTGTCTGAAGGCGAGTCGGTATTCAAGATTTTCTTTTTGCCGAGTCGTTCTTTGATAAACAAAATCCTTTTCCTGCGGCGGCAATTGCCGGTACATTTCTTGATGGCAAAACGCGTTTTTGAATTTTAGATTTTCATTCGGCGTTTTGAGGCTTTCAAAAAAATGCTTGGTCGCCAGCATCGAATCTTTCAGTTCTCGCCGCTGGAGCCGCGATTCCAAACTGTCAATCAAATCTCGCGCTTCCGGGCTTGGTTTAATTTCGCCCTTCAGCATTGCTTCGGTCATTTGGCGGCGACTCTCGCCTGAATGCGCGTAGGTGAGCCGCGCGACGGTCATCTCGGGCAAGTAGTGCGCTGGAGATGTTTCGGTGAACAGAAACTGCATTTCCCGATTCGTCAGCGGGCGCGGCTGTTTCTCCTTTTCGCCGGCGTTCAAGTCTTTCCATCGAAGTCCGAGCGCGGCGTTCTCGACGCGAATGTCGGACGCGGTTTTGATTAATTCGTTTCGATTCTCGGCGGCTTCAAGTTGCGCGGCGTAAATCCGGTATCTTTCGTTTTCGTGCCTGAGTCTCGTTTCCGGCTGTTTGAGTTGAAAACTTATGTAGGAATAAACAAACGCGCGTTCTTCAACCGCAGTCGTCGAGGCGCGACCAACAATGATTTCGGTCGAATTTTCGAGCTTGTATGCGAACGATGGCTTCAACTCGCGAAAATCGTTCAACTGTTTTTTAAGCCCTGTTTCGAGACTCTTTTCTTCCGAATTTTCTTTGCTTCCCCTGACTTCTTCGAGTTGAACACGCAAATTTGCGACTTCGATTTTCGTTTTCTGATAAAAAGTTTTTTCGGCGGTTCCCAGCGAGGCGAAAAATTCGCTCGGCGATTTTAGTTCGATGACGTTTTGGCGGCGCACGTCAATTTCCGAGATTTGGTCTTTGACGCTTTGGCTTAATTCGCCTGTTTTTCCGGCAGTTTGGGCGATTGTCTTTTTGCCCTTGAATTCATTCTCCCGAACGCCTGCCAGAATATCGCGCTGCGCGTCCCAGCTAGGAGTTAGAACTAAAGACTGCCAGCGCGAGACTTCGCTTTGCAGTTTTTCTTTCTGCATTGCGGGAAGATTCGGGTTTGTAAGTTTCGTTTCGAGTTCCGAGATTTTTTGTTTTTGATAAATTGTCTCCAGCCGGTTGAGCGCGTCAATGCGTCCGCTCTGCCGCACGTTTTCGTGAAACGGTTTGAGAATCTCTTTGACAGAGGTTCCACTTTCAAGCTGGCGATCAATTTCGGGCAAAGTTTCGGTGAGCAGTCGCGCCGTTTCCGTTTCGGTAAAATCTGCGGGCAGTTGCGGCGTGACATTGCCGCCTAATTCAATTCGCTCGAAACCTTCCGCAGCGACTTTGCCGCTCGCCTCTTGTTCCAAGCCGCGTTCATTTTCTAAATTTTCTCCGTGTTCGCCTCCTTCGCCGTCGCGCCCGATGGAATTTTCGTAAATTTCCTCGGCTATGCGGTTTTCGTCCGCGTGTTCCCAAACGCTTTCGCTTTGCTCAAAATCATTGAAGGGCGCGAATTCGATTTTATCGCTCGGTTCGAGCCGGTGCATTTCTTCCGAGAGGCGGCTGATTTCTGCTAGTGCGTTCTCGAATCGTTGTTCCTTATTTTCGCCGAATCGAACGTTTTCTTCAGACTTTAAAAATTCGCTTTTGCCTTCGAGCGCGTCATACATCCATGTAAAAACCTTGAGCTTGGTTTCGCCGTCGGCGGTTGCGCCCGCGATAAGGTTGCCGTGTTCGATTATCGTCGGTGCGATTTCCTTCGCTTTCGATTCATCTTTGAGGATGTCGCCGAGCCGCTTAACCGCGTAATCCTGCGTCGTCAGGGCGAGCGGCGACGAGAGAGTTAATGTTTCCTTTGGAACGATTAAGTTGCCGCCCACGACATTGCCGCCGCGCTCGTAAACGTCGCGGACGAACTGCGAGAATTTGCCTAAGTGCGAGGCTTGCTCGGATTGGTTTCTGCCGTCGGTCTGATTTATCTTTTCGAGAAGTTTGTCCGTTTCGCTGACTGAAAGAATTTCCCTAATGGCTCTTTGCGTGCGCTGGTTGATTTCAATTCTCGGTTCTTGCGAATCGGTGTTGGGTGATTGCCCAACAATTTGAGCGGCGTTTTCTTTCGCGGCGTTGCGACTCGTTTCCTGAATTTGCTGACTTTTGAAGTGCAGATTGATTTTTTCAATCGCCATCTTCACCACGTCGGCGTGGCACATTTCGCCGCCGCCGCGACAACTGCAAGAAACGGTTATTTGGTCGCCTTTGTCGAGCGTGTCGCTTACGCTTTGCAAACCGTCGCGCAAACCGTTTTTATTTGCTTTGTAATCTCCGCGCAACCGCGTCGCGTAGTTGCCAAGAGCTTCGCTGCGATTGACCGAAAGTGCATCAACTTCTTCTCGCGTCGGCGATAAAAGCTTTAGTTCATTAGTCTGGATATTATTCAGATCGAGCAGGCGCGTCGCCCCTCTCGCCGGTCTTTCCGGTAAATTTTGCACGACAACTTTGTTTTCATTGTTCGGCGCATTGGTAATTACTCTGCCGCGCCGATTATCGAATCCGATTTCCGCTAGTTTCTCGTTCAGGTAGGCGAAGGTTTGCGGAGCTTTTTCTCCGAGACTCGCTAGTCCCATGCCGATTCCGGCTCTTGGGACGACGATTATTTTGCCCGCCGGAATTTTGCCGAAGGCTTCGTCAATCGCTTTTTTATTCGCCGCAAATTCTTTATCGCTGAAAAAACTCGACGGACGGTTTGACGGTTCTTTTTTGGTCGGAATGCCTCGCGCGTTCGCCTCGCCGCGCATCTCTTTCGCCTGTCCGCCGTAACCAGATTCTTTTAAGTTGTCGCCGAACAGAAAAAATTTATCCGGTTCAGCGCGAACATCCTCGCGCCTGACAAGTTGCCGGATTTCTATTCTCGAAGCCGTTCGATTCTGCGCCTTCTGGTCGTCAAATTTTTTAGAAATTTCGTTTAGAGTTTTTTCCGCCTCCGTCCAGACGTTGAGAACGGTTTTTGAATGTTTCGCTGCGTAGTCGAGTGTTTTTTGATGCGTCGGCGCGTCGTTCGGATTATGCAGACTGACGACGACATGCGCTTCGTCAATCATTCCATAATCTCTAAGCTGCGTGCGCTGCGGGCTGTATTCTTTGTCGCTGGTTTGCACCGTGCCGCCGTTTTCGGCGATTCGGCGAGTTAATTCTTGATATTGTTTCTGATTGTCGAAAGTCCAATTCTTGCCGTGTTCTTTATGCGGGATAAAGGCTCGGATTTCGATTCCCATTTCAAGGGCGCGGCGGGCGGCGGCTTGTTCAACGCCAAGCTCAAGTCCCGAAAGCAGCACGATTTTCTTGTTGGGATTGTCCTTGACGATTTCGTTCAACGCTAGTTCCGAAACTTTTTCGAGCGCGTCCGCCATTTGCTTTGAATAAGCCAAAGCATTCACTTGCGGGTTTCCGGCGAGCAGATTTTTGGGTTTATCGCCGGTGATGAGAATTTTTAATTCTTCCCGCTGTCCGCTTGCGTTGTGGTTAGCTTCTAAAGATTGCGACATAAAATTTGACGACTTCATACCGGCAATTTTTGTGCCTCGCTACAAGTTGGTATGTTTGGCAGGAGAGGTGCGGCGGCGACCATCGAGCTATCAGGATTCTGCGCTTCCATATTTCTATTGCTGCACCGCATCAATTTTTTTCTTGTCTTAAACAAGTAATTCAGCCGGACGATTGTTAAAACGGCAGTTCAATTTTTCGCCCGGAAATTTGAAAAGCAAATCAAAATTATCTGCCTCTTTCCTGATGATTGATTGCCGTTTTATCTTCTCGCACCGGGTCGTGTTCAGCGCGAATTTTACTTTCAGAAATTTTGCTCACATTCGTCTGCGCTTTCGCTTCTGTTTTAGCACCAGATTTGTTTTCGACTTGCACTTTCAGAAGTTGTTCGTCAGCGGTTTTTGAAAATTTATTGTCACCTGCGGCGTTCATCAAAATCGCTGATAAATTTTTTGCCTGTTCGTAGTTGGTAGAGTCGAGAATTTTTTGCAATTTCGCCGCCTCAGATTTGTTTTCCGTTTGTCTGATTCTAATTTCAAGCGTTATCAATTCCTTTGGCGTAAATACGGGCGCCTGATTGTAACTAATCGCGCCGAAAAAGGATTTCTGTTTGTAGTCGCCGGTTTCTACTCCAGCAATTTTTAGTAATTCCCGCGACGATTTTAGATTTTCTTTTAGTTCGGATTCCTTCTCTTTGATCGTTTTTTCCAGCACGTGCCGCGTCCGCCGCTTTTCGCGGTTTTCGGTAAAATATTCGAGCGTTTGGTCTAAAATCGAGCCGCGTGAATCGAATTGAACTTCTTTTAATGAAACGAATTTTGCCGCGCCGGTTGTCGCGTCGGCAATCTCGAACTTTTGAAAGATTTTATTCTTCTGGAAAGCCGCGAGTTCATCTTTGGCGCGGGCGGTTTCCGTTTCGCACATTATCTCGCGGGCGACGGCGCGCCCGGCAATGGTTTTCTGTTTTGATTCCTGTGTTGATTCGATATTTTTCGGCGCGTCAGAATCAACGCCGCCGGCGCGCGTCATAAATTGTTTTTGGTGCTGCCAATTCTCCCGATAAATTTCCGCGTTCCTTAATTCAAAAGCGAGCGATTCGATTTCGGTGAGTTCAGCCGCGCTGAAAACGGGCGCGAGCTTTTCCTTATCCAAGCCTGTTTCATTTTTATAAAACTCGTTCAGCGTTTTGAAAATGTTTTTCTCGCGTTGCAACTCGCCCGTCATCTGATCGCTTTTTTCGCTTAATTTTTCCGCAACTGCGAGTTTGATTTCCTCTAATTTTGCGGAGGCGTTCTTTTGTTCAATCAAACCAATTTTGCCCAGCACTTTGCCGATTTTGCCGGTGACTTTTCGCTCGTCGGCTTGGCGTTTTTCAATTAACGAATCCGCCTTTCCCAGACTCCATTTTTCGCCGCCGATTTCGACTGGGAGAAAGCGTTTTCTACCGCTCAAATCTTTTAATTGTTTTTCCTGCGATTGAACCTTCAATTCCGAGATTATTCGCAGCGCTTTTAAACGCCGAATTTCTTCGTCGCTGCGTGTTGGCGTGCCGCGCTCGCGGGCGAGTTCTTTGCGAACCGTTTCAAAATAATTGGCAGCGCGGACATCGCGTTTTTCAACGCTTCCGGTTTGCAGCATTTCCAATTCGCTTGCCGTAAGAAGCGGTATAGGCAGTTTTTTATTTTCGCGGGTGTGTGTGCGACGAATTTTTTCGGCGGCGGGTTTGATTTTTTCGTAGTCGTTTTCGCGCTTTATTAAATTCTGATTTTCCTTAACGATCAGATTATGCAGAATCGTGCGAATCCGTTTTATGCCGTCGGCGTTTTTCTCCATTTCCGAAGCGGATAATTTTTTCTTGAGTTCGTCTTTTTTCGCCGCATCAGCGACATGCAATTTTTTGATTTGACGGTTCGCGCCTTTTTCGGCGCGACGCTCCAGATCGAAAAGCGACATCCGGCGGTTTTGACCCGTTACGGCATCCGTAATTTTGAACCGCCGCAGATGACCGCTCGTCTCCAGCGACTCCAAATTTTCCCGCGTTTTTTCGAGGTAAAATTTCGCCCGTATCGCGCGGGCTATAACCTCTCGTTCGCGCTCAATTGCAGAGTTTGAATTTGCTTCGCTCTGAGTTGCTTTTTCAGTTTGATGCTGTTCGCCGTTTTGAGTTTTGCCGGAAGTGCGGTTTTGTTTGTTTAGCTCTTGCGGCTTCTGCTTTACGATGTCTTTGGTTCGAGCTTTTTCTAAAATAATCTCGTCGAGTTTTTCGGTTGCGGCGGCGATTAAAACCCCGGGCGCGAATGTTTTACCAGCTTCGGTTTTTTCGTAATGCGGCAAAGTATCATTCGGAATTTTGCGAAGCGTTTTTTTCTCGAAATTATTATCGAAAAATTCTTTTGAGAGAGCGACGTGGACGTGCGGATTATCCGTGTTTCGATGAACACCTGCTGCCCAGGCGAGCCGGTCCGCGCCGATTGATTCTTCCAACGCTTTGAGCGCGTGGCGGGTGATTTTTTTGAGCGACTCTTGCTTTTCCTTTTCGTCCCCGCCGAGCCGGTCGTAATCTTCCGCCTTTAGCGAGATGACGAGATGATGCAGTTCGTCGTTCAGCGGTCTTTTATTTGACACTCCGCTTTTCAAAAAATCGTTGGCTTTTTCGACAGTTATCTCATCTGCATATGAATTAAAAATTTCGCGTCCATCGGGTTCGCGCGCCGCGTCAACTTTGCTGTGGGCGACGTAGTGGACGAGTCCGCGCGAACTCGCTGACTTGGCTTGAACGCTGACGATAACTCTCATTTATTCTTATTCGGCTCCCGGTTGATTCGGCGTAGTTAACAATCGCGTCTTGATTTTTTCTATTTTGGTGAAAAGATAAAGCATTTCCGGTTGTGCCGATTCCAAGTCAACTCCGTGATGCTCGCTCAATTTGTCGAGTTCGGCGAGCGAATGTTCGACGAGACCGAGGATATTTCGGTTGGCAAAATCCGTGCTGTTCTTTTTTTCGATTTCGACGGGACTGAAGTATTCGATTATCTTGGTGAAAGTCTGATTCAAATACGACATACAAACAACACCCACGCAATAAATTTCGCTTGCCAGAACGCGCGTGAAACGTGAATTTTCTCTTACTTCCCGCAGCGTCTCTTCCAGCCCTTTAGCGTGTTCTTCGAGGCGTTCGAGTCTGGCATCCAAAACGTCTGCTTTTATGGCTTTATGTTTCTCGCGTCCGACGAGCCATTCGAGCAGTTCCTTTTCGCGTTTTTCGTTTGTGAAATCCACGCGCCGTCCGTCGAGCGCGACGCGAATGAGTTTTTGCGCTACCGTTCCTTTTTTCAGTCCCGTCTGGCGCGTTATCTCATTGATGATTTTCGCGTCTCGCTCGAAAGGTCTGACGTAGAGCGACTCGCCCAAAGTTTCGTCCTTAATCTCGTCAAATTTGCCGATTAATTTTCTTCTTTTCTGCTCAAGCATTTTGCACTCGCCTTGTTCGTATATTTTTATTTTCCGGTCAGAAAATTTCTGACGACGCAAACTCTTTGATTTTTGAATTTAACGGTTCGGCGATTTTGCTCCGCTTTTCTAAGTTTATAAAAATGAGCAATTTACGCCGTCAGAAAATTTCGATTTATCGTAAGAGCAAAATACGTTCCGAAGCCTTTATTTTTTCGACATTTCGCTAATTTTTTTACTGTCAAAACATCATTTTTGAGATTCTGTCAGAATCTGACAGCGATAAAATCAGCAATGCCAATATTTAACTTCTGACGAGTGCGAAAATTCGTCCTATCCTGTCATACAATCCGCAAACAGCTTTTGTGTTTATCAAGGCGATTATTTTGGAGTGTGTTTTCGCCTTGCAGTTTCGTCAAAAAAATAGGGACGCTCTGCCGATTCTAAAGATGAATCTTGAAGCGTCCCAACGAGTGTTAATTTTGATTTTAGATTGCCTGACGAACCAGCCGTATAATCGTTTCCAGTTTCTCGAAGGCGGCGTTTCGGGTTCGTGCGCGGATGCTGTCTGAAAAGCCCTTAAACTCATCAAAAGCGTCGAGAATATTGTTAATGCGCCCTTCGGCTTCTTTGACTTCCGGGTGGTTGCCGATATTGGTTAGAATCGCGTCCACCGTTTCGATTGGCTTATTTGAATTTTTCAGGATTATGCAGGAATAATGCTCGGCGAGAAAGCTCGTCAACGCCCTTTCGCGCTCAAGCAATCCCATCAATTTTGATTTTTCGATTTGTCTGATGCAGTTCATTTCAGCGCGGTTTATTCCGCATTCGTCGTAGATTCTTGTTCTCATTTTTCTCGTATCTCCATTGGCGTTTTTGAGTCGTCGCCAACGATGGGCAAACGACTTTTTTATTTCGCTTTTGGCAGACCTTGAAAATCCCTTTTTCCCGAATCAATCGAGCGTAATTTCTGAAGAGGCACGAAAGTTGTTTTAGGCGTTCAGTGAATAACCTGCGGGTTAAAAATTAAATATTTTTGAGAGGAAAAATGACTGAAACAAAAGAAACTGAGACGACCACAAAGACGAACGCGGGCGCGCCGATTTTGCAGCTTAAACGCTTGAATTACGTTAAAATCGGCGGCAAAATTCTCGATTCGACGAACTTGAAGCTCGAACAATATATCTCTTACGCGACCGAACGGATGAAAACGGAAATCACTTCCGGCGACGTTATCGAACACGGATTGAAATTGTTGTTCGAGCGCGATGCCGGATTCAAAGAATGGCTCAAGCAGAACTAGTAATCTTTAAAATCTCCAGCAAAAAAGCCCGCTGGAATCCGGCTGGCTTTTTCACTAAACGAGCAGAGCAAGTTGCTCGTCAAAGGCGGCGATTTGCGTGCGGTATTTGGTGAGCATTCCTCTTCCGATGAGGGCTTCTTGAGTCGTCAATTCGGATTTGTCGGCGAAGCGATGACCGAGCTCGCTGTCGAATTTGTTGAAACCTTGCCCGCGGGCTTTTCGCGCTCCGTCGCACCGCGCGGCTAAAGTTTTCAGCCCGTTGTGAATCATATTCACAACCGCTTCGCCCGGCGCGCCTTGCAATAATTCGGCGAGCTTGTCGAGCGTCTCTCTGTCCAGATTTTCTTTCGCGGTCGCGGCGGCGCGAGAAAGACGGTCGGCGGTTTCCTGATACGGATTGCCGTTGTGTCCGCGCATCCAGTTCCATTCTATGTAGTGCGTCAGACACGCCCTCGTTAGACGATTCCAAAATTCACGATTGGTCTTCATCCGGTTTTTCCCTAGCATCGTTTCGACGACGTATCTTGAATCGGAAAAAATCTGCACGCGGGCGGGGCGTTTGAGCGATTCGAGCGCGATGGCGCAGGCGAGAATTTCCGCCTTTTGATTGGTCAATGCGCCCAAGAAACACGCCCTTAATTTGATGCGTCGGCGGTCTTCGCTGACCAGGACGATGCCGGCTCCGGCTTGCGCGAACTCGCTTCCGTTTTTCAGACACGAGCCGTCGGCGTAAATCGTAACTTTCGGCGACGGTTTTTCCGTGACGGGAAGCGCATCGTCGTAGTTGGTCGGCGGCGTATTTTGGCTTGAGTTTTGAATGTTCACAGCTTGATAACCTCTACTTGTTTTATCGGCTCATAAAAAAAGGGAAACGCCCGATTTCGCCGGACGTTTCCCATCGAAGAATTAAGATTTTCGCTTCAATGCGCGTTTTAGAATTGACCCGCGAACGGCTCGTCGCCGCCCATCCCGGTTTCGTGTAACGCTTCGAGCATTTCGGCTGAAATTGCATCGCCTTCGCCCGCATTGCCGCCTTCGATTTCGTCAGCGCGGTGGTCGCGTCCGGTCGCCGCGAGTTCTTCCGTTTCAGCAACCTGATTTCCGGCTTGTCGTGCGCCGCCCGCAAATTCAAAGTCCTGCAAAGCGACATCGGCGTTGACGCGCGGATCGCCGCTGCGCGTTTCCCACGCGCTCAAACTGAGTTTGCCGCGCACGAGAATTTGACTGCCTTTTTGCAGGTATTTCGCCAGCGTTTCGGCTTGCTTGCCAAAGGCGGTGACGTTATACCAATCGGTCTTTTTCTCCTGACCTTTCGGCGTGTTGCGAACCGTGTTCGACGCGACCGAAAAGTTGGCGACGGGTAAGCCTTGCGGCGTATAGCGCAATTCGACATCGCGCCCGGTGTTTCCGAGAATCGTAACTTGTGTTGACATAATTTTTTAGCTCCTTATTTTTTGTTTTTTGGTCTTGGCGGACTCAGCATTTTGTGTTTCCGCCGTGCTTGAATTTTTATTCGACTTGTTCGCCGAACCTCTCGATTGACGATTTACCGCCAACCGCTTTTTTCTTTTTCGGGCAGACAAGCGAAAGGCATTTTCTCGTCTGCCTTTCGCTCAATGCCGACCGCTTTTTTTAATTTCTTCGCGCCGAAATTAAACCGGATGCGGCGTAACTCGCACGACTTGCTTGTTGAAGTTTGATTGCACAAAAAGCGAGTTTTGAACTGCTTGCGAAATTTGCCGACCGCCTTTGTTTGGCTCAGTTTGGAGAACCGTTTCGCGGGCGCGAATCGCGTCCCAGAGATGTTGTTTTTCCTGGCGCGTGAGCGTTTGAATCGCAGCATCGTTGTAGAGGAAAAATTTCAGATAACGAACGCGATTTGCCGATGCCGTTTGAATATCTGAGAGAGTTTTTCGCGCCGTCGCCGAAGTTATACCGGCGAGTCTCGCTTCCTGCGATTTCGCCGCCGTATTGAGTGCCGTGAATTCTTTTAAGCTAAGTTTTTTCTGCTCCTTGAACAGCTCGTAAGCCTCTTTTTTGAGCCGCGCGACATCCGCCGTGTCTTCCGTCGAGCGAATCTGCGTGTGAAGCCGCTGATAAGTTTCGCGGCGCATCGAGCGCAGGTGGAAATCCGCGTTCAAATTCGTCCAAAGAATCTGGCAAACCGCGGCGACATACTGCATTTCTTCAAAGTCGGGATTGACTTCGATTGTCGTCACAAATTCTACCGAAAATCCCGCTTTGCTCGTCGTCAAACGACGGGCGTTTCGCAACACGCGGCGCGGGTATAGAAAGTCGAGTTTTGTAGCCAGCCAGTCGCCGAATTCACCGTCCTTAAAGGGAAGCGCGGAGAATTTTTCCGGCGGCGGAATCGCTGTCGTGAGTGAAGGAAAACCTTTACGCGCCGCGCTCGTTTCGTTTTGCGAAATTTGATGCGCGAACATAAATTGACGCGCTCTTCGCGCCGCCGCGCCGCCGACCTCAAAGCCGACGAAAATCAGGTTTATTTCACGCGCCAAACCTTGCGCGTCCTGTGGTAGATAATCGGCGGAAACTTCCGATTGAAAGTCGTAAACGATGACCGAGTGTTGGTCGCCCGACATCGAAAAGCCGACGATTCCGTTTTCGTCGTATTGTTCGAGTTTCTCGAAACTCATAAAGTCGGCATCGAGTTCTTCGCAGGATTTTCCGTCGTCGTTCAAGTAATATTCGGCGAACTCATCCGTCATCGTGCGGGTTATTTTTGAATTGCCGATGCGAGCCATAATGAAAGCGAGTTCGGCATCAAAATTCGGTGTCGGCTTGGGCAGCGGAAAGCGGTTTTTCCTTGCTGCGCTCACTCGTCTCTCATCGGCGACGCTCAATTTTTGTTCTCCGATTTGGGTCTCGGTAAATTCGATTTCACGTTTTTCGACGGTCGCCGTGACCGCTTCCATCTGCATTCCGAGCAGTCCCATTTCTTTCAGAACTTCGCTCGCCGCACCGCCGCGCCGACGAATTTCGCCGTAGTAGTAAGCCGCGATTTGTTCGAGTTCGTATTGACCGGCATCGGGCGAAGCGATTGCCTTCACGACGCGGACGAATTCTTTTGCGTCCGTTTCGTCCTTCAAAGTTTTGACCGCGTATTCGAGCGAGAGAATTTTGACTCGTTCTGCGGGCGCGGATTCGTGTCCGTCGGCGATCCGAACGACGACATCGCCGAGAACCGAAAATTCTTCCAACTCGCGCCGGTAGTGCGGAAATGCCTGAAGATGAGCGCACCAGTCTTGCTGCGGCGAGCCGGAATCTGAAGGGCGAAAAGCCAGAATCGGAGAATTGGGAACGAATTGCTGAAGCTGATTGTGATTTAAGCTGAATTGTCCTGCCATTTGTTGTTACCTCTGTTGAAATCAACCCAAAATACGGGTTGTAGGAAGCGTTTTTCATTTTCGCGGCGACGCTTCCCCGACGCCTAAAATTTGTAAATGCACTTTTGGCAGGCTCGAAAACACCTTTTCGTTTGATTGGAAATCTCATAAAAATAACCACTGCCGCCTCGGTTGGCGACAGTGGTTTTGAAGATGAGTGGAGATTTATGGAAGACGATTAGTAAGCTCCGGTGGGCTGTGCGATTTCCTGAACGTCCGCCGCGATTTCGGTTTCGACCGAGTGTTCCGCCGCGTCCGACACGGATTGCTCGCCCGCGCCTTTTTCCGATTCGCTATTATTGTTGCCGCCGGCGAACTGGAAATCTTGCAGCAGCAAATCCGCGCTGTATTGCGGGCGATCCCCGCGGTCGCGCCACGCGCTCAAACTGAGCTGTCCTTGGACGTGAAGGCGGCTGCCTTTTCCTGCATATTGCGCCAGGATTTCGGCTTGCTTTCCGAAGGCGGTAACTCTGAACCAATCGGTTTTTTCAACTGT
>Ga0136617_10003022_pt1 | contig 15006 bp, 19 predicted proteins | sample AntDrymUQ3222106_2_FD_129672 | JGI IMG/M metagenome (GOLD analysis project Ga0136617, IMG submission 129672) | Polar desert sand microbial communities from Dry Valleys, Antarctica - metaG UQ322 (21.06) | ecosystem: Environmental > Terrestrial > Soil > Desert | place: Antarctica: Dry Valley... | reverse complement strand
GCGCACCCCGCGCTGTCCAAGCTCGGCGGCACGCGCTGGGAGACGATGAAGGCGCGCGCCCGCCGCGCGGCGCAGGAGCTGGCCGGCGAGCTGCTCAACCTCTACGCGGAGCGCAAGCGCCGTCGCGGCTTCGCGTTCGAGCCCGACTCCGACTGGCTGCGCGAATTCGAGGAGCACTTCCCCTACCGCGAGACGCCCGACCAGCGCGAGGCGATCGAGAGCGTCAAGGGCGACATGGAGTCCGAGCGCCCGATGGACCGGCTGATCTGCGGCGACGTCGGCTACGGCAAGACCGAGGTGGCGCTGCGGGCCGCGTTCAAGGCGGCCAACGCCGGCAAGCAGGTGCTGATGCTCGTCCCGACGACGATCCTCGCCCAGCAGCACTTCGGCACCTTCACCGAGCGCCTGCGCGACTACCCGTTCACGATCGAGCACGTCTCGCGATTCCGGGCGCCCGCCGAGCAGCGCGCGGCCGTCAAGCGCTTCGCCGGCGGCACGGTCGACATCCTGATCGGCACGCACCGGCTGCTCTCGCGCGACGTGCGCGCGAAGGACCTGGGGCTGCTGATCGTCGACGAGGAGCAGCGCTTCGGCGTCAAGCAGAAGGAGCTGCTGCGCCAGCTGCGGCTCAAGGTCGACGTCATCTCGATGAGCGCGACGCCGATCCCGCGCACGCTGCAGATGTCGCTCGCCGGGCTGCGCGACATCAGCGTGATCGAGACGCCGCCGGAGGGGCGGCGGCCCGTGAAGACCTACGTCGGCGAATACGACGAGCAGCTCGTCAAGCAGGCGCTCGAGCGCGAGAAGGCGCGCGGCGGCCAGGCGTTCTTCCTGCACAACCGCGTCGAGGACATCGACGAGACGGCGGTCCGGCTGCGCGCGCTGTGCCCGCACATGTCGTTCACGGTGGCGCACGGGCAGATGGACGAGAAGCTGCTCGAGGAGCGCATGATGAGCTTCCTGCGCGGCGACGCGGACGTGCTCGTCTCGACGTCGATCATCGAGTCGGGCATCGACATCCCGCAGGCCAACACCCTGGTCATCGAGCGCGCCGACACGTTCGGGCTGTCGCAGCTCTACCAGATCCGCGGGCGCGTCGGCCGCTCGCGCGAGCGAGCCTACGCGTACCTGCTGTATCCGAGCGCGGCGGCCCTGACGCCGGAGGCGGCCGACCGGCTGTCCGCGCTGTCGGACTACACGGAGCTGGGGGCCGGCTTCAAGGTCGCGATGCGCGACCTCGAGCTGCGCGGCGCCGGCAACCTGCTCGGCGACGAGCAGTCCGGGCACGTCGCCGCGCTTGGCTTCGAGCTGTACATGCAGATGCTCGACGAGGCGGTGCGCGAGCTGTCCACCGACGACCGCGACGAGGCGCCCGAGCCGGTGCGCATGGACGTCAGCGTCGACGCCTACGTGCCCGTCGACTACATCCCCTACGAGCAGGCCAAGGTCGACGTCCACCGCCGCATCGCGGGGGCGCGCGAGGTGGCCGAGCTGGGCGAGCTGCGGCGCGAGCTGGCCGACCGCTTCGGCGCGCTGCCGGAGCCGTTGGAGAACCTCATCACGCTCCAGCAGGCGCGCATCAAGCTCGGCGAGGCCGGCGCCCGCGCGGTCACCTTCCGGGCGGGCCGGCTCGCGGTCACGCCGATCGAGCTGGACTCCGTGCGTGCGCGCCGGCTGCGCGAGGAGATCCCCGGCGCGCTCTACGAGTCCGGCAAGTCGCAGCTCTCGATGCGCGTGCCCGACGACCCGGCGCAGCGCTTCCCCGCGGTCGTGCGCGCCGCCGACGCCCTGCTGGCCGTGCAGCGGGCCGCCGCCTAAGACCTTCGTTAAGGCTCGGGAGGGGTCGGAAGGCGGGCGCTACCATCGCCCCGATGATCAAGGTCGTCCGTCTCACTCTGGCCCTGGCCGCGCTCGTGGCGCCGGCCGCGCTCGTCGCAGGATGCGGCGGCGTGCCCGGCAACGCCGTCGCCGAAGTCGACGGCCAGGCCATCGAGAAGTCCTCCTACGAGCATTGGATCGCCGTCGCCGCCCGCTCGAGCGGGCAGCAGGGCGCCGCGGCCGCGGTGCCCGAGCCGCCCGACTATGCGACGTGCGTCGCCGGCAAGCGCAAGTCCACGCCGAAGCCGGCCAAGGGCCAGCCGCAGGTGACCGACGAGCAGCTCAAGACCCAGTGCAAGCAGGAGTACGAGCAGCTGCGCGACCAGGTGCTGCAGCTGCTGATCTCCTTCCAGTGGCTCGAGGGCGAGGCCGCCGAGCAGGACATCGAGGTCGCCGACGCGGAGGTCACGAAGTCCTTCGACGCCCAGAAGAAGCAGAGCTTCCCGAAGGACGCCGACTACCAGAAGTTCCTCGAGGAGTCCGGCCAGACCGAGGCCGACATCCTGCTCCAGGTCAAGGCCGACCTGCTGGCGACCAAGATCCGCGACAAGGTGATCAAGGGCAAGGACGCGGTCTCCGACGCCCAGATCCAGGACTTCTACACGAAGAACAAGCAGCGCTTCGCGAAGCCCGAGCAGCGTGACCTGCGCGTCGTGCTGACCAAGAACCGGGCGAAGGCCCAGCAGGCGCTGGCGGCGCTGCGCTCGGGTGAGAGCTGGAAGGCCGTCAGCAGGCAGTACTCGATCGACGAGGCCACGAAGGCGCAGGGCGGCAAGCTGCCCGCGCAGGCCGAGGGCGCGCTCGAGAAGCAGCTCGACGAGGCCGTCTTCTCCACCCGCAAGGGCAAGCTCTCCGGCCCGGTCAAGACCCAGTTCGGCTTCTACGTGTTCGAGGTGGGCAAGATCGCGCCGGCGTCGCAGCAGACGCTCGAGCAGGCCAAGGAGACGATCCGCCAGACGCTGCAGTCCCAGAACCAGCAGAAGGCGCTGGAGACGTTCTCCACGCAGTACTCCGAGCGCTGGAAGGAGAAGACCGACTGCCGCGAGGGCTTCGTGATCCAGCAGTGCAAGCAGGGTCCCGACGCCACGCCGACGCCCACCCAGGGCGCGCCGGGGCAGCCGCCGCCCGCGCAGTAGTGCCAGCGCCGGCGTGAGTGAGCCGTCGGAGGAGATCGTCGAGGCGCTGCGGCGCCTCGACGCGCTCACGCGGCGCCTGCGGGTCGAGTGCCCGTGGGACCGCGAGCAGGACGAGCGCTCGATCGTCCCGCACACCGTCGAGGAGGCCTACGAGCTGGCCGCCGCCGCGCACGCGGGCGACGACGCCAAGCTGCTCGACGAGCTGGGCGACGTGCTCTTCCAGGTCCACTTCCTCGCGCTGCTGCTCGAGGAGCGCGGGGCGGGCTCGCTCGGCGCCGTGGCCGAGCACGTGCACGCCAAGCTCGTGCGCCGGCATCCGCATGTGTTCGGGGATCCCCAAGGTCGGCAGGATGCCGATCAGCAACATCAGGACGTGGGGCCGGATGCCCCGCGGGGCAACTCTCCTTCCGATGCGGGGGCGGTGTTGCGCAACTGGGACGCCATCAAGGCGACCGAGGCGGGGCGCGAGCCCGGCATCTTCGGCGAGCTGCCCGAGACGCTGCCGGGCGCGCTGTACGCCCGCAAGGTCCAGCGCCGCGCCGCGGCCACCGGCTTCGACTTCGCCCACGTGCCCTACGAGGCCGTCGAGGCGGAGCTGGAGGAGCTGCGCGGGGCGGCCGGGCGCGAGCAGCGCTTCCACGAGGTCGGCGACGTGCTGTTCGCCGCCGTCAACGTCGCCCGCAAGCTGAAGGTCGACCCGGAGCTGGCGCTGCGCGCCGCCGCCGACCGCTTCCGCGGGCGCGTGCAGGGCGCCGAGGGCCTCGCCGCATCCGACGGCGCCGACTGGAACGATCTGGGCCCGGAAGCCCAGCTCGCGTACTACGCGCGCGCCCGCACGAACGAGGAGACCGAGACGTGAGCCAGATCGAGACGCTGCACGCGCGCCAGATCCTCGACTCGCGCGGCAACCCGACCGTCGAGGTGGACCTGGTCCTGCGCTCCGGGGCGCACGGGCGCGCCGCCGTCCCGTCGGGCGCCTCCACGGGCGAGTTCGAGGCCACCGAGCTGCGCGACGGCGGCGACGCGTGGGGCGGCAAGGGCGTCACGCGGGCGGTCGCCAACGTCGACGGCGAGATCGCGCAGGCGGTCGCCGGCATGGACGTGCTCGACCAGGGCGCGCTGGACCGGGCGCTGATCGAGCTGGACGGGACCCCGACGAAGTCGCGGCTGGGCGCCAACGCGATCCTCGGCGTGTCGCTCGCCGCGGCGAGGGCGGCGGCCGCCGAGGAGCGGATGCCGCTGTGGCGCTACCTGGGCGGCGAGGCGGCGCACGTGCTGCCGGTGCCGATGATGAACGTCCTCAACGGCGGCGCCCACGCCGACAACTCGGTCGACTTCCAGGAGTTCATGATCGTGCCGGTCGGCGCGCCCTCGTTCGCCGAGGCGCTGCGCACGGGCGCGGAGGTCTTCCACGCGCTCAAGCAGACGCTCAGCGCCCGCGGGCTCGGCACCGCGGTCGGCGACGAGGGCGGCTTCGCGCCCGACCTGGAGTCCAACGAGGCGGCGCTGCAGGCGCTGATCGAGGGCGTCGAGGCGGCCGGCTACGCGCCGGGGGAGGACGTCGCGATCGCGCTCGACCCCGCCACGAGCGAGATCTGCTCCGACGGCGCGTACGAGCTCACGCACGAAGGGCGCACGCTGTCGGGCGAGGAGATGGCCGCCTACTGGGCCGACCTCGTCGAGCGCTACCCGATCGTCTCGATCGAGGACGGCATGGACGAGGAGGACTGGGACGGCTGGCGGGCGCTCACGGAGCGCATCGGCGAGCGGATCCAGCTCGTCGGCGACGACCTCTTCGTCACCAACACCGAGCGCCTGCGGCGCGGCATCGACGGCGGCGTGGCCAACTCGATCCTGATCAAGGTCAACCAGATCGGCACGCTGACCGAGACGCTGGCCGCGATAGAGATGGCCCGCGAGGCCGGCTACACGGCGGTCATGTCGCACCGCTCGGGCGAGACGGAGGACACCACGATCGCCGACCTCGCGGTCGCCACCGGCTGCGGGCAGATCAAGACCGGCGCCCCGTCGCGCTCGGACCGCGTGGCCAAGTACAACCAGCTGCTGCGCATCGAGGAGGCCCTCGGCGCCGACGCCACCTACCCGGGCCGCGCCGCCTTCCGCACCTGAAGGGGTCAGATCTTGCAATCCATCACACCGCTTCGCGGTGCGTGAGTGCAAGATCTGACCTCGTGGGGAGGAGTGTGGGGGCGTCGAACGAAGGCGTCAGCCATGGCCGCCACGCGCATCCGCTGGGACCGACTCGGGCGCTGGGCGCTGATCGCGGTCTTCGCGTTCGTGCTCTACCTCTACGTCGGCCCGGCCGTCAACTGGGTCGCGACGTACCGCCAGGCGGGCGAGAAGCGCGCGGACGTCGCGGTCCTGGAGGCGCGCCACGCCAAGCTCGAGGCACGCCGCCGCGAGCTGCACGACGCGAGCGCGCTCGAGCGCGAGGCGCGCCGGCTGGGCATGGTCAAGGCCGGCGAGAAGGCCTACGTGGTGCAGCTTCCGTAGCCTGGAGAGGGTGTCCTTCGAGACGGCCCTCGAGCAGTGGCGGGAGGGCGAGCGCCGGCTCGCCGAGGCGCCGCCGGGACAGCAGGCGGCGCTGGAGCGGGTGACCGCCCGCATCCACGCCGAGCTGCGCCGCCGTCTGGGCGGCGCGTTCACCGCCGAGGAGCTGGCGGACCTCTACGAGACGGAGGGCACGGGCTGGTGCATCGACCTCGCGGTCGCGACCGCGCCGGACGAGCCCTACGCCTGGGACGCCCGCGTCGTCGCCGACGCCGCCTTCGCCCGCTACCTGCGCACCGCCGCCGACTTCGCGGGCGGCCGCCGCCGCCTCTAGTCACGTCGCTGCTGCCTGTCGCGCGGCTTCGAACGGGGCTCGATCGAACACGAACCGGCTATGGGTGATCTTGCCGCCCTTGACGGTGACGCACTCCGCGCCTGGGGCGCTCCTGACCGGGACGGTCTCGGTGTCGTACATCACCAGTGCCGTCTCGTCGTCGCCGAAGGCGGCGATCATGTGAGCGCCGATGAGGATCTGCACGAAGGGAGCCATGAGGGCTCGATAGGCGTCGGCACCTTCGATCCGCCCGGCCGGAGCGTCGCAGACGATGTCCTCGGAGATGTAGGACATGGCCTGCTCGAAGTCCTTGCTGGTCCAGGCCTCGTGATACGCAAGTGCGATCTGCAGGGCTGGGCTGAGTCCTTCGGTCACGGCAGCTCCTCTCGACGTGGGAGATTCGACTGCATGTCGAGACACCGCCAATGCGCGGGACGGAACGATCGCGTCTGCGAACGCTGTGGTTGCCGATCGGCCATGCGAGGATGCCGTGGTGAACGCGGCCACCCTTGCCCGCGCCCGGGGCGGCGATGCGCAGGCGTTCCGTGAGCTCGTCGAGCCCTACCGTCGCGAGCTGCAGCTGCACTGCTACCGGATCCTCGGCTCGCTCATCGACGCGGAGGACATGCTCCAGGAGACGTTGCTGGCCGCGTGGCGCGGCCTGGACGGCTTCGAGGGTCGAGCATCGCTGCGGGCGTGGCTGTATCGCATCTGCACCAACCGCTGCCTCAACGCGCTGCGCGACGCCGGGCGACGCGTGCCGCCCGCGCCCGCGCCTCCGTTCGAGCCACCGGAACCCACCGGCTACGGAGAGGCGACCTGGCTCCAGCCCTACCCGGACACGCTGCTCGAAGGGATCGCCGACAGCGCCCCTGGGCCCGAGGCGCGCTACCAGAGCAGAGAGGCGGTCGAGTTGGCGTTCATCGTCGGACTGCAGCGGCTGCCACCGCGCCAAGCCGCCACGTTGGTCTTGCGCGACGTGCTGGGCTACTCCGCCGCCGAGGTCGCGACGATGCTCGACACCAGCCAGACCGCGATCAAAGGCGCCCTACAGCGCGCCCGCGCGTCACTCGACCAACGGTGCGCCCCAGACCGCGAGCGGAAGCCGCTCCCCGGCTCGACGCAGGAGCAGGACCTCGCGCGACGCTTCGTCGAAGCTTTCACCGCGGACGACATCGACGGCGTGGTCGCGCTGCTGACCGACGACGCGTGGCTCGCCATGCCGCCGGCGCCGCACGAGTACCACGGCGCGGCGGCGATCGCGGCCTTCCTGCGTGCGAGCGCCGCGTGGCGCGCGGGCCGTCAGCTCCGGCTCGTCGCCACCCGCGCGAACACCCAGCCCGCGTTCGGCTGCCACGTCACCGACCTCGAGGAGCAGAGCGCCCATCCTGCCGGGCTGATCGTGCTCACACTCGACGACCACCGGATCGGCGCTGTCACCCGCTTCCTCGACGGCGACCTGCAACACCGCTTCGGACTTCTCGAACACGCGAGCGCGCGCCCGGCGCCGGCGCTCAATCCACCTGCCGGCTGAAGTGGTGCTGCACCGCGACCGGGGCGAAGCCGAGCCGCTCGTAGAGCGCGCCCGCCCCGCCCTCGGCGGCGGTCGGCACGAACACCGCCTCGTGGCGCTCCGCGCGCGCGGCGTGCAGGACCGCGGCGATCACGGAGGTCGACAGCCCGCGGCCGCGCGCCTCGGGGGTCGTGTAGACGTCCTCGAGCATCCCGTCGTCGTCGCCGCCGTCGTCGCCGCCGCCGCCGAGCAGCAGGGCGTAGGCGAGGGGGCGACCGTGCTCGAAGGTCGCGAAGGCGCGCGTCGGGGTGCCGGCGAACAGCCGGTCGTCCCCGGCGAGCCCCTCCGCGAGGGCGCCCCCGCTCAGGCCCCACGGCGGCGTGCGCAGCCACTCCTCGCGAAGTCCGCGGACGTGCCCGTAGGGCACCTCCTCGGCGAGCGCACGCGCCTCGGGCGGCGGCTCGGCGCCGCCGCGCGCCAGCAGCACGAGCCGGTGGACCGCCCATCCACGCGGGAGCAGCTCGGCGGCCAGCCGCTCGCTCACGGCCTCGTCGTCGACGACCACGCGGCGGTTCGGCAGCCCAGCGTGGTGCGCCTCGACCAGGGCCTCGAGGCCGGCGCCGTCGAGCGCGCCGTGCAGGAACACGGTGTTGAGGTGCGGGACCGTCGGCAGCGACGGCGTCGACAGCACCGTGGCCTCCTCGAGGCGCACGACCTCCTCGGCGGCGCGCACGAAGACGCCGAGGTCGAACGCGCGGGCGCGTTCGGCCGGCGCCGCGCCGGCCTCAGTCGTCGTCTTCCTCGCCGCCGGCACGCCGGATCACGATCTGGTCCTCCTCGATCGTGACCTCCACGGGCCGGTGGCCGGCCCAGTGCTCCGCGTAGACGGGGTCGTCCTGGACGTCCGGGTCCAGCCACAGCCCGTAGCCCTCCTCGCCGTGGTCGAACGTCCCCTCCAGCGGGCGGCCCGCGGATCGGGACGAGCGGGCGCGGGAGCGCCCGCCGCGCGAGCGCGTGCGGGCGCGCTTGGGCTTGGCGTCCTCCTCGTCGGCGTCGGCCGCCGGCTCCTCGCCGGTGGCCTCCCCGGTCTCGCTTCGCTCGCCGGCGGCCTCCGCCTCTGCCGCCTTGCGGGCGGCCTCTTCGGCCGCCTTGGCGTCCTCGGCGGCGCGGCGCTCGGCCTCGGCCTCGAGCTCGGCCGCGATCGCGGCGTCGTCCTCCGCGCGCAGGTCGACCTCCTCGTGGTCGGCGGCGCCGTCCTCCTCGCCGCCGGGCTCGAGCCCCTGCTCGCGCTTGAAGGCCTGGATCTGCTGGACGGTGACCTCGAGCTGGTGGGCGATCCAGGCGTCGGTGCGCCCCTGCCGCACCCATCCGCGGATCTGATTGAGCTGAGGACGCAGTGATCGCCGGGCCATCGGGGGCCGCAGACTAGCAAGGGGGATCCTGCACGTTCCGGTGCAGGCCCTATGGTGCAGACGTCGAAGAGGGGCTAACCTCGCCGACTACAGGGAAGGCGGGGAAGGGGGCACCGTGCCCCTCCAGGTTTCCTCAGGCCAGGGAGTCGGGTCACCAAACATGCTGGTACTGACACGCAAGTCCAACCAGTCGATCATGATCGGCGACGACATCGAGGTTTCGGTGCTGTCGATCATGGGCGAGAAGGTCCGCATCGGCATCCAGGCCCCGCGCGACATCCCGGTGTTCCGCAAGGAGGTCTACCTCGAGATCCAGCAGGAGAACGCCACCGCCGGCGCCTCCGCTCGGGCCGAGGTCGACGACGCGCTGAAACGCCTCAGCTCCAAGCGCTGAGGCGCTCCGGGCTCAGCCCATCACGTAGTAGAGCGTCTGGAACATCGCGATGGCCACGACGACCGCGGTCGCGACGAGCGTCAGCACGAGCATGAAGAAGCGCACGGTGCCGTGACGCTGGGTGCGCGTCGTGCGACGCTTGCGGGTGCGCTGAACGGCCTCCGTGCGCAGTCGCTCCCGCCGGTGGCGGTCCTCTTCGATCTCCTCGACGAAGGCCTCTTCGAGCTCGGCCAGGCTCTGGCGCATCCGCATGACGGCTGCCTAGGCTACACCCGCGCTCCCGCCTCGGCGTCGTCGTAGACCTGCACGAAGCGCAGGTAGTTGTCGGCGATCCGCTCGGCCGCCGCGGCGCGCTCGAGGTCGCCGTCGACGAAGCCCTTGAGCGCGTCCCACCAGATCGAGCGGCCGATCGCGAAGCCGATGTAGCCCTCCAGGCCGGCGGCGGCGCGCAGCCACTCGTCGACCTTCTCGTCGCTCGCCCCGCGGCCGAGGACGACGCTCTTGACGTTCTCCCGGCCCTCGCCCGCGCGGGTCTGCTCGGCGAGCATCTGCGCGTCCTCGCGCCGGTCGACGCCCTCGATCTTCCAGATGTCGGCCTCGATGCCGTAGGCCTGGACGTCCTCGATCGCGCGCCGCATCAGCTCGGGGCGCAGCTCGGCGTCGTAGCGGTCGTCGTCGCCGCCGACCTGCTCGAGCTGGGCGTCCTCGGCCGGGACGAGCAGCTCGAACAGGAACAGCCGGTCGTTGGCGTGCAGCCAGTCGGCCAGCTCCTTCAGGCGGCCGAGCTGGCGCTCGTTCATGCCGGCGTCGCCGTCCGGGTTGTAGCGGACGAGCACCTTCGAGAAGTGCGGGTCGAACTGCTCGATGTGCGCGCCGAAGTCCGCGTCGTACTGGAAGTCGAACTCCTCCTGGCCGCTCTTCTCGACCGGCATCGCGAGCTTGAGCCCGTGCGCATTGGCCTGGGCGGGGATGTCGCCGCCGAACTGCTCGTCGACGAGCACGCCGGTGGCGGCGGCGTCCACGCCGCGCTCGACGGCCAGCTCCATGCCCTCGAAGATCAGGTGCTTGGCGTCCGCGATGGTCGCCGTCTGCTCGGCGTCCGGCTCGCCCTCGACGCCGAACATCTTCTTCTGGAAGGACCCCCGGTGGTCGAAGGCGAGGATGTAGAGCTTCCCGTCGTATCCGAGCGCCATGCGCGCATCTCCCGTGTTCCGCGTGTCAATCGGTTGGGTCGTACTGTACGCCGCCGATGGAGGCCAGGTTCACAGGGCCGAGCTACACCCTGGGGGTCGAGGAGGAGCTGATGATCCTCGACGGGGAGTCGTTCGCGCTCGCCAACGAGGTCGAGGCCGTGATCGGCGCCTACGAGGGCGAGGGCGAGGTCAAGCCCGAGCTGCTGCAGTCGGTGCTGGAGATCGCCACGCCGCCCTGCAGGGACGTCGTGGAGGCGGGCGAGCACGTCCGCCGCCTGCGGCGCGAGGTCGGCGACGCGGCCGCCGGGCTCGGCCTCGCGATCGGCTCGGCGGGCACGCACCCGTTCGCGCTGTGGGAGGAGCAGCGCGTCTCCGCCGACCCGCGCTACCGCGACCTGATCGCCGCCCTGCGCTTCATCGCGCGCCAGGAGATCATCTTCGGCCTGCACGTCCACGTCGGCATCGACGACCGCGAGAAGGCGATCCACGTCGCCAACGGCATGCGCGTGCACGTGCCGATCCTGCAGGCCCTGAGCGCCAACTCGCCGTTCTGGCGCTCGGACGAGACCGGGCTCGCCTCCACCCGCATGCCGATCTTCCGCTCGTTCCCGCGCGTGGGGATCCCGCCCCACTACGAGGACTGGGCCGACTACGCCGGGCGGATCGACTTCATGATCGACGCGGGGGTGATGGACGACCACACCTTCGTCTGGTACGACGTGCGCCCGCACCCGTCGTTCGGCACCGTCGAGATCCGCGCGATGGACGCCCAGACCCACGTCGAGCACACGCTCGCCCTCACCGCGCTGATCCAGGCGATGGTCAAGGAGCTGGCCGAGCACTACGAGGCGGGCTCCGCGCTCGGGTCGTCCCCCTACGAGATGCTCGACGAGAACAAGTGGCTGGCCGCGCGTCACGGGCTCGAGGGCGAGCTGATGGACCTCCCCGAGCGCCGGATGGTCGCCTCCAAGGAGCTGGCCCGGCGGCTCTACGACCGCCTGCTCGGGCACGCACAGGACCTGGGCGGCGAGCGCGAGCTGGAGGGCATCCTCGACCTGCTCGAGCGAGGCACCGGCGCGCAGCGCCAGCGGGTGGTCTACGAGGCCAACCACGACTGGGGCGAGCTGCTGAGGGATATCGTGGAGGCGACGAAGCCCTAGCGCGCGCTGCGTATCATCGATGTCGTATGGCCAGCGGCCCGGACCTGTTCGTCGTCTGTCGCAGCTGCGGGCGGGAGGTGTCGCCGTACATCACCGAGTGCCCGTACTGCGGCAACCGCCTGCGCAAGCGCGCGCCGAAGCTCGAGCGCGGCGGCACCCCGAAGCCGCCCAAGCCGCCGCGCAGGCGGCCGTCGCTCGGGCGCCTGAAGCCGGGGGAGATCCCCGGGATCCGGGCGGAGCGGCGGCCGTACGCCACGATCGCGCTCGTCCTCGCCGCGCTCGTGGTCACGCTGCTCTCGAACGCCGGCGTCTACTCGGAGGACGAGCTGGCGCTCGGCGCCCCCTTCACCGACGAGTACTGGCGCGCCGCCACGACGCTGTTCGTCTACGGCCAGACCGGCTACGAGATCGTGGCGCTCGCAGCGGTGTTCCTGTTCGGCTGGCTGCTCGAGCGCCGCCACGGGCCGTGGGCGCCGCTGCTCGTGTTCCTCGTGGGCGGCGCGGGCGGCATGCTGATCGCGATCGCGGGCGGCGACGCCGACCGCGCGCTCGGCGGCAACGGCGCCGCGCTGGCGCTGCTGGGCGCATGGGCGGTCCGCGACCTGCTCGGCCGCCGCCGCTCCGAGGAGGACGACTCGGACATGCTCGGCGTGCTCGTCGCTGCCGTCGTCCTCGTGCTGCTGCCGCTCGCCAGCGCCGAGGCCAGCGCCCTCGCCGGACTCGGCGGCGGCGTCATCGGCCTCCTGCTCGGCCTCCTGCTCGCGCGCCTGCGCGAGCGCTGACTTGTCACCTCCGTCCCCGTCACGGGGACGGAGGTGACAAGCGAACCTCGATGGCGCCCGGCACGCCCGCGACGAGGCGGCCGACGAGCGCGCCCTCGACCTCGCCGGCGCGCTCCGGCGCCACGGCGGCGAGCAGGCCGCCGGAGGTCATGGCGTCGCACACGAGCCTCCGTCGCGGCTCCGGCACGCCGTCCGCCCACATGGTGAAGCGCTCGGCGTCGGCGCGGTTGCGCTTCGAGCCGCCGGCCAGCGCCGCCTCGCCCTCGAGCAGCGCGAGCACGCCGTCGATGGCGGGCACGGCCGCGGCGTCGATCTCCGCCGCCAGCCCGCTGGCCTCGGCCAGCTCGTGCACGTGGCCGAGCAGCCCGAAGCCCGTCACGTCGGTCAGCGCGTGGGCGCCGGCCGCACGGGCCTGCTCGGCGGCGGCGGCGTTCAGCGTGCACATGACCTCCACCGCGCGCGCGACGAGCCCCTCGCCGGCGAGGCCGCGCTTGAGCGCGGTGGCCACGGTCCCCGCGCCGAGCGGCTTGGTCAGCACCAGCGCGTCGCCGGCGAGGCCGCCCGCGTTGGTGAGCACCTCGTTCGGGTGCACGACGCCGGTCACGGCCATCCCGTACTTGGGCTCGGGGTCGTCGATCGAGTGCCCGCCGACGACGGCGGCGCCGGCCGCCGCCGCGGCGTCGGCGCCGCCGCGCAGGATCTCGCGCAGCACGTCCGGCCCGAGCGTCTCCAGCGGGTACGCGACGAGGTTGAGCGCGCAGACGGGCCGCCCGCCCATGGCGTAGACGTCCGAGAGCGCGTTGGCGGCCGCGATCCGGCCGAACGCGTAGGGGTCGTCGACGATCGGCGTGAAGAAGTCGGCGGTCTGGACGATGGCGATCTCGTCGGAGAGCTGCACCACCCCGGCGTCGTCGGCGGTGTCGGCCGCCACGAGCACGCGCGGGTCGGTCGGCCGGGGGAGGGCGGCGAGGATGGGGCGCAGGGCGGCGGCCGAGAGCTTGCAGCCGCAGCCGGCGCCGTGCGAGAGGGAAGTGAGGGCGACGGTCATCGGGAACCTATGATGCCCGGGGTGCCCGCCCGCCGTGCGCACACCGAGGCCGAGATCGACGCGGCCGTCCAGGTGCTCAGCGATCCGGCCCGGCTCGAGGAGGCCCAGCGGGTGATCGCCGCCGCGGCACCGGCGCTGCAGGCGATCCTCGAGCAGGCGCTCGAGGCGGCCGAGTGGTTCGGCTCCGCCCACCGCGCCCAGGTGCTGGAGGCCACCGGGCTCGAGGACACGACGGAGCGCCTGGACGCCGTCCAGCGCCTGATCGCCGAGGAGACGCGCGTGAGCATGCTCGTCGGCGCGGCGGTGGGGTATGAGCTGGCTCACGTGCTCGGCGACAACGACCAAGGAGACTGAAGACATGGCCGTGGACATCCGCTTCCTGGGACAGTCCTGCTTCGAGCTGAAGACCGGCGACGTCACCGTCGTCACCGATCCGTTCCTCACGGGCAACCCGAAGGCGGCCGCCTCGGCCGACGAGCTGGAGCCCGACGTCATCCTGCTCACCCACGGCCACGCCGACCATCTCGGCGACACGGTCGCGATCGCCACGCGCACGGGCGCCACGGTGGTGGCCATCGTGGAGTTGGCGAACGAGATCGGCGAGGCGGGCGTGGAGAACGTGCTCGACCCGAACCTCGGCGGCACCGTGACGTTCGACTGGGGCTGGGTCAAGCTCGTGCCCGCGTGGCACACCGCGGTCACGCCGAGCGGGACGCCCCACGTCGCCGCCGGGCTGCTGATCAGCGTCGGCGGCACGCTCGTCTACCACCTCGGCGACACCTGCCTGTTCAGCGACCTGCAGCTGATCTCCCGGCGCGGCGACAAGGTCGACGTGGCGCTGGTGCCGATCGGGGGCCACTACACGATGGACCGCTACGACGCCGTCACGGCGGTCGAGTTCGTCAACCCCGGCGCCGTGATCCCCTGCCACTACGACACGTTCCCGCCGATCGAGACCGACGCGCAGGCGTTCAAGTCCGACGTCGAGGCCCAGACGAGCGCCCAGGTGGTCGTCCTGGACCCGGGGGAGACGCACTCGGCGTGACCCACGCGATCGTGCTCATCGAGGCCGAGCGGGAGGCCATCAAGACGCTCGGCGGCGCGCTCGCGGACGTCGAGGGCGTGGCCGAGGCCTACTCCGTCACCGGCGAGTGGGACTTCGTGGCGATCCTGCGCGTGCGCGACCCGGCGGCGGTGGCCGAGGTCGTCACCCAGCGCTTCGCGGCGCTCACGCAGATCAAGCGCACCCACACGCTGGTCGCGTTCGAGGTCTTCTCCCAGCACGACCTCGAGGCCCTGTTCTCCATCGGGGGCTAGCCGCCGTCCTCCTGCCAGCCCCTGACGAACCAGTGCGTGCGGTCCTTCCAGTCGTGCGCCATCAGCAGCCCGCCCGCCGTGAGCGCCATCGCGGCCACGCGATGACGGCCGCCGAGCGCCATCGCGCCCAGGCTCACCAGCAGGGCGCCGGTGGCGCCGTGGTGGCAGCGCTGGCCGCGGATCCACAGGCGCCGAGACCGGCGGTCGCAGTAGAGGGGCTTGGGGATCGACTGGGAGGACATGGGTGACCAGGCTGCTGCCCCTCATATCGGCCGCACTCCTCTTGGGCTGCAGTGGCAGCCAGGCGACGATCACGGTGGGCGCCGAG
>Ga0136617_10003020_pt1 | contig 15012 bp, 12 predicted proteins | sample AntDrymUQ3222106_2_FD_129672 | JGI IMG/M metagenome (GOLD analysis project Ga0136617, IMG submission 129672) | Polar desert sand microbial communities from Dry Valleys, Antarctica - metaG UQ322 (21.06) | ecosystem: Environmental > Terrestrial > Soil > Desert | place: Antarctica: Dry Valley... | reverse complement strand
GCCGTGGGCGCGCCGCTCAGCTTTCCCGGGCTCGTCGTGATGATCCTGCTCGCCTACACGATCTTCAGCGCGACGCTCGTCCTCCAGCGCAAGCAGGCGGGCCGACCGCTGGCGCTGGGGCTGGCAAGTCTCACGATCCCGACGGTGGCGCTCGCTGTGCTTGGCGGCCTGCCGATCGTGGCGCTGTTCCTTGGTGCGCTGAGCGTGCTGCTGTTCCGGGGCCTGTTCCGCCCGGAGGTCAGGACGTGGCTCAACGAACCGTGACCGGCTGCGCGTCCGCCCGGGTGGCGCTACCCTCTGACCGGCACCCCGGACGGCGCGCGGCCGCGCCCGCTCGAGGGATCGCACTGAGCTGACAGCCACGAGGCTCCACCTTGACCAATCCCTCATCCCGATCGCCCCGCGACAAGACCACCCGCAACGGGCGCGCCGCCGGGGCGGGGACGCCGCCGCCGGCCGACCGCGTTGGCGGAACGCGCGTGGGACGCCGGGGGCGGGCCCGGCCATACGCCCGGCGCTCGTTCTTCGAGCGCTATCGCGGGCCGATCCTGGGTGCCGCCGTGATCGCCGTCATCGGCATCATCGGCGCGTTCACATTCCAGGCGGCAAGCGCCAAGTCGTACTCGTGCTCGACGGCGTGGGACCCGGAAGTCCCGTCCGTTCCGCCCGCCGCGAGCGGCTCGCCCAGCCCGTCGGCTGCGACATCGCCAAGCGGCTCCGCGGCGGCTTCCGCAAGCCCCTCGCCGAGCGCCACTGCGAGCTCCCCGCCGAGTGCATCCGCGGCCGCCTCCGCCGGCGCCTCCGGCAGCGCCGCGCCGAGTGGCTCCGGTGCGCCGTCCGCCTCGGCACCGGCCAGCGGTTCCGCGGCTCCGTCGGCCTCGGCTTCGCCCACCGCGTCGGCGTCACCGTTCCAACCAACGCCCGCCCCGGTCGCCCGGCTCGGCGTGGTCCAGCCGGACATGGGTCGCGGACACACGGTCCTCTCGCCCCAGCCCTACACGTACTGCCCGCCGGCGTCCGGCAACCACCACAACCGCGCCGGCGTGGGCCCGATCGAGGCGCAGGCGTACAGCCCGGACGACTTCACCGAGCCCGTCGGCTGGGTCCACAACCTCGAGCACGGCGGACTGGTGCTGCTCTATCGATGCCGCGAGGGAGACGCCGGTTGCCAGGAGGCGGCGCAGGCACAGGTGGGCGACATCGTCGCCGAATTCCCGAACAGCCCCGTGTGCAGTATCCCGAGGGACAGGATCGGGCCGGTGGCGGCGCGGTTCGACGACATGGCGTGGCCCTATGCCGCCCTGGTCTGGGGTCGCGTGCTGCCGCTCGAGACGCTCGACAAGGACCTGATCTACCGGTACTTCCTGCAGGAGGGCGAACGCACGAACCCGGAGCCGCAGTGTGCCCCGCCGTCGCCGTCACTGGCACCGCCCGTTGTGCCGTCGGCCAGCGTCGCACCGTCGGCGTCGGCCAGCGGGGCCCCTTCGGCAAGCGCGGCACCGTCGGCGTCCGCGAGCGCGGGCCCTTCGGGGTCCGGGCCGGCCTCGCCGCCGCCAGCGACCAGCCCGAGCTCCAGTGGCTCGCCCGCCGCGAGTTGATCGGGTCGCGTGCCACCACGGCGTCGTGGCGTGTCCACGAGGCGGCGCCAGGGAACCTGCGCGTGGCGAGCGACCCGCCAAACTGAGCGGCGGATCATGGTCCATCGCCCGCTGTCAGCAGCCCCGGGACGAGTGCCATCATCCCGAGCCACTGCCGACCGGCGCGGCGGCTGGGAACCGACGGCCTGGTGGGCGACTCTGCCAAATCCGCACGTGGTGGAGCTTGGGCGGCGCTTCAGGGTCCCCGGTCGACCAAATCAGCGGGCCGCGGAGCGGAATCAGCCGTGCACGGCTACCAGTTGCATTGATTCGCCGTCAAGAGCGCTCGACGCGCCGACCAAGCCTCGCGTCGTGACGATTTGGCAAGGAGTCCGACGGTGCGGCCGAATGGGTGACCCGCACCTGGTGGCACTCGGCCGAGTCAGTCCGAAGGGGCTCGTGGCGCCGGCCAAGCCTCGTCTCGTGACCGTGTGGCATGAAGCCCGCGGGGTGCGGTCACCCAACACGGATCTCATCTGACGTGCGGCTCTTCGCATACATCGACGAGGCCGGTATCCACCGTGTGGGCAGGCTCGACGGCGACCGCGTCTTTCCGGGTCCACCGGCGTCCATCCAGGACGCGACCACGGAGTTCGAGACCGAGGCTGTCGCCGTGGCAGCGCTCCGACCGATCCCCGCGACGGAGCCCGGGAAGGTCGTGTGCGTGGGGCTCAACTACCGCGAGCACGTGGCCGAGGGCGGCCGCGCCGGCCCGGACCGGCCACTCCTCTTCGCCAAGTTCGCCAACGCCGTCATCGGTGACGGCGAGGCGATCGTCCGGCCGGAAGGCACCCACGCCCTCGACCTGGAGGTTGAGCTCGGCGTCGTCATCGGCCGGCGCGCCCGCCGGGTCAGGGCCGCGGACGCCCATGGCCACGTCGCTGGCTACGTGGTCGTCAACGACGTGAGCGCACGTGACTGGCAAGGCACCAAGGCGGCCCTGCGCGAAGGCGAGAAGGGCGACGGCCAGTGGCTCCGGGCCAAGGGCAGCGACACCTTCCTGCCGATGGGACCCGTGTTCGTCACCGCAGACGACCTGGATCCCGGCGCCGGCCTTCGGCTGCGCAGCTGGCGGATCACGCCGGACGGTCGCGAACAGCCCATGCAGGACGGCAACACGCGGGACATGATCTGGGACGTGCCGCACCTGATCGAGTTCATCAGCGCCGCCATCACGCTGGAGCCCGGCGATGTCATCGCCACCGGCACGCCATCGGGCGTTGGCGTGTATCGCGAGCCGCCCGTGTTCCTCGAGCCGGGCGATCGGGTGCGCTGCGAGATCGAGGGCATCGGGACGGTGGAGAATCCCGTCGTCGACTGGACGGAGGACCCTCGAGACGCCTGACGCGACGATGCTCGCACTGGTCAAGACCGGGCGACAACCCGGTCTGGAGCTGCGCGAAGTCCCACGCCCCGCGATCGGCATCAACGACGTACTCGTGCAGGTCCGCAAGACCGGCATCTGCGGAACGGATCTGCACATCGAGTCGTGGGATCCGTGGGCGGAGCAGCACATCACGCCGCCGCTCGTCGTGGGTCACGAGTTCGTGGGCGAGATCGTCGAGTGCGGCTCGAACGTGACGGACTTTCACCCGGGCGAGATTGTCAGCGGCGAGGGTCACGTCGTGTGCGGGCGGTGCCGCCACTGCCTTGCCGGGCGGCGCCACCTGTGCGCCCACTCGATCGGCCTGGGCGTGGGTCGCGATGGCGCGTTCGCCGAGTTCATCGTGCTGCCGATGACCAACATCTGGCACCACTGGCCGGGCGTCGACGAGGAGATCGCCGCGATCTTCGACCCGCTGGGCAACGCCGTGCACACGGCCCTCGCGTTCCCGGTGCTCGGCGAGGACGTGCTCGTCAGCGGCGCCGGTCCCATCGGCCTCATGGCCACCGCCGTCGCCCGGCACGCCGGGGCGCGCCAGGTCGTCGTCAGCGAGCCGAACGCCTTCCGGCGGCGCCTTGCCGAGCAGATGGGCGCCACCCTGGCAGTCGACCCGGGAAGGCAGGACCTGCACGACGTGCAGCGCGAGCTGGGCATGGTCGAGGGCTTCGACGTCGTCCTCGAGATGTCCGGCAACCCGGCCGCGATCCGGACCGCGATCGACAACATGGCCCATGGCGGCGCGATGGCAATCCTCGGCATCCCGACCGAGGAGATCGCGCTCGATCTCAACGCGGTCGTGTTCAAGATGCTCACCCTCCGGGGCATCTACGGCCGGGAGATGTACGAGACCTGGTACAAGATGACGGTCATGCTCCAGTCGGGCCTGGACATCCGGCCCGCGATCACCCACCGGTTCTCGTTCCGCGATCATGAGGCGGCCTTCGAGACCGCGCGCTCCGGCGACTCCGGCAAGGTGATCATGGATTGGAGCGCCGCATGACGACGAACGCGAGCCGACCGAACCCGCTGGCCTTCCTCGGCGATGAGCTCGCCGCGCTGCGCGAGCGCCACCTGTACCGGCCACTCCGGGTCATGTCGTCGTCCCAGGGCCCCATCGTCTCGGTCGACGATCGGCGCCTGATCAGCCTCTCGTCGAACGACTACCTGGGGCTGACCCATCACCCGCGGCTGCGCCAGGCGGCGCTCGACGCGGTCGGCCTGTACGGCGCCGGTTCCGGTGCAGTGCGCACGATCGCCGGGACGATGACGCTCCACGAGGAGCTCGAGGTGGACCTGGCCGCATTCAAGGACGTCGAGGCAGTGCTGACGTTCCAGAGCGGCTTTGCGGCCAACACCGGCGTGCTGCCCACGATCACCGGCGAGATGGATCTGATCGTCTCCGACGAGCTCAACCACGCCTCGATCATCGACGGGATGCGGCTGTCCAAGGCACCCCGCAAGATCTTCGCGCATACCGACGTCGCGGCGCTGCGAGAGGTTCTGCGCGAGGCCCGCGAGACCGGCCGGGCCGGCGGCGGCCAGCCGTATCGGCTGATCCTCGTCGTGACCGACGGCGTGTTCTCGATGGATGGCGACATCGCGCCGCTGCCCGGCATCGTGGAAGCGGCCGAGGAGTTCGGGGCGGCGGTCATGGTCGACGACGCACATGCCTCGGGCGTCCTGGGACGGAACGGGCGCGGATCGGTCGATCATTTCGGGCTGCACGGGCGGGTCGCGGTCCAGGTCGGGACGCTGTCGAAGGCGGTCGGCGTGCTGGGCGGCTATGTCGCGGGCGACCAGGAGCTGCGCGATATCCTGATCCAGCGCTCGCGGCCGTTCCTCTTCTCGACCTCGCACCCGCCGGCCGTCGTGGCCGCCTGCCGCGAGGCGATCCGGGTCATGGACGAGGAACCGGAGCTGCACGAGCGCCTGTGGGCGAACACGCGCCGGTTCAAGGCGGAGCTGGAGCGCCTCGGGTTCGACACCGGCCGGTCCGGGACACCGATCACGCCGATCATCCTGGGCGATTCGGAGACGACGATCCGGTTCAGCCAGCGGTTGTTCGAGGAAGGCGTGTTCGCGACCTCGGTCGTGTTCCCGACCGTCGCCCTGGATCGGGCCAGGATCCGCACGATCGTGACCGCCGCGCACACGGACGAGCTGCTCGACCAGGCGCTCGCCGCGTTCGACACGGTCGGACACGAGCTGGGCGTCATCTCCGCATGAAGGAGCGGGCCGGGGATCGAGACCTGCCCCTCGACAGCCACGTCCATACGGACCTCTCGCCGGACAGCGACGTCCCGATCGATCTCTATTGCGCGGATGCCGTGCGCCGCGGGATCGCCGAGATCGCAATCACCGACCACGTCGACTTCGATCCGCGCGACCCGTCCTACCGGTTTACCGATTTCGCGACCCGCGAGCGGGTCGTCCGCGAGGCGGCCGAGCGCTGGGCGGACCGCGGGGTCGCCGTCCGGTTCGGCGTCGAGCTGACCTATGGCCGTCGCTACGAGGCGGACATCCGCGATCATCTCACGCGCCATCGCTATGACTTCACGATCGGCTCGGTCCACGACTGGCCGGATTCGCCGTACCGCGACCGCTCCTCGTTCCGTGGATGGGTCACCGGCCGCGCGGTGGGCGACATCGTGGAGCCGTACTTCGACGAGGTGATCGGGGCGGCCCGGTCGGGGCTCTTCGACGCGATCGGCCATCTCGATGTCGTGAAGCGGTACATCCACGCGGACGTGGCTGTCGCCGATCTCGACGCTGCGCCGGAGCTGTACGAGCCGGTATTGCGGGCCCTCGTCGAGAGCGGCAGCGCGCTGGAGATCAACACGTCCGGGTTGCGCCAGGAGGTGGGCGAGACGTACCCGTCGCCCGCGATCGTGGCCCTGTACCGTGAGCTCGGCGGCCGGCGGGTGACGGTCGGATCGGATGCCCACCGGATCCGGCACTTCGCGTTCGGGCTGGATCAGGGCTACCGGATCGCGCGCGCCGCCGGCTTTCGCCGCCTGGCGTTCCGGCGCGGCGCCGAGCCGATCGAGATCGCGCTGTCCCTCGCGGCCGCGTCGTGGAGCTGACCGTCCTGGGCGCGGGCCCCGCCTACACGGACCGGCCGGGCGCGATCGGGTCGGCCTACCTGCTCCGCGAGTCGGGCTCGGCGATCGTGCTCGACCTGGGCCAGGGCTCCTTCCCCGCCCTCGCCGCGCAGCTCGAACCGAGCCGTCTCGACGCGGTGATCGTCAGCCACCTGCATCCCGACCACTTCATCGACCTCGTACCGCTCCGGCACTACCTCCGCTACGAGTTCGAACCGCCGCGCCGCGTCACGGTCCACGGTCCTGACGGCCTGGGCGACCGTCTCGATGCGCTCCACGCCGAGCCCGGGTTCGCCGGCGAGGTTCTCGACGTCCTGCCGCTGGCGCCGGGGTCCATCGACGTGGGCCCGTTCCGGGTCGAGGCGCGCCGGGTCGCGCACACGGACGACAGCTTCGGGTTCCGCTGCGCCGCCGGCGACGGTCCTGGCCTCGTCTACAGCGGCGACTGCGGACGCTGGGAGGATCTCGTGCCGTTGGTCCGGCCGGGCGACACGCTGCTGGCAGAGGTGTCCTTCGGCCCCGGCCCGGTGCCCCGCGGGGCGATGCATCTCGACGCGCCAGGGATCGTCCGGCTGGCGGCCGCGACACGCCCGGCGCGCGTGCTGTTGACCCATCTACAGATGGGGTTCAGCCGGGAGGACACGGTCGCAATGGTGCGCGCCGGGTTTACGGGACCGGTCGAGCTGGTGGAGCCGGGATTCGAGGCGCACATCCTGGCCTGACGAGCACATGGACGGGCCGGCAGCCTGTGGCTGCCGGCCCTTGGCGGCGGTCGAACGTTGCGGGAGCTCAGCGGCGCGAGCGCTGCAGACGCGCCACACGGGTCGCTCCGGCGACGATGATCCCCAGCGCGGCGAGGACCAGCCACCAGGAGCCTCCGGTGATCTCAGTGTCGCTAAACCGCGTGTCCGTCGGCGGCATCGTGAACGTGGGGGCGTTGGTTGCTGCAGTCACGTCGGCCTCGTCGGGCGTTGCCGTGGGCTCGGTCGGCGCGACGGTGTTCGGCATGGCCGTGGGATTGGTCGATTCGATCGGCAGGACTTCGCTCGCCGGCTCGACCGTGGGCTCGACGGTCGGCTCGACCGTGGGCTCGACCGTGGGCTCGACCGTGGGCTTGACCGTGGGCTCGACCGTGGGCTCTTCCGTGGGCTCGACGGTCAGCTCGACGACGTTGCACTCGACCTTGAAGACCTTCGACTTGGCCTTCTCGTCCTCGAGCTCGCCGGTCGGCAGCTGCTTGCCGTACAGCGTGGACTTGTAGTGGCCGTCGGGGATGACCGGACCATCGTCGTCGTTGAAGTAGCCGGTCTCGGCGTAGCTCGTGTGCTGGTCGCTGGCCACCGTGGGCCCAAAGGCGAATGGGCCGTGCGTTCCGACGCTCTGGCCCTGGCCATCGATCTGGATGTAGCCGTTCTGGCCGACGTCGAAGCCGAACCCTTCGAAGTTAAAGATGCACACCTTGGGATCGTTGGACTCGGTCCCGGACGGGGTGCCGAACTCGTGGACCTTCAAGGTCCCGTTATTGCCGGGCGCGGCGGACGCTGCGCCGGGGGCGAGGAGGGCGACCGTCGCCAGGCCGGCGATGGCGAGTCGGCCGAGTCGACGGAACGGTCGAGGAAGTGCGGTGCTGGGCGGGTTCATCGCGAGGGCTCCGTTCTGGGTTGGCCGATGTCGGCAATAAGTACTGGGCTCTTGTTCGCATAGTCGGATCCGAGCCTGTTGTCGTCCAGTACTGCAATCGACGTAATGTCCATGTCAGACGCATCGGACCGCACTTTGCGCGGTTAATACGGTGCGAAGGCGCAACGAACTGGTCCTGTGCGGGTCCTGGGCCCTTCGCCGTCGAGACATGGGACGTGCGCCGGCGCGCCTCCCGGACTACTGGGAACCTCGCCGTCCGCGGTCGTGCCACACCCACCGGTCGCCGGTACGATGTCCGCGCAGAAGTCACCCGGGGACCCCGACCGTGCCCAGCCCGTCTACCGCCGCCGCCGCCACGAATCCGCCGCTCCGGACCCAGGTTCGGAGCGCGGTCGCGGCGGCCTGGCAACGCGCCGTGGCCTCCGGCGCGCTGCCGGACGCGGCCGATGCGGAGCTGCCGGGCGTCGACATCGAGCGTCCGGCCAAGCCGGAGCATGGCGACTTCGCCGCGAGTGTCGCGCTCAAGCTTGCCCGACCCTACCGGCGCGCCCCGATGGCCATCGCCGAGGCGATCGCAGCCGAGCTGCGCACGAGCGACAATGCGACGCCCATCGCGGAGGTCGAGGTCGCGCAGCCCGGGTTCATCAACATCCGCCTCGCACATTCGGCGCTCGAGGTGGCGGTCGCCGCCGTCCTCGCCAACCCGGACGACTGGGGCCGGGTGGACCCGGTCCGGCCGCGTTCGGTCAACGTCGAGTTCGTCTCGGCCAACCCCACCGGGCCGTTGACGATCGGCAATGCCCGAGGTGCGTTCATCGGCGATCTGCTCAGCCGGGTGCTCAAGGCGGGCGGCCAGCGAGTGACGCGCGAGTACTACTTCAACGACAGCGGCGGCCAGCTCGACAAGCTGGGTGCCTCCGTCCTGGCGGTGCGGCGCGGCGAGCCCGTGCCCGAGGACGGTTATCGGGGCGGGTACGTCGAGGACCTCGCGGCCGCCGTTCCGGACGACGTCTGGACCGAGGCGACGGCGAACGAGCCGAACGCGGCGGCGATCATCGGCCACTGGTCGGCCGGCCGCGTCCGTGAAGGGATCGAGGCCAGCCTTGACCGGCTCGGCGTCCGGTTCGACGTGTGGAAGACCGAGCGGTCACTGCACGACGAGGGATGGGTGGAGCGCGCGGTCGAGCGGCTGCGCGAGCGCGGGCACGTCTACGAGAAGGACGGCGCGGTCTGGTTCCGCTCGACCACGTTCGGCGACGACAAGGACCGGGTGATCGTCCGCTCCAACGGGCAGCCTACGTATTTCGCGGCGGACATCGGCTACGTCACCGAGAAGTTCAGCCGTGGCTTCGATCACCTGATCTACATCTGGGGCGCGGACCATCACGGCACAGTGGCCAGGAACCGGAATGCCGCCGAGGCGATGGGCTACGACCGCGAGGCGGTCCAGATGCTCCTCTACTCGTGGGTCCGCTTCGTCCGCGACGGCCTCGAGGTCTCGATGTCGAAGCGGGCCGGCGAGTTCATCACCCTCGACGAGCTGCTCGAGGAGGTGGGGGTCGACGCGGCGCGTTGGTTCTTCGCGTCACGCGCCCACACGAGCTCGATCGATTTCGACATCGAGCTGGCCAAGAAGCAGTCGGCCGAGAACCCCGTCTTCTACGTCCAGTACGCCCACGCCCGGATCGCCTCGATCCTGCGCAAGGCCGCCGAGGCCGGGCTGGCGCCGGCCGGCTCCGTCGAGGGCGCCCTCGCCGGTGCGCCCGAGGCGGCCCTCGCGCGCGCGCTCACCCGCCTGCCCGAGGTCGTCGAGGACGCGGTCCTCGCCGAGGAGACGCATGGCGTGACGGCCTACGCCACGGAGCTCGCGACGACGTTCCACGCGTTCTACCGGGATGCGCGGGTGGTCGACGCCGATGACCCGGTGCGATCCGCCGCCCGGCTGGCCCTCGCCCAGGCCACGAAGGTCACGCTGGCTCGCACACTCGCGCTGCTGGGTATCTCCGCGCCCGAGTCGATGTAGCGCCGCGGGTCAGCCCGCCAGGCCGAGCACGCCGGCCAGCCGTTCGAGCGTCGCGTCGTCCGAGCCGACGACGACCCAGCGCACCGTTCCGCCCTCTCCGGGGAGCACCTGGCCCACGCCGGTCGATCCGGTCAGTCCGGCGACCGCGGCCGATTCGAACTCGGTGGCATCGGTGGTCGTGTCCCACTCGGTCGCCATCGCCAGCGCCCAGGCCTCGTCGGGGCCCTGGAGCACGGCGAACCGGTCGCCTCCCCAGCCGGCGGCGGCCGCGTTGCCCGTGGTGGCGTCGATCGCGTTGCGCAGCCAGACCTGAGTCTGGAACTCGCCGAACGTGTCCTCGTAGGTGACCGCCCAGCCGTCGCCCATTTCGGCCGCCAGATCGGACGGCAGCTCCACGTCGAGCGGCGCCTCGCGATCGGCGTACTTCTCCGGGTGCATCACCTGCTCGCTCGATGCGGGCGGGTCGGCATAGGCGGCGTCGACCGCGTCCCACCCCCCGTCGCGCTGGAGACCAAGCACGAACTGGAGACCCGTCTGGTACGGGAACGTGAGCGACTCGCGCAGGATCGGCGGCATTCGCTCGAGGATCTCGAGCGATTCGGGATCGAGCGACTCCTGGAAGAGGTCCACGAGCTCCTCTGGCGACAGCGCCTCCTGGGCCCAGAGCGACATCACCGCGGTCGCATCACCCTCGATGAGCGCCAGCCGGCCCAGGGTCCGGTCGCCCTCGCCGATCTCGTCAAGACCGAAGCCCTCGAGATCGAAGTGCTGGTCCTGGAGCGCGTGCGTGTATTCGTGGGCGTACGTGATCCGCTCCGACACGCCGAGCCCGCCGGATCGCGCCACGACGTACAGCTCGTCGACCGCAGGATCGTAGAAGCCGGCCACCTGGCTGCCCAGCAGCTCCACGTACAGATCAGTGAGCGAAGCGTCCTCCTCGAGCATCCCCAGCGCGCGGAGCAGGACCTCGTTGGCCTCGACCAGCTCAGCCGGGTTGTCCTCGCTGAACGACTGCTCGGTCCGTTCCTTGAGCTCCTCTTCGCTGAGGAGCTGTGGATCGACATCCTGTTTCGGCTCGAGCTCGCGGAGCGGGGCCACCACGTCCTCGATGAGCCGGTAGGTCGTCGCGTCGTCCGTCGCCGGGTTGCCTGACGGTTCGCTGGACGCGGAGGCGGACGCAGGCGTGGACGGGGTCGCTGCCGGCGTCGCGCTTGGTGAGGCGGTCGCGATCCCGGTGGAGCTGGGCGACGGCGACACCGTCGGGCTGCACGCGACGGGGAGCGCAACCAGGAGCAGGACGGCAAGAATCGAGGGTCGGCGGGAGGAGGTTCGCATGGGGCCGGATTGTGGCACGGCCACAGCTGGAGACCACCGGACGGAGGTCGCGGGCCCACCCCGGACCCGTCCGTGTCGCTTTCTTAATCGCTTCGGATGCTGTCGTTGAACGCCGGCCGCCTAGCGTAGTCATCGGACCGAACCCTCCAAGGTTCCATCCTCCCTCCCTCCGACCGGGGGCGCCGATTGGGCAGGCGCCTCCGGTCTTCCTTTTCGCGGCCGTGACCCCGGCCCACCTGCGGCGTTGGCGTGTCGACCACGCCTCCAGCACGCCGCGTCTCACCTCGTGACCACCAGGTGATCAAAACGCGGTCTGCGAGGGCGCTACCGTCCCAGGGGAGGGCGTTCGGGCGATCCTTCGTACTCGCCACGGTGGGGTTGGTGACACGCCAGCGCGGCTTGTCACCGCGAAGGGGCCCATATGACCATGGCGTGATCACGGGCACGGGCTGGACGGTCGCTCCCGCCGGGGCGGGCGCCCGGGCTGTCGTGGCGCGCCGGATAAGCGCGGGTGCAGGGGGGCGTGCAAGAATCGGCGGGTGGAGATCACCTGGTACGGGCGGACGTGCATCCGCCTTCGCGGGCGCGACGCCGTCGTGGTCGCTGATCCCTACCAGGCGATCGTGGGACCCACCGGTCGGGGGATCACCGGTGACATCGTCACGTTCAGCCATCCCGACGACGCACCGCTGATGCGAGCCACGGGCAAGCGGTCGCGCGACGAGGGGACGGTCCTGCCGTCGAGCCTCGAGGCGTCGTTCGTGCTCGACGGCCCGGGCGAGTACGAGGTGCGCAACGTGCTGCTGACGGGCGTCCGGACCTATCGCGACGACCTGCGCGGTCGGGAGCGGGGCAAGCAGACCGCGTTCGCCGTGGAGCTCGACGGGCTGACCACGATCCACCTCGGCGACATCGGCCACCTGCTGACCGAGGAGAAGCTGGCCGACGTCGGGCCGATCGACATCGCGTGCATCCCCGTCGGGGGCCAGCTGAGCGCCACGAGGGCCGCCGAGCTGATCGCCCAGCTCGATCCCCGGATCGTCGTCCCGATGCCCGTGTGCGAGGACGAGGCCCAGTGCGAGGAGGCGCTGGCCAAGTTCTTCCACGAGATGGGCGGCGAGCCGATCGTGCAATCGAAGCTGGCCGTCACGCCGTCCGCCCTGCCGGCCGAGACGACCGCCGTCCGGCTGGAGTCGCGCGGCAAGGCCTGAGCGGAGCCCCACCGCCCCTCAGTCCGGTCGCTCGAGGACAACGCGCCCGCGCTTGACCACGGTGCGGACGAGGTTGGCCCCCGGCCACAGCGGGATCTCCTCGGCGGAGGGCACGTTCCAGACCACGAGGTCGGCGACCTTGCCGATCTCGAGCGAGCCGATCTCGCCGCCCAGCTCTAGCGCGTGAGCGGCGTTGATCGTGACGGCCGCCAGCGCCTCGGCGGGCGTCATCCGGAGCCCCAGGCAGGCCGCCGTCATGGCGAGGGGCAGGCTGGGCGTCGGTGAGGTGCCCGGGTTGAAGTCCGTCGCGAGGGCGACCGGGACGCCCCGCTCGATCAGCGTGCGGGCCGGCGCGTAGTGATCGGACATCAGGTACCACGTCGTCGCCGGCAGCAGGGTGGCGACCACGGGTCGCTCGCCCTCGGCCGCCCGGACCAGCGCGTCGAGTCCGGCCTCGGATGGCGCAGCGAGATGGTCCGCCGACACGGCGCCAAGCGCCGCGGCCAGCTCCGCGCCACCGCTCGGTGCCAGCTCGTCGGCATGCAGCCGCGGTCGCAATCCCAGCCGGGCGCCGGCCTCCAGCACCCGCCGCGACTGCTCCGCTGAGAACACGCCGGTCTCGCAGAACACGTCGCAGAAACGCGCCCGGCCGTGGGCGGCGACCGCCGGCAGCTGCTCCTCGACGACGCTCGTCACGTACGCGTCCGTGCCGTCCGGCCGGTGCCGGAGCTCGGCCGGCACCGCGTGCGCGCCGAGGAACGTGGGCACGACATCGACCGGTCCCTCGCGGCCCAGGCGGTCGGCGACGTCGAGCAGCCGGATCTCGGTGGCGACGTCGAGCCCGTAGCCGGACTTCGCCTCGATCGTGGTGACGCCGTGGGCCAGCATCTCGTCGAGCCAGCGCCGGCCATGGGCGAACAGCACGTCGTCCGAGGCGGCCCGGGTCGCGGCGACCGTCGAGAGGATTCCGCCCCCGGCGCCCAGGATCTCGAGATAGCCGGCGCCCCGCTGGCGAAGCCTCAGCTCGGCCGTCCGCGAGCCCCCGAACAGGAGATGCGTGTGGGGATCGACGAGCCCCGGTGTGATCGTTCCTCCACGCGCGTCGAGCCGGGCGAACCGGGCGAGCGGTCGACCGTCGGCCTCCAGCCGGGCGAGCACCTCGTCCCGGCGCCCCACGCCGACGATGCGTCCGTCCCAGCTGGCGACGAGGGGCTCGGCGGCCTGGCCGGTCCCGGCCTGAAGCGCCGCGACATCGTCCTGTGACGCGCCCCTGCGCAGCCCGCCGGCGAGCGTCGCGATCTCGCGGGCGCCGTGGATGAGCAGGCCCGGCGGGGCGCCGGCCTCGCGGCCGCCCTCGATGAGGCGGAGTGCCATTGCTACGGCCCTGTCAGGCGCTCAGCGCGACCCGGCCGACTGCGCGGCTTCGAGTCGGAGCTCCAGGGCCTGGAGCGGCGAGAAGTCGCGCAGCCGGATGGCCTGGGCGGCGGCGGCGAGCCGCTCCCCCACCGGGGCGCCTTCCGGGGCCCCGGCCCGATCGGCGACCGCGAGCAGTGCCGCGACGGGCGCGAGGCCGATGAGCTCCGATTCGGCGAGCGACACCCCATCCTCCGCGGCGATCTCGGCGACGGTCTCCCAGACGAGCCAGATCGGCGTCACGGCGAAGTCGAGCAGGTTCATCGAGACCTGCGCCTGTCCCAGCTCCTCGATGAAGAAGCCGTTGGCCTGGACCCTGGGCAGCCCGCCGCCCGATTCGCGCACGCGCCGGGCGATCCGGACGGCGAGCTCCCGATCGGCCGAGTCGAGGTTGATGTTCCAGGCGATCAGGAATGGCCGGGCACCGACGGCGACCGCGCCGGCCGTCGGGTGGATCCGCCCGGGACCGAAATCCGGCGCGCGGCCGTGCTGGGCGATCTCGAGCTTGAGCCCCTCGTACTGGCCGCGCCGGACGTCCTTGAGCAGCACCCGCTCGGCGCGCGTGGCCGCCTCGGCGTAGAGATAGACCGGCAGGTCGAACCGGGCCGCGATGCGGGCACCGAACGCCCGGGCCAGCTCGACGCAGTCGTCCATCGTGGTCCCCGCGAGGGGCACGAACGGGATCACGTCGACCGCGCCGATGCGGGGATGCTCACCACGGTGGCGGTCCATGTGGATCTCCGCGATGGCGATCTCGACGACCCGCTCGAGCGCGGCCGTCACGGGACCCGCCTCGCCGGCCAGCGTGAGCACGGAGCGGTTGTGGCTGGCGTCGCTCGTGCGATGGAGCAGCTGCGCGCCGGCGGTCGCCTCGACGGCCGCAGCGAGACGGTCGATCACGCCAAGGCGGCGGCCCTCGGAGACGTTCGGAACCGCTTCGACCAGGCCCGGCATCGCCCTACTCTGACAGGTCGATCGCCACCGGAAGGGACGTCCGCGCCCACTCGCTGAACGGCCGGCCGGGCTCCCAGCGCTGGTACTTCGCGGCGACCGTCTCGCGGGCGCGGGCCTCGTCCGCCGTCCCCTCCACCTCCCGCGCCGTGCCCCGGAACCAGCGCCCTCGGATACGCACCCTCGCCTGCGGATCCGCACGCAGGTTGCGAACCCAGTGGGCGCCGTCCCGCCCGCCGGCGAGCAGGAAAAGCGTGTCGCCGGCCACCGCGAACCAGATCTCGAGGCGGCGAAGCTCGCGCTGCGACGACCGACG
>Ga0136617_10003019_pt1 | contig 15015 bp, 13 predicted proteins | sample AntDrymUQ3222106_2_FD_129672 | JGI IMG/M metagenome (GOLD analysis project Ga0136617, IMG submission 129672) | Polar desert sand microbial communities from Dry Valleys, Antarctica - metaG UQ322 (21.06) | ecosystem: Environmental > Terrestrial > Soil > Desert | place: Antarctica: Dry Valley... | reverse complement strand
GAGCCCCGAAAAGGCACAGTATGGCGGGCGAGTCTGAGAATAGGCTGAGAGAGTCGATGGGAATCGTGTGAACTTCTCGCAGAAATAAGCTTCCCTTCTCTCCAGTGGGGAGTGCTACCGCCTCAGCACGAACAACAGCCTTCCTATCGCCGCCCCGCTGATTAGCAACGCCACCAGAGCGACCGCCGGCACTAGGAAGGAGAGGCCACCGGTGTTTGGTAGTTCTCTGCCCTCGGGGATCGTGTCGCGAATCACGTCGTCCCTGGCTGAGGTGCTATCGTCGGTGGTCGCTGCTCCAGTAGTGCTCGCCCCGGTGGTCGTTCCTGTTGGCGCACCCGTGGTGGCGGCAGTGGTGCCAGTAGTGGTGCCAGTGGTATCCGTCGTACCCGTTCTCGTACCTGGGGTGGTATCTGTGGTACCCGTGGTGCTCGTTCCTGTGGTATCCGTCGTACCTGTTGTCGTACCTCTGGTGGTGCCCGTCGTTCCCGTGGTGCTCGTTCCTGTGGTGGTGCCGGTAGTTCCCGTAGTGCCCGTGGTGCTCGTGCCCGTGGTGGTGCTCGTTCCAGTGGTATCCGTCGTACCCGTTGTCGTATCTGCGCGAGGGCCGGGGGCTCTCTCGCAGTTTCTCTTAGTCTTGTCGTCGCGGTGTATGGTCTCGACCCGGTCGAAGCCGTCCCCGCAATCTATGTAATCCACGCCGTCGGTGTCGCGCGCGTAGATAAGGTCGTCGCCGGCGCCAGCGTACACCTCGTCGTCGCCTTCACCAGGGAAGATTTCGTCGTTGCCGCCGCCGCCTTCGATCTTATCGTCCCCGCCGCGAGCGACGAGGCGGTCGCCCCTGTTGGTCCCGACGAGCGTATCGTTGCCGCCGGTGCCGGTTAGGACCTTCGCCATGGCTTCCTGCCCGGTGAAGAACGCTCCGACGATCACTACCATCACCGTGAGCAAGATGTATAGTCGATTCATTCGACTCTCTCCCTTAGTCTAGGTGGAGCTTGTGCTGCTCGTTTTCTTTAGAACTCATCAAGAGACACTGATTCTAGGCCTCCACGATGGTTGGCCGTTCCCCTATGTTACGAACGCAACAGTAGCAGCTTTGGGACGGGGCGCAACCTCAGAGGACTTCCGAGATTCCGTCAAGGCGAAGCCCCAGTCCAATTCGTTCGACGCGCGGCAAGGCGTTAGGGCAGTGGGCGAGTGCTCCGGAACTTGCCGTTTCCTTCGCACCGGTAGATACCTCAGGATTTGGCGGCCCCGGTTCTCCGGCCCCGGTCGGCCAGGAACTCCGCCACCGGATCCACAAGATGCTCAGGTTGAAGGTCCTGGCGTATCCGGATGCCCGTGTTGCGGTGAGTGGCGTTCTGGGGACTTGTCAGGAAGTTTGTCTTTATGGGCCGACATCGAGGCTTCCACTGAACCGGAGTTGGCGGCTACCCGACGGATCATGCCCTATATGAGGCGTCAGCACACGTCGGAGATGGACCGGGGTCCGGTTTTTCGTGGGCGGGCGGTTACACTGGCGGCGTATGGGGGACGTGGAGCGGAAGATAGAGCAAGAGCGTGCCAGGGTCGAGGCCGAGTACCGGCAGGTCTTGAAGAGTTCGGTCGAGTTCGAGAAACGGATAAGGGACCGCTGGCGGGAGAAATGCCTGGCCAAGAACCGGCGAATCGCCGAGTTGGAGGCACGCGTCGCCGACCTGGAGTGGCGTCTCGGGGAGCGGGAAGACCTTTAGCAGGGTCTACATTTCGGGGAGGTGCGACGAGATCAGGTCGGTGTAGGTCCGCTGGCCTTTGGGGCGCAGATGGTAGCCGTCGTTGTAGAAGAGGTCAGGCCGGTCCGCGCTCGCCGAGTGCCAGTCGACAAGCACGGTGTTGGGGTATCTTTTCACCCCTTCTGCGATCACCTCGTTGTTCGGCTCCTCCCAGGGTCGTGGCACTGTCACGTTGACGAATGCGACCCTGTAGACGCCAGAGAGTGTACGCATGATCTGATCAAACTCCCCCTTGGTGAAGGTGCCATTGTTACCAAGGTGGACGACTACCACGTCCCCCAGCTGCCCCGAGGCGCGACGGTACTTCAGGATGTCGGTGGCGGCATAGACCTGTAGACCAACCTCCGCGTCAACGACCGTAAGCCCCTTTATATCCTTCTGCAGTCTTCCGACGGCGCCGAGCATAACCGAGTCGCCGATGACGTTCACGGATCCGGAAAATTCGGAAGGGCCGGTTCGGCCGCTGTTCGAGGTGCTCTTCGCTGTGTTCTCTGGCTTCGCCCCCCCGCTCACTTTAGCGTCGGAGGTGCCGGCGCTCTCGTCGGCCATCCTCGCGTCGCGCGCCTTTCCTCTGTCCCTGGCGCTCTTGACCGGCGCCTTCTCGTGGTCTTCTTGTTCGAGGGATGGCTTGGCCTTCCGGAGACTGTTTATCCCGGTCGTGGAGGACCTGTCGTGCGTTTGCTCCACGGTATGTACGGACTTCATGGAGGCAAGATAGGAGGGCTTCTCAGGCGGTTTAGCCTGGGCTACGGCTATGCCGAGCAGCGCGCAGGAGGCCAGTATGGGCACGAGGGCCCCGGCCCACTGGAGGCGGAGCCGGCGGCGCAGCGGTCCCTGCGCCTCGTGGAGCGTTCTCCAGGCCCTTCCAAGGGCCCCGCGGCGTATCGGTGTCTCGACATAACGGTAGGAGAGGTGCGCCAGGACGACCGTCAGGGTCAGGCGCAGGGCGAGCAGGGGCAACCCGTCGATCGGCACGTCGAGGTCAGGGCGGGTCACCATGAACACCGGCCAGTGCCAGAGGTAGATGCCGTAGGAGCGTACTCCGACCCAGCGCAGCGGGGCCGAGCCGAGCAGACGCGCGCCTATAAGCGTATAAGGGTTGACGACGACCATGATCGTTGCAGTCGTCGCAAGCGCGACGAGCGCGAAGCCGCCATTGTAGAGGAAGGGCTCAAACTCACCGAGGTTGAGGAAGAACCAGACCAGGGCCCCCAGCGCGGCGAAGCCGACAACGTCGAGCAGGAGTGGGGCAGTCCACCCCCAGCGGCGTCTGAGCCGTCCCCGACTGGAAAGCCTGAGCCTGTGATGGCGGGTCTCCGAAGGACTGTAATTCTCGCCCGGTGACCACAGAAAGGCGAGCGCGGCCCCGCAGAGCAACCCCGTAGCACGCGTGTCCGTTCCATAGTAGATTCTGGAAGGATCCACACCAGGCGCGTAAATGAGCGCCATAGCCACCGCCGATGCCACAGCGCCGAAGAGCGTGACGGTCAAGACGCGCCGTCGCCGCAGGCGCGTCGCCCCGAAATAAAGCCCGAGGGTGAGAATCGGCGGCCAGATCAGATAGAACTGCTCTTCGACGGCGAGCGACCACAGATGCTGTAGCAGCGAAGGACGCCCGACGGCCTCGAAGTAAGACTCCTGGCCGAAGATCAGGTACCAGTTGGTCACGTAACCGAAAGCAGCCAGCACGTCGCCGCGCAGCCCTGCGACCTCTCCGGGCAGGAAGACCACGGCGAAGGCCAGGCTAACCACGAGCAACACGTAGAGCGCGGGGAGAAGCCTCCTCGCGCGCCGCAGCCAGAAGGTCGTCAGGTCGATGCGGCCCCTCTGGCGCCACTCCGCGAGCAACAGAGCGGTGATCAAGTAGCCGCTGATGACAAAGAAGACCTCGACCCCGAGGAAGCCGCCAGGGATCCAGGACAGGTCGGCGTGGTAAAGGAGTACGGCGATGACGGCGAGCGCGCGCAGGCCGTCGAGGCCCGGCCTGTAAGGCAGCCGCACCTCAGATGTGCCTGGCGTTGCAAGAGCACGTCTGTACGGTCCCTTGCCGCCGATCGCGGCGTCGGCTATCTGCGGTTGTCGCAGCGTATGTTTCGTAGGTTCCCGCCCTCCGAGAGTAGGAAGGTGATCCTAGCACAGTCTCAAAGGGCTATGCAGGGTCAGGCTGATGGAAGAGTACTACATATAGTACTAATTGCCAGACTCTTCCTGCTGGGGTTGGATCATGCCCCGACCGTTACCGGGCCTCAGAGGTTGTGTGACCTTGGAATAACCTCGAAACTAGAGCTGTCGCTGCTACGTGGCACTACCTCCAGTTGCCAGTCGGTGCGTTCGACCAACTCCGGAGCTTCTCTCCTGCGTAAGCACTATCCGCCCAGATGAGTTCCAGGCGCAGCCTCCTCTGAGGACGTAGAAGATGGGGTCGAGAACCTCCTTGACGGAATGCTTTCGTGGTCGGCCACGCGGTTCGGGGGACGGTTGGTAGTGGGGCGCGGTGACCCCATTCGGCATCGGTGATCTCAGTAGGGTAGCATCTGCGTCGCATGCTAGGGACGGTAGAAGAGAACTACCGCCTGCGTGACGCTTTGGCTGCGCGAAGGAGCCACAGCGCGGCCACCACGCCGAGCGATGCGACGCCCGCGGCGAGAAAGAACGCGAACCTGTAACCTGCCACCAGCGCCTCGGCTCCGGGCTCTGAACCACCTGACAATGCCTCGGTGCGAATTGCCGCGAGGGTGAGAAGGGAGGCCAGCCCAAGCGCCGTTCCCACCTGCGCGGAAGTATTCATGAAACCCGAGGCCAGACCGCGCTTCTCTTCCTCCACCGCCGACGTTCCGCGGGCGGTGGAAGCGACCGAAGCGCAGCCAAGACCCAACCCGGACATGGCGGCGCCCGCGAGCGCGTAGGCTACGCCGCCCTCGGCCGTGATGCCAGCTGTGACGAGCGCCGCTGCCGCCACTACCGCGAGCCCCAGGGACATCGTTGCTCTGCCGCCTGCGCGGCCTGCGATCCGACCTCCTAGCACGGAACCGGCGATCACGCAGAGGCTGAATGGCAACCCCGCTAGGCCCGCGAAGGACGCGGAGTAGCCCAGAGTGTTCTGCAGGTAGAGGGTGACCAGCACGCTAACCGGGACGGTGGTGGCGGTGAGCGCGAAGGCGACCAGGGCCGCCCCCACCAACCCGCGCAGGCGAAAGAGTCCCAAGGGGACCAGGGGATCGGTGACGCGCCGCTCCACGAGCACGAAGGCCCCGAACAATGCGGCGGCGAAGCCGAGTGTCGCCAGTGTGGGCCGCGAGCCAAAACCCGCCTCTCCGATCCGCGTGAGCCCCAGGACCAAGAGGACCAGTCCCCCGGTGACCGTTCCGGCTCCCAGGAGGTCCAACCCGCGGTGGGCCGAAGAGTCCTGGCTCTCGGGAAGAAGCACGTAAGAGAGCGCGATCCCCGCCGCGCCTACAGGGACATTGACGAAGAAGATCCACTCCCAGCCCAACACGTCGGTGATGAGGCCACCCAGGAGCAGGCCCGCTGCCCCGCCTCCCGCGGCCACCGCCGTCCAGGCGGCCACGGCGCGGTCGCGCTCCGGTCCCTCGGCGAAGATGGTGGTGATGATCGAGAGCGCCGCCGGGGCGGTGGTCGCCGCCCCGAGCCCCTGGATGGCGCGCGAGACCACCAGCATCTCCGGGGAGACCGAGAGCCCACAACAAAGCGAAGCCGCCGTGAACAAGGCCAGCCCCGCGACGAAGGTCTTCCTCCTGCCCCACAGGTCAGCCACCCTCCCGGCCAGAAGCAAGAAGCCCGCGAAGAACAGCACGTAGGCCGAAACCACCCACTGCAGACCCGCCTGCGAGAACCCGAGATCCTGCCCGATCGAATGGAGGCCGACTATTACCGCGTTCACGTCCAGAACGTCCACGAACTGCGCCACGCACAAGAGCACCAGCGCCGCTCTCTTGCGCTCGACCCGAGTGCCCCTTCTTGCGTCCACGATGCCCCTCCACCAGCCGACTTTAACGATATATTTAACGTTAAAGTAGTGTAGCATTGAGGTCGTGGGCCGCAAGAAGCTACAAGCAGGCGCGTCTTCGGGGGGTTCTGGCGGAAACCGCGTGACCCTCACGAGGATCGCCGAGGAGCTTGGTGTCTCCGCGATGACGGTCTCCAACGCTTACAACCACCCGGATCGGCTCTCGGAGGCTCTGAGGGAGCGGATCTTCGAGACGGCCGGGAAGCTCGGCTACCACGGTCCGGATCCCGTGGGGCGTTCGTTGAGGCGCCAGAGGACGGACGTGGTGGGGGTATTGTATTCGAACCCGCTTTCTTACGCCTTCGACGATCCGGCCGCGGTTTCTTTTCTGGGCGGCCTGAGCTCGGTCACCGAGGAGGCCGATCTGGGACTGCTGCTGGTGCCGGCAGCCGGGGGCGGAGCATCCGGAGAGCGCGACCCCCGTGCGGCGGCACGGGCCGCGGTGGACGGGTTCGTGATCTACTCGATGAGCGATGAGGAACCGTTGTTAGCAGCAGCTTTGGAAAGGCGATTACCCGCCGTGGTGGTGGACCAGCCCTGTAAGGAGGGAGTGCCCTTCGTGGGCGTCGACGACGAGGCAGCAGCCCGAACGGCGGCCGAGCACCTTGTTCATCTGGGACACGAGATGTTTGCCATCGTGTCGTTCGCACTCTCACCGGACGGCCGGGGCGGGATAGCGAACCCAGTACGCCAAGAACGAGCGGCATTTCGCGTGAGCGGTCTGAGGCTGCAGGGCTACAGGGCTGCGTTGGAGGACGCCGGTCTGCTCTGGTCGAAGGTGCCCGTCTACGAGTGTCCGGGAAGCTCCAAGGAATTCGGGCAGAGGGCGGCAGAGGCATTGCTCTCCCCAGAGCACAGGCCGACAGCCATCCTCGCTTCGAGCGACCAACTCGCGCTGGGCGTCATCGCTTGGGCAACAGAACGGGGGCTTTCCGTACCCGAAGACGTTTCTGTGGTCGGCTTCGACGACATCCCTGCAGCAGCGAGCGCGGATCCTCCCTTAACCACCGTCCACCAGGACCACGCTGCGAAGGGGATACTGGCCGGAAGGATGCTGGTTTCACTGCTATGTAAAGAAGAAGGCCCTAGCCCAGGCCCACTGGCAACCAGCTTGATAGTTCGGGGTTCGACATCTCCACTCCGTGAGCGCTGATACTCTCCTTAGACAGCAACCGCGCAACCATCGCGGAAGCGAAACCTATGCCCAGGGATTTCTCTCAGTTATCCGGTCCCTATCAACCTTCCCGCTGTTCAGGACGCGGCTCGTGGCTCATGTCTGGGAAAGCTTCCGCCGTCCGAGCCTACAACGGAACACGAGTCGGCGTTCAGGGGGTTTTCGGTCCGACGCCTGGGGCGGAGATCTCCTCCTTCAAAGTATTCGTCTCCGCTCCGAGGGCGGCGAGGTCCTCACTGGCGCGGGTCATGCGGGCGTGCTCGGACCGGACGAAGCGGGTGTAAGGGGCTATGGCCTCCCGCATACGCTCGACAGAGCGGTTCAGCTCTGCCTCGAACTGACGTCTGACGACCTCGCCTAGGCGCTCACGCAGGGCGCCCGTCTTCTCGCGGAACTCATCGCGGGCCTTGCGCCGGCGGTTAGGGAGGATAAACAGGCCGTAGCCGGCGATTATCGCGGCGGCGATGATCCCCGTCGCGTCGAGGAAGCGGGTCGTTGCGATGGCGACGACGACGGCCCCGATACCGACAGCTCCGACCTCGAGCGCAGCAGTCTGGGTAACGGCACCCTGGATGGAGAGCGCCAGCTTCTCGGACTCGCGCTCCCTGTCGTAGCGCTGCACCACGTCCTGGGCGTTCTTGCCGACAGACTGGAGGAGCCGGCCGCGGTCGTACTCGAAGCCGTCGCCGACCTCTCCGATCAGCCGTTTGTCGTAATCGGCCTGTCGACGGCGGTTGACGTAGTCGACGACCATGCGCCACTGCTTGAGGTTCCGAGCGACCATCCAGTCTATGAGCTCGTCAACCCGCTCGTCCACGAGCTCCTCGGTGTCGGCCACGACTTCCCGCTTGAAGCGCTCGCTAACCTTCTCCTGCCGGAAGAGTTCGCGGATGTTGGCGAAGCGGATGTTCTCCTCCAGCCAGGCGTCACCCCGCTCGTTCATCGTCAAAATTATGTTCTCGATCTCGGCCATGCGCGCCTCGAAGTCTCTGCCCATATCCTCTTTGTATAGTTCGAGCTGCGACTCGACGTTCTCCGCGGTCCTGAAATCCTCTTCGAGGAGATCCAGGCGCTCGCCCACCGCTCCCCTGTAACGCCGGTTCAGCTCGTCCACCACCCCGAGCGGGCTCTCCATCTTCAGCCGGACTCTGCCTTCTTCGTCGAGCAAATCCGCGACGTAGCTTTCGAGCCTGGCGAAGCCGCTCGCCTTCATCAGGGCGTCACGCTCCATGGTGTTCGTCGCCGCCTTGGCCTTGCGAGCAAGGAGGGCCGAGACGAAGAAGATCGGGGGCGTCAGGCCGAGGGCCGAACGTATGCCGCCGTCCACAAAGGAACGGACCTCCTCGACCTTCGATTCGTCGGCCAGAAGGTCGGCCTTGTTGATGACTAGCAGGATCTTCTTCCCCCAGTCGCGGATGAGCTCGAGGTACCCGCGCTCGCTCTCGGTCAGAGGCCGCTCGGCCGAGGTGACGAACAACACCAGGTCACTCCTCGGCACGAAGCCCCTGGAGAGCTCCTCGTGGTGGCGGATGATCGCGTTGGTCCCAGGCGTATCGACGATGGCGATCTCCCGCAGAAACTCGTTTGGATACCCCTTCTCCAGTACCCCGTCTCTCCGCCCTTTCTCAACGGGCTCGTCGGCATGTCTCAAGACGGTGATGCGATCCGTCGTCGGTGTGACGCCCTCCTCGGAGATGTCGGCCCCGAGCAACGCGTTGATGAACGCGGACTTCCCCGAGTTGAACTCGCCGACGATGACGAGCAAGAACAGCTCTTCCAGGTCGGAGAGCGCCCGCCGGACGAGTTCCACGTCCTCCGATGGCGCGCCGAAGTCCTTGAGGAAAGCGATCAGCCTCTCCAGAAGCTCCCGCTCCCTCTCCACCAGCGCCTCCCAGCGCTCGTCGAGTATCCTCACCTCTTATGCCGCCCTCTGCATGCAAGCATTATATACGCCCGGCTGTTTCGCGATGCCCCGCTCGTGGTAACAAGAAGAGGAACCATCTGGCAAGCGGTATACATGGAGGCTGCGTGAACTACAGAATGCTCGGCAGGACTGGCCTGGAAGTCTCTGAGATAGGCTACGGGGCCTGGGGCATAGCTGGCGACGCCTGGCTCGGCGCGAAGGACGAGGAATCGCTGAAGGCCCTGAACAGGGCCGTTGACCTCGGTCTCAATTTCATAGACACGGCCCTGGCTTACGGGGAGGGACACAGCGAGCGGCTCGTCGGGAAGCTGATCGAGGAGAGGGACGAGGCCATCCACGTCGCCACCAAGGTGCCACCGAAGAACAGGGTCTGGCCCGCTCCTGATGGCATCCCCCCTGAGGAAGCATTCCCAGGAGATTACGTCAGGGAGTGTACGGAGCAGAGCCTCTCAAACCTCGGGCTGGATACCATCGACGTGCAGCAGTTCCACGTCTGGCAGGACGACTGGGTCGGTCATGGGGATTGGCTCGAGGCGGTCGAGGACCTGAAGCGGGAGGGTAAGATCCGCTCCTTCGGCGTCTCCATAAACGACCACCAGGCATCGAACGCGTTGAGGCTTATCGAGACGGGCGCTGTAGATACGGTGCAGGTGATCTACAACGTCTTCGACCAGAGTCCTGAGGACGAGCTACTGCCCGCGTGTCAGGAGCACGACGTCGGCGTCATAGTCAGGGTACCCTTCGACGAGGGCTCCCTGACGGGTAGGATCACACCTGAGACCACCTTCGAAGAGGGGGATTTCCGCAACCACTACTTCCGCGGAGAGCGCAAGCAGGAGGTCTACGACCGCGTGCGGGCCATTGTCTCCGAGCTCGGGGCGAGCGAAGACGAGATAGCCGAGATAGCGCTCCGGTACATCCTGAGCCATCCCGCTGTCTCGACCGTCATCCCAGGCATGCGCTCCGTCCGCAACGTCAAGCGCAACATGGCCGTCGGCGACGGGCAGGGACTCGCGGAGGATCAGGTGCGGGTACTCAAGAACTACCGCTGGGACCGGAACTTCTACGCGTAGCTTAGCACTTCAGCTAGTCAGCACTTCAGCTTGTCAGCTTTTTGTTCTTGCTCTTGGCCGAATGCGCGATTCGCAAGTAGGTCTATACTTTTGTGAATCCGGTTCTGGATCGTCTGCTAGACTTCGTCGGATGTAACAGGGAGCAAGGGGGCAGTGCTGTGGTGGATCATCTCGTGTTTATGGCCGTTCGGGAAGAGGCTTCGCCTGAGGAAGTCGAGGATCTCCTCTCGTCTATCCGCGCTTTGAGAGACGAGATACCGAGCACTGTGGACCTCTCCGTGGGCGAGGACTTCTCGGGACGTTCGGGAGGGTACACTCACGCCCTCTTCGCCAGGTTCGAGGACGCTGCCGGTCTTCGGGAGTACATGGAACATCCCGCGCACCTGGCCGTCGTCGAGAAGCTAGACGCCACCACCACAGGCCGCATCGTCGCCGACTACGAGTTCTAGGTCTGTGGAGATGCCCGACTACGAAAACATAACGGCGGGCGGACTGAAGAGCAGGCTCGATGCGGGAGAACGCCCCGTGCTACTCGATGTACGCGAGCCGTGGGAGTTCGAACTCGCGCGAATCGAGGGCTCGAAGCTCATCCCGATGTCCCAGCTGGAGGAGCGTTTTACCGAGCTCGACCCTGGCTCCGAGACCGTGGTGATCTGCCACCACGGCAACCGCAGCTCCTACGTCGCCCAGGCCCTTCAGCGAACCGGCTTCGAGAAGGTCCTCAACCTCGAAGGCGGCCTCGACGCCTACTCTTTCGTGGACGAGTCCGTCCCGAGGTATTGAATCAAGGTTCCGGGATGGGATTCGCGCGAGAGACGCCGTGCCTGAGCGTCAAATAGGGAGATACGAGGAGGCCCCCGCGGCCTGTCTGACCTACGATCCCCGTGCCCCCGAAGTGACGCGCAGGGTAATCGACATGATCCAACATCGACTCCCTGGCACGGTAGTTGTGCGTCGCCTTCTGCCAACTTCGCGTTTGGGTTCTCGGAGGTTCGCATGTGTTTGTAGGCCAATAGCGCCGTCCAAGCAACGGCAACATGCCCGCTCGTGGGGATGCGCCGGCCTGCCGTAGCAGGCACTATGCTTGCATTAGTAAAGTCTATCGATGAGGTCGCACATGAAAGATCGAATGAATGAGATCCGGAGTACGAGGGCCCCGACACTGAGGGAAGACCAGATCGAGATCCTCAAACGCTACGGGCAGACGAGGAAGACTGAGGTCGGGGATATCCTGTTCAGGGCAGGCGACACCTCAAACGACTTCATAGTCGTCCTCGAGGGCGAGGTAGAGGTAATCGACGACTTCGCCGGCGAGGCAAGGACGATAGGTGTCTTCCTTCCGGGCCGTTTCTTGGGAGAGCTGAACATGCTGACCGGGCAGGCAATGTACCTCTCGGCCATGGTGAGTAAGGATGGGGAGGTGCTGGCTATACCTCGCGAGCGGCTGAAAGAGGTCGTTACCGAGGAGCCCAATCTCTCGGACATCATCCTCAAGGCCTTCCTGGCCAGGCGCTCCTACATGATGAGGACCGGCCTTGGCTTGAGGATAATAGGCTCGCGCCACTCGGGCGACGCGACGCGCCTGAGGGAGTTCGCGGCCCGCAACCGACTGCCCCACGTCTGGATCGAACTCGAGGAGGACCCCGGGGCCGAGGCCTTGCTAGAGAGGTTCGGTGCGAAGCCATCGGAGATACCGGTGACCATCTGGCAGGGGGAGGATGTGCTCAAGAACCCGACGAACTCTGAGTTTGCCCACACCGTAGGCCTGAAGATTGATGCCCCCCGGGAACGAACCTACGACCTCGTGGTAGTGGGGGCGGGACCTGCTGGCCTTGGTGCGTCGGTCTACGGGGCTTCGGAGGGTCTCGCTACCCTCGCCCTAGAGTCGGTGGCCCTGGGGGGCCAGGCGGGCACCTCCTCGCGGATAGAGAACTACCCTGGCTTCCCAGCCGGCCTCTCCGGCTTCGAGCTCGCCAGCCGCGTCCTGGTCCAAGCCGACAAGTTCGGCGCCCGCACCGCGGTGCCTCAGGAGGCTGTCGGACTAAGAAGGGAGGACGGCTACTACCGTATCGAGCTCTCCGAGGGCGGCGAGGTCGCGGCGCGCAGCGTGATAGCAGCGACAGGCGCACGCTACCGCAGGCTGGAGGTGGCCCGCCTCGGGCGTTTCGAGGGAGTAAGCGTCCACTACGCCGCCACTGAGGCCGAGGCACTGCGGTGTGAAGGGGAGGAGGTCGCGGTCGTCGGCGGGGGCAATTCGGCGGGGCAGGCGGCATTGTTCCTGGCGGGACGCACGAGGAAGGTTTACCTGCTCATAAGGGGCGAGGATCTGATCAAGAGCATGTCGAGGTACCTCGTGGACCGGATCATGAATACCGAGAACGTCGAGCTGCTCGCCAGCACGGAGGTCCGAGAACTCCTGGGGGAGGAGCGTCTGGAGGGGATCTTGGTCGAGGACAACCGCTCGGGCACACACCGGACCCTCGGAGTTCGGGCCCTCTTCGTCTTCATCGGTGCTGAGGCCAACACAGGCTGGCTCCAAGGGACCGTCGAACTCGACGAGCGCGGCTTCGTCCTGACGGGCAGGGAGTTGGACGGTTCTGCGCTCGAGGAAGACGCCTGGCGAGAACGTTCGCGGGAGCCGTACCTCCTGGAGACGAGCGTGCCGGGAGTATTCGCGGCCGGCGACGTGCGCAGCGGCTCGATCAAGCGGTGCGCCTCAGCGGTGGGGGAGGGTGCTATGGCGGTGAGGTTGGTCCATCAGTACCTGGTCGATGCCGGCGTGCAAAAAGCGTGAGGATTCCGCACCTCACCGCCCACCAGGACCAGCCCAACCGGCTGCAGTTCAGGTGAGCTTGACGACCCTCAGGATTCCATCCGCTCGACCCACTGTGCCCGCCACTCCGGCGCCTCAAACGGCTCGGCAAAGTACCATCTGTCTCGCCACATCTTCCCGTCGCGCAGCTCGAAGATTAGCACCGTGTCTAATACCTGCCCGCCGCCGTAGTCGTAAACTCCCTCGGCAACCCACAGTCCCTCCTTGACCAGCACTCGATGCAACCTGATAGACGGCGGCGGCGTTTCACCCCGGTAAGTGGGGTAGGCTTCCTGGAACGCCCTCAAGTTCTCCCTCCCCCGGAAGCGCTCTCCTGACTGGGGCATCTCCATCACGTAGTCCTCGTGGCGCACGTTGTATTCCTCTTCGGGGCTGAGGTTGGACAACAGCTCCGTGAGGAAGCGGTACGCCTCATGCTCGTCCATCTCCTCGAGGTTGGGCACCCGCTGCTCGTCCATCTCCGCTTCTCCTTTCGTAGTGAGGAGGCCAGCACCTACCCACCACCATGCTGCCATCCAGTAAATACTAGCGTATCCGCTGAAAGCCTATTCGCCGAAACTCGCAGAAAAGGCTTTCTTGGAAGTTAACAATCGAGAGCTCTGGTCTGTACGAAACCCTCGTCCCTACATCTCGTGGCGCTGGGTAAAGTTCTACGCGAAGTTAGCCTGCCCTGACTAGCTCCTCGATTCGACGGTAGAGGCCTGCGGCGAGGCCCTCTGGTTCGGCGGAGCGTTCGGTGAGCATCCTGGCTACCTGACCGGTCTCGGTCTCGCCGGCTATCTCGAAGGTAAGGACCACAGGCTCCGCATCTTCGAGGCCCAATTCCTCCGCAATGGCCAGCCTGACTCGGGACACTTCGCTGCCGGTCTTGGCGGAGATCTCACGGCTTGCGGCCCCAGGGTCGAACTCCTGGCAGACCTCGATACCGCCCCCCAGGCGCCGCTCCCACCACCATGGGGCGCTTACGCCTGTAAAGCTCTCGTTCACGAGGGCTGTCGCGCTGTCGGCGAGAAGTTGGTTTAGGTACTCGGGCACGGGTGTTTTATACCAGGCGCGGGCTTAACTGCGGCGGTCCGCTACTATACAATGCGGGGAGGGAAGGAGTTGTACGATGCTTCTTGTAAAAGACTCGATGACCCGTGAGATCGTGACGCTCTCGCCGGATGAGACGGCGGGGACGGCGCTCGCCCTGTGCCGGGAGAGGCGTATCAGGCACCTTCCTGTCCTCGAGGAGGGGAGACTCATCGGAATAGTCTCGGATCGGGATCTGCGCTCGTCCACCCCTGCGCTCGGCGACCCCGCGCGGGCCACGGCCCTGCAAGAGATCCTGGTAGAAGACGTGATGGCAGGTGACGTTGTTGCCGCCCTCCCCGACGACCCTATAGAACAGGCGGCGAACACGATGCGGGAGCGCAGGATCGGCTGTCTCCCCGTGGTCGAGGACGATGAGCTTGTCGGCATCATCACCACCTCGGACGTGATGGATGCGCTGGTCTACCTGGTCGGTGCCAACGAGCCTGGGAGCCGCATGGAGATCGCCGTCCCTGACAGGCCGGGATCCCTGGCCGGCGCGGCAGGCGTCTTCGGGATGTGCGGCATAAACATCGTCAGCGCAGCGATGGGTCCGACACGCGAGCCCGCGGACGCGGGAAAACCAAGGGAGCGGATCGTCGTGTTCAGGGTAGACACCATCGACACGGCAGAAGTGGTTGGATACCTCGACGAGGCTGGGTATCCTGTCCTATGGCCGCCCAAGCCTTGAGCGGCCGGGCTGTCATCGTCCACGACCTGGCCCTGGAGAACTACGGCTTTGGGGGTGACCATCCTTTCAATCCCCTGCGTGTCAGGCTCGCGCTCGAGCTCTGCGAAGCCCTCGGGTTGCTGGAAGATTACCCCTTAGTCTCCCCCGGGCCCGCGACCGACGAAGACCTGACGACGGTCCATACCCTCACCTACGTGCGTATGGTCCAGAAGGCCGGGAGATCCCTCAGCACGCTCTCCGACCTTCTGGACTACGGCCTCGGGACCCCGGACAATCCCATCTTTCCTGACATGCACGAAGCCTGCGCCCGCGTGGTAGGGGGTGTGCTCGCCGCGTGCCGGCTCGTGATGGCTGGGGAAGTGGACCACGCCATGTGCATCTCGGGCGGGTTGCACCACGCCCTGCGCTCGAAGGCGAGCGGTTTCTGCGTCTACAACGATGCCGGCGTCG
>Ga0136617_10003018_pt1 | contig 15016 bp, 16 predicted proteins | sample AntDrymUQ3222106_2_FD_129672 | JGI IMG/M metagenome (GOLD analysis project Ga0136617, IMG submission 129672) | Polar desert sand microbial communities from Dry Valleys, Antarctica - metaG UQ322 (21.06) | ecosystem: Environmental > Terrestrial > Soil > Desert | place: Antarctica: Dry Valley... | reverse complement strand
TCGAAGATCAAGATTTTCGCGTCGCCCACTTCCACAAGACCAACTCGGGTCGGGCCGTCGGCGGGGTTTGGAAAGAGTCGCGCTGCACCGGCAGAATCGCATAGCAGGACGTCAGCGTCGACCCGCGTATCGACCGCGCGCAGCAGCTCGATGCCGTTGTCTGGATCGATTTCCGCGATGAGCTTGTCGGGCAGGGCGAAGCTGAGTTCTAGGGAGTCTCCGCCCCGAAAGCAGTCAACCAGCGCGCGTGCCTGGCGCAACGGGACGATGCTGACGGCCTGGCGCTGGTAGGACTCAACACGTACCTGCGACTCAGATGACTCCTAGCGCAGATTGCCTCCCATAACGAAGGCCAGCACCCCCGCCAGCGCCACCCCTATGGCCGCAACGGTCAGGAGTGCGCGAGGAAGCCTCGCTGGCGAGGGGGGGAGCAGCCGCAGTCCGATAAACAGCAGCGCTGGCAGGATTACGAGCGTGTATCGGAACTGGTTCTGGTGGAGGAGGATCACCGGTCGTGGGCGAGGGAGTCGTGCTGACCCAGGCGGGATACCTGCCCCCCAAGATCGTCGAGGCGGTCTACGACGACCTGGACCTCGCGGAACGCTGGCTCGGCAAGGGGAACCGGGAGGATCAGACCTATCCGGTCCTCGAACTGCGGGAGCAGGCACAGGCGCTCGGCTGCTGCGCAAGGCCAAGGGGTCGCTGGCGCCGACGGCGAAGGGACGGAAACTCGCCGACGACCCGGTGGGGTTGTTGAAGCATGTCGCCGCCCGACCCCCCCTCGGGCGTCGTGACGACGAGCGGGACGCCGGCTGGCTCCTGCTCCTGGCCACGGCTGCCGGTGAGGCACCTGCGGCCGCACAGGGACACCTGGCGACCCTGCTCCGGGACCTCGGATGGCGGATCTCAGGCGGCGCTCTGGACGCGAACGCCGCGGCGCACTCCGCTCGACCCACCCAGGGAGTGCTGCGGCGGGCGGGAGACCCGGGTGACCGCCGTCCGGACGCCCCAGCGCCGCGGGCCGTGCTCCTGGCTCGGCTCGCCCTGGTCAGCGGGGCAACACCGGGTTGACCCACGTGAGATCCGGGAACCGGGCAAAGTCGCTGTCGGCGCTCACCATGGTCAGTCCGTGCTCGAGACAGAGCGCGGCCAGGACCGCATCGGAGACCAGGTTCCCCCGCAGGTCCAGGTCCTGAACCAGACCGCCCAGGATCTCGCGGTGGGCCCGACCTGGCTCCGGTGTCCAGGTGACCGGTGCCTCGAGCCATTCTTCGACAAAGGCCCACGCCTCGGCGGGCAGAAGCGGCTCTCGGAGCGCGCGCGGATGAGTGGCGATCCGGACGAACGCCGTCAACGACTGCCACGGGATGCCGACCCGGCGGGTTCCGTTGATCGCGTCCTCGAGCCAGTCACGCGCCGGCTCGTGGAATCGGCTATCACTGTCGACGGCGTAGAGCAGGATGTTGGCGTCGACCAGCACTCAACGCGCCTCGATGCCGTCAAGGTCTTCCAGGGCCGCGGCGACGTTGGACACGTCGATGCGCAGCCCCAGCGCTCGGGTGCGCTGACGGAAGGGCTCCGCCTCAGGACGAGGCAGCAACCCCCGCCGGATCAACTCGTTCACCGCTTGACTGACACCGAGGTCGCGCTCTTCGCGCAGTCGCTGCACCGCTCGGCTCGCGTCGTCATCCAGCTCGACCGTCGTACGCATGCGCTCATTCTAGCATCGCCGTGCGATCTTGATGGCACGGTGATGCACGTCGGTTCAGGTCGCAAGACGGCGCTACTTCCTGACCCTGGGCCCTGTCGCGGAGGCGTTCTTGACCGGTGCCGCCGCAGCGGGTGTGACGAAGCTGTCCACCGAGATCGCCGACGTTCCTCAACCTGGGTGCCGCCCACGGCACCGAGGCGCTGCTGACCGCGTTAGAGCGGGCGGTGGAGTTCAGCCGTTGGCGTGCCGGCGACGTCCGATCGATTCTGGCCACCAACGGTCGCGCACCCACCCCACGAGCTGCTGGCGACGCGTTCGACGACGGCATCGTGCTGACCCTGCCCACGGTGCCCACCAGGTCGCTCGAGGCCTACAAGATCGACGGGGTGAGTCGTCGTGACGGCCGCGTCCCCGCCGCCGCTGGCCGCGGACCTGACCGAGGGGCTGAAGCGGTTGAAGATGGCCGCGATGCGCCAGATCGCACCCGAGCTGCTCGTGACCGCGAAGACCCAACGCTGGAGCCCGGAGGAGTTCCTACGCACGCTCGTCGAGGCCGAGATCACTGCCCGCGATGAGTCGAATGCCCGCACCCGACTGAAGGCGGCTGCGTTCCCGGTCACCAAGACCCTCGACGGCTTCGACGTCACCGGCTCATCGATCCCAGCCGCAACGTTCGACTACCTCGCGTCACTGGAGTGGATCCGCGCGACCGAGAACGTCTGCCTGATCGGGCCCGCCGGGACAGGCAAGAGCCACATGCTCGTCGCGCTCGGCCACGCAGCCGTGGGCGCGGGGCACCGGGTCCGGTACTTCACCGCCGCCGACCTCGTCGAGACCCTCTACCGAGGCCTGGCCGACAACTCCGTCGGCAAGACCATCGACACCCTGCTGCGCAACGACGTCGTCCTGCTAGATGAAGTCGGCTTCGCACCGCTCGACGACACCGGCGCACAGATGTTGTTCCGGTTCATCGCCGCTGCCTACGAGCGCCGCTCGATCGGTATCGCGTCGCACTGGCCCTTCGAGTCCTGGGGCCGGTTTCTACCCGAGCACACCACCGCGGTCAGCATGCTCGACCGACTCCTGCACCACTGCCACACCGTCGTTACCGACGGCGACTCCTACCGCATGAAACAGGCCCGGCAGAACGGAGGAACCCGCATCAAGACCACCTGAAATTCCACGAAGAGTGGGGACTTTTACCTGGCCACCAGCGGGGACCAGAAACTGGCCGTTGACAGATGTCGCCGGTTAACGGCGTGTGTCCGAGCACTCGGCGTCAATGCCGGGTCTTGCGGACCTCACATCAATCTTCTGAAGCTTTTCGGCTTCTAAGAGAAAGAATGTTGTGATGTCTCGGGACATCGGTGACAAAGAGAAAGAATGTCATGACCGCCCAACCGACGGAGAATAACCCGTACCCCCGGCCGTTCGGCTACCGGAGGAGGCGCACCCGAATGGGCAGGTCGAGATTGGCCCAGGCGCGATCAGCGGTCAGCACCTCAGCAGGCGTGCTGCGCAACGTCAGGGCGAGGCAGCATCGGTCACCCAGTGAGAGAAGGCGTCCTCCTTCGAGCGATCGGAGAGCACCCGCCAACTCCGCGTCCGCTACCAGGACGGGCTCGATGACCACACCAGCGGCGCTCAGCAATGCTCGGACCTGGGTGACGTCGACATTGACATCGACCAGTTTCCCGATCACCTCGGCCAAGTTCGCGGCGCCCAACGATGCTGCGGCGAGTTCCTCCGCGACGGTGTCTGCACCCGGCTCGCTGTGAAGGAGCGCCAGCACGGCCGACGCGTCGAGAATCGTCACTCGCTCGCGGCAACGGCGACTCGACGTTCCGCCAGCAACTCATCGACCAGTGATCTCGTCTTCGACACCTCCGACGCCAGCCCCCGCAGTTCGGCCACGGCATCATGCGGCCGCTCGAGCACCAGCCGCTGACCGACGAGACGCAGGTGCAACTGGTCCCCAGGAGAGAGTCCAAGCGCCCTGCGGACCTCAGCGGGAATCACGAGACGGCCCTGCTGCCCCAGCACCAATGTGGCATCCATGAGGCCATGGTGTCACATGCGGCCACCGTGTGCCACACGTCAGTTCAGATCGGGATGCTCACCTCTGCGACCGAACCGACCTGCGCCTCGACCTGCTGGTCGGTGGGGTCGGCCTTCGTCGCTGCAGAGGAGTCCCAACTGAGGCTTAACTGAGAGAGTGGTCGAATGGACGGTTCATCAGTTGCGGTCAGTTCCATGGATGCTCACGAACTCCTGCACGCAATCCGGCGGGGGGCCACTGCTGACAGCCTCGAGACCGAGAGGCTTGAGTTCAAGCAGGCTGCGCCCGCGCTGAAGAGCACCTTGCATCTGATGGCCGACGCGGTGGTGTGCCTGGCCAATGCCGCGGGTGGACACATCGTCTTGGGCGTCGCCGATCGGGGCAACGCAGATGAGGCCATCCTTGGCGTACCCGAGGAACTCAGTCTGGACGTCCTCGCCCACGGCGTTTTCGACCGCACCAGTCCGCCCCTCTCCGTGGCCGTCGAGGACGTCACCGACAACGGGAAGCGGGTCGCCCGGGGTCGGGCCACGTCGGAGGGCTCTCGGAGCGCCATGGCCACCTCGGCGACCGAGCCGACCTACGCGTGACCTACGCGCGCTCTACTGGGGGCGCTGCCAGACCCGGACCCAGTCGACCTGCATGGTGCTAGGGAGCGTCGACTCGTCCAGGCGGTCAAGTTCCCAGTCGGAGCTGAGCAGGCTGAGGATGAGAAACTGCTCCACACCGGAGACGCCCTCGCTGGTCCGGAAGATCTCGCGGCCGTCCACGCGGACGACGTACTCCTGGGGCGTCCACTCCACCGAGAACACGTGATAGCTGCGCCACCAGGCGTCGCCGGGCGGCAGCTGGCGGGTGGCTCGGGGCCAGATGCCGCCCACCTTCTCGTTCTCGTTCTGGTCGTTGAGATAGTAGACGAACGACGACAGCCCGCCGTCCGGGTAGCCCTCGCCGAAGAACTCGGCGACGTCGACCTCGGCGCCACTTACGAAAGGTTGGCCGGCCACGGCCGTGGTGTCCTCGTCGTGCTGCATCCAGAACGCGCCGTGCTGGCCGCGGCCGCGCTGGAACTTGACCCGCGCGGCCGCGACGCCGTGGGTGAACGTGAAGGTCTCCTCCGTGGAGACATGCCCGTTGAGGTAGTAGCCGTGCGTCCCGTCCTCGGGGGTCACGCACGACTCTCCGACACGCTGCGCATCCCGCCGCACCTGCAGCTTCAGGGTGCCCGCCGACACCGCCACGGCCGACTCGTCACTCTTCGAGCACTGCCTCGACCCGTCGGGGTTGTAGAAGTCCAGCTGGCGGTAGCGCCACTTCGCGGTGTCCAGCGACGTCCCCTCGAACTCCTCACCGAACGTGGTCACCCAGCTGGCGGCGTCCACGCTGTCGCTCGTCACCGGCCCGGACCCACCGGGGTTGGCCACGGCCGCTCGGTAGAGCACCGGCGCTGAGCCGCCCGGCTGCGCCACGTCCGCGAACGTGACGGTGCCGGTGTCATCCTGCTGCTCGCGCGACACCGTCTTCCAGCCGCCACTTCGCCGACGTTGGAGCAGGACCGTGTCGCCCGGGGACGCCGGCTTGACCGTCGCGGTGACCACCGGCGCGCCAGGGGAGGGGGCCGGCTGCTTGCCCGGGTGCGCGATCGGAGGGAACAGGCCGAGCCCGATCGTCTCGGCCCGCGGTCCCGTCGGGGTGGGCGACGGCGAGGTTGAGGCATCGGGCTCGGACGTCGCCTCGGATGTGGTGTCGGAATCCGGCTGGCCCTGGGGATTCTCGGACGAGTCGGAGCAGCCCACCGCCACCATCGCGGTCAGCAGCAAGGCGATCAGGAGGGGTCGGAGGTTCGGCACGCGGGCTCGCAGATCTTGGGGGGACACGGGTAGCCAGACTAGCGGCGCGGGATTCCGGCGACCGACCGGAATCGGGCTGAGTCAGTGCTTGCGAAGACTGCTTCGCAACCTCGCGGCGATCCGTCGTGGCGGATCGCTCGGGCCGTCAGCGTTCGGACGAGCAGGTGACGGCGGGACCGTGCGGGCCGGACTGCTGGTGTCCGCGTGATGGCGGAACCCTTCCTCGGCGCCCTCGGACCACCAGGTGCCCGACACCGCCTCCAGGGCGTCGTCGAGGTCCTCGCCCTCCCTTCTCACCCGCAACGCCCGCTCGACGGCGGCGGTGTGTTCGAGCCGGACGACCTGCCCGTCCGGGAGCGAGACGGACCGCAGTCCCTGCGCGCGCCTCTGCATCTCGTGAGTGAGTCTGGCCAGCGTGGACTCTCCCGGCCGCCAGCCCACGGGCAGCTGGAGCCGGAACTGGGCGGGGAAGGCGGTTCGCTCCGGCTTCTCCACCAGCGCGACCCGGTGGTCCTCGCGGTACTCCTCGCGCAGCAGCCGCAGCTCGAGCAGCGCGTCCTGCAAGGGGTCACGGCGTTCCTCGCGGAGCTCGGACCAGCGGCCGACCAGCAGGCAGCGCAGGTCCGCGGGCCGCGCACGCAACACGCCGTCCACGGTGTACTTCACCTGCTCCCAACCGTGCCCGTCGGTGTCCACGACCACCTCGATGTAGGGGACCCGGTAGGAGCGTCCGCCGTCCTGGCGGAATTTTCGGAAGTCGGGCACCCGCTGGGCGATGAACGGAGCGTTGTAGCGCTGGATCTGCTGCTGGTGCTTCATCAGCGACGACCGTCCCAGGTGCCAGCTCGTCGCCCTTCGCTCGGCAACGAAGACCGCGCCCTTCAGGGCGAGTCGGTATCCCAGCTCGACGTCCTCGCCCAACCTCAGGGCGTCGTCCATGCCGCCGGCGTCTGCATAGAGGTCACGGCCGACGCTCGCCGTTGCGCCGACATGCACGTGAAAGGCCCGGAAGCCGGCTGTCTTCAGGTCGTCGGTACGCCGCCAGATCTTCTCGACCCACTCGTGCGTATCGACCCAGCGTCCTGCGAAAAGCTCCTCGAGGCGATGGTCCAGCACAGCCGCGTGCACCTCGGGCACCGGGGACAGGTCGGTCGGGTCGAGGAACAGCTTGTGCCCGAGGACCACGGCATGGTCGATGGTGTGGTGCCACCGCATCTGGTGGGCGACCTGAGCGTGGCTGGGGACCATGTCGGCGTCCAGCCAGTGGATCACCTCACCCTCCGCGACGGCTGCTCCTGATCGACAGGCGTTGGCGCGTCCCCAGGACGTCGGAGCGCCGATCACGCGGGTGTTCTCCGGGCGGAGCTCAGGCAGGTCCAGTGGCGGGCCGTCGTCGTCGTCGACGACGACCACCTCGAGCAGGTGAGCCGGGTAGGACTGGGCTGCGAGCGCGGCGAGGGTGTAGGGCAGGGTCGCGTCGGCCCGAAAGGCGGGCACCACGATGCTCACCGTGCGACGAGGGGTGTACAAACCAGGCTCGGGCGCGTCGAGAACACCCCAGTCGTTGCCCCGCACCCGAGAACCCTCTGCGACGTTCATCGTTGCGCCAGGCGGCCGGCCGTGCCCACCGGTTCGTCCTCGGGTCGTGCTTCGAGGAGCGCGCTCGGCCGGAAGCCGCGCCACTGGTCGGCAGCTCGTTCCGCGGTCAGGAAGTACCCGAGACCCGGGTCCCAGGTGTGGCCGTTCGCGCGACGCCGCAGCACGTAGCCCAGACCGTGGGTGCGGTAGACGGTGCCGCCTGCGGCGATGATGCCGGAGAGGAGGTTGGCGTCGACGTACTTCACGGTGTGACGGAAGCCGCCGAGAGACCGGAAGGTGCTCCTCTCGACGAGCAGCGTGCCCCCTGCGATGAAGGGCCGGAAGACCTCGGTCGGAGTCGCCCACCGGGTGGTGAGCGAGAGCTCCTCGAGGAAGGTGAACTCGGGCGCGCAGCCGACGACCTGCGCCCCGCTGTAGCCGTGGGCCGACACCAGGTCGGCGACGAAGTCCGGGCCGTACCAGTCGTCGTCGTCCATCTTGAGCAACAGATCACCGGAGGCCACCGACGCAGCCCGGTTCAAGACCTCGCCGAAGTGGACAGAGGCCTCTACGTGCACGGTGACCAAGGGTGTCGGGCACGACTCGCGGAAGGCACCCAGCGTCGCGGGGTCGGCGTCGAAGCCGTGGGTGGCGAGCACGACCTCGACCTCGCTGCCGCGCTGCCGCGCAGCCTGGCCCAGCGCGAACGGCAGCATCTCGGGCCGTCGCGTCGCCAGGAGGATGCTGACCCGACGGTCGGGGACGTGCTGCAAACCGTGGACCCGGGCCAACTGGCGGCGCCACGGGTGCGACCCGAAACAACCGAGGGCGGCACGGCGCAGCAGCACGCTGTGCTCCTCGCGGCGCAACCGGTCGGACAGGTCGACCCGTTGGGCGAGCGCGTTGAGCAGGTCCGAAGGAAGCAGGTGCCCCGCCCAGCCGGGAACGTGGTCGGTCACCAACGGTACCCCGGCCGCAGCGAGCCCGGCCACGACCCGGCAGTAGCCCTGCGGACCCCTGCCGCCTGACCAGTCGAGCCGGACCCCTGTCAGCCCCCGCAGGGCCGGCAGGTCGATCTCGCTCAGCCCATGGCAGGAGTCGAGCCTGAGGGTCGCTCCGGCGTGATCCGCGACGGTCAGGAGACCTCCGCGCTCGGCCGTGAGAGGGGCCACTCCTCCGGCGGGCTTGCGATCGAATCCGATGGGATTGATCAGCTGCTCGTCCACTGCTCCCAGCGAGGAGACCCCTCGCTCGTCGAGCGTGCGGTCCGCCTCGTCGGAAGCCAGGTCCGCCCACTGCTCCCAGGTGAGGTCCGGTTCGACGATCGTCACGCGAGACGGACGACCGAGCACAGCATGGTCGTCGTGCGGAAGATCGGAGCGGTCCGCTGCGTCCGGACCCAGCAGCATCAGGTCGGGGGGCGAGTCCGTAGACTGGCTGAGGAGTCGAGGGAGCAGTGCGACCTTGGCGGAGGGGTCGCCGGGAGGCCACTGCGCCGGCACGTCCCTTCGTACGCCCAGGCTCGGCCAGCCGACAGCCAGGCGCCCCGAGGGTGCTGCGGCGCGCGCGACCTCCAGCAGCACGTGACGCACCTGCACCGGGGAGGCGAAGCTGAGCAGTACGACGTGGTCAGGTGACCGGCTCGCGATCTGCTCCTCGAGCGGAGGCCACTGTGGATGGAGGACCACTGACGGCAGCCGGGTCACTCCGCGCTCGAACCAGACCAATACCCTTCGGGCGGCTCCGACGTTGGACACGCCGCTGATCGACCGTCGCAGGTCCACCAGATCGCGGACGGCCAGCACCACGGCACCTCGCTCACGCGGACGCGGGACGGCGGTGGTCAGGGAGTGGAGCTCGGTCCCGGAAGGGAACCCGAGATGGCGGATCGCATCCTCGGTCATCAACGGTGTGGTCAGGACCAGGACATCGTGCGCATCCCGGAGGAGGTCGCGCACTCGCGAGCGGGGCGAGCGTCTCACGGTGACGTCGTACCGGGAAGACAGCTAGGGTCGCCGGACCTCAGCACGGTGGTCACCATGGTTCGCAGTCTAGGTGGGTCCCTGATCGTTGCGGAGCCGTGTCAGCAAGGCGGCGACACGCTCCCTGGCGTGTTGTACCGTCGAGCGCTCACCCTTTGATGAGTTCTCCGGGGAGGCCCCGATGCACGCTTGTTCTCGGCGAGCTGTCGCGTTCTGCGCTGGCATCGCGGTCGCACTCTCCACCCTGGCCGGTCCTGCCCAGACCGCAACCCCTGCACCAACGTCGAAGAAGGTTGGTCAGTCGGGGGTGACCAGCCTGACGGCCCCGACTGTGCAACCAGGCCGACGCCCTGCCTCCTCCTCGAAGGCACGACTCTCGGGCCGCGTGAAGTTCACTCCAGCGCGGCAGGGTCGGCCCGTCGTGATCCAGCGTCGGGTGGCAGGCGGACCCTGGAAGCGGGTTGCGCGGAAACCTCAGAACCACGCGGGGGCCGTGACCTTCACCGGGCGCGCGAGCGCCCGTCGCCAGCCGTTCGTGTACCGCGGTGTAGCCGTACGGCGGCAGGGTCTTCCGAAGTACAAGGCCCGCCCCCAGAGTGCCGCTGTGTGGGCGGAGGCTTCCACCAGCGAGTTCGGCGGCAGGAAGCTGGGGCGCCACTGGGCCGACCGCAGGACCACATCGACCTCGCGCAAGTGCTCCAAGGTGGGCGATCGCCGCGCCAGCCAGGTGCGGCGCGGCACGCTCCGGCTGCGGGTGATGGTCAACCCTGATCGTCGCGGGGACAGCTGCCGGATCCGGCAGGGACCGGACAAGGGCAGCTACCGGCACTACCTGAATGGGCAGGTGAGCACGCAGCACGTCCCGCACGCGTTCACCTTCGGCACCTTCGCCGCCCGGGTGAAGTTCCCCAGGACGAGGGGCAAGCACGGGGCGTTCTGGCTGCAGCCGATGAACCGCCGGTACCTCAAGGGTCGCCCGGGGAAGAGCGGCGCGGAGATCGACATAGCCGAGTTCTTCGGTCAGGGCTATCCGGAGGGTGGTTTCGCGTCGTTCCTCTACAACTACGGGATCAAAGCGGGCACCAAGAAGATCGGCGGACTCGCCCCCAGCGCCACCAGGATGCTTCCCAGGGGTGACGCCTGGTGGAAGAGCTACCACGTGGTCTCCCTGGAGTGGACCAAGCGCGCCTACATCTTCCGGGTGGACGGTCGCCAGCACTGGCGGACCCGGCGCGGCGTCTCCCGCATCGACGAGTACCTGATCCTCAGCCTGCTGTCCTCGGACTGGGAGCTGCGGCAGGCCAAGAAGCTCGGCATCAACCCGGAGGGCACCATGCACGTCGACTGGGCACGTGTCTGGCAGAAGTGATCCTCAGGCGGCGAACCGCGGGTTGCGCCCATAGCCCAGGGCAGCGAAGTCTCCGGCATAGATCTGCTGGACCAGGTTGACCGACTCCTCGTCGTAGTAGTCGTCGAGCCGATCACCAGCACTCGTGACGTGGGAGGTGCGGCGCGCCAAGATGTCGGGAGGGACGTCCAGAGCCAAGTGCTCGATCACGCGCTGCAGGTCTGGTTGGAAGTTCTCGAAGCGACCCAGGAAGTCGTAGTGCACCTTGCCCAGTGAGAGCAGGTGGTGCTGAGGTGCCCAATGGATGTCCATGTCGGCCGGCTCGTGTAACTGGACCCGACGCAGAAATTCCACGAAGCTGACCTCGTCATCCGGCGCGAAGCCCAGGTCGGGGAGCCGCAGGTCGCGGAGCCACTGCTCCCCCACGATCTTTTCCAGGTAACACGAGAGCGCCCGCGAGTAGGGATTGCGTACGAAGCTGAACCGGAAGTACGGAGTCGGCTCCCCGAAGACCTCGTCCAGATCGAACCCGCCGCCGATCGGCGTCGCCAACGGCGAGAGCGATCGGTCGTGGACCGAGGCCGCGGGGTCGACGCCCTTGCCGTCCACCTCGCTGTACTGCAGGACTCGCTTGACCACGCTGCAGCCGGCCTTGGGAACCTCCACGAAGACACAGCGACTCTTCTCGGAGATGTGAGTCAGGTAGTTGACCCGGCCGGGGCGGCAGTCGAAGTACCGTCTCAGACCCGCCACGGGCGCGACTCTACGCAGCCCGCCGGTCGTCACGCTACTCCCGTGTGACGGTGACATAGGGTACGGCCATGCGGCGGTTCACAACAGCACGCGGGCGCGCCCGGGGCCGCCGGCACCCGCCGCAGTTGACCGTCGTCGTCCCCGTCTACAACGCGGATCCGTTCCTGCGCGCGTGCCTCGACAGCCTGCTCGGCCAGTCCTTCGTGGACCTCGAAGCGGTGGTGGTGATCGACGGAGCAACCGACGGGTCGCTGCTCATCGCACAGGAGTACGCCGGCCTTGATTCCCGGATCCGGATCCACGTACAGGCCAACGCCGGTCTCGGAGCCGCCCGTAACGTGGGTGCCGGACTCGCCACCGGCGAGTACCTTGCATTTCTCGACGCCGACGACACGCTGCCTCGCGATGCCTACGCCACCATGATCGGCACGATCGAGCGCACCGGGTCGGACCTCGTGGCCGGTACGCTGCAGCGCGACAACGGCGGGTGGCGGACAACCATGCCACTGATGCGCGCCAACCACAGCAGCCGCCGCGAGCAGGTCGCGCTCGTTGACATGCCGCTGATGCTGGCCGACGTATTCGCCGTCAACAAGGTCTTCCATCACGCGTTCTGGGAGCGGGCTGGGCTGCGATTCCCCGAGGGTCTCTACTACGAGGACCAGCCGACCCTGACCCGCGCCTTCCTCGCCGCCAAGCACTTCGACGTCATCCCGGAGACGGTCTACTGGTGGCGGACTAGGCAGGACCAGTCATCGATCACCCAGCGGCGGCACGAGATCACCGACCTCACCGACCGGGTCGAGTCGAAACGGATCAGCACCCGACTGATCACGGGGACCACCATCCCGCGTGTGGCCGACGTCTGGTTCAAGGACATCCTCCCGGTGGACATGTGGGAGTACTTCCGGGCAGCGCCCGGATGCTCCGACGCTTACTGGGAGCTGCTCCAGTCGGCTGTCCGAGAATTCTGGACGGCAGACACTGTCCGGTTCGAGGAGACCCGGCTTCCGGTCCAGCAGCGGTTGTTGGGCTGGCTGGTCGAGCACGGGCGGCGCCGCGAGCTCGAGGAGCTGGTCACCTTCCTGGACGCACGTCACGGCGACGTACCCATTGAGTCCCGCGGGGAGCTCCGCGTGGCGCTGCTGCCCGGCGTCGACGACCCAGCCGCCGGGTTGCCAGCTGCGGTCTACGTGCTCGGAGAGCACGAGCAGTCGCCGTAGTTAACGGCCTTCAGGGTCGGGACTGGCCGCGTAAATCGCGGCCACGACCTCAGCCACCTGGCCGGTCCCGGCCACCACGTGGTGGTCGGTGACGTCGTACTTCACAGCACGTCCGGCTAGGCCGGGCCGCCCGCCTCGCTGGCTGCGTTGAGCTCGTCGAGGTCGACCGCGTCACCTGCGGAGATCCGCTGGACGACGTCGTCCTTCTGCTCCTGGGTCAGCGTCACCCCGGCCTCCGCGAGACCGCGGTCGAGCTCGTCCTGGACAGTGTCGTCGGGGGCGGTCTCCTGCCACGACGTCACCCGTTCGATCACGCCCTTGAGTGCAGCCCTGCGGGCATCGTGCTGATCCATGTCGTTCCGGTCCTCACATCGGGGTCGGGAGTGCCACGGTACGTCGCGGGCACGGCGACCGGCCATGCCGGGACGGCGCCGGCACCGTCACAGGTCTCCGGCCACCAGGTTGGCCGCGGCCAGCTGCTGGATGAAGCCCGCGGTGTCGGTCGCCACCTGCTCCGCCTCGGCGTCGACGTGCTCCTCCAAGAGGCCCGAGACCAGCTCCTCCTCGGTCTGCGGCTCCGCCAGCAACCGCCAGATCGTCGCGGCCGTCCCCTCCAGCACCTGCGGTCGCGGGTCGTCGGCGCTCAGGTCCACGACCACCACCCGGTCACCGGAGTCGACCTGGGACGTGTCGGGTGAGTGACGCCAACGGATCTCGCTCATGGAAGCATCCTGCACCAGCCCGAGGTGGGGATCCTCATGGGCCGAATCGCGCGACCAGGCGCCGGCCCAGCTCCGGCACCAGCACCTCGAGGTCGTCCGAGGGGGCCGCGACACCGGGGACGCAGCTCGTCCAGGCCGTCTCGAGCGCGCGGCACAACTCGTCGCGGTCGGGCGGCGGGATCGACGACGGCTCGGCGACGCCGCCCTCGAAGGGCAGCTCGTCGGGAGAGCCCACGAGGCGTACGCCCTCACGGGAGACGGCGTCCAGGATCCTCCTGTTGAGCTCGCGCGCCAGCGCGTCGCCGTCCTGGTCGAGGACCGGGCGCCCTTCCCCGGTACGGAGGGGGAGCAGCGCCTGGATCGGAGCCCGCCGGGCCCGTTCGTACTGAAGACGGGACAGGCCCACCAGGGACTGGTTGAGTCGTCGGAGCAGCTCGCACGAGGCATAGCCGAGTGACTCGTTCTGTCGAGTGACGGTCTCCGGCGGTTCGGGAGCCTCGATCCTCGCCGCCTCGCAGAAGCGCTGCCACAACAGCTGGGGTGGAGAGCCCGGGACGGGCAAGGGCACGACGCCGACGGCCGAGACGCCGGGATGAGCGGCCCAGCGCGCGACAATGTCGGGCACCCCCTGGGCGCGACGGCGCCTCGAACGGCCTGGGAGCGGCGGGCCCGCCTGCGCCGCGCACCGGTGCGGAGACTGCCGAGACCCCGCACGTAGGCGTCCCAGGGGTCCGTGCCCCGGTTGCGGACATAGCTCTGCCACTGCGCGGGGATCGCCGTCCGCTGGTCCCGTACGGTGACCAGGACGTCGACCGGCGCTCCGTCGAACGACTCGACGATCGACCGCACGGTGTCCTCGGATGCGAAGGACAGGAACTCGTGGGAGTAGACGGCGACCCCCTCCCGCTGCTGGACCCGGGCGGCCAGGGTGGTCCAGCGCTTGGAGGCGCGGCGTCGCTTCTGGGGGAAGAGGCTGTCCACAGCCCTCGCCTGGACTCGGAACGAGCCACCGACGTAGAAGCCGCCGACGCTCTCGAGGATGCCAGTGTCCAGCACCCGCTGGAGGTACGTCGTCCCCGACTTCATGGTGCCGACGTGCAGCACCACACGTTCCACCACGTGGAGCCGCCCCCTCCTCGAAAACGTGACGTTTACCGCGACGGCGCAGGGCCGCGCGGCCCTGCCGCGATGCTCTCCAAGAATGGCGGGAACCGCCAGTGGACCGGGTCAGATCGGGATCGTCAGCTCCGCGACCGAGCCGGTGGCCGCGGCGACCTGCCGGTCGACGGGCTCGGCCCTCGGGGCGAGCGTGCGCAGGGTCCACTCGCCGTCGCCGGCGAAGAACCGGAAGTGGCCCGCCGCGTTGGTCGGCACCTCCGCGGTGAACTCGCCGGTGCGGTCGAGCAGCCGGACGTAGGCGCCCGACACGGGCTCACCCTCGCGGGTCACCTGGCCCTGGATCACCGCCTCCTTGGCGAGGTCGACCCCGGCGAGCGACACTCCGCCCTCGACGGCACCGCACATCAGGCCTCTCCCTTCTCGTCACCGGTCACGACCGGCACACCGACGAGCGAGCCGTACTCGGTCCAGGAGCCGTCGTAGTTCTTGACGTGCTGCTGGCCGAGCAGCTCCTTGAGCACGAACCAGGTGTGGCTCGAGCGCTCGCCGATGCGGCAGTAGGCGATGGTGTCCTTGTCCCAGTCGACGCCCGCGTCGGTGTAGATCCGCTTGAGCTCGTCGTCGGACTTGAAGGTGCCGTCGTCGTTGGCCGCCTTGCTCCACGGGACGTT